>Ga0206852_1043_pt1 | contig 36201 bp, 30 predicted proteins | sample Alteio_BWOrgCont_14_FD_152849 | JGI IMG/M metagenome (GOLD analysis project Ga0206852, IMG submission 152849) | Enriched cells from forest soil in Barre Woods Harvard Forest LTER site, Petersham, Massachusetts, United States -... | ecosystem: Environmental > Terrestrial > Soil > Temperate forest >... | reverse complement strand
GACCACCGAACCCTCGCCGCCGGCGTTATAAACGATCTGACGGAGCGGTTCTTCCAAGGCCCGGCGGACGATGTTGGAGCCGACATGTTCGTCGCCTTCCAATTTCAAAGCGTCCAGGGATTTCAAACTGCGGATCAAGGCCACGCCGCCGCCCGGCACAATGCCTTCTTCCACAGCCGCGCGAGTCGCGTGTAAGGCGTCTTCCACGCGGTATTTCTTTTCTTTCATTTCGACTTCGGTAGCCGCGCCCACGTTAATAACCGCCACGCCGCCGACCAGTTTGGCCAACCGCTCTTGCAGTTTCTCGCGGTCGTAATCGCTGGTAGTTTCTTTCACTTGCTTGCGGATGGTCTCACAACGGGCTTCCACAGCCTTCTTGACCGCCGGATTTTCAACGACCGTGATGGTCGTATTATCCTTGTCGATCACGACTTTCTTGGCCTGTCCCAAGTCTTCCAACTTCACGTTTTCCAACTTGATGCCCAAGTCTTCGGTGATCGATTGGCCACCGGTCAAAATAGCGATATCTTCCAACATAGCCTTGCGGCGGTCGCCGAATCCTGGAGCCTTCACCGCAGCGCAGACGAAAGTACCGCGGATTTTATTCACCACCAGGGTCGCCAAGGCTTCCCCTTCCACTTCTTCCGCGATGATCAAAAGGGGACGTCCCTTCTGAACGACCTTTTCCAACACCGGCAGGAGATCCTTCATGTTGGAAATCTTTTTTTCGTGGATCAGGATGTATGGGTTTTCCAACTCGCACTCCATACGGTCCGCGTTGGTCACGAAATAAGGAGACAGGTAGCCTTGATCAAATTGCATTCCCTCGACCACGTCTAAAGTGGTCTCGATTCCCTTGGCTTCCTCAACCGTGATGACGCCGTCTTTTCCAACTTTGTCCATCGCGTCGGCGATAATGCCGCCGATTTTCTTATCGCCGTTGGCTGAAATTGTGGCGACTTGGGCAATCTCGTTTTTGCCCTTGGTGGGGGTGGAGATTTTTTTTAATTCGGCCACCACCACTTCCACCGCCTTATCGATGCCGCGTTTTAACGCCATCGGATTAGAGCCCGCGGTTACGTTTTTCAAGCCTTCGCGGACAATGGCCTGGGCCAGCACCGTCGCGGTCGTCGTTCCATCTCCCGCAACATCGGAAGTCTTTGAAGCAACTTCCTTCACCATTTGGGCTCCCATATTTTCAAAAGGATCTTCTAATTCCACTTCCTTGGCGACTGAAACGCCGTCCTTGGTAATGTTCGGAGAACCGAATTTTTTATCCAGCACCACATTGCGGCCCTTGGGGCCCAAAGTCACCTTCACTGCGTTTGCTAGCTTGTCCACGCCCTTTTGCAAGGCGCGGCGGGCTTCTTCACCGTAAATAATCTGCTTCGCCATGATCTTCGCTCCTTAAATTTTTTGCATTAATTTTAAAACAGTTAACTTAGGCTTCAACGACACCCAAAATGTCTTCCTCACGAATGATCAAAAGATCTTTTCCATCGACGGTAATCTCATCCCCGCCGTACTTTGAGAAAAGAACATGATCGCCTTCTTTGACGTCGGGCTTTACCTTCTCGCCTTTATCATTGGTCTTCCCGCTTCCAACCGCGACGACCTTGGCCTTCTGCGGCTTTTCCCGGGCTGCGTCCGGAATGTAAATTCCGGTCTTTGTCTTTTCTTCCTCAGCCACGCGTTCCACTAAAATTCTGTCATGCAATGGACGAAATTTCATTCAACGACCTCCTGAAAAATTACTCGTGACGGAACAAGCCGCCCCGAATTTAAATAAATCTAAATTGTTTTTTGTTCGCGGCGGAACCGCCGCTTGAAAATTAGCACTCTCAACAGACGAGTGCTAAAGCAATATAAGGATCGGCTCCGGGAGCGTCAAGCTCCTGAATAAAAAAACAGGGAAATAAAGCCGGCCCCAAAAGCAAAAGCCTCGGCGGGAACCAAGGCTCTCAATATGATTCGATGGCGGAGTTTACTTAACAGCTTCTTTAAAATTTTTGGAGGGGAGGAATTTAGGCGCTCGCTTGGCGGGAACTTGAATGGATTCGCCCGTCTTGGGATTACGAGCCAATCGAGCTTTTTTATCTTTTAATTTAAAGATACCTAACCCGGTAATATTGACTTTATCCCCGGTTTTAATCGTTTCGATGATGGTGTGGATTAAAGCTTCCAGGGCTTTTTGAGTGTCAATCTTCTTAATTCCAGTAGTTTCGACAATTTTTGCCACTAATTCGTCTTTGGTCATTTCAACGCCTCCCAGGCAAATTCACTTTAGACCTTTGTAGTTAGTGGATATTTGCACTTGCCCGGTTATCTTTATTGGGTTCAAGTTCAAACTGGGCGAATCAAAGGCCAAAAAATCCCTAAAAAGCTTAATTTTGTTAAGTAAGTATGCACCGGGGTGAAAATCCTGGCAAGCCAAAATCCCTTATTTGGGGGGGATTTCAACATTCAAGGAATATCTTATTGAAAAATAAGGCTTTTTGAGATGAGTGACCTTTGAAATCAGAGATAAAAGGTGATTATCTATAAATTTCAGGCCGAAAATAAAACCGCCTTTGAATGACTTGTTTAATTTTGGCCATTTGACGCTTGGTTTCCTTTTCCCCTATATCAATCATGTTTCTACCCAAGCCAAAATTGAAAAGATCGAATAATCGAAGATCGGGCTCTATCACCACATCCGCTTGCTCCCGCCAATGCCTTTGCTCCCTGACAAAGAAATACCAAACCCGCATCAGAACTTGAAAGACATTGGAAGCCGGCGGAAAAACCTGATGATGACCAAAAACATTAACCGCGATCACCACATCAGCCCCAAGAGCTTTCAACGCCTGAACCGGTACATTTTCCGACATTCCTCCATCGACGAGTTGACACCCTTCCAATTCAACAGGACTGTAAATGCCGGGAATAGTGCAAGAGGCCCGCACCGCCTTGTCCAAGGCGCCTTGAGTAAAAATCACTTCCTGGCCCGAGCAAATATCAGTAGCGACTACCGCCAACGGTTTTTTTAGCTGGTCAAAAGTAGCGACCTTGAGATATTTGCGGATATACTCTTCAATGGGTCCGGAAGAAACCAACCCGCTGCGGGAAGGCCTAAAAGAAAACAATTCACCCCAGGACGTGTTGATGCCGATTTCCTCAATTCTTGAAACCGGCAAGCCAGAAGCGTAAGCGGCCGCGATAATGGCTCCGGCGCTGGTTCCCGCCACGCAGTCGACTTGAATACCCGCTTTCTCAAGAGCTTTTAAAACTCCAATCTGGGCCACCCCATAGGCAATCCCGCCACAAAGCGCCACGCCGACTTTATAGCGGCCCGCCGGATTTTCTCTTTGCAGTTGTTCTAGGGTTCGAATGTTCAAGTAAGGCTTAGTGCTTTTTTTAGACATGGACTTTTTCACTGATCCGTGAATTGAGGTTGACGCTTTTCAACGAAAGCCTTGATCCCTTCCTTCATATCCGGAGATTCGCAGCACCGGCCAAATCCATCTAATTCTACGGCCATAGCTTCCTCCGTGGAAGATTTCTGCATTCCTTCATTGATCGCCTTTAAGGCTTGGGCAATGGCCACCGCCGGTTTGGATGCGATTTTTTTGGCCAACCCCTGGGCCTGCCGTAATACTTCGGATTCGGGAACCACATGATTCACCAATCCCAAAGTTTTGGCGTCGGGTGGAGCGATATTATCTCCAGTTAAAATCCATTCGATAGCCTTTCCCTTTCCCGCTAAACGGGACATTCTTTGGGTACCACCGAAACCGGGAATAATTCCTAAACTGATTTCGGGCTGTCCCAAACGGGCCCGGTCGGAACAGATACGGATATGGCAGGCCATGGCCAATTCCATTCCACCGCCTAAACAAACACCATTAATCGCGGCGATAACGGGTTTTTCCATTCTTTCAATTTTGAGGAAAATACGTTGGCCTTCCCCGGCTGCCTTTTTACCCTCCGCCACGGACTGTATCTGGGCCATTTGCTTGATGTCCGCCCCGGCTATAAAAACCGGGCCCGTGCCGGTCAGGACGATTACCTTCACGGCTGGATTGCCCTTCAATTCATCCATCGTCGCTTCTAATTCTTTTAACACGTCCGGTGAGAGGACATTGACTGGAGGATGATTGATCGTTACCGTCGCGACTTTAGATTCGATCGCCACATTCAAGAACTGACCCATGATTGCCTCCCAAATTAATAATTAAAGAACCCACGCTTTGTTTTTTGGCCTAAATAGTTCGCCGAAACCATGCGTTTAAGGATGGGCGCGGGCCAAAAACGGGGACCTAAGGTCTTGGAGAATTCTTTCAACTTTTCCAAAACAACGTCCACCCCGATTCCATCTGCCAAATGCAACGGGCCCCCCTTGTCTTGGGGAAAGCCAGTTCCCGCCAGCATGGCCAGGTCAATATCCGTAGGTGATGCTACGTTTTCTTCCAAGCAATAGGCCGCTTCATTGATCATCTGGAAAACCAGGCGTTCAGGCGAAAAAAGCGTACCCTTTACTCCGGTCTTTTGCTGGATCTGGTCGATCACGGGCTTTAAATCAGCCTTTTTGGATTCGTCGTAAACGTAAAAACCGATCCCGTTCTTCGTGCCCAATCGGTTGTTTTGCTTCATCGCATCAAGGATTTCAGCCGCCTTCATCCGCGGCCCGAAGGAATCATAGAGGATTTGGGAGACGTCGGAGCAGACATCTAGGCCCAGCATATCCAGCAGGGCAAAGGGACCCATGGGCATGCCGAAAGCGCGCAGGGCCTTGTCCATATCCTCTGCCGGAGCCGCCGATTCCTGCAGGGCGTAAGCGGCTTCATTGAGATAAGGAAGCAAAAGCCGGTTCACCAAAAAGCCGGCGCATTCCTTCACCCGGACCGGCATCTTGCGCAGGGATTCGGCGAAAGCCACTGCGTCATCAACGGTTTCGGGCGAGGTTTGAAGTCCTGGAATGACTTCCACCAATTTCATCACCGGCGCTGGATTGAAAAAGTGGATGCCGATTACCTTTTCTGACCTCTTAACCGCCGAGGCAATCTGGGTGATGGAAAGGGCCGAGGTGTTGGTGGCCATGATGGCCGTTTCGGGTAGCACCTTTTCCAAGTCCTGGAAGACCTGGTGTTTGACCCTCATATTCTCGAAAACCGCTTCAATCACCAGGTCGCAATCCTTGAAGTCGTCATAGGAAACGGTTCCAGTCACTAGGCCCATCTTTTGTTCCATCTCGGAAGCGGACATCTTTCCTTTGTCCACCCGGCCCTGGTACACCTTGCGGATCATTTGGATTCCCTTGTCAACTCGTTCTTTATCCATATCCTTCAATACAACTGGAAGCCCGGAAAAAGAAATGACTTGAGCTATTCCAGCCCCCATCGCTCCCGCTCCGACCACGCCCGCTTTATAAATGAACATCGAATTCCTCCGCTGTATGAATAATTGTAATTATTTGCGTTCCAGCACCATAGCCCCACCCAAACCTCCGCCGATGCACATGGAGATGATTCCTAAATCCACATTACGGCGGGTCATTTCTTTTAAGGCCGTTAAAATCAACCGGGCTCCTGTCATTCCCACGGGATGTCCTAAAGCGATGGATCCGCCGTTCACATTTAGGATTTCCCGGTTCATTTTTAACACACGATCATCAGCCAAAACCTGCGCCGCGAAAGCTTCGTTGATCTCGATCAGCTTCATGTCCTTCAATTCCAGCCCGGCTTTTTTAAGCGCTTTGGGGATGGCGTGAGCCGGGCCGATGCCCATCCGTTCCGGTTCCACTCCTGAAAAAGCATAGGACCGAACATATCCCAAGGGCTTATAGCCCAGCGCGCCCGCCTTTTCCTTAGACATGACCATGAGTATTGCCGCGCCGTCATTGATGCCGCAGGCGTTTCCAGGCGTCACGGCGCCGCCTTCTTTAAAGATCGTCGGATAAGCAGCCAGAGTCTGTTCGTTCAAGGCGATATTGATTCCCTCGTCCTGAGTAATGGGATCGGCCGCCACGGGCTTTCCCATGACTTTCTTTTGAACGATTACAGGAACAATTTCTTCCTTGAACTTGTTTTCCCGCTGTGCCTTGAAGGCCTTCTTGTGGCTCTGGACCGCGTATTCGTCTTGTTCCTTGCGGGTAATTTTAAACTCGTCGGCCAGGACTTCGGCGGTCTGCCCCATGACCAAGTGACAGACCGGATCGGTCAACCCTTCCATGAGGCTGTCGATCATTTTGGAGTCTCTCATACGTTTGCCAAACCTCAAGTCCCGGCTCACATAGGGCGCTTGGCTCATAGACTCGGTTCCGCCCGCTAACTGCAAATCGGCGTCGCCGCATTGGATGTTCTGGTAGGCGTTCACTACGGCTTGCATACCCGAAGAACAGTTGCGTTGCACTGTGTAAGCGGTGGTTTCCTTCGGTATTCCGGCCAAAAGACCTGCCACCCGGGCGACATTGGGAGCGTCGGAAAACTGCCCTACGCATCCAAGAATAATTTCATCAATTTCGGCCGGTTTGAGATTATTACGTTTGATCAATTCTTTCATGACTGTCGCGGCCATCTCTTGCGCCGAAACATCCTTCAAAGCTCCCCCTAGATTGCCGATCGGCGTCCGGGCCCCATCCACGATGACCACTTCTTTCATAAAGACCTCCAAAAACGGATTGGTTATTTAGTCAGTTTTGCTTTCTCTTCTTCCACTAAAAGACGCCGTAGCATCTTGCCCACCATGTTCTTGGGCAAAGACTCTCTGAATTCCACTTCTTTGGGAACCTTATACTTGGCCAATTTCCCCTTACAAAATTCAATGATTTCGTGTTCAGTAGCCGTCATTCCGGGTTTCAGAACAATATAAGCCTTGATCTTATCGACCAATTTCAAATCCGGCACCCCCGCCACCACGCAATCCAGAACCTTCTCGTTTTGGAATAAGACCTCTTCCACATCCCGGGGATAAACATTTTCTCCGCCCACCTTCACCATATCCTTCTTGCGGTCCACAATGGCGAAAAAACCGTCCTCATCCATATAGCCGATATCCCCGGTGTAAAGCCAGCCGTCCCGCAGGACCATTTTGGTTTCTTCCTGGTGGTTCCAATAACCCTGCATCACTTGCGGGCCCTTAATAACCAATTCCCCGATTTCCTTCACGGCCATTTCCTTCGCGCCCGTTTCCACATCCATGATCTTGGCGTCCGTGCCCGTGAAAGGCAGACCAATCATGCCGATCTTGCGTTTACCGTAAACCGGATTGCAATGGGTCACCGGTGAGGCTTCGGTTAAGCCATAGCCTTCGACGAGCTTGCCGCCGGTGAGAGCCTCAAACTTTTTTTGAACCTCTTGATGCAAAGGACCGGCCCCCGAGATGCAGGCCTTGATGGTATGGACGTTGTACTTGGCGATTTCGGGGTAATTATTAATGGCCACGTAAATAGCCTGGACGCCCGGGAAAATAGTGACTTTGTATTTATCCACCGCCTTCAAAACCTGCACCACGTCAAATTTCGGAACCAACACCATAGAAGCGGCCATCGTTAACGCGAAAGTCATTCCGGCGGTCATACCGTAAGAATGAAAAATGGGGATGGCCAGCATGAAAACTTCCTCACCCTCAGGCAGACCGGGAAACCAAGCCTTGCATTGATAGGCATTGGCTACCATATTCCGATGAGTCATGATGACGCCCTTGGAAACACCCGTTGTGCCCCCTGTGTATTGAAGAAGAGCCGTATCGTCCATTCTTAAAGAAATCCGAACCGGCGTGGCGGGACTCTTCTCCAATTCCTTTACAAAGGAGCAAAAAAGAGATTCGGTCGGCCAATCCACCCATGTTTTTTCCTTCTTGGCTTTCAGGGGATACAGCCATTTCAAAGGGATGGAAAAATAATCATTCACCCGGGTTATCCAGACTTTTTTCAAACCACATTCAGCCCCGACTTCCCGGAGGATGGGAACAAACCGGTCTAAAGCCACCACGTATTGAGCTCCCGAGTCTTTCAATTGATGTTTGGTTTCCGAAGCGGAATTCAAGGGATTAAGCTGCGTTAAAATCGCTCCCATTCTTAAAACGCCAAAAAAGGCAATAACCACCGCAGGACAATTGGGAAGATAGAGAGCCACCCGGTCCCCGGGCTTGATCCCTTCTTGAAGGAGGATATTGGCGAATTGATCGATTTTTTGGTTTAAGGCTTGATAAGTAAAAGGGGTTCCGAAATAGTAAATCGCTGGATGCGCGGGATATTTTTGGGTGGTTTCCGCTAAAATTTCCGGAAAAGGTTTTTCGGGGTATTCGAGTGTCCGAGGAACTCCTTCATCATAGGATGAAAGCCAAGGTCTCTCACTCATGCGTAGCCCCCGTGGTGTCGAGAAATCGTGCTCTTCTAAGTGTATGCTTCCCTTGCATCACTGTCAAACGATGGCATCCTTTTTTCGCAAGCTTAACAGGACTGTCTCCCTAGTTTATGGCAAAATAGTTTCAATCTTTTAAAAGCGGGGAGGGGTTCTTTTTGACACCTCTTATTTTGTTACTCTTATCCCAAGAATTAAAACGCTATCTTTTATCCGGACGGATATCCCACATTTCCCAATTCTCAGCGGAAGGGGTAGAGATGACGATCTACCATCCGGATCGTCAGATTTATTATCTAACCGCGGTCTTAACCCCTCAAAAACCTTTTTTATTTATGGGGGTTGAAAAACGCCCCGCCTTGCCCAAGCCTCCCAACTTTTGCCGTTCCCTTCGGAAACACCTGGATTACGCCCAAATCGCCGAGATGGATTATGAACCCGGCGAGCGTTTGATGACCTTTCATCTCAAAACTTCCAAAGGACTCTATCGGCTTATTTTTGAGGGACTCCCCAAATATCCAAATTTAATTTTGGTGGGCGCGGACGGTTTGATTATCAGCGCGATGCGGTACAAGAACGACGTGGAACGCCCCGTGGTTCCCCAAGCGCCTTACGCGCCTCCTCCTCAGCCTTTGGAAAAGCCAAACTTTTGGAATCTAGACGAAATTACTTTTCAAAAACTTTGGGAGGAGGCGGGCCACCCCCCGCTCCAGCCCTGGCTCAAAAACGAGTTCCGGGGAACGGACCCCGAACTTACCTCTTATTTGGAATCCTTTGGAGCGTCCGCGTTTACCCAATGGGCCACTCTCCGTCAAAGTTTCTTTGAGAAAGGTTGGAATTCTTTCACTTTATATTCCGAACCCTCCCCGGCACTTAAGATTTTTCCGGATCCGGCCAGGGGTGGCCAAGAAAAATTTAATTTTTCCAGTCCCTCTCAAGCGGTCGATTATTGGTATCAGTTGGAAAACCGGAACCGGCTTTTATCCGGAGAAAGGACGAGGATTGAATCCGATATCAACCGCGCCTTAAAACATGAAAAAAAGATTTTGGAAAAACTGAAAAAAGACCGGGCGGAAGCTGAAAAATCCGATCAATACCAATGGTGGGGTGAATTATTAATGGCCCAATTGCATAAATTAAAACCCCATTTATCCCAAGTCGAACTGGAAGACGTGGTTCGCGGCACGCCCTCAAAAATGATGGTTCCATTGGACCCTGAAATAACCCCCCTTCAAAACGCTCAACGCTATTTTAAGAAGGCTCAAAAAGGATCTCGGGGATTGGCTTTAGTCGAAAAACGCGAAAGAGACGTTCAGGAGCGAATTCATCAATTAAAATCCGCTCAACGCAGTTTACCGGCTCTTCAAACGGACACGGAGGTGAAAAGGGCCCGTCTGGATCTTTTTCCGGTTAAAAAGGAAATCCGGGAAAAGACAACCAAAACCAAGGAAGAAAAAATCCAGACCCCTAATATTATCCGGCAAAAAATCGGCAGGCAATTCGAGATCTGTGCCGGGACCTCCGCCACAGCCAATGAATATGTCACTTTTCAGTTGGCCCAGCCGGAGGATTTATGGTTTCACGTCCGGGATTTACCCGGGTCCCATGTCATCCTACGACGGCTTCAACGAGATGCCGCTTATACGGACGAATTGATTCTTCAGGCAGCCGCTTTGGCCGCCACCCACAGCAAAGCCAAACCCGGCGCCAAAGTCACTATTAGTTACACGGAAAAGAAATACGTGAAAAAAATTCCAGGAGCGCCCTTAGGAATGGTCACCATGACAAAGGAAAGAAGTCTACTAATTGAGATCCCTCAAAATAATTAAGGAACCGTCGGAACATCTGGAGAAGGTTGAGCCACCTCAATCGGCACGACATTCGTGGAAGCGTCGGGCGGTGAAGCGGACTCAGGAGACGCTGGAGACAACCCTGGATTAGGGACATTAGCGGTTGTATTGGTCACGGGAACCGCGCTGGCATCCGGAATCGAAGGAGTCGGTGTATCCTCGAGGGGAACGTCATTTTGGGAAACGGCAATCACTGGTGGAGCGCCGGGAGTGGGGGCCAAAGCTCCGGGAGCGGGAGTCGGCTGCCCCGTTCCAGGCTGTTTCTGAGCCTGCAATTTTTGATTAAAGGCCGCCATTTGATCGACTTGTTGTTTTGAGAGAATCGGTTTTCGAATGCTATCAATGTGCTCTTTGGCTTCAGGGTCGCCGGGGACTAATTCGGCATAGCGTTCCCAATGATAAAGGGCTTTTCCCGTCTCGTCCTGCCGTTCGAAAATTTTAGCCGCTTCTTTGTGGGCTTCCGCCTGTTGATCATCCGCCTTTAAGATGGCCAAATATTCTTTTAGAGCATCATCCCAATCCCGAATACTTTCATAATAATCGGCCAATTTATAGTGAGCGTCTAAATTCGCCGGGTCGATGTCCGCCGCAGCCTTATATTCATCTAATGACCGGGAATCTTGCCCCAAATCTTTATAGGTAGCGGCCAGCTTGGTTCTGGCTTCGGAAGAATAAGGAGAATCAAGAACGGCTTGGCGATAATAGGCTAAAGCTTCTTCATTACGGTTTAACCCGCGGTAGGAATCGGCTAGCCGCTCGTTGATTTGGGGATTATCGGGAAAAGAACGATCCGCTAACTTGAGTTCTAAAATCGCCTGGTCATATTGCTGCATGGAAAAATAAGTCATTCCCAAATTGTAATGGGCCGGGCCAAAATCCGGGTCAATTCGGATCGCTTTTCGGGCATAAAGAATAGCGTCCGGGTAATCTAATTTTTGTAAATAAACATAGGAAGCGTTGGATAAAGCCTGAAAATAATTGGGTTGAACCTGAAGAGCCTTTTGAAATTGGGCCAAAGCCTCGTCGAGCTGGTTCTTTTGGGCAAAAACTTTTCCAAGATTGTTTCGCGCTTCGACATTATAGGGGTCTAAATCGACAGCTTCCTGAAAGTATTTAAGCGCCGTCTCGCTTCGCCCTTCTTTAATATAAACATTTCCTTTATCTAAATAATACTGGCTGTCCGGCTCTGCCCCAACCCGGAAACCAATTATCCAAAAGGAAAAAAAGGCAAAAAAAGCCACTAGTTTCAAACGAAGGGACATTCCAGCTCCTTAAATGAGCTTTCGGCAGGATTCAAAAGAAGATCAAACGATTTTAGGTCAGTGGGCAAAAGCCGTCAACGTCCAAAAAACAAGAACCGCTCAAGATGATCGGAATTGTCCTATCCGCACTCAACTTTATGACTTTCTCAGCGCTTCCACTTGGACGGCTTTTAAAAGCGCCTCAACTTTTTTGGGGGAAGTCGCTTCGGCATAAAGTCTCAAAAGCGGTTCTGTGCCCGAAGGCCGAATCATGACCCATCCCTCTTTCAGATTAAAGCGCACTCCATCCAACGCTTGAAGGCCGGTCACTGGATGTCCAGCGATGAATCCAGGAGAGGATTTCTTAAAGCGATCAATAATACGAGCCTGTTGATCAAAAGAAATATTTTCTAAATCAATCCGGCCGGAATGATAGGGTCCAAATTCTTTTTGTAAAAAGGCAACCGCTTGAGTGATTGACATCTTCAAAGCCGACAAAGCTTCTAAAATGAGCAAAGCGGAAAAAAGTCCGTCCCGTTCCGGCAAGTGACCCTTCACCGCGATCCCTCCGCTTTCTTCCGCTCCCAAAAGAACATCTTCTCGAAGCATGATCTCACCGATATATTTAAATCCAATCGGGGTTTCAAAAAGAGGAATATTCCACTTTTGGGCCATTCGTTCAATCATCAGGGTTCCCGAAACGGTCTTCACGATGGCTCCCCGCCATTCCCGATGAATCCACAAATGATAAAGCAGAAGGCCGTGGAGCTTATGTACATCCACATAACGACCCTTTTCATCCATCATTCCCACCCGGTCTCCATCTCCATCCGTGGCAAAACCCAAATCCGCTTTTGTTGTCCGAATGGCCTGCGATAGCGGGGCTAAATTAGCCGCAATGGGCTCAGGCTGACGGCCTCCAAAAAAAACATCCCGCTCGCTGGCGATGGTTTGAACTTTGGAGCGTCCCCCTGTAACCAAATGCTCAAAGTGTCTCTCTCCCACTCCATGCATCGAATCGAAAACAACTCTCCACCCCGCTTTTTGAATTAAGCCGATGTCCACCCTAGATCGAACAGCTTTCAGATAATCCAAAAGCCAATTTTCTCTTTTTAAAGTCCGCCCCGCCGGACCCTCAGAGACTTGAACAGGGATATTCTTCTCAACGAATCGGGTAAAACCTGATGGAGCAGACACACCCGGCGGAAGCTTGATTTTAAAACCGTTATAGGCTCCCGAGTTATGACTCGCCGTGATCATAACCCCAGCGTCCGCTTTTCGGGCCCGGACTGCCAGAGAAAGGGCGGGTGTCGGGAGAATCTTGCTTGAAAGAGAAACCTGATGGCCCATGTGGGCTAAAACCTTAGCGGCGGTTTTGGCAAATTGATCCGAATTAAACCGGGTGTCGTATCCCACCAGAACCCTGGCGGATTTCTTTTTCTTTCGAAGGGCCAGACCAAGCCCGTAAGCCGTTCGACGGACATTGGCAAAAGTAAAGGTATCCGCTATTTTGGCCCGCCATCCATCCGTACCAAACCGAATCAAATCCACGATGCCTGCCTCCAGAATTTTAGTAAAGAATCAATCCAGAAACCGAATGGGCGGCAATCGGTATGGCCAAGCCTTTATTCGGATTAAACTTAGCCGCGTAGGGCTGAATCGAATCGATCGGAAAGGGACCGCCGCCGGCTTCTCCCATTTCCCCATTCCAGCTTACCTGGCTGTCGTTCAAACTGGCGCCTGTTAAAACCCAACCCATTAATTCTCCCTGTGGCTTAAACGTTCCCAAGTCCATAATCAACGTGCGTGCGTTGTCCGCCTCGTTCACAACGACCAATCCCAATTCTCCTCCATCAAACCGGCTGGCGTAAACTTTAACTGCCGTATCGGAACTTTCAGCCGAGATCAATTGATCGCCAAAAGCCCTGTTATAAATAGCATAAGTGTAATAGGTTGCCCGGGGAACCCCTTCCTCGGCGGAAGGATCGTCGGATGCCAACATAGCGTGATCTCCGCCTAATTTTTTGTCCAATCCATTTTTCCAATCCCAAAAATTGGTCGCTACATATCCAGATTTCAGGCTTTCCCCCAATACCTCGGCCGTGAAAATACCATTCAACAATTGGGTCGTTTCGGGCGGAGTGGCGTTAACCAAATTAAATTCAGTCAAAGCGATTGGGATTCCCTTTTCCGACGGAGCGTATTGGTGGATCATTTGATCAACCGCGTTTTTCGCGTCGGCCAATTTGTGAAGGTTGCTTAAAAAAACATCATTCGTGGGATGGTTATAGTTGTTTTGCGCGTCAAAGGGCCACAAAAAATACTGATGCAGAATGAGAAAATCCGCTTGGCCCTTCAATTGGGGCAGCAGGTCCCGCATCCACCAGTGATATCCGGTCCAATCGTCCCCGCTGTCTGTATCTACCGCAACCGCGCCAATAAAAATGTCCGGGTCGACCTGACGCATGGCGGCGGCGATCACTTGAAAATCTTTTCCGTAAACATCTCCGGTTAATTGCGGTTTCCCCGAAACCTTATTTCCTTCTTCCCACGGTCCGTAAACTTCGTTCCCAATTTCCCAATACCGAACCTTGTATTTTTTCTCAATATTACAGTAATGAACCCACCGGGCAGCTAAATCGGCCGCCTTATTAACATCCAGATACCGGGCGGCGGCATAGTTCACCGTGAAAATAGGCTCAGAATTAGTTTGCCGGCAAAACTCAAGAAAATCGTCAGTCGAAATGGCCCAAGCTTGGTTTAGATTCGAGACATTGTTGCCATCGTGATCGGTCGCGTGTTGGGAATAGTCCCCATCCCAGAAATAATTGTCCGAAGTGCTGCCACCGGGCCAACGCCAAAAACGAATGCCGCTTTGCTTGGCTTTTTCCAACCGGTCTGGATCCAAAAAGAACTGCTTCCCACTCCAGCAAGCCGTATTGCAACCGAATTGATAGGGATTTATTTTTCGAAGAGTCTGGTCGGAATCAATTTTAATGTTAATTTTAGGTCCATAAGGAAATTTCCACGGTTTACCACTTATGTCAAACGCAGGAGCGCTTTTGACATAGGTCGTTGGCTCGGCGTCTGAGACTGAAGGAAAAAGCTCAAAAGGCTTATCACTAGGAACCGCCAAAGCCAAACCAGGCCAGCTTAAAAAAAAAGCGATCCAAAAGTGGAATTTCAAGATGGGCCTTTGGAGAACCGATATTGAACAACAAAATCATTTTATCATTTTAATCAATGCAGCTTGACCCAAACTTCACCGGCTTCAATTAAAACCGGATAAGTTGGCAAGCGAATATCAGGATCATTCAGGCATTCTCCGGTTCTGATATTGGAACGATACCCATGGGCCTTGCAAACAATCTCGTCGCCAAAACAATTCCGCGGATCAAGAATTACATCGGCGTGGGGACAATAAATCCCCGTGGCGAATATCAATTCACCACGCCGGTGTAAAAGCAAGGAAAGCGGGCCAACTTCTACCTCCACCGACTTTCCATCTTCCAAATCCTGAAAGCGGGCCGCTTTCCGATATTCAATAGGGTTCATGGAATTGATTTTCGTTAAAATTTGGAGCGATCTCCCAAAACCGTGTTAGCGGGAACCACTCTTCGGCTTTGGATTTGGCTTCGACGCCCCAATATGACCTCTTGAAGTTGAGCCAACTCACCGATCTTGACTCCGTCCCACAATAGGCTTTTGGAGAGGACGCTTCCCTGTCCAACGACGCATTTTTTACCAAGAACCGTATAAGGTAGAATTTTTACATTCTCTCCAATGACACAGCCATCCCCGATCAAAACGGGACCTTTCACCACTGCGCTCTTGGCGATTTTTATGCCGGATCCCAAATAAACACGCCTATCTCTTTTTCGATATCTCCCCCAAACAGGAAAAACACCGTCCAATACATCCCAATGGGTCGTCAAATATTTTCGCGGCGTGCCGATGTCCTGCCAATAACCGGACCAAACGAACCCGCCCAAAAAAGCCTTTGTTTCTAAAATGCCTGGAAAAAGCGCTCGTTCGGCCGAGTAAGGAATTCCGGAGGGAATCATATCCAAAACTTTCGGCTCAAAAATGTAAACACCCGCGTTAATCGTGTCAGTCACCACTTCCTCCGGTTTAGGCTTCTCCAGAAAACGAACAACGCGGGAATTTTTGTCCAAAAGAACAAGACCATAGGCAGTGGGGTCCTCAACCCTAAAAAGACCCAAAGTCGCAATATTCTTTTTTTGATAATGAAAAGCCATCATCTTTTTCAAAGGGATATCCGTTAAAATATCGCCGTTTAAAACCACGACCGGATGCCCCTTTACGAATTTTTCCGAGTTCTTGATCGCACCGGCTGTCCCAAGTTGCTCTTTTTCCAAGGCGTAATGGATTTTTACTCCTAAACGCCTACCATCACCATAAACACTTCGAATATCCTTAGGTCGGTAACCAATGGAAAAAACAATTTCCCGAATATTAGCTTTTTTCAAATATTCAATTTGATAGGTCAAAAAGGGCGTTCCGCAAAGCGGGACAATGTTTTTAGGGAGATGATCGGTCAAAGGCCTCATGCGAGTCCCCTGACCCCCGACTAAAATAATAGCTTTCATGTAGTATTCCGAAATGAATTAAAAATTTTTGCCAATTTCTAGTTCCTAACTAAGTTTCCGATAATATTCGACCGTTTCTTCCATTCCTCGCTTCAAATCATAACGCGGCTCCCATTTCAAAAGTTTTGCCGCCTTGGAAGGATCCAAAACACTTTTTTGAAGGTCCCCAAGTCGGGCAACAATTTTTTTGGGCGGTTTTGTATAGCCGGTAGTCCGGGCTAGGATTTCGAAAAGCTCATTTGTCGTCGTCCCCACACCGGTTCCAATGTTAAAAATATCATTTTTAGAATAGTCCAGGGCCAACAAATTTGCCCTGGCCACGTCTTTCACATAGACATAATCCCGAACATTGTAACCATCACCGAAAATCTGCAAATCACTTTGCTTCAGCATTCCATAGGTAAAGATAGCGCCGACGCCGCCTTCTCCCAAAGCGTCTTGTCGGGGACCATAGACATTGGCGTATCGAAGAATCACATATTCCATACCAAAATTCTGGGCGAAAACATCGGCGTAAATTTCAACGGCGTATTTGCTGGCGCCGTAAACGGAAAAGGGCCGGGACCGCTGGGTTTCCGAAAATGGGTCTTTTTCCATTTCGCCGTATTGGGCTCCGCCGGAAGAAGCGTAGATGAATTTTTTCACGCCTGTTCGGCGGCAGAAATCCAAAAGCAAAACCGAGCCTAAAACATTTAGCTGAACGTCGAAAAAAGGGTCCTCCAACGAAGCCTTAACCTTGATTTGGGCGGCATGATGATTCACAACTTCAATTTTCTCGTCTTGAATGATTTTTTGAAGCGCCTCATCCAAAATGCTCATTTGATAAAATCGAGCATTGGGGTTTAGATTTTCTTTTCTTCCCGTCGAAAGGTCATCCACCACTACTACCTGATGCCCGGCTTCTAAATAAAAATCCACGACATGACTTCCAATAAAACCCGCGCCGCCGGTGACCAGTATTCTCACAAAACCCTCTTTCCCCTTATAAAACCAGACCATTCAAAGAAATTTAACTTAAATACGTCTTAAGCACTTCTTTCTAAAACGATCCACCCTTTTTCGTCAAAAACCTTTCGAAAACCTTTTTTCATCGATTCATTTATAAATATTTCAATATCACTCGGTTGTAACGGCCATGTGTTGATATTGGGGCAAGCAATAATAAATTGGTCCTTTACAGGATTTAAAATCGCCTCCTGATTCAAACTGTTAATGATTTGGCGATGGGATAAATGAGGAACAATGGCGTCTTGGGCCAATACCGAAGCCTCAGGAGGAATAGTTTTAATCGCCCGAGTTCCTGCTAAGTCGCTTTCTGTGAATCTGTAGTAAGAAGGATAAGCAAGATTTTTCAGTGGCCGAAACATTGCCACACCCCCGATATTCAAAAATAAAATAACCGCGCTAATTGGAACTATTTTATTTTGAAAGAGCACATTAGGATTATTTTTACTCAACCATTTTGAAATAACAGACAGCCCATCCGCAGCGGCCATCGTCAACACCGGGGATAATACGGCGGCGAAATGGAACATAAACCCCCAAAAGCTTGTGTCATCCGACAGCATCTTTTCCCCAATTAAAGGAATAGTTAATATCAGCAAGGGTGAAAAAAACGGTAAGAACAGAAAGGGCCCAAACATAAAAAACAAAGTTCGAATTTTTTTAAAATTAGCAAAAAGCACTCCAAAAACTTTCAAGGGATGAATAAAAACGTTGGCAAGGGCCTGTAAAGGACTCGCGCCTATATCGCTATAGAACCAATAAGAATAGTGACCCCCGCCTTTAAAAAATGGAATTAAAACATAAATCTCCAGCCAGAACGCGAACACGCCTACCCCAGCTAAAACAAAACCTTCCCAGAAATGAAACACCGAATCTTCTTTAAAAAACTTCTGAATCATTAGGTAAATACCAAAAAAAACAACCAACAGACACATATCTTCCTTTACCAAAGTAAGTAAAAGCACCGAAATCCAAAACCATCCTCGTTTATTTTCACTAAAAAAATAAATAGCAAAAGCAACCAGGGGGACTGCGAAACTAACTTCATGAAAATCATATTGAGCCGTGTATTGAATACCCCAAAAAATAGCAAATGAAAGAGTGAAACAATAAGCCGATAGTCTTCCCAGTTTATTTTTAGCAAAATAAAATATCGGAAACATCGACAACATTAATAGAAATGCCTGAGCCACTAATAATGTTTCAACACGAGAAAAAATCCAATAGAGAGGCGCCAAAATCATTAACAGCGGTGAGAAATGGTCGCCCAGCATATTATTGAATGGATTGACGGTGCCACATGCTCGTTCAAACCGGCTGTAGTGCCAAATCATCTGATCAAAGATACCCAAATCATATCCGCTACTCTCAAAATGCCAATGGCGAAACAGGCACATTAAGGAGTAGGCCAGTGCCATCAGAAAAAAGAGTGCCAATAAAGGCCAATCTTTCTCTCTCGGGTCGGCGATTCTCCCTTGAATGTTTCCCATGATTTACACTCCTAAGTGATCCAACTCTTCTAAAACCAAAATAATTTCACAGCAACCGTTGTTAAAATCATTCTTCAAAAAAAATCAATAGGCGTGTCGATGTTCCAAAATGTCCAAGACTGTTCGAACAATAATTTTTATATCTAACAACAGACTCCAATTTTCAATGTAATAGATATCGTACTTCACCCGCTCGTGTAGGGACGTGTTTCCCCGCAACCCGTTCACTTGGGCCCAGCCCGTAATCCCCGACTTCACCTGATGCCGCTCAAAGTAACGAGGAATTTCCTTCTCGAATTTTTCGACCAACCCCGGAACCTCGGGTCGAGGTCCCACCAGACTCATTTGGCCCAACAGTACATTGAACAACTGTGGCAGTTCATCCAAACTCGTTTTTCGAACAAAAATTCCAAACGACGTCACGCGCGGATCGTTTTGGGCTGTGAAGGCCACCGTCTCCGTCCCCGTTTTCATGGAACGAAATTTAAGCATATGAAATATTTTTCCATCGCGGCCTACTCGTTTTTGGCGGAAGAAAACCGGTCCTGAAGAAGAGGCCTTAACTCCGGAAGCTAAAATAACCAGCATAGGCGAAAGAATGATCAATCCTGCCAATGAGAAAACAAAATCAAAAAATCGCTTTATCAGCCGATTATGCCAATGACTCAAAGGGGCTTCTTTCATTTCAAAAACTGGCATATCCAGCAATACGTCGCTTTCCATGGGGTTGGTAATAATTCCAAAAAGGTCCGATACAATTTTGTATTTAATGGGGGTGTCTTGAAGAGTCACTAACATAGGGATCAACTTTCCGTGCGCCGAAGCTGGCAATGCGAAAATAACCTCTTCTGGCTCATGGGTTTGGATTAATCGGGAAAATTGAGAAAGGTGTCCCAAAACTCGATATCCTTCCACGGATCGAGAAGACTTCCCTTCGGAAATTAATCCAGTCACTCGATATCCCAAGCCTGGGTTTTGTTGAAGTCTTTGAAGCAAAAGGCTAGCCGTCTCCCCGGTTCCCACTACAAGGATTCGAGTCACTCCAATACCCTTCCGGCGGAGAATAATTTGAATACGACGAAGTAAAATCCGTTCGAACCAAACAAACAACGTAGCGAACAAAGCGGCCAATAATACGACCAAACGGGAAAAAGCCAAAAAATGAATCAAAAAGGTAACCGCTCCGATGAAAATGGCCGAAAGAATCACGCCTTGAATAATTTTCGAAAGTTCATCCACACCCGAAATGCCGCGCCTTTTGCGATAAAGACCCAAATATTTAAAAACAACCCAATAAATACAGGTCACCAAAAGCAAAAAGGTCCGGAAATGAGGATAGTCGGTGATCGAATTAACCCTGAAGATTCCCGATGCGAAACGCAACCAATTAGCCAATAGGAAGGCAGTTATCACGGACAGACCATCTAAGAAAAAACTCGCAATTGAAAAGATAGAAGGCATATGAAATTTCATGAATCCTCGAATTTTAAAAATACAAGAACACCGCGAACCCGACTTAGTTTATACGTTTGCCGGGAATGGGGCAAATGTGAATCCTTCGAAGTTAAGAAATCATCTTCAAAATACTGACCTAATTTCGCCTCCGAATTGACGGGAGTTAATACCTTGCGGGATGCTAAAATCGAAGTTCTTCTTAACTTCATAAGGAAAAAACATGCGGGGTAATTCCCTTTTTAAAAAAATTGATCGATGGATTGGCATCCCCCTCGTCCTTTTCTTGGGTTCTTTTGTTCAATTGCGTCATTTTTTTCTTCCATCAACTACCAAAACACTTCAGTTAGGCGATCGAGTCCTAGTCGTAAAACTGTCCGCCTTGGGTGACACCCTTATTCTTTTGCCCATTTTTAAGGCCCTCAAAGAAAAAATCGGGAGCCAAGGGCGGTTGATGATGATCGCCACCTCCGTTAACCAGGCGGCGCTGGATGGGTTTCCCTATGTTGATGAAGTTCTTCTTCTTGATTTTGGACGGATGGCCCGCAATCCATCAGTGCTTTTGAATTTTCTTAAGCGTTTATGGAGTTTCCGAGCCCAAATCGCGCTCGATTTCGATCAATGGCTTCGAATTTCACCCCTTCTTTGTTTTTTTTCAGGGTCTCCTCGAAGACATGGTTTTAAAACCAACCGTCAACACAGGCACTTTCTTTACCATCAAACCATCCTCAATGGAAAAGAAGAACATGAATTTGAACAATTCACCCATATTGCCGATTTGGCGGGAGTTCAACGAGGGGACATTCAAAATTTCAACGGTTTTCTAGAGCGAGAAAACTTATTTAGAGACTCTTCTTTCGCCTTTTCCGGCAATGAAAAAAAACTAGTTCATATCCACCCCGGATGCGGGTCTTACGGTTGGCAAAGAGCTTGGCCCCCAGAATATTATGTTCAGTTGATTCAAAAATTAATCGGGAAAGCTGATGTTGCTTTCAGAATCACTGGAATGGGTGATTATGAAAAAAATCTCGTTCAAAAAATCATCCAAGAATCGGGTTTAGAAATAGATGATCGTTCTGGTCGACTCGAGATTACCCAACTGGCCAGTTTGTTAAGAGAAGCCGATCTGATCCTTTGCGGAAATACAGGCATCATGCATCTGGCTAGCGGGTTGGGACGGCCTTTGGTGGTGATGAACGGGCCGGCGAATCCTGTGAAATGGGGCCCCCTTCTTGCGGGTCTAAACTCGAGTGGTCAAAAGGAGAACGGCTCAGGAGAAGTTCGTCTTCTGGCATCTCCGATTCACTGCAGTCCTTGCACCACTTTAGGTTTTGAGTACGGGTGCCGGTTTCGTCCCTGTATGGAATCCATTCCGGTGGATAAAGTTATGCGGGAATGTTTGAGTCTTTTAAATTTGGCTCAAGCTGAATCAACTCGAAAAGAATCTAGAAGATAAAAAGGTTCCAGAGAAAAATTAAGCTGATGATGGCCAAAACCGCGAGCAATCCGACAAAAAGTGTCTTTTGCCAGTCCCATTCGGGGCGTTTAACCCGTTCCGCTACGGGTGCCATTCCTCCCGGGTTTTCGTTTTCATTTCGATGGGCGCAGTTCTCAGCCGAAAACTTTTTTTCCATCCAAGCCTCTCCCCAACAGAGCCGGCAAACTTTTCGGTGGCAATGGGGGCATTCCTTGGCTCCCGGGGGATAAAGCGTCAGGGTGGTATCGCAAATATCGCATCGTTGGGGATCTTGAATCATCACAGGGGGTTTTGGGGATGCTTTCGACAAAGCGTTTCCTCCAGAATTTGAAAAGCCCTTCGGCAAGGGCAAAAGTTTACATGGAAAAAAGCTTTTTACCAAGGCTTTCTTAGAAAGCTATTTTAAAGGTGTAATCCATAAAACTAATTATCGATGGGAATCCGCCATCATTTTGAACGCCGCTAAGGTTTGAGAAGCGCTATTTTCCCAACGAAAAAGAGCGATCCGGGCCCGTCCTTTTCGCCTTAATTCTTCTTTCAATTGGGGTTCCCTAACCAAGCGCTGAAAGGCCTGGCACCAATCGTTCACACTGACCGGCTCTACCAATAAAGCCGCGTCTCCCACGACCTCAGGAATGGCCGCATTATTGGAGCAAATTACGGGAATACCGCATCCCATAGCTTCCAGAAGCGGCAAACCAAAACCCTCTTTTAACGATGGAAAAACAAAAGCATCGGCACCCGAATAAAGGGCCGGCAAATCTTCAGGAGCCACATATTCGATCCATCGGACTTTTTGAACCAGGGTGGGTGATTGGATCAGATTCAGGAAATCTTCCCCGATCCATCCCTTGGGTCCCGCCAAAATCAATTCATGTTGGGTATTTTCTTTTTGTTTAAAAAGCAAGAAAGCGTGAACCAATCTCAATAAATTCTTGCGCGGCTCCAAAGTTCCCACAAAAAGAAAATAGGGCCGGGTAACGCGGTAACGCTCCTTGACCAGCGCCACCTTATCCATGGATATGGGCTTTTGAAACTCTTTGGACAATCCATGGGGAATCACTCGAACCATGGATTCAGAAAGATGAATAAAGTGTTTCAATAATTCATTCCGGTTAAATTCCGAGCAAGTCAAAATGAGATCGGCTTGTTCCTCTTGTTTCTCAATGTCTTTCTTGTAATTTTTAAGCGGAGACCCTTCCATCCATTCCGGATTAGTCAAATAAGCCAAGTCATGAATAAAAATGACCCTTTTCCCTTTTTTCTGTGGCAGAGGTAAATAATTCGGGTAAAAACAAATATCCGCCGTGCGCCCTAACAAATTTTCCATCGTGGGAGTCCCGAACATATTCCAAGTCATTTTGAGAGCGGACCAGGGATAGTGGGTAGCGCTCACCGAAATAAAACGATTTTCAGAAACCCTAGCCTGTTCCTCAGGAGTAGGGTTATTCATCCAAACAATAATCCGGTCCTCTTCTAAAAGGTGTGAAAGGGCTTCTAATAAATGGGTCAGATACCAGCCCGCGCCTGTCCTCGTACCTTGTAAACAGGAACCATCTACTCCAATAATCACTCGATTTTCCGCCTTTACAGGATGATGAAGCCCCGGAGGATTTTGTTCTTTCCGTGGAATAAGACTGCGCAGCGCCTCTCCAATTTACCAAAAAGCTTCATTCCCACATCAAATTATTTTTGGGAACTTCTATCGGACACCGAACGTCACGAAATGAAATAAACGGAAAAGCACCAGCTCTATGGTTATTTATTTTTGAAATACTCTTGTCGAGGTTTTATTAGTAATATAACCAAGCTTTTAAGCCAAAAGCGTAACGGCTAAATTAAATCGATCGGACTTGAATCGTTCATGCCACCCGCACATTCATCCTCTATCCGGACTTCCGGTTGGACTGAAATTTGGAAAAACCGGGCATTGGTATCACTCTTTGCCCTCTTATTTTTTCTTTGCAGCGCCGATCAGTTTTTCGCGGTGAGAATCAACGGTTTTAACGTCCGTTTTGGGCAAATTCTTCTTTTTGTTTGCGCATTTATTTCATTAATTAAATTGAGAGAGGAAAAGAAAAAGCGGTCAGAGAACTGGAACCTTCATGTCAGCATCTTAAAAAACTGGCTTCCCTTTTTCATGTTTTACGTTTTTTCAGCCGGAATCAGCGCAACTGCTGAACCATCTTTCTTAAAATTAGGATGGGCATTATTCAATATCGGCGGTGCGGTTTTGATTTGTCTGAATCAATGCTGGAATCGTTTTCTCATAAACGGCTTTTTTTATGGAATTGTTGCAATCGCCTCCATCCTTTGGGTCCAATGGATCTTGATTTATGTTTTTGAAATGACTGTACCGGATCAATCTGTATTCATACAAAGTCAGCCCCTAATAGTCCCTTGGCTACATTATCTTCCGGTCGGGTATGTTCAAAGCACAATGAATTATTTTGGTGGAATCCTCGTCTTGCGGCCCAATGCTTTTTATTATGAACCTTCTTACGCCGGCTGCGCCCTAGCTTTCTCCCTTCCGCTGGTCATAGCTCTCGGATGGAGAAAAGGGTTTTTGAAGGGCCTACTGGCGCCATCAATAATATTGATTGCCATCATTTTGACAAGTTCGCGCGGAGGCATCCTGTGTGTGTGTTTTATTTTTCTTTTTGCTTTTTTAGGGTGCTGGATATTAAAAGAAAAAAAGCTTCTGATTTTCTTGTTAAAAATCATTTTCTTGGCAAGCCTGTTGATCGGCCCTCTTTTCTTATTTCCATCTGGAAGAAATTTCATGGGTTTCATGCTAGGACCCTTAGGGCCTTCCGCCGCCATTTCCCGCTTAGGGGATCCCCGCTTAAGTGAAGGCGGCCGTCTTACGGCTACACTCGGAGGCCTTCATCTTTGGGAAAAACATTTTTTATTTGGAAACGGAATATCTCTTCCCGCCAATAAAAACAGCCAAGGATTGGGCCAGGAAACGCCAAGTATGTGGGTCGAAATCGGCATGGAATCCGGATTGTTGGGCGTAGGGACTTTCCTTTTGGCCGTTTTAAAAACTCTTTATGATTCAATCCGAACCAATCGAAACAACGCTATAAAAATTCTAATTATTTCCGCCGTCACCGCTCATGGACTGATCAACATGAATTTCACAGCCACGTTTCCACGCTTGGATTATTGGCTCCTATTTTTCCTGGCAATCAATCTATGCAACGCCTCTTATTTTAAAAGCTCGAACGAATCACGCTAAAATACGGTCAATAACTTGGTTGGTTTCTTTGGCGGTTTTTTCCCACGAAAAAACGCGGGCACGTTTTAACCCTCTCTGTTTCAGATTTTTTCTAAATTTTTTATCCTGAATCATTTTCAATATTTTTTCAGCTATGTCCTTCGAATCCAATGGATCAAAGTAGGAAACAGCTTTGCCGCAAACTTCAGGAATGGATGCCGCGTGAGATGCGGCCACCGGGCAACCGCAAGCCATCGCTTCAAGCGCCGGCAACCCAAACCCTTCGTATAAGGATGGGAAAACAAGCTCTTCCGCGTGAACAAAATATTGCTTTAATTCATCATCCGAAACAAGTCCGGTAAAAACCACGCGGGATCCAAATTCCTTAGCCTTTTCATGAACCTCCCCATCGCCGGTTATAAATCCATCTTTTTTCCCCACCAAAATAAGATCGTGAGGTATTTGGTTTTGAATCTTTCCAAAAGCCTCCAACAGTCTTTTCAGGTTTTTATGCGGCTTGATATTTCCTACATACAGAAGAAAAGGCCGGGAATATGGATTTTTTTGACGGAAAATGTGAAACCAAGAAGGGTCCACTCCTAGAGATGTGACCTTTATTTTCTCCGGATCGCTTCCCGCCAACCGAACAAGTTCTCCTTTCGTAAACTCGGAAACTGCACAAATGGACGAAGATTTACGATTCATTTGACCGAACATCCACCGGGCGTAGATATGCTTAAGCCTTCCCCCCATCAGCTGAGGCATGGCCAATTGAAAAACATCATGGACGGTCACCATCATTTTCCCCGAATAAAAAATAGGAATATCAAAATGCGGGATCCACAACAAATCCGTTCCGCTGGGTATCTTTCTTAAAAGCTCTCGCTGTTGGGTCAAAGAATAAATTGGCGAAGTGCATTCCACCCATTGAAGATTAGCGGCCGTAGTCCACAAACCAATTGGTTTTTTGCCCGGATTAAACAGCAAAGAAAAATTGTCTTTTTTTCGAAGCGCGATTAAACGAGGCAAGAGATTTTGAAGATAGGTGCCAATGCCTGAGGAATAAAACATTCGAAGATCAACGGTGATTTTCATGGCGAATGGCTTCCGGTTTACTAGTGAATTTTATGTTCGTCTAGAATTTACTCGTGTGGCAAACCGCCAGAAGTAAAACTAGCTAAAATTTATGAACAATGGCTTGATTTCTTAAAATGGCGATAAAAGACATGTATTTCATCAGCAAAAGATATCGCTCCACTCCCAAAATATAAAGTGAGAGTCGAAGTACGGCATTAATCAGCCTTACGCGCCAATCCTTCGGTTTAAAGGTTAATGAGGTATAAGCAGCACTTGAATCACTTCCACCCAAAAATCCCCCTTGTTTACACCAGCGATAAACTTCCCCGGAAGCAGAAAACGGATCGCTCTCCCTAATGGAATTTTCATTTGCGGCAAATAAACTGCGGGCCAATTGAGTTATTGGCTCCCCATTTAAAAAAGTTCCATATTTGTAGGGCAATGTTTTAAACCCATCCATTCCGTTGTTGCGCAATAAAGTTCTATATTCGTCAAAAATTGCGCGCAGATCGGCGCGGGAATTCAAATCATATCGGCTTGTGTGCCGCGATATCTGATCCGTTTCGTTAATCGCGATTCCACTGAAATGATAAAAGATCAATGGGCTTTGTTGATTAACCATCCACTCATTTCCCCGTTTTGACAAAACGCGTTCATGTAAATTCCAATAAGCCATGTTCCATCCCGGATCTTTAATGATCCCGACGTCATTAAAAAAGCAAGGAATAAAATTACACCACTTTTGATCGACAAATAATCCGGATCTTATTTCCGAAAAGCCCAGTGCCAAACAGCGTTGTGCCCACCAATCCAAAAAAACCAACGCATCGGGTGTATTTTTAACCCCGATAAATCCTAAATTGAAGACACCAGAGGATAAAAAATCCTGTTCGTTCGGCCTCAAGCCATCTGTCTCGATGGGAGAAACGCAATGGGGCGTGAGAATAATCTGATTTTGATCGAGTGTGTCAAAAACCGGCTTCAAGGAACTGGTCACTAAAATATCCGGGTCAAAATACAAAATTCGCCGGACTGATCGTTCTTGGATCAAAAATTTGAGAAAGCTTGGTTTGACATTGGTATTTAACTCAAGAATGTTAAAACGAAAAGCCGCCCGTTTAAAGTTTTCAATTCCGATGGATCTAGCTTCGATGAGCTCATAAGGCTCCGACTTCACGTCAAACTCAACGTCAACCAGTTCATCCACCAACAAGACATAAAACGGCATTTCAGGATTAAATCTTTTGAAAGAATTGCATAATGTTCTGGCGTATGCCAAATAATTTTTTGAGACAATGGTACAGCCCGCCGTTGCGATCATAGGAACTAAAGCTCCTTTAATTTCTTCCATGAAATATTTTGGCTGTCCTTTTCGGAAATCATCGGCGATTGAATGGGCCAATCAATGCCAAGGTCGGGATCATTCCAAAGAACCCCTAACTGGTCATCCACTACATAGAAAGCCGAGCATTTATAATGGACGACGGCAAATTCTGAAATGATGCAAAAGCCGTGCAGGAAACCTTCGGGAATAAAAAGCTGTTTAAGATTGGCGCCAGAAAGATAATCGCCATGCCACTGGCCAAAGGTAGGCGAATGAGGTCTGGCATCTACGGCCACATCAAAAATTTCTCCAGCCACAGCCCGGACCAATTTGGCCTGGGGATATTTTAACTGGGCATGAAGACCCCGCAGAACTCCCCTTACCGAATAAGATTGATTATCCTGAACAAAGTCACACGAAACGCCAAAATGGTTGTATTTTTCCCGGTGATAGGTTTCTGCCAAATAACCCCGCTTATCCTCAAACGAAAGAGGAGACATTACCAACAACCCTTCTAAAGGGGTCTTTTCTACTTTCAAATTCATGTGTTACTCTCCAAGAGGGACTCTAAATATTGGCCATAAGCGCTCTTACCCAAAGCCTTGGCTTGTTGAAGCAGTTGCTTTTCACTTATCAAGCCCCTTCGATATGCCACCTCTTCGGGACAACAGACTTTCAAACCTTGCCGTTCCTCAATAGCTTGAATGAACATGCTAGCTTGCAGCATGGCCGTGGGAGTTCCCGTATCCAGCCAAGCGATACCCCGGCCCAGCTTTTCAACCCTCAAATCACCCGTCTTAAGGTAATCCAGGTTCAAATCGGTGATTTCTAATTCTCCCCTGGCGGAAGGTTTTAACCGAGCCGCCCGCTCGGAAGCCGTACCATCATAGATATAGAGGCCTGTCACGGCCCATCGGGATGGAGGTTGAGTTGGTTTTTCCAAAATTCCTTTGGGATCGCCTGTTTCATCAAATTCCATAACCCCATACCGCTCGGGGTCGTTCACCTGATAAGCGAATACGGTAGCTCCCTTTCCTGCGGTTTGTGAAATACGTTGCAGGGAGTCCGGCAAACCTTGACCATAAAAGATGTTATCGCCTAAGGCGAGGGTGCAGGGTTCTCCCCCTAAGAAATCCCGACCAATCAAAAGAGCTTGTGAAATACCCTTCGGTTCGGGTTGAACCGCCCAATGCAGTTTGATACCCAGCCAGCTTCCATCTCCCAATAATCGCTGAAAAGAAGCCTGATCCTCCGGGGTAGTGATAATGAGAATTTCCTTTGCGCCGGTCCAAAGCAAGGTGGTCAGGGGGTAATAGACCATCGGTTTATCAAAGAGGGGCAACAGCTGTTTGGAAACGCCTTTGGTAATCGGATGCAGTCGTGTTCCCGCTCCCCCGGCCAATAAAATGCCCTTCATGCCTGGCCCCCTTTTAATCCTAAACGGCTCCGGTCGTAATTATCCTTTTGGACCTTCACACACCAATCAACATTGGATAAATACCATTGAACGGTTTGTAACAAACCTTCTTCAAACGTTCTTTGGGGCTTCCAACCCAATTCTTTTTCTATCTTCGATGGATCAATCGCGTAACGCCGGTCATGCCCAGGACGATCCTTAACAAATTTTTTCAATTGGTTATAGCTTAAAAAACCCTTGGCTTTTAGCGCCGCATTCAAGCCGGCTGGCTGAATTTTTTCGATTGCCGCCAACAATGAATCCAATACTTGGAGATTGTTTTTTTCGCATCGTCCCCCGATTAAATATTTCGAACCCGCTTTCCCTTTATCCAGAACCGTCAGAATAGCTTCACAGTGGTCTTCGACATGAAGCCAATCCCGAACTTGCCCTCCGTCACCATAGATGGGCAGTTCCTTACCTTCTCGGGCATTCAAAGTCATAAGGGGAATTAATTTTTCAGGGAACTGGTAGGGACCGTAATTATTGGAGCAATTGGTAATCAAAACCGGCAATCCAAAGGTTTGATAATAGGCCCTAGCTAAGTGATCGGCTCCCGCCTTCGTCGCGGCATAGGGGGAATTGGGCGCGTAGGTGTCCTCCTCATGAAAAAAACCGTTGGGACCTAAGGCACCGTAAACTTCATCCGTGGAAACATGAATAAACCGGAACCGATCTTTGACTGCCTGATCTGATTCTTCCCAATAACGCCGGGCCGCCTCTAAAAGCTCAAAAGTACCCAGGACATTGGTCCTCACAAAAGAAGAGGGGTCATCAATTGATCGGTCCACGTGGGTTTCAGCGGCAAAATGGACAATCGCGTCAGGTTTGTGGGAAGTAAAAATATCCCGAACCAGCTTTCCGTCCGCTACATCACCTTTCACAAATTCAAAACTGGAATTTCCCTTCAAATCATTCAATGTGGCCTCATGGCCAGCATAGGTCAGAAGATCCAATACCACCGCCGAATGCCCTTTTTTCAAAGATAGTCGAACAAAATTAGAACCGATAAACCCAGCTCCACCGGTTACAAGTATTTTCATGAGAAGACCCTTTGTTTATGACAAAATAATTCAAAATAGAACCGTTGCATATTACCAGAGCCCTTAGTCAATCCGGCCAAGTTTTCCTCGAAATCCGTCAACTAAAGCCCGGAGAAGCAATTTAAAAGTTACCCATTTATGATCTGAAAAAAGGAAATACTTAACACAATTTCTAGGTATTTCATTGAACAGATTTTCACAGCGCCATGTCCACCCCATTGTTTTTAATCGAAGAAGATAAACAGAATTGCGGATAATGTAATAATGCCGCGCAACATTATGAAAATATAACCATTTGTTTAGAAATTTAACCGAAGTCTCGCCGACACGATGGGTCATTATTACGGTGGGCACCACATAACTCTTAAGTTTTTGATACCTAGCCCGTAATCCCCATTCCGTATCTACTCGATCGATAAACAAGTCCTCGCGCATCAAACCAACTTCATTTAAAACCGAGGTACGGATGAGTGATCCCGAGGAAATGATAAAATCCGACTCCACCGGCTGGTTCGAAAAAGTATCTACCGAGATCCACTTAATTCGAAAGAAGGCGTATCGTATGACTTTCTCCACAACCCTTGTCTTTTCATGCATAAAAGCAGGACCGACTGCAGCAACACGCATCTCAGCCTTTAATAAAAGACTTTCCGCTTCGAGCAGCTTAACCACCATATCAGTCGGAATAGTACTATCCTGGTCTAAAAGCAAAACATGGGAACAGCCATCTGCCATCGCCTTACGAATGCCAACGTTTTGGGCCACAGCGATACCCAAATTATCGCCCAAAGCTTGGTAATGAAAATTACCTCTGTTTTTTTTAAGCGCCGAAGAAACTTTAAAAGAAGGGGAAGGTGTGTTATCAACAACAATGATTCGATCAACTTGATCTTTCAAAACTCTCAACAATTGTTCCAGTAAATGTAATTTCGGATAATACGAAATAATAATGGCTACAATCGCATTCGTTTTTGATTTCTTCATTTGTTTTTAAAGTAAACTCGGTAAAAATTTTCCAAATTTCTTTTATACTCTCGAAAATCGTAATGTTTAGCGCACTTTCTATACAATTTATCTTGATAGTTAGAAAAATCATTCGCATTATCAATTCTCTTAATATCATCGCAGATGGAGGCATAAAGTGAATTGTAATTGGGATAAATGGTATCCAAGTTTTTAAAATCACTAGTAAAAAAACGATCATTGTATACGCCAAACCCAATTCCACCGCAAAAGGTAGGTTCCACAAGGTAATTGTCCAAACCTTCTCCGAAGGTCAAAGCCCATTTTGCATCGGATATTAACTCTTTATATTTTTCATATGACATTTTTTTAATAATAACTATTTCCAACTTGGGAAAAGTCGAAGACAACTTCTTTAAAATTTCAAGCTTTCGAGGATGAGGGTCGGCAGAAATAATCATCAAATCTTTTTTTGACTCGTATGATTTCCTCTCATACTGTTCTGGGCTCACAAAAACAGAAAATCTTTGTATCGGATGCCCAAATCTCTGACGAATTTCTGACGTTGAATAAGATTTATGTACGGTGGTGCCAGTAACTTTGCCCATGGTTGCTAATTTTTTTACGCTCTCCCCAAAGGTCATTGCATCAATATTTTGTATCATTACATTTAATTGGAGATTTTTTATTTTTTCCAATTCTTTTATTTTAGATAACGAACAATATTTCAAAAACTGATCTATTGCATATTCCGGAATATGAATCATTACACTTTTCAAAAATGGAAAATTTCTTAAAACATCTCCAAGTTGATAAATAGGTGTCGAATTTTTAAACTTCGTGTACCGAAAGATCGGCGGATCGCCTGGAAGGGAACACAAAAAAACTTCTGCGTTATGTATTTTTTTAAGCTTTGAAGTTTCGTCACAAAGCGAGACTATAGAAAGGATACCCCCACTTATCGCATTAGCTCCGGGAGTCAAAAACACTATAAGATTTTTCACGTTCTGAAAATCGAATTTAGAAAGCAACTGTTTTTGTTTTTTTTCAATTAGAAAAACACGTATAGGATTTCTTAAATAAACATATCTTATTTTTGAGCGAATGGCCGAAACCAACCACGATAACATTTTCATTATTTTACTCTCGCTGTGAAAAATATTTTGCGTCACGCACTTACTCAAGTCCAAAAACACAGTCCAAAACAATCACAAACCCATTGGCAAGCCACGAATCAAACTTAACCTCTTTTTTAGATTTTCGATTTCATAATTCAGCCTAATAAATTAAGATTCGCTGAAATCCGACGAATTGTTTTGATTCTTTTTCTTGAAATTAAAATCCAGATAAATAATAAAAGTATTTCGCTTGATAAATTCACGATAGCAGTCGAATACATTCCCCACTTTGGGATAAAAATAAGGTTACAAAACAAAGATAATATTGCCACTCCAATCAGCACGAGAGTGGAAGACTTGTCATAGTGCGATTGGGTAATTAATCCCCAATAAAAAATTCCATTTAAAGTTGCCACAAATTTTGCCGTAACTAATATTGCGCAAGGAACAGCGGCTTGTGAAAATCCAGGGCCAAAGACGAAAGGGTAAAAAAACGGAATAAGTATAAAACCGCAAAAACATATCAGACTCCCGGTTGTACTGAAAAAAACAGCTAACTTTATTTGACGTTTCCAAAATAACTCAGGCCCAAGTTTTTCCCACTCTATAAATCTGGGATACAAAATCGTCGATACAATTGAAAAAATGCCAGCTGCAGCATTCGTAACGGTGATAGCGGTTCGGTATTTGCCTAACTCTTCTATGGAATAAAGCCATCCCAAAAGAGGTTGTTCCAGTGTAGTGAAAATGTAGATAGCTAGGCTCGAAACAAATAACCAACGTGATTGTAAAACAAGATTCCATGCACTTTGAAATCCTTGAAGATCAAATAATTTACCTTTCATCGGTGTTAGTCGGTAAATTGCCCACCAATAAATAACAGTCAAAATACCAGATACAATTGAAATAACGCCTAAATCAGCACCTGCGGAAATGCCGGGACGAAAAAATAATATATACAACCCAGCTGTTAAGGCAGGCTGCAAAACAGAAATGACCGATTGAAAATGTTGTTTTTCTGCGGCTTGAAAAACCCATACGGGTTGGGCTGTCGTGATCAATAAAAGCGGAACAAAAAACCAACCGGCGAAATGATAATCTGGCGGAATTAAATGAAAGGCCATTAGAATTCCACCAATCAAACAAAACACCAAGGCTCCCATCAATCGAAAGGTGTTAGTGACCCGCACCAGTTGATTTCGCATCTCGTCGGTACTAGCATTTTTGTATTCCCGAACAAGCACCGTTGAATAAATGACGCCAAGCAAAAGAGATGCTTGAGCAACAATGTTCTGAACCATTCCTGAAATGCCCAGATTATGAGGCCCCAAACAACGCGCCGCCCATACTAATCCAACAGCTCCAAACGCCATTCCGGCTATACGCGCTGCAGCCATGACACCGGCTTGATTGATGAGATGTCGTCGGTTTTGAAAAATTGAGAAGAAGCGTTTTGTTATTACTTTGATCAACTTGTCTTTATCTTTCTATTTTTTGCCAAATGATATCCATTCGCATAACGAGACTTTCAAATTAAACTTTTTTTCAAAAACGCGAACAAACTATTCCATTCTTCATGTTCCAAAGCACTAAACAAGTATAATCCCACACCGTAAACCGCAGGACCCAAGACCAACCAATAAAGCCTAGGGTCTAACCAAATCCCCGTCCCCATTAATCCGGAAGCCAGAAGACAGCCAACGACTGGCCTTATGAAATTCATATCGCTTGGATAAGCGATATAGGGCCGTGCCAACCAAAAACCTAAACCAATCCCCATAAATTCGCACAAAACGGTCGCCCAGGCGGCACCGGAGACACCGATAATTGGAATCAGAACCAAGTTTAAAACAACATTCAAAATGAAAAGCAAAAGAAACTGAAGATTCAGCCGAAATGTGTTTTTAACCGCCAAAACACCGACAAAAACGTTCGAAACGAAAAACGGGATCACAGATAAAATTAAAACCGCGAAAAGCGGACCAGCTAAAGTGTATTTGGACCCCGAGATGAGTTGAATGATCGGTTTAGCTAAGAGGCACCCACCCACTGTGATCGGCACGGATAATAAGCCCAGTATTTTTAAGGATCGGGCAGCCAGTCGGCCGAAGGCAGTAGCATCATCTTGAAGTGACGAGAAAACAGGGAAAACCGCCGTAGCATATTGTTGGGAAGTGGCAAGAACGACCAATAGAATCCGGGTTGCCAAATCGTAATAACCCACAGCCTCATTTCCCAGCAGATTTTTTAAAATGACTTCGTCTACCCGGTAATAAAGCACTTGAAAGGTTCCAAAGGCCGCCAAAGGAAGTGATTTTTTCAAAACAATCAGAACATCTTTCAAATTAAATTGTAAAAAATTGGGTTTCCATTTTTCTCGAAATCCAATGACCATTAAAAGAAAAAGGGATATGGCGCTGGACAACACCCACATCCAACAGGCCTCCACCACCCCGCCACCCGCGCGCACAATTAGAAAAATGCCGACAAATCGAACAATAGCGGAAATCACGGTTGTCAGCGAGTACAATCCCATTTTTTGATGAGACTGTAGAAGATAAACATATCCTCCGGCGATCGAATCCAATAAAACCCTTAACCCTAAAATAGCCATTGCTGTTTTAACAACCAGTTCATAATTAAAAATAAAACTCACACTGATCAATAAAATCCAAAAAAATATCGAAAAGGAACCCCGCAAAATCATGACGTTTCGAAGATAAAAAACAGCGGATTCTCTTCGACGGGCTACTTCCCGAACCGCCAAAGCGTTCAACCCCATCTCACTGAAAATCATGAAAATAGCGATCCAATTAATGACTAATGCGTATTGACCATAGGTAGCGACTTCTGTCCAAGCTCTGGTTAAATAAGCGATCTGTGCCCAGGTCAAAAGACGGGAGAGGGTATCACCCGAGAAAAGATAAAAAGTATTCTTGAAAATTCTGCTAATTCGCTGATCAGAAGTCATGGAGCCTTCATGAACGTTATTAAAGTTGAACAAATGCGGAAGAGAGAGATTGGAAATCTAGACCTACGATTGGTATAAACCCTTCCAGTCATTCAAACGGATCACAATTAAATCCGTAAGCATTTCAAGCGAATCACGAAAAACATGCACCTTGGAATAGGGAGAATTGATCCAATGAACCGGGGTTTCGGATATTTGAAACCCTTTTTTACGGGCGATATAAAGCACTTCTACGTCAAAACCAAACCGCTCAATAGTCTGCAATGGGAAGATGGCGCGCACGGCCGTACGGCGAAAAGCTTTGAAACCGCACTGGGTATCTTGAACACCCGGAATAGCGACGGCTTGTACAAACAAATTGAAAATTCGCCCCATAGCTTCCCGATAAAAAGGTTGGTGAACTTTAACCAGGCTGCGATCGACCGCCCGGCTCCCCACCACCACATCCGTTCCTTTTTCCAAAAGTCCCCGGAACTTTTCATATTCCGACAAGGGCGTTGAATTATCCGCGTCCATATAAAGAACTACCTGGCCTTTGGCTGCCATAACTCCCGCCTTGACGGCGGCGCCTTTGCCCCGGTTGATGGGCTGGCGAATAATTCGGAGGCGCTTGGATAGTTTTTTCTTTTTCCGAAAGACCTCGACCACAGAAATGGTCTGATCGCTGGACCCATCATCCACCACTATAATTTCAGCCGGAATCCGCTTAGATTTGAGGTAAGTTTCCGATTGAACCAGGGTATCAACAACACGATTTTCCTCGTTGAAAACCGGAATCACAATGGATAGTTCAATTCGGCTCATGCGATTTCTTTCGTGAGGTATTCGCTTAAGGCTTCCATCCAGGGCCGAAAGGGATGACCCACGGCTTGAACCGCTTTGGATAAATCGAAGCTCGAATTGGCTGGACGTTTTGCCGGCCGGTGGACATTCTCGGACAGAGTCGGAACCACTTTACATTCCTTCCGTCCGGTTTGTTTTTGAATTTCTAAAGCGAAATCATACCATGAGGCGTATTCCTGGTTTGCGAAATGATAAATTCCGTAGGGCGCCTTTTTCTCAAAAAGTTCAAGAACAAATTGGGCCAAATCCCCCGTATAAGTCGGGCTTCCCACCTGGTCCGTCACCACTTCCACTTTGGGTTTCGAACGCAGCAAATCCAGCATGGTCGTGGCGAAATTCCTCCCTCCGGGCCCAAAAAGCCAGGAAGTCCGGATTAAATAAAAAGAGGAATTTTCAGCCGTGATTAACTTTTCGCCTTGCCGTTTGGTTCGACCGTAGGCATTGACCGGATCCGGTTCGTCCGTTTCCTGATAGGGGTCTTCCTTTTCACCGTTAAAAACATAGTCAGTGGAAAAATGAACAAGCATACGCTTCGTTTTTTTGCAAAATTTGGCGAGCCAACCTACTCCGACTCCATTGACCGTCATCGCTTCTGAATACCAAGAAGGTTCTTCACAAGCATCCACCCGGGTAAAAGCGGCGCAGTTGATTAACATTTCAAAAGAATTCTTTTTAAAGAACCTTTCGATCGTAAAGGGTCTGGACAGATCGACCTCTGA
>Ga0206852_1042_pt1 | contig 36357 bp, 33 predicted proteins | sample Alteio_BWOrgCont_14_FD_152849 | JGI IMG/M metagenome (GOLD analysis project Ga0206852, IMG submission 152849) | Enriched cells from forest soil in Barre Woods Harvard Forest LTER site, Petersham, Massachusetts, United States -... | ecosystem: Environmental > Terrestrial > Soil > Temperate forest >... | reverse complement strand
GCTATACGCACTCAAATGCTTTCTTGAATCACCTGCTTCCTTCTGCTTACCCATTTCCAAATTTGTTTTTATGCTCTTCAAAAGCTATGATACGGCAACTATTTCAGGAGTGATGCTTTATGAGTTCGTATGGTTTAAATGAAATCAGAAGTGGAATGAAACTTATCATCGACAATGATCCTTGTGTCGTGGTTGATAATGAATTTGTCAAACCAGGCAAAGGTCAGGCGTTTAATCGCTTGCGATATCGCAACTTGAAAACTGGTCGCGTGATTGAACGTACTTACAAATCTGGTGACAGCATTCCCTCCGCTGATGTGATCGAAATCGATGCACAATATTTATATGGTGATGGCAATGAATGGCATTTCATGGCAACTGAAACCTATGAACAATATGCATTGCATGAAGCAGAAGTGGCTGATGCAAAAATCTGGTTAAAAGAACAGGCCGAATGCAAATTAACATTATGGAATAACGTACCGATTCTTGTTGTACCACCCATGTTCGTGAATCTTAAAATTGTTGAAACTGATCCTGGCCTGAAAGGTGATACTGCTGGTAGCGGCGGCAAACCTGCCAAACTGGAAAGTGGTGCAGTCGTGCGCGTTCCATTGTTCATTCAGGAAGGCGAAATCATCAAAGTCGATACCAGAACTGGCGAGTATGTTTCCCGCGCAAAAGAATAAATCACTTTGGCAACCCTCTGCCTCGCGTGACACTCTGGTTAAGCGCGCAAGCATGATAAATGTCATCCGACATTTTTTTGCTGCGCGCGATGTGCTGGAAGTGGAAACGCCTGTGCTGTGTCACACTTCCGTGACTGATCCTTTTATACAAAGCATTCCTGCTTATTTTCAGGCACAAGGCAGCCAGCAACAGCAATGTTATTATCTGCAAACTTCACCTGAATATGCGATGAAACGCTTACTTGCTGCTGGCAGTGGCGCTATTTTTCAAATCACAAAAGCATTTCGGCAAGGCGAAGTAGGGCGCAATCATAATCCTGAATTCACAATGATTGAATGGTATCGACCAGGTTTCGATCATCATGCGTTAATGAATGAGACAGATGAATTATTACAATTGTTATTAAAAAAACCTGCTGCACTGCGTAGAACGTATGCGGAAATTTTTCAGGAATATTTGCAAATTGATCCGCATCACGCATCACTTGCTGATTTAAAAAATTGTGCGCAATCAATTAATCTTTCCGTAGCTGATGAAATCTCAGATCGCGATACGTGGTTACAATTACTGATGTCTGAATATATTGAACCACGCATGAATGAAGATAGACCGTATTTCATTTATGATTTTCCGGCATCGCAAGCAGCACTTGCACGCATTCAGGAAAATAGCAATCCACCCGTTGCTTCACGTTTCGAAGTGTATTATCGCGGGATTGAACTAGCGAATGGTTTTCATGAGTTGCAACATGCGGAAGAACAACGTGCGCGGTTTGAAAATAATCGCAAGGTTCGTGAGCAGATGCAATTAAACGATATGCCAATTGATGAGTTATTTCTCGGTGGCTTGTCGCATGGCTTGCCAGATTGCTCAGGTATTGCGCTTGGGATCGATCGCTTGATGATGCTCGCAATGGAGAAGGAAAATATTGCGGATGTGCTGACGTTTGATTTTGCACGCGCATGAATTTGGGGATGCTGGGTCTGTGGTGATGGTGCAAGCTGTCGTACGGAGAGCTGTCATCCCACAAACGCAGAAAACACATCACAATTTTGACAGCCCTGCATATCGATAACCTTTATTTTCACTCACAGTATTCTGACATCCTGCGTTATATCCATTCCCAGCTTTCTCTTTGAACATATTTTTCTGTGAAACTCTGGCCTTCAAATCATAATTCTCTTTTTTTAGAGTAGTATTCTCCTTCTGCAATGATAAAAGCACGTCGGCGAGAGATTGATTATCCATCGATGGTAAAGCAGCATCCACCAGTGCTTGCTCTTCGCTTCGAATTGCAGATTTCAATATTTCCACTTTATTTACTTCACGATCAGATAATAACTGAAGAACTGATAAACGCGTTTGCGCATCCTGATAATGTGGATTTTGCTGATCAATTTTCTTATACCACTCAATCATATTTTCCACGTTAAAGAATTTTTCCTTTATATAACTGATTGGAGGTTTGCGCTCTGCCAGCCATTTATCCATCATTCTGCAAGCTTCCCAGATGCGCTCATACTCGCCATGATCTTGCAGGATACACATCAAATTAAATGCTTCATCATATCGATTCAAACCCATCAGTCGCGAATAACCGGGGACATTATTAACGGAATTAAATTTAACTTTGTTATCACACAGAAAATCCACGCACACACCCCATAAACTTCCACGCTCTGAAAAATTCCATGCAGTAATGCGATTAAAAGTTGCAATGATTTCGAGGGTTTTACGCTGGTTATGACATAAGTCATTTATATAATAATGATAATAAAACGCATCATGCTCTGAGTTATAAATGGAAATTTTCTCTTTATCATCGTTTTTATTTTTATTAAACACAAAACCAGAAAGGTACATGTTCGTATTAACCGTTAACTTCTTTTTTCCTTCCCATGTATATGTGGTGATTTCCACATCTTCACCAGCTAGCACATTTTCTGTTTTAATCCACCGTGGATCCATCTTCATTTCCTCTTTTATTGAATTGAACAAGTATTAGAAATTGACGTTTTGATTTCTGTATTTTCTTGTTTTACTTCCTTTTTATTCGTCACATCCTTAAATGGCGTCTCCGATAAAAAACCCTGCTTTTGCAGTCTCTGTTTCATCTGCCTATTTTCTTCCTTGAACCTTGCGAGCTGGTCATTCAACTCACTCATATAGATCGCTCCATTAATAATCGTATCCTCATCTATTTTCACTCCCTGAAAAGTTCCAGGCTTTGCATGCGCAAGCTGATCCATTGCCATACCACGCACTTTCTGATTCTCAGTACCAAATGCAAGCTGCATGTATTTCAATCTTTGATCTTGTGTGAGATCTTTCTGCTGCAATAAACCTGCAAGTATTGCATCTGCTTTCTCAATATAAATATATTTTTCCACATTGATCGCGCGATACCATTCCACTAAATCGACATACTGGAATGCACCAACAAATTTCCCCGTATCAAGCTTGTCATGCAAATCCAGACATAAACTGACAAGATACTGATGATGATTATGGCTTTGAAGCTTTTGTAAAATCTGCAAGGCAAATGGATAATTTTCCTGATCAAAATGATATTGCCAGACAGGTATTTTTCCATCGAATGGATACTGCAAAAAACACAGCATTTCAATGCAGGCAAATGAAATATATTCCTGCTCATCCGGATCAGTTTTGGATAAAAGAATAAAAAGTTTATCCATGGTTTCAATGAATGTTTTACTCTCAATATTTTCAATTGACAGCAACAACACTCCTTCGGCATTTTCCTTAATTCCTGGAATTTGATTCCTGATATTATTCATTGCTGTTATACATTCTTCCTTTTCTCCCGCAAATCCAATCGCAAGCTGTAATGAAGAATGACGCTTGTCTGCGCTAATGAATCGTACACATAGCGATTTTGGCTTTCCCTTGCTGGAAAGTTGCGTAAACAAACAATGTTGATGATTTTCAAATTGCTGATTTTTGAATGATTTTTCCCATGCACCACTTCTCATATGACATGCTCCTTTCAATATTAAAATTTTAAGGAGCCTATCCCTGGCATGGATTAACGGCAGTAATAATTACACACCGGTTGCCTTCATTTCCATTTGATTCGACAACATTTTTTGCACAATTTTGCTATCTTAGCCAGATTGTCTATACTTGGGAAGTACCCTGAATATCATCTGAAAATACTTGCAATTTAAGTGAAACAATGTTGATATATCCGGCTTTGAGAATTGTTACATCATCACCAATATCGTTATCCCTTCTTTTTCCTGTGGATTAAACCTGAAGTGAGTGATCTGGTTAGATTGGCGATGAAACAAACGATGAGAGTGTTCAAGTAACTCTCCAACAACGCCAGCTATCCGGGTTATGTCCCTGGGAACCTAAACCCCCGAACATAAAACCCCTTTGCTTGCCTTTTATTTTTTATGATTTATTTAACGAGGAATTTATTCGTGTTTACGCAATTTAATCTGGATCCAAATATTTCCAAGGCGATAACCTTGTGTGGCTATGAAACGCCAACACCGGTTCAATCCAAATCGATTCCTGAAGTCATGCAAGGACGGGATGTGGTCGTTTCAGCACAGACTGGTACGGGAAAAACAGCAGCATTTGTTTTACCTGCGCTGCATCATTTAAGCTTGCAACCCGCATCGAAAAAAACCCGCGTGCTTATTCTTACACCAACACGCGAACTCGCTGCCCAAATTACCAAAGCTGCACACCTTTATGGCAAATTCCTGCGTTTTAATATTGTCAGTCTCGTTGGCGGCATGTCATATCATCATCAAATCAGAGACCTGCAAAAAGGCGCGGATATTATTGTTGCAACACCTGGCCGTTTAATGGATCACATGGAACAAAAACGTGTTGATTTATCGAATGTGGAAATGCTGGTGCTGGATGAAGCAGATCGCATGCTGGACATGGGCTTTATTGAAGATGTGCAATATATTGCAAAGTTAACACCATCACAGCGCCAAACCTTATTATTTAGTGCAACCCTTGATAATAAATTAATGAATGCTGTTAAACATTTATTAAAATCTCCGGTGCGCATTGATTTATCGCATGAAAAAATTGCATCACCGCAAATTCATCAGGAAATGTATAAAACCAGCAATATGCATCACAAAACACGTTTGCTAAAACATTTCCTTAATGATGAAAATATTTATAAGGCGATTATTTTTTCTGCCACCAAATCGAATGCTGACAAACTCGCGATGGAATTACGTGATGATGGTTTTGCAGCAGCAGCACTGCATGGTGACTTGCGTCAGAATGTTCGCAATCGCACCCTGGATCAACTGCGTCGCGGTAAAATTCAGTATCTGGTTGCAACCGATGTGGCAGCGCGCGGAATTGATATTGGCGATATCACGCATGTATTTAATTATGATTTGCCACGTTTTTGTGAAGATTACGTGCATCGCATTGGCCGTACCGGACGTGCTGGTAAAAAAGGAACGGCAATATCCTTTGTTGCTCCTGCTGATATGCCACATTTGAAATCCATTGAACGTTATATTGGTCAACGCATGCAACTGCAATATCAGGATGCACCTGAAAGTCCGAAGAAATATCAGTCAGATGAAATCCTCAGCTTGTCGCGTGAGGAAAGATTTGATCGCGACGAAAGACCAGCTCGTGGTGAAAGATCAGATCGCGGTGAAAGATCAGGTCGTAGCGAAAGATCAGGTCGCGGAGAAAGATCAGGTCGTGACGAAAGATTTGGTCATCGTGAAAAATTTAGCCGTGGCGAAAAATCAGGTCGTGACGAAAGATTTAGTCGTGATGAAAGATCTGGTGACGAACGTCCGCGCAAAAAATTCCGTTCAGACAAGAGTGAAAATGATTTCCGCAGCGACAGAAAACCATTCAAAAGAAAATTTGCCGATGGGGATAATAAAACAGAAAGCGGCGAAGGTTTTCGTAAACGCTTTAAAAAAGAAGGCGACAGAAAACCAGGTGATCGATTTGAAAAGAAACCGCGTTTTGAAAGAAGCGAAAGATCATTTAAGGAAGGAAGATCAATACGCTTTGAACGAGCTGATAGACCTGAAAGATCTGATAGACCAGAACGATCTGAGAGAACTACTGATAGATCCGACAGATTTGATCGCAAGGAAAGAAAATTTGGTGATGAAAGACCAGCGCGCAAGGAATTCAGTCATCGCAAGGAAGGAAAACCATTTACGCACAAGAAGGAAGGTAGTTCCTTCGGCGAAAAACGCCGCGTGAAATTTGATAATTTTAGCGATGGAGCAGCACGTAAAAAAAGAAAGCGCGACAAGGATAGATAATCAATCAAATAAATAATACAAGGGCTGCATGAAAAATGCAGACCCTTGATTGTAATTCTCACAAAATAAGGTTAGTTCATGATAACAAATAGATCGACTGTCACTTACAATTACCTGTTAACTTCCATCCCACAAAATGATTTTATAACGCAAAACTCTCATGAAAAATTGATGCAGGCATATGATGCAAATCTCGATGTACCAAGAGGCTGCCAATGGCATGAAAATCATCTAAACAAGGTGAAACGCCGGTTGCATTACATCGACACCGATATTTTTTTTCATACACTGAAACAACCATCTTTTAATGCAGAAAATTATGCTGGGCAATTTAAGGGAATGGATGGAGTCTTTCTTATGGTGAATGCACACAGTGGTCTGATTTGCGCAAACAAATTAGCTACATTACTAAGTAGCATTCCCGAAAATCTTCCTGTTATTTTTGTTGAATGTCGTATGGATGCGAATATTCCAGCGAATGAAAAAATTCAGGCCGATGCAAAAAAGCTATTTCAAAAACATTCGCGGCCAGCTGTTTTATACAAACAGGTAGATATCAACAAGCAAAATGAAGTGAATGATTTATTTGAAAACTGGCAATGTCATTTTCTGCAGGAATCTGAAATTTTGTTGCGAAAGCTGCATGGCTTGCTGAGTATCATTCTTGGCAATGATAATACATGGACGAAGCTCGCGGAAAATCAGGAGAAAAGATTTAAACCGCAAACCATTCCAGCTTGCCAACCATTTTTATGTACAACTGCCATGGCAATTAGCGATATTAAAAACGCTTTAAAATGTCTGATTGAATATGGTAAAGATAATTACGCCGGAAATCTTCAGCTACTTCATCATTTCTTTTATGGTCGTTCATTCAAGGAAAATACCTTTTATGAAATCTGCAGCAAGCTGGATGTGGATTCAATTAACAATCTCAAAGATACGATTAGCAGACTGGAAGTTGAGTTCGGATATTTTCTTGTTAATGAAAATAGTTCCCGCAACAATGCTGACATCAACTCACTACATAAATCAGAACCGGATATTGAAATTAAAAATGATGCGCATGCGAGAATATTAACACGTCAGATGTTGTGATATATTTTTGCGGCAAAAGATTAGGGAAAAATTGCATGATTATTCGCAACAATTCAGACGCAGCATGGAAGGAAATTCTTGATGTATATTTCAAGGATTTTATTGAATATTGTTTACCTGAATTGTATGGACTTATTAACTGGGATAAATCCTGGGATTCTCTGGATAAAGAATTACAAGCAATTACCAAAGGAGCAAATGCCGGAAAACGCTTGCTTGATAAATTATTCAAAGTTTTTCTAAAAGATGGACAGGAACAATGGCTGCTTGTTCATCTTGAAGTCCAAGGCAAACCAGAAGATGATTTTCCCAAGCGCATGTTCACGTACGCTTATCGAATATTTGATAAGTACCAAAAACCAATTGCTAGCTGCGCAATCCTGACAGATGAAGTCAAAAATTGGCGTCCAGCATTTTATCAGGTTGGTTTGGCAGGATCCTATTTACGCGCTGACTACCTTGTAGTGAAATTAATTGATTATCGCATCAAAACATTAGAGCTTGATTTATCTAGCAATCCTTTTGCAAGTGTTATTCTGGTTCAATTAGCTGCATTGGATACCAAACGCAAACCTGATGAAGAAAGAAAACAGGTTAAGTTTGAATTGACCAAACGATTGTATAAAAAAGGATTTACAAAAGAAAATGTATTAAACCTGTATAAATTTATTGATTGGCTAATTGGATTGTCTACTCCGCTTGAGCTAGAATACCTCAATGAAATTTATGAATTAGAGGAGGCTACTAAAATGGCTTATATCACTAATGCAGAAAAACTTGGACCACAAGTAGCGCTAGAAAGAAGCATGATCAAAATGGCAAAACTTCTAATAGAGGAAGGTGTTAACCTGGATATAATTCAACGCACCACTGGATTTTCCACTGATCGGCTTGAAAAAATAATGAAAGAAATTAAATTTTCGAAAAAAGAAAAAGTCATTAATGATTGATTAATGCTGATTGATATTTAGCTAAACCTGCATTTATTTTAAACCTACTTCCCCATCTCCGTAATCACTTGCCATTCTTCTTTGGTGACCGGTGTGATGGACAAGCGATTTCCCTTGCGCAATATCAGCATTTTTTTGAGATGCGATTGACGCCGGATTTCATCGAGCGAAACGAAATGCGGAAATTTTTTTACTAACTTGACATCCACCATATACCAGCGTGGATTCTCCGGTGTACTGCCTGGATCAAAATGATCGGATTGCAAATCCCAGGCGGTATGATCGGGATAACCATTTTTGACAACTTCAACAATTCCAGCGACACCCGGTGGAGTGCAACTGGAATGATAAAAAAAAGCTTTGTCGCCAATTTTAATTTCATCACGCAACATGTTGCGCACCTGATAATTACGCACGCCATCCCAACAGGAAATTTGTTTGTTGCGCGCGCGCAAATCATCAATGCTAAAACAGGAAGGCTCTGATTTGAATAACCAGTAATTCATTAGAATTTCTTCATCGCATCAAAAAATTCATCGTTGGTTTTGGTACCTTTCAACTTGTCAGCGAGAAACTCAGTGGCGCTTTCTTCCATTGGCTGCAATAACTTGCGCAAAATCCATATTTTCTGCATTTCGTCTTTCGACAGAAATTTCTCGTCACGACGTGTGCCACTACGATTAATATTAATCGCAGGATAAACACGACGTTCAGCAATACGACGATCCAGATGGATTTCCATATTGCCTGTGCCTTTGAATTCTTCATAAATGACATCGTCCATCTTGGAACCGGTTTCAATTAACGCGGTTGCAATAATGGTCAAGCTACCACCTTCTTCAATATTACGCGCTGCACCAAAGAAACGTTTTGGACGCTGCAAGGCATTGGAATCCACACCACCTGTCAATACTTTTCCGGAAGCTGGCACGACAGTGTTATATGCACGCGCAAGACGCGTGATGGAATCCAGCAAAATAACAACATCACGTTTGTGCTCAACCAGACGTTTCGCTTTTTCAATCACCATTTCTGCTACTTGAACATGGCGATTTGCAGGCTCATCAAAGGTACTAGCAATCACTTCACCTTTTACTGAACGCGACATTTCCGTGACTTCTTCTGGACGTTCATCAATCAGCAATACGATGAGATAACATTCTGGATGATTATGCGCGATGGATTGTGCGATATTTTGCAACATCATGGTCTTACCCGCTTTCGGCGGCGATACAATTAAACCACGCTGTCCTTTTCCAAACGGTGCAACCAGATCAATAACACGCGCTGTCAAATCTTCTGTGCTGCCATTACCTAATTGCATGACCAGACGTTCTTCTGCAAAGAGTGGCGTCAGGTTTTCAAATAACACTTTATTCTTTGCATTTTCTGGTGCTTCAAAATTAATTTCATCTACCTTGAGCAATGCAAAATAACGCTCGCCTTCTTTTGGTGGGCGAATTTTTCCAGAAATGGTATCGCCAGTACGTAAATTGAAACGACGAATCTGGCTGGGAGAAACATAAATATCATCAGGTCCTGCGAGATAAGAACCTTCGGCGGAACGCAAAAATCCAAAACCATCCTGAAGAATTTCCAGTACACCATCACCATAAATATCTTCACCACGCTTTGCATGTTCCTTCAGAATCGCGAAAATAATATCCTGTTTGCGTGAGCGGGCCATGTTTTCCAGCCCATATTGGTCAGCCAAATCAATTAATTCAGCCGCACTTTTTTTCTTAAGCTCAGTTAAATTCATAATAATTCAAACCCTACTAAATAAAGAACGTTGATTGTTTTAAAACATTAATCTTTGTATATCTCTTGTTTGCTTCTGTGTAACTCGGGATTTGCCAGGGGATATACAAAATAAGGAGGTTACTACGCGTATAAAAATATCATTGTTTTTAGAGAATATCTAGTGTTTATGAGCAGGTTAGGCGTCGTTATCACTCAGCCCAACCTGCATTTTGATTTACACCTGGCTATCAATTAACTTCATTAAATTAGCCTTGCTGCTCGAATCAAAACCACTTTGCGTACCAACTACCTGACCTTCCTTGAAAAGAATCATGGTAGGAATACCACGCACGCCAAATTTGGCTGCGGTTGCAGGATTACTATCCACATCCATCTTCACAAATTTGACTTTACCTTCATATTTGCTGGCAACATCTTCAAAAACCGGAGCCAATGCCTTGCATGGCGCACACCAGGCAGCCCAGAAATCAACAATCACAGGAGAGTTGGATTCCAGTACATCTGCTTCAAAAGAAGCATCGGTAACAGCTTGTAAATTACTCATGAAAAACCCTTCTTTTGTTAGATTAGACCGGAGTGGAAGTGTAGCAGATCAATGCTGGAAGGTTAAATTTTTTAGTTCGCTCAGTCGCTGGTGGCTACAACTTGTGCAGCAATAAAATCCAGCGACGGCTCTCCGCAATATTCGAGAATCGCGGCACGCACAGCATTGCGTAAATTAGTGACATCCTGCCATTCTTTTCCCGCGGGTTTAATGAGATCACAAACTGTAATGGTAATGCGATTCGGGCGCATTAATTTTTCATCTGCGCGCCAGACGATGCGCATGCCTTTAATCGCCAATGGACAAATCGCCGCGCCAGATTCTGCTGCGAGCTTGAATGCTCCGAGACGAAATGGACGCAATCCTGCCGCATAACCAAATGTGCCTTCGGGAAAAATCATGATGGATGCACCTGATGCCAATGCATCGAAAATGCGTTTTGTGTCTTGCTGGCCACGCGAAAAATCCATGCGATCCACACCAAAATATTCCAGCTTGCGTGCAATCGTTCCTATCATTGGCATGGAAAATACTTCTTTCTTGACGACAATACGCGTACCCGCAGGCAAGATGGCCATCATTAATAATGCATCGATATAACTCGTGTGATTGGCTGCATAAATAACATTGGTAAAAGCGACAAGCTTGTCGTTGTTCTTTATTGTGATCGGACAGAATGCAAAAGCGAGCACGCACTTTGACCATAATTGCATGGCTTTCGCTGTTTTTTCACGTGTGGCATTACGTCCATAAAAATAAATCGGAAGAAAAGTCAGTGCTGCAAAAATAACAATATAAGCCGTATAAATTGCTCGCAAAAAAATTGCACCGATTTTTTTTACACGCTGCATCAGGGAAGCTGTAACCAACTTCAACATTTGTAACGATGCGGGTATTTCACCTTTTTGCAAACGTTTTTCTTCATACATTTTTTTACATAAGGCGCGCTGTAATTTTCCACTGGATGTTTTAGGTATGACATGTGGTTTAACTAGCACAATTCGATCTGGAACAATATCCAGCGAACTGGCAATGACTTCACGAATATCATTAATGATGCGCTCTTTTATGGCAGAAGTTTCCATGCGCGTTTCTGCGACAATAATCAATTGTTCCGTACCAAGTTTTGCATCAGTTACTTCAAATGCCACTACACATCCATGTCGCACATCCTTGACCGTTTCCACCATCGATTCAATTTCTGCAGGATAAAGATTGCGTCCTGCCTTGATAATCAAATCCTTGCGACGTCCTGTAATATAAATTTCCTCTTGTGCAATATAAGCAAGATCACCGCTATCCAGCCAGCCATCATGCAGAATGGCTTGCGTGGCAACAGGATTATGATAATAACCTTGCATGGCAGAAGGCCCACGAAATTGCACATTACCCACATGACGCTCTGGTAATTCATTTTGATTATCATCGACGATTCTGATTTCATGTCCTTGCATGGGTTTGCCGCACGCTACAAATATCAGTGCATTTTTATCAGTTGAAATTTGCGCTTCACGTTTTTCCTCGAATAATTTTCTATCGACATGATCGAGTTTAAATTCACGATCCAGTGGTGAGATGGCAAGTGCAACGGCAGATTCAGCTAATCCATATACCGGTAATAAAGCGGTTTTTTTCAATCCATAGGCTGCGAATTTTTTTTCAAATTCAATTAAGGTATGCGGATAAATTTTTTCTGCACCATTTGCAGCAATTCGCCAGGAAGAAAGATCAAGCCCTTCCAGTAAACCAGATTCAATTTTGCGTATACATAATTCATAAGCAAAATTAGGTGCGGCAGAAATCGTACCGCGATGATAATGAATCGCCCACAACCAGCGTTCAGGATGATTGAGAAATGAAAATGGCGCCATTAAAACCAGTGGTACACCATAATATAAACTGCCCAACCACATGCCAATCAAACCCATATCATGATAAAGCGGCAACCAGCTAACCGCGACATCTTCCGGTGTGACAGCAATTGCCTTGCCATAAGCATGAATATTCGCCAGTAAATTTGCATGTGTCAGCAAGACACCTTTGGGATTGGCTGTGCTACCAGAAGTATATTGAATTAATGCGGGCAAATGAGAGTGCGCGTGAAATGATGCAGATAATTTATCTGAGTTAAGCAAATCCTTCACGGTGACAATATGTTTTAATTCAGGGATAAATGATTTTAATAAACGACTTAATGTTTCTGCTTCACCAAATGTCACCAATATTCTCGCTTCTGCATTTCGCAGAATATGTGCTTCTGTTTTTACATACGTTTCCAGCATGTGCATGCGAAAGGGAGGATAGATGGGAACAGGCACACCGCCTGCCAGTAAAATACCAAAGAAAGTGTAGAAAAAATCAGGATGCGTTGGCTGCATGATGGCAACCGTATCACCGCTATTTAACCCACGATTTATCAAACCTTTGGCGATGCGCAACGATGTTTCAAGCAATTGTCCGTAGGTGATAATTTCTTCTGTGCCATCCTCTTTTTTAAAAAAGATATGTGCTTTTTCCGGCGATTTCTCGCCATATAACCACAAGACATCAATTAATGTTTTGGCATGCGAGAGATCAAGATGCGGTCTTGCTCCGTGGGAAATAATTTTTTTTTCATCAGGATGGTTGGGATTTTTTGATTCGGTGAATGCTAATTCATTGGCGATATCATTCAGGGTTTCAGCTTCTGCGAGTAATTTATCTGGCAAGGTGACTGCAAATTTTTTTTCAATGCGATGAAATAATTCAGCACGCGTGAGGCTATCAATACCAAGATGTCGCTGCAAGGACGCATTTAATTTGACTTCGCGATGATGCGTCTCACCAGATTCATCCAGCAACTGGCGCGTGATGGTAAGTAAATCATTCTCAACTTCCTGTCGGGAGTGCTTCATTTTGCTCCTTTAAATTAATAATCTCGGCACATCACCTGTTTTACCCAACATTTCCCGCACAAAACGTTTCTTCACTGGCGCGAGCAAATCAAGGCTCAGCATGCCGATTTGCGCTGCCAATTCCGCCAACATGGATTCACTGGAAAATAATTGCGACAAACGATGCGATACACCCATGCTCACCGCTTGACGCCTTAGTGTTTTAGCATGAAAAGATTGCAAGTCAATTGCACTCAGCGTTTTCTTTTCCGCTAGCCTTTCCTGTATATATTCAGCGAGCATTGCGGTTTCATGTATCGCCAGATTAAATCCTTGCGCTGCGATGGGATGCAGTGTGTGCGCTGAATTCCCCAGCAAATACACACAACCTGCATAAGCATTTTCCGCCTTGACCATGCGCAAGGGAAACATGTGACGCTTACCAATCGACTGCAATTTACCCATGCGATAACCAAATATGCGTTGCAATTGCAGCACAAAATCATCATCTGTTAATGACATCAATGGTTGCATGCGCGCATTCGCACCCGACCAGATAGTGGCGCACTCATTGCCTTTTAATGGCAGCATGGCAATGGCGCCTTGTTCATAAAAACGTTCATAAGCAATATTTTCATGATGACGTTTCAATGTTGTGCGCGTAACAATTGCACTTTGATCATAATCAATAATTTCTGCTGCGATATTTAATTGTTTACGCACAGTGGACTCTGTGCCATCTGCGCCAATTACCAACGGTGATTGCAACATCATTTCACCTTGTTCGGTAGTAAGCGTTAATTGCGCTAGCTGATTTTCCTGTTGTAATTTCATCAGTCGTGCAGGTCGGTAAATTGTGCAATGCGCCAACAAATCCAGCGCATTGGCAAATGCCATTTCAATCTGATAGGCAGGTAACACATTCCCCAATGTTGCAAAACCAGTTTCTTCAGCACGTAAACGGACTGCACCAAATTGGCCGTGATTTGAAACATGTACTTGCTGAATGCTGGCAGCATATTCTTCCAGCACTGGCCACACATCAATGTTTTGTAAAAACTGACAACTACTCGCATTCAATGCAAATAAACGCGGATCATTATTTGTCGGTAATTTTGCATCAATCAGTGCGATTTTTATTTCTGTATTTTTCAGTGCAAGCGCAAGTCCTGCGCCGACAAGACCGCCACCAACAATAATCAAATCGTAATGTTTCATGCATTCGCCTGCATTAATGTTTCTATATCAGCAATGGTTTTGGGAATTTTCTCACTTAATACCTTGCAACCTTTATCCGTCACCAGCACATCATCTTCAATACGCACACCAATGTTATGCCAGCGATCTTTCACTCCAGGAATATCAGCTGAAATATAAATACCAGGTTCAACGGTTAATGCCATACCAGTTTGCAAGGAGCGCCATTTGCCATCTACCTGATAGCGACCCACATCATGCACATCCAGACCCAGCCAATGCCCTGATTTATGCATATAAAACGGCAACCAGGCTTTTTTCTCCAGCAACATATCCAGCTTGCCTTTTAAAATGCCAAGATCGAGCAATCCCTGTGTGATGACTTTCACAATCACATCCTGCGCTTTTTCCCATGCAGTGCCTGGCTTGATGGTTTTGATCGCAGCTAATTGCGATGCCAGGACAATTTCATAAATATCTTTTTGCTCAGCAGAAAATTTTCCATTGGCAGGAAAAGTCCGTGTGATATCGGCAGCATAATTTTTATATTCGGCACCTGCATCAATCAATACCAGATCACCATCAGCAATCATTTGATCATTATCAACATAATGTAACGTGCAAGTATTTTTACCTGCACCAACGATCGAACTGTATGCACAAAAACGTGCACCATGGCGCTTGAACTCATATTCAAGTTCGGCTTCCAGTTCATATTCATATATTCCAGGCTGACATTTTTTCATCGCGCGCACATGCGCAAGTCCAGTAATATCCACTGCTTTTTGCATCAGTGCGATTTCTGCATCACTCTTGAATAAACGCATTTCATGCAAGGATAAAGTGATATCCATGAAGGCAAGCGGTGGTTGCATACCATTACGCACTTTCCCACGCACTTTGTTGATTGCCTGCAACAATTGCTTATCAAAATCAGGATGCGTGCCTAATGGATAATAAATCGCATCACGTTCTGCCAATAACTCCGGCAGCATATTATTGAACTCTGCGATGGGATAAGCTGCATCAGCATGGTAATCATTCACTGCTCCTTCCTGACCTGCACGTACACCATCCCAGATTTCATGTTCACGATCACGTATGCGATTAAATAAAATAAATTCACCTTGTTTGTGTTCAGGCACCATCACTAATACTGCATCGGGTTCATGAAATCCTGTCAGATAATAAAAATCACTATTTTGTCTGTAGGGATAAGTCGCATCACCATTGCGATAAACTTCTTTCGCCGCAGGTAAAATCACAATTCCCTTGTGGCCGATTTTTCGCATTAATTTTTTGCGTCTATTGGCATACTCCGCCATTTTTATCATGATGCAATCCTCTGCTTATTCATCACCTAATGTACCGATTTATTCACCTTTTCCTGCTCGTGCAATTCTTCATAAATCATGATGACTGCCATGCGTATATATTCCACTAATTCCACATAAGCTGTTTCATCTTCTTCATTGGCAGCAACCGTGTCGTAATTCATTTTGGAAATTTCTATCAGATCATTAATGGCTTCTGTGACATCAGATGGCTTGCGTTTTCGTAATGGCACATCAGCCAATTTCAAACCGGTCAAATACCCTTGCGTCCATAACGTCAGTGATTCAGCCCGCAAAGCAAGGCTGTCATTATCAGGTGGCAATAATAATTCCAGCTCGAACAAAAATTCATCCAGCTGTTTTTGGGTTGCCTCCAATAAAGCCTGCAATATTTCATGTATTTTTTTCGGATTTTTAGCACCCGCCACATATTCTTCCCACGGTATGCTTTTTTTATTATTACCACTTAGGATTCCGCATATCATGCCGTGTATCTCAGATGGATTTATTTCCACCTGATTATCAGTAAGTACTTGATTAAGCTCATTGTAAGATGGCGCTGTGGCTTGAGTCATAAGTGGATAACCTGAATGAAAACCCAATAGTAACGAAAAGTGAGGTGGAGTAAAAGCCGCTAAGTTGATTAAACTTAATGCTAACTGATTCATTTTATATCAGAAATATTTTTTCATCTCTTAAGTTTGATTTAATAACCGGGTGAATTCGCACGATAAAATAAGCCCCATAAAGAGATTAGATCAAACGAGGAGTGGACAATGCCAACCGGCAGCCTAAATACGAACAATCACATGCATCAACAAATCATTGAGCATGAAAAGATTTATCTCATCAGCCTCATGAATATTTTCCGTCAGCAACAATACAAGGATATTGTTGCCTTGACGAAAAAAGATTATGAAAAAATTTGTCGTATTTATACAACAATAATAAATAAGAATAACAATTACGATAACGCAAAACTTATCGAAACCATTGTTGATTTATACAAGGACGGCTTGTCAGTCAAAACTCCCATTCCTGCATGGATGTTAGCTTCTCCTGCACTGGGAGCAATTGAAAATGAAAATTTAAATCCGCATAAAAAAAACTGGTTCTACTATCTCAAAAAAGAGATGAGCATTGAAGATAAATTAAAACGCATTCCCGATACTGGCGAAGATATTCTAAATGCCATGCGCACACTGGATGCAGTCAAATCCATTCCCGAAACTACTTTCAATCGTCTGATTGGCGGATTAAATTTGCTAAGTGGATTTTTTGAATTACGCAAAGGCGCGATCGATTTTTATGAGCATTACAAAGGCGAAGACAAATTCCGTAGCAAGCATTTAGTGGATTCAGGCTTACGCATGGGATTTGCCTCATCTGCGATTATTTTTGCTTCGCTATTTATCGGTGGCGTGCTGTCACTTCCTGTTGCATTAACTGCCTTATCGCTTTCCATGCTCGCGCTTTATAGTAGCTCTGCGATTAAAAATACTTATATTTACTATCACAAAAGAAAAGCGCACAAGGAATCCAAAAAAACATTTGAAAATAAAATTATTGGATTGGAAAAAGAATGTCAGGCGATTATGTACGATATTCAAAACCCGGAATTGTTCAAGCTTAATAGTCATTTGCAGAATAAACTTTATGACCAGGCATATCTGTTAGGCATAAATAGCAAGGAATTTAAGGAATATGAAAATCGTGTACTCAGTCCGCAAATGTATCATCAACAAAATATTGCTGAGCTGATTCCACTCCTGCATGAAAAACGCTATCAAATCGCTGCCATGCAACATCGTCTCAAACATGACAAAGATGAATACCTTGAAGCGCAACGCCAATTATCCTTTTCCATGATTGAAGTGCTGACTTATGCAGCGATCACTGCTGCTGCGATTATCGCGCTTGTCATATTGCTCAATCCGCTCACTGCACCAATTGCCGCAACCATTGCAACGGGTTTGACTCTTGCAGGTGTAATTGCAGCTACCGGTGTCAAATTATTTGAATTCATTGATGAGCGTTATAATCATAAACTATCAACAGGTCTGCGCAATTTTGGCATCGCTGTAAAAACATTCTTCAGAAACTATCCTGAGAGTGCGCAAACATTGATGGATAATGTTCAGCAATATTGTCTGAATATTTTCAATAAATACTGCAATCCATCCGCGAAAGCCTGCACTGAACCTCAACTTAAAATAGCGAATATACAAAAAAGATTAAGCACACCGCCGGATTACACGGATGCTTCAGCTTCAGCCTCTGCCTCACCTGTCGCATCAAACGTTGATCTGAGTGCTGCGTTGCCGGAAGATCATAAGATATCTACTCATCATGCGACTTTGTATTATCACGATCACACGACGTATGAACCTGCGTTGCAATTTGAACTTGAAAATGATGATGTTTCTGAAAAAGCGATTATTTCAGTTTCGTATTAAATCCATTATACTTGCGGCTCTTTAATTAACCGCAAGTATCAATCTCATGCCACCAAAAATTTCCGCAATCGTTGCCATGTCAGAAAACCGTGTCATTGGTGATAACAATCAACTACCCTGGCATTTACCAGCCGATCTCAAATATTTCAAGACGCTGACATCTGGTCATCCGATATTAATGGGAAGAAAAACCCATGAATCGATAGGCAGACCATTACCGAATCGCACGAATATTATTTTGACGCGCAATCGTGATTATCAGACAGATGGTTGCATGGTAGTCACTTCTGTGCAGGATGCCATGCAGCAAGTGAATGGTAGCGATGAATTATTTATTATTGGCGGCGCTGAAATTTATCAGCAATTAATGCCGCAAATTCAGCGGATATATCTCACCATCGTGCATGAAGATTTTCATGGCGATGCTTTTTTTCCTGTGCTGCACGCAGAAGAGTGGCGAGAAGTTAGCAGGGAAGAGCATGTAGCGGATGATGCGAATGAATATGATTATAGTTTTGTGGTGATGGAGAGAGTGTGAGGTTGGTTACTGACACCCCACACTAAACTTCATTTCATCTTCCAATCTCATCGCGGTCAGCGCATTGCCCCACACGCAGCCTGTATCCAGCGGATAGACATTCGGTGTTGTTGTCTCACCACCTAACGCCGCCCAATGACCGAAAATAATTTTCGCCTCAGCATTTTTGCGATTCGGCACATCAAACCACGGAAATAAATCCTGTGGCTTTTCTGCAATCGTTCCCTTGTATGTCAAATTCATGCGACCTTTGGCATCACAAAAACGCATGCGTGTGAAATAATTGACAAGGCAACGCAAGCGCTCAATCCCCGTTAATTTATCACTCCATAAATCCGGCTGATTACCATAAAGCTGCTTAAATAACACATCGCGTGAGGCAGAACGTAATGCAGCTTCCAGTTCATGCGCAAAATGTCGTGCATGGGATAATGTCCACATGGGTGCAAGACCTGCATGCACTAGCACATAAGGAAATGCAGCAGCTATATATAAAATCGGTCGATGACATAACCATTCGATTAACTCTGCCTTATCCGGTGCGCTTAAAATTTCATTTAATGTATCTGCTGGCTGCACTGCTTTTGCACCCGATGCTACTGCCAGCAAATGCAAATCATGATTACCCAATACCGCAATATGTTTATCACCAAGATTTTTTATATAACGCAACACAGCCAATGAATCATCACCACGATTCACTAAATCACCAGTAAACCATAGTGTATCGTGATCAGGATTGAAATTAATTTTCTCCAGCAATTTCATCAATGCTGAATAACATCCCTGTACATCACCAATTGCATATGTGGACATTTACTTTTTTCCTGATACCTGATTACTAATCATGACAAAATCACTGACCGTCAAATTTTCTGCGCGCAGATCGGAACGTATTGTCATACTTTCCCACATTTCATCACTGACAATATTTTTTAAACTATTACGCAAAGTTTTTCTGCGTTGACCAAACGCATGTTTTACGACATTTGCAAATACTGCATTATCATCTGCACGCTCAGAAAAACTAACATCCGGGATCAAATGTACAATACTGGATTGCACTTGTGGTGGCGGATGAAATGCATTGGGTGAAACGTTAAATAATAATTCCACTTTAAAATGATATTGCACCATGACACTCAATCGTCCGTAATGTTCCGTATCTGCTTTTGCTGCCATGCGTTCCGCCACTTCTTTTTGCACCATGAATAACATGTCTTTAATAATGGAAGCATATTCAATCAAATGAAAAATAAGTGGTGTGGAAATGTTATAAGGCAAATTACCGAATATCCGCAACAAACGCTCATCCTGTTTAATACTGGCAAAATCAAAATCCAGCACATCCGCAGAATGAATATGCAAATCGCCCAGGCGTCCGCATCTTTCTTCCAGTACAGGAATAAGATCACGATCAAGCTCGATCACATCCAGTGTTTTTGCGCAGCGTAACACTGGCATGGTAATTGCGCCTTGTCCTGGACCAATTTCTACAAGATGATCTGTGGTCTTCGGTGCAAGCGCTGCAACAATTTTTTCTATTACTGATTGATCACGCAGAAAATGCTGGCCAAAACGCTTGCGGGGAACCGTTTCACCCATGGTATTTTCCAACTGCAATTTTCGCTGGTTCAAAACCATGTGCCGCTGCTTTTTCAAACCATTCCATGGCCATTTTTTTATTAGGCGATGTACCAATACCACGTAAATACATTAATCCGAGATTATATTGCGCACTGGATAATCCATGTTCTGCTGCCTTGTGATACCAGTAAAAAGATTTTTCCAGATTGCGTGGCGTGCCTTTTCCTGCTGCATACAAATAAGCAACTTCATTTTGCGCAAGCGCATCGCCTTGTTGTGCCGCTTTATCGAAATAATAAAATGCCTGTTTATCATCTTGCATCACACCACGACCGAGTAAATAACGCACACCAATGTTACGTGGATGATTATCACGCCAGGCTGGCGAATTGGCAGGCAGGTAATTGCTGGTTGAACAAGCGGCCAATATTATTGATAATCCTGACAGCCATAACAATTTTTGAACGGACATACTTTGATCCTTACACTGTGTAAATCGAGAGAGCTTATTATAATTGCAATAAAATGTATTGCGAGATGATTCATGATATATACGCCATTATTAACTGACTTTTATCAACTCACCATGGCCTATGGTTACTGGAAGTTGAACCTGCATGAACGCGAAGCGGCTTTTCACCTGATTTTTCGCAAAAATCCTTTCGAGGGTAATTATGCTGTTGCCTGTGGTCTTGGCAGTGTTATCGATTTTTTAATGAGCTGGCGTTTTCACTCTGATGATCTCGCATATCTTGCAACACTTGCGAATAATCATGGTGAACCTTTATTTCCCCACCGTTTTCTCGATTATCTTGCTGATTTAAATTTTTCCTGTGATATCGATGCAGTTCCAGAAGGCACAGTCATCTTTGCCAATGAACCTTTATTACGCATACAAGGCCCCATCCTGCAATGTCAGTTAATTGAAACAGCATTATTAAACACCATTAATTTTCAGACATTGATTGCCACCAAAGCTTCACGTGTTTATCGCGCAGCAGAAGGTTTACCTATCATTGAGTTTGGCATGCGACGCGCACAAGGGCCTGATGGCGCTGTCTCTGCAAGTCGCGCCGCTTATATCGGTGGCTGCACAGCAACTTCCAACACCATGGCGGGAAAGTTATTTGGCATTCCGGTGCGCGGTACACATGCACATAGCTGGGTGACTGCCTTTGCCAGTGAAAAGGAAGCATTCGCAGCTTATGCCGATGTCATGCCACATAATTGCACGTTACTCGTTGATACCTATAACACCATCAAAGGTGTAAAAAATGCGATTGAGACTGGAAAAAAATTACGTGCAAGTGGTGCAGATTTATTGGGAATACGACTGGATTCTGGTGATATGGCAGAGCTCAGTGTCAAAGCGAGAAAATTACTGGATGAAGCAGGGTTTGATAAAACGGAAATCATCGCCAGTAATTCACTGGATGAATATGTGATTCGTGATCTCAAACAGCATCAGGCGAAAATTTCTTCATTTGGTGTCGGCACGAATCTTGTGACGGCTTATGATCATCCGGCGCTGGATGGTGTATACAAACTTTCTGCGATGCAAGATGCAGCGGGGCAGTGGATTCACAAATTAAAATTATCGGAACAGGAAGTAAAAATTTCCAACCCCGGCCGTCATCAGATACGACGTTTTTTTTGTGATGAACAATATGTCATGGATGTGATCTATGACATTGATCTGGGTATTTCTGATTTGCCGGAAGTCGTTGTACTGGATAAATCACTTGCGCAAAAATCGCTGGATGATTATGACGGCTTTGTTGATTTGCTTAAACCCATCCTGCGTGCAGGCGAAGTAGTGGAGCAAGGCGAAGATATTCATACAATACGCGAACAGGCCATCAATGCCGTGCAACATTTTCATCACACGCATGGTGAAGCGACATATTGCGTCGCGCTGGAAAAAAGATTGTTTGAGTTGAAGAGAGATTTGATTGAGAAGTTGAGGTAGGAATGCAGGCTACACACCTGCACAATTCTCCCTTAAATGCCCCTCGTTAATCGTCCCGATAATCACGCTTGTCACTCCCTGTTCGCTGAGCGCGAAACGTATGCAATCTCCCGCTGACATTTTCATATGGCCACTTGCCAGTGCTTTCTTGATAAAAATGCCTTTCTGTTTTTGCTGCGCATATTGAATCACTTCCCTATCCTGCTGATCTTGCGAATGGAATGTCACCATCGCTACATCCGCATGATCAACCGTCAGCATTCCTCCCACCACTGTTTTACTCGACATGCCAAATGCACGGATTTTTCCTGACTCTTTCAATGCAGCCAGCGTGGAAAATACCTGATCTTCATGAATGATACGCTCATCTTCACCACTGGAATGCACGAGAACAATATCCAGATAATCTGTATGCAAACGCTTTAAACTACGCTCAACACTTTGCACTATCGCATCAGGTGAAAAATCAAAAAACGATTGCTGATCACGAAATTCCTCACCCACCTTGGTGGAAATAATCCAGTCATGGCGCTCGCCTTGCAATAATTTACCTAAACGCTCTTCACTGACACCATAAGCAGGCGCGGTATCCAGCAAATTAATTCCCAATTCCTTTGCAGTCGCAAGTAATTTACGTAAAACAGCATCATCAGGCAGATCAAAAGCAGAAGGATATTTCACACCCTGATTACGACCAAATTTGACTGTGCCCAAACCAATGACGCTAACTGCAAAATCACCTAGCTTTCGTTTTTGCAAAACGCATCCTCCCAGACAGGTCTTGCCAATGGCGGCATCGGCCATGCGCGCAATTCACGGGTATCACAAAGAGTGGGCTGTAATTTTATTTTTTGTAAATGACACATGATGTCGTCAGTCAATTTAGGCGCAAGCGCAAGCTTGGTCGGCCAGGCGATAATCATGTTCTGGATGACTTTGCTAAAAGTGGATTCCGGTTTCAAACCATTTTTTTGTTTGGGTTCAGCACGATCAATCATGAATGTCGCAAATTCTGCTGTTGAAAAATCCAGCCAGGGAAACAGCGTATATAACTCATCACGCGCTGCCTGAATCTGCGCTTCTGTATCCCGATTCACACCTTCTTCAGCAAGCGCACCCCCCAGGTACCAGATCGCATGACCATCCGCTGTGTGATGTGTGGTGATCGTCAAACGCGGTCGACTGCCCAAACCCAGGCAATGTGCATACAACGGATAATCAAATGGTGTCTTGACCAATACCATGTGTAATGGCCTGCGCTGCATGGCGACATCATTACTTTTTAATTTTTTGATAATCACTTCATTACCCGCACCAGCTGTGAATACAAATTGCTGTGCGGTCACTTCCACTGCACGTCCTGCCTGATAAACCGTTGCAGAAACCAGATTGCCTGCCGCATCCAGTTTTAATTCTTCATCGCATAATGGTTCGATGCGAAATACAGCATCCTGATTTGCCTTGACCATTTCACGCACCAGCACAGGTACATCAATCACAATTTCATCCAGTGAAAAAACTTCACCCTTGAATTCCTTGTGCTGAAACACGCTGGGATAATTTTCCTTGGAGACACTTTCTACATTACTGGACAAAGTCGCACTCGCGAGGAACCCAGTGAGTTTGGACGTGAATTTATGTGGCGCCCATAAATATTGTTGTCGGGACAAAATCGGAACCGCTGACAAATCCATTTCACCCTTGCCGCTCAGGCATAATTTCCAGTGTGCTGGCATATCAGCCATTACTTGCGCTTCGCGTGTGATCACGCCTTGCAGCGCATATTTCATGCCGCCATGTATGATGCCTTGCGATTTATGTGTCTGACCGCCGCCTAAGGCATTTGATTCAAATAACAATGCGGAAATGCCAGATTGACGCAAACGATTCAATAGCCATAAACCGGCAATGCCTCCACCGAAAATCACGACATCGGCTGCCGCTGTTTTGTTCATGTTAGCCTCATTGGTTATGTGGGTGAGGTTAGGGCTGGTATGGCGTTGTGTCATGCGAGCGTTTGAAAGCGTTGCTCCTGGAAGCATTTGTGTATATTTGCAATGGCTCGTCGGCCTCCGGCCTCCTGCGCTTTATTTGCAAATATACACAAATGCTTCCAGGAGCAACGCTTTCAAACGCTCGCATGACACAACGCCATACCAGCGCCTAACCTACACCGTTTGATTAATTTCCCGCATTTTACCTTCTTTTCCCTGGCATGAAAAGTTCAATTATTGAACAGCTCGGGATACGACTTGCACAGCTACCTAATCAAGGGTATTTTGTTGGGCTTTATCGATTTTTGACCCTTATGACAAACCTCGCGAATACATTCGATGTCATCGTCGTTGGCGGTGGCCATGCAGGCACTGAAGCGGCTCTGGCTGCTGCACGCATGGGCGCAAACACTTTATTGCTCAGCCATAACATCGAAACGCTCGGCCAAATGTCCTGCAACCCAGCCATTGGCGGCATAGGCAAAGGTCATCTGGTCAAGGAAATCGATGCCCTGGGTGGCGCGATGGCAAAAGCTATCGATAAAGCCGGCATCCATTTCCGCATCTTAAATGCCAGTAAAGGCCCTGCCGTACGTGCAACACGCGCACAGGCTGATCGCGTGCTTTATAAACAAGCCATACGCCATATGCTGGAAACACAACCCAACCTCACGTTATTTCAGCAAGCCGTAGACGATATTCTTATCGAACAGGAACGTGTGACAGGCGTCGTGACACAAATGGGTCTGAAGATTTATGGCAAAACTGTCGTACTGACTGCCGGCACGTTCCTCGCGGGTAAAATTCATATTGGCTTGCAATCATATGAAGGCGGAAGAGCAGGTGATCCGCCAGCCAAAACATTGGCGGCTCGGTTACGCGACTTGCCTTTTCGCATCAATCGTCTCAAGACTGGCACTCCGCCACGCATAGATGGTCGCAGCGTGGATTTCTCTGTCATGGAAAAACAGTTTGGTGATACCCCCACTCCTGTGTTTTCCTTTACTGGCAAACGCGAAGATCACCCCCAGCAAATTTGTTGTTATATCACGCATACCAATGAAAAAACCCATGAGCATATCCGTCAGGGTTTATCAGAATCACCCATGTATACCGGCGTGATTGAAGGTATCGGCCCAAGATATTGCCCATCGATTGAAGATAAAATCATGCGTTTTGCTGATAAATCTTCCCATCAGATTTTTGTTGAACCAGAAGGTTTAACGACCACTGAACTGTATCCGAATGGTATTTCCACCAGCTTGCCATATGCGACACAAATTGAATTTGTACGCAGCATCAAAGGTTTTGAACAAGCGCACATCACACGTCCAGGCTATGCGATTGAATATGATTTTTTTGATCCGCGTGATTTAAAACCATCGCTTGAGACCAAAGCCATACACGGATTATTTTTTGCCGGACAAATCAATGGCACCACTGGTTATGAAGAAGCTGGCGCACAAGGCATCATTGCTGGCATGAATGCTGCGCTTCTGACGCAGGAAAAAGAAGCGTTTTGTCCACGACGTGATGAAGCTTACATCGGCGTGCTGATTGATGATCTGGTCACACGTGGCACGCAGGAACCGTATCGCATGTTCACCAGTCGTGCTGAATATCGTTTATTGCTACGCGAAGACAATGCAGATTTGCGTCTTGTACCCAAGGCATATGAATTAGGTCTGATCGATCAGACACGTTTCGATATATTTCAGCGTAAATGTGAATTGATCGATGCTGAAAGCAAACGCCTGCATTCTGTCATGATTCATCCTGATACGGATGCTGCCAGACAACTTGAACCTTTGCTGGATCAACCATTGGCGCGTGAATATCGTCTGATGGATTTATTACGTCGACCGAATATTGCGTATCGCGATTTAATGGCGATTGAAACCGCAGGGCCTGGAATTGCTGATGAAAAAGCCGCTGAGCAAATTGAAATTCAGGCGAAATATGCAGGTTATATCGCAAGACAGGAAGATGAAATCGCAAGAACATTGCGTCAGGAAACACTCAAAGTTCCACATGATATGAACTACGACGATGTCATTGGTTTATCGAATGAAGTGCGGCAAAAACTCAAAAGCATTCGCCCAACAACCGTTGGCATGGCAACACGCATTCCTGGCATGACACCTGCTGCGATTTCATTATTACTGGTGGCCTTAAAAAAACGGAAAGCCGTGTGAACGCATTTCAATCCATTCTCAAACAAGCCCTAAGCGATAATGCGATTACGCTTGATGATGGCACGCAAGAAAAACTGGTTCATTATCTTGAATTAATGCAAGCCTGGAATCGCGTCTTTAATCTCACCAACATCACCCATCCGCGTGAAATGGTGTTATTGCATATTATTGATAGCTTGCTGGTCGCACCTTTTTTGCAAGGTGATCAGTTACTGGATGTGGGAACCGGCGCGGGATTACCTGGCATTCCACTGGCTCTCATTCATCCGCAACAACATTGGTTATTGCTCGACAAGAACAATAAAAAAACGCGTTTTCTGACACAAGTCGTGGCTGAACTCCATCTTGCCAATGTCAATGTCGTGCAAGCGCGCACCGAGGAATTTCATCCAGCAAAATGTTTTGATACTATCATTTCCCGGGCGTTCAGCAGTCTGCAAATGTTTGTTTCCAGCACGCAACATTTGTTGTGCACAAACGGCAAGTGGCTTGCCATGAAAGGGAAATATCCTGATGAAGAAATACGTGATATATCTAGTGCTTTTGTCGTGGAAAGTAGCAAAAAACTTGTCATCAAGGGAATGGATGTTGAACGTCATCTCATTAGCCTGATCAGAAATAAGGAATAATCGTGGGAAAAATAATTGCGATAACCAATCAGAAAGGTGGTGTAGGAAAAACAACGACTAGCATTAATCTTGCAGCTTCTTTTGCAGCGATGAAACGCAAGGTCATGCTGATTGATCTTGATCCGCAAGGCAATGCCACCGTTGGCAGCGGGATCAGCAAAAAAGAAGTGAAATATTCCTCCACACAAGTCTTGTGCAAGGAAGTGGATATTCGGGAAGCGTTGATCAAAACTTCCGGCAAGTTTGATTTGCTGGCCACGAGTCAGGAATTGATTGTTGCTGAGATGCAATTATTGCAGGATGCAGAACGCGAAAAACGCCTGAAAAATATTCTGGAACCCGTGAAAGCAAATTACGATTATATTCTTATCGATTGTCCACCTTCGCTCAGCATCCTCACGGTAAATGCACTGGTTGCATCCGATTCGGTGCTTATCCCTGTGCAATGTGAATATTTTGCTTTGGAAGGATTGAGCGCTTTACTTGGTACGATCGAACAAATTCGCACGACGATTAATCCGAAATTACATATCGAAGGTTTGTTACGCACGATGTACGACGGTCGTAATCGACTGGCACTCGATGTCTCCAGTCAGTTGATGGAACATTTTCCTGAGCGCGTGTATCGCACAGTGATTCCGCGTAACGTACGGCTGGCAGAGGCACCAAGTCATGGCACACCCGTGTTGCATTATGATGAAAAATCGCAGGGTGCGCTGGCGTATCTGGCGCTCGCGGGGGAGATATTACGCCGCCGGGAGGCTAATTAGCATTGGGTGTGTACGGAGAGCTTTCATGGCATGCAGCAGGTCTGTTATTGGTACGCAGCAGGACTGTTATTGGCATGTAACAGGTCTGTCATTCCCGCGAAGGCGGGAACCCATGGATAGGTTCCCGCCTTCGCGGGAATGACAGACCTGTTACATGCTCAACCTAGCGTACACACCACAACCACGACACGCTTGTTTGCTTACGCTATACTGATTCATATTTTTACTGGATGAAGGAGCAGCCATGAAAAATTCACTGAAACCATTTTTATTCACACTCGCTGGTTTGATTTCAATAGCCAACGCGCAGCAAAATCCGAATCCATACATCAATCCACCATCTTATCCATCACCAGCTCAAGCCGCTCCTGCACCCACACAAACTCAACCCGTGCCGAATGCACCGAACATCGCGCCGCAGCAGCAACAAATTCAGCAAAACATTCAGCAACTGCAACAAATGCAGCAGCAAATCCAGCAAAATATTCAGCAATCGATTCAATCCATGATTCCGAGTGGTCCTGCCGTTGCCGCTCCACAACCTGGTGCGAACACGCCGATTAATCCCGCCACGTTATGCAAAGGCGCGCCTACCTGTGAAATTTACGTAGCACCAGGTGCTGAATTCCTGCAATATCTCGCGATTTGTCCAAAACTCGGGGGTGCAGTTATCAAAGTACACGCTTCGCAATTAGTCGATTTGGCGATTAATGCCAACAATCAGGTGTCATGCAATTTAACCGTCACGGCGAACACGGTGAACAATCCTACTGTTACCTGCAACATAACACCCGATCAGATTGCCATGATGACAAGCCAGCAAAACATCACACAAGTGCAGCAATTTCAGCAGGCAGGCAATATTCAAATGTTATCGCAAGTTTTAAAACCTATTTTTGATTGCATTAACACTTTACCGCCTTCCGTTATTCAGGGATCTGTACCAGCCGCTGCAACACCAACACCGTAATTAACGATGCGGGAATTTATCGGAATTGTAATTTTTGTTGCTGTGCTGTGTGTTTTTTTAAACGCAGCCAGCAACAGATTGATTGATCTCGATGTGAAAAATAGTGACTTCCTGCAATCATTGCAACAACAAGTAAATCACCAGCAAAATACTCAGCAGATTAAAAATAAAAATTAATTTTTCATTAAATACTTTGCGATTAATCAGATAAAACTGTATTAATCCTGCGAAAAAAAATGGCAAGTAATAAGCATGGAACAACCATGCAAAACAGGTATAAGTCAGCACAAACATTACACCAATCAAAATGCGCGACCACTTTAATCCGATTAAACCCGGCAAGGTCAGGATGCCACCGACCTTATCACCTGCTTCATCCTTGACATCAATCACATTTGCACACAAGGTAAAACCCGCTAGCACAATCACAATGACACTATGCGGAAAAAATTTCACATCGCCTTGCACCAGAATATAACCGAGCAAAATCATCGCCAGTGAATTCATCGCGATCGCAAATTTGGATAGTATCAACACGCGCTTAAAACGAATCGGCGGCATGGAGTAAAGATAATATCCAGCAATCAGCACGGACATTAATAATAACGCACGCGCATCAGCAGCAAGTGCATAAACCAGTGATGCAAACAACGACCAGTAACCAATCTGTGTGTAAGTCGACAATGCAATACTGCCGGTGATTAATGGACGGCTCTGATTGGATATTTTATCAATTCCCTGATCAGTAATATTATTGGAGACGATACAAAAAATCACAGCGCAGGTGAGACTGATAATACAAAAAATAAAATTCGCTACAAATTCATGCTGCGTTGCGATCAGTGACTGATATAAATTTTCATGCGTGCCAGAAAGTGCAAGAGCTGCTCCTAATACCAGCATGAGAACATAATGACTGAGACGCAACCAGCGCATGTCTCTAATCATTTCCATAAAGATATTTTTATTCGCAAGATAGAGCAGTGGGATCATGGTAAAAAATATAATAAACAAATAACAGCGAATTGCCTGATAAGCGGTGTGCTCATAATTCAATCCAGCAAATGAAAATATATAACTCGCCAAAAGCGGCAGTGCGGCATAAATAAAAATAACGACATACACCAGCAACGCATAACAAATGCTCATGAAAATACTGCGTCCCTTGCAAACGAAATAAATACACGCAGCAATCATGCTTAACAAAATTTCAATACGCATACCAGGCGTAATGGAAGAATCCTTGCCAAAAAAATATAAAAAGGAATAAAGGAGATTGTGCGAAGGCAATGAATAAAGCGATTGCAAATACAGCATATTATCGCCAGTTCCCGCGCTATAAATATAATCAATCAAGGGGCCCAGCAATAAAACAATAAATGCAAGCATCAGCGCACGCAGAATATAAACGATATTGACACGCGTGGCGATATAACCCAGCAAGGATAAACTGATTAGCATCGAGGAAAAAATTAGATAAAGATGCAGCAAATTCAGCAATAATTGCATTGAACCATAATTGAGATAATTCAATGAAGCTTGTGTAAATGCTTCCTGAAAAAAACGTATGGTGAGAATGGAAAAAAAAGTCAGCACAAAAAATAAAAATGAAAGCGAAGGTGATTCAATCGCTGCGATGATTTTTCTGGGGAGATTCAAACATCCTTGTTTGATTGTCATGATATTGCATTACTGCCATTGACATCGTGGTGATGTGGCATAACACACCGCCTGACATGTTGCCTGGTTGTACCAGATGTCTGATGTCACATAAATATATTGCAGCACAGTAGGATACGTTTTGCCTGTTATTGGATCTGTCCAGTCTGGACAAGCGCGCCAGTAAGTCATGTAACCAGAAGGTTGTGTGTTATTGGTCGACTGATCACTTCTGTTGTATTCACAATTAAATGATTGTGAAAGCACAACGCCATTATTTGAATCTGCAACCGGTGCAGTCGGTTGATTAGCTATCATGCTGACACCTGTTGAATAAGGACCATAACCCGCTGAAACAGTTGTGCCGGAAGCAACAGTTCCCGGACAGGAATAAGCTTTAGGTGTGGTTGTTGGACTGGCTGCTGCTTCTGATGTGGCATCGCTTGGATTAACCGTTGCGGCTATCGTTGGCACTGCCAAAAACAGCGTAAAAATAGCCAAAATGGAACTACAAATATGCACTTGCTTCATATTTATTCCCTCAATCCATTGGTCTTTTCAAAAGTATAGCACAAGGGTTTTGTAAAAATTTTATAATAATCAATGATAAGAAAAGTTACTCCCGCAGATGAAAAATTCACGTATAATCCAGCCATTCAAATTTTTAGCAGAAAAATCCATGACTCATGACAAGAAAGATCATTCCACCCATTTTGGCTATCGCAATGTTCCTTTTGCTGAAAAAGCTAATCTCGTTGCCGATGTATTTCGTTCTGTCGCCAAAAAATATGATGTCATGAATGATGTCATGTCATTAGGCATGCACCGTTTATGGAAGCGTTTTGCGCTGGCAAAAGCAGAATTACGCGCAGGACAAACTGTGCTGGATGTTGCATCAGGCACAGGTGATCTTGCAATTGCCATTGCAAAAAAAGTTGGTCGCAATGGCAAAGTGGTCATGACAGATATCAATGAAGCCATGCTCGCTGTCGGTCGGGAACGTGTGGAAAATGCAGGATTAATTGGCAATATCGAATGTATGCTCGCTGATGCAGAACAATTACCATTTGAAAATAATTATTTTGATTGCGTCACGATTGCCTTTGGTTTGCGTAACGTCACTAATAAAAATAATGCATTGCAATCGATTTATCAGACATTAAAACCTGGTGGCAAATTAATTGTGCTCGAATTTTCACGACCACAAACTGAAATACTGAATAAGGCTTATGATTTTTATTCTTTCAATATCATTCCCAAAATGGGTGAACTGATTGCCAATGATCGTGACAGTTATCAATATCTGGTGGAATCCATACGCATGCATCCTGATCAGGAAACATTGAAATCCATGATGATGGAATGTGGTTTTGAAGATGTGGAATATTTTAATTTAAATGGCGGTATTGTTGCCTTGCATAGAGGATATAAATACTAATGTTATTTTCATCACTCACACATGCTATCAATAAAGCACTGGCACTTGATCCTGAATCGCAACAACGCATGCAGGCATTACAGGGGAAAATCATTGCCATTGAAATAATGCCATTGCATTTCACTGTATATTGCAGTTTTAACAACACTGGAATGGAATTATCAAAAGATAATCACTTGCCTGTTGATGTCACGATACGCGGCACACCATTGCAAATGTTTGCAGTCATGCTGAACAAGCAGGATCGCCAGCGTTTTTTCGCTGAAGATATTCATATTGAAGGTAGCGCCGAAACTGCCCAGCAAGTCACTAACTTGTTTGATCAATTGCAAATTGACTGGGAAGAACAATTATCACGCGTGATTGGCGATGCACCTGCTTATCATGCAGCACGCTTTTTATATAAATGTAAAAATATTTTAAATGATACCGCCGAAAGTGTTTGCGCGAATATCAATGAATATATTCATGAAGAAGCAAACTGGTTGCCAACACAGGAAGCACTACAGGATTTTTTTGCTGATATTGATCAATTACGCATGGATGTTGATCGCATGGAAGCAAGGATCAATCACATTTTGTCTGCAACAGAAGATGAGGTAATGCAGTGAAAATTTTTTCCCGATTATTTCGCCTGATACGCATTAATTATATTTTAATGCGCTATAACATTGATGAAATCGTGCTGGGAACACACTGGTTTTATCCGATGCGTTTTTTTATTTACCTCAATCCATTTTACTGGAGTGCCGCACGCAAACGTCTGACGCGTGGGCAACGCATACGTTTGGCGATAGAAGAATTAGGCCCGATTTTTGTCAAAGCCGGACAAATCATTTCCACACGACGTGATGTATTGCCAGATGATATTGCACTGGAACTGGAAAAATTGCAGGATCGCGTGCCACCGTTTGATGGCGCGCGCGCAAAAAAAATCATTGAAGCTGCATTGAAATCCAATATCGAACAAGTCTTTTCACAATTTGACAGCACAGCACTCGCATCTGCATCCATTGCACAGGTGCATGCTGCGACATTGCATAGTGGTGAATCGGTGGTGGTAAAAGTTTTGCGACCGGATATTCATATCATGATTGATCGTGATATCGATCTGTTAATGACACTCGCAAAAATTGCCGAACGTTACTGGTATGAAATGCGTCATTTAAAACCCATACAACTCGTGGAAGAAGTGGCGCAAACACTTTATGACGAACTGGATTTAAATCGTGAAGCAGCCAATGCTTCGCAATTACGCCGTAATTTTGCCGATTCGAAATTGTTATACATACCAAAAGTTTTCTGGAATTACACACATAAAAATATTATGGTCATGGAAAGAATTCATGGCATACCCGTTTACGATCTGGAAAGATTGCGAAATACTGGTATCAACATGCAAAAACTGGCAGAACGTGGTCTTGAAATATTTTTCACACAAGTGTTCCGCGACAGTTTTTTTCACGCTGATTTACATCCTGGTAATATTTTTGTAAATGCAGATGATCCGCAAAATCCAACTTATATCGCGGTAGATTTTGGTATTGTGGGTTCGTTAAATCATAGTGATCAGCGTTATCTTGCAGAAAACATGATCGCGTTTTTCAAACGTGATTATCAACGTGTTGCTGAATTACATATTGCCTGTGGCTGGTTGCCGCCAGATACGCGTATTGATCAATTTGAAGGAGCGATACGCGCTGTTTCCGAACCGATATTCGAACAACCCTTGCGAAATATTTCCTTTGGGCAATTGTTATTACGCTTATTTCAGGTCGCACGCCGCTTCAATATTAATATTCAGCCGCAACTGGTGTTACTGCAAAAATCATTGCTGGGAATCGAGGGATTGAGCAGGCAAATCGCACCTGAATTGGATATCTGGTCTTCTGCTTCACCGCAAATTGAAAAATGGTTGCGCAAACAAGTAGGATTCAAGGCATTCGTGCGACGTGTACGCGAGAACTTACCGTTGCTGTCTGAGCAATTGCCAGAGATGCCGACATTAATTTACGAAGCGCTGAAAGAAACCAAACAACGTCAGGAAAAAATTCGCTTCGCAGAAAGCATTCCCAATGCTTTCTGGCTGGAAAATAAAAAACGTGAAAATAGAATAAGACTGGAATATTTTTTTGGCGGCGCGGGATTGATGTTACTCGCGGTGCTGGTGATGCATATTTGGAAGTGATAAGCAAGCCGGGTTGTAACAGGAGTCTGTCATCCTGAGCACAGCTCTTGCTCTTGTGCGAAGGACCTCATGAACGCAAATACATATTCCTTGAAAGATCCTTCGCGCAAGAGCAAAAACCGCGCTCAGGATGACAGACTCCTGTTACTCACCTTCTATACTTCGCCAGCGCGGTCGCAATGCGGTCTTCCATTTCCTTGTATTTCCACGTCATGCCTTTATTGCCATTCACCATAATCACAAATGCCAGAATCTCATTATCCGCCGTCATCACATATCCCGCGAGACTGACAACGCCTGAAATCGTGCCGGTTTTCGCACGCACACGTCTGGCAATATTCCCCATGCGATGTTTCAGCGTTCCATCCACACCAGCAATTGGCAAGGCAGTAATGAACGCACCATTTGTCGGTGCATGATGAAAGGCAAAATCCAGCACCTGCATCATTTGTGATGGCGTAGTGAGATTGGAAGGTGATAATCCTGAACCATCGAGAATTTTCAATCCCGATAAATTCATGCCAGCATTACGCGTTAATATTTGCGATACAGCAAGACTGCCACTTTCCCAACTACCTTGCTTGCGTGTATATAACTGGCCTAATTTTTTAAACAATGCACCAGCAATGACATTGTCAGATTTTTTCAGCATTTCAATCACCAGTTCTGACAAAGGTTCTGAAACATGATGCGCAATCATCGACGGATTTTTCGGCGCAGCACCAAAAGTGACATTGCCATTTACTTTAATGCCCATATTATTCAGCACATCACGAAACAGCGCGCGATTATATTCCTGCACATCCGTCACGACATAACTCACACCCCAGGCATCCTTGCCTTTGGGCATACAACCTTCAATTTCCAGCCCATTCCCCAGATCACTGGATAAATGCACAGAACAGGCACTGCGGTTGGGTTTGGTAATTACATAATTATGAATGCGCGGATAAAAAAAGTTTGGATAAGTTTCGACAGTTGCGACTTGCCCGACTTTGGAAGGAGAAACACGGAAAGGCAGACAATTATGATTAATGATGCTTGCACTAATGGGTGCAGCATAACAATAACCTCTATCTTTCCATACCCAGTCCGGGCCATAAAAACTCTGATCATAAGCAGTATGATCAATATAAACATTGCCGGTAATGCCGCTGATTTCCTGCGTACGTAAATTCAATACCAGATCCAGCAAATCATTATAAGTCAGCGAAGGATCACCACCTAACACCACATACAAATTGCCTTGTAACACACCATTTTTAACGGTTTGCGCATCTGTCAGCAATTGCGTGGAAAAACGATATTCCGGTTTCAGGAAAATCAAAGCCGCTTCTGCGGTTAAAACTTTCAGTGTGCTTGCTGGTGTCAGTGGACGATTAATATTGCGCGAATAAAGTTTTTCACCATTCTTCATGGATTTCACAAATACAGCGATATCTGCACCGGATTCGACCGCCACTGGATTGATGATGTAATTTAATTGTCCCCACAATTGTGACGCACCGCGTACTGCTGTTATCGGTGCTGGCGGAGCAACACGTTTGGCAATAGTTCTGACTGATTTTGTACGATTATTTGCGAGAGGTTTTTTGACTGGAGATTTTTTTTTGGCAACGATGACTTTTTTATGCGTGGAGGTTTTTTTAGCATATTTATGCGTATTTTTTGCTATCGCCACATCCGTACAACAAAAAACCATTCCCAGGCTGACTAATAAATACACTAATCTCATGCCATCTCCATTATGTTCTGTTTGATACTTCCGGGCAGCTATTCAGTGGGATAATATGTGAATAATTTGTTATACTCAATTGCAAAATTTACCGCGAGGCTTTTAGGAACTTCCATGACAACCATAAGAGAATTCCTTGGATTACAATATTACACCAGTCCGCTTGATGATTTTCTGGCGGCCTTTGATGAATCACATCGCACACTTTCTGCATCACAGCGCAAGGAAATCGAAAAATACCGTCGTATTTATGATTTGCGCGATCATACACATGCTGCAACAGAAACCGATAAACTCTGGGAAAAATTTTAATGCAGCGTTTTCTCGCGCAGTTATTACCCTTCATTGTGATGGGCATGATTATTGTGCTGGTGGCACTCGGTCTGATGTTGCTGGCTTATTTACTTATTTTCGGCGCGATTATCGGCTTTGTTATTTATGCGGTGCGCTGGATTCGTGACCGCTATTTTGCACCACGC
>Ga0206852_1041_pt1 | contig 36724 bp, 24 predicted proteins | sample Alteio_BWOrgCont_14_FD_152849 | JGI IMG/M metagenome (GOLD analysis project Ga0206852, IMG submission 152849) | Enriched cells from forest soil in Barre Woods Harvard Forest LTER site, Petersham, Massachusetts, United States -... | ecosystem: Environmental > Terrestrial > Soil > Temperate forest >... | reverse complement strand
CCCATGGCGATATCGGGGGACTGACGGTTGATGGCCACCGTAACTCCAGCGGTATCGGCATCTAATCCAGCCTTCGCGTCCAAATATCCGATTTTTCGAATTGCGCCGCGGATAATTTCGGGCCAATTCACTTGGGCGTTCGTGGTGATTTCACCGGCGACCACGACCCAGTTACAGGTCAGAAGGGTTTCACAAGCCACCCGGCTGGTAGGATCTTGCTTCAAACAAGCGTCCAGAATGCTGTCGGAAATCTGGTCTGCCACCTTATCGGGGTGACCTTCGGTAACAGATTCCGAGGTAAAGAAAAACCGCTCTCTTCCCAGCGGTGACAACGCGCTTTTCATCTTCAGGCTCCTTGGTGATTTGGTAATAAGACAAAATCGACAACTCGATCATCAACAGCTATAGGTGTGGTCGAAGCGATCAGCATTCTCGCCGAAGGACTCCCAAAAGGAAAGCCCTTATTCCGGGAAAGGAATAAGGGCTCAAAGGCGTCCAAAATTAAAAACTCGTCTTATTTTAAACCGGTAGTCGCGATTCCTTGAATAAAGTACCGCTGGCCGATCAGGAACATTAACGCGAGAGGAATCGAAATCAGCAAGGAAGCCGCCATGAGCAGATGATAATCCTGGCCATATAGGGAAACGAAATTGGTGAGCCCCAAAGCCAAAGTTTTCTTACTGTTGGAGTCTAGATAAATAAGCGGGTTCAAAAAATCATTCCAGTTAAACACAAAGGAAAAAACCGCTACCGTGACTAACGCCGGCTTACACAGTGGAAGCAAAATACGCCAAAACACTCCAAAGTCGGAGCAGCCGTCAATTTTAGCCGCCTCATCCATTTCGTAAGGGATGCTCATAAAAAATTGACGCATCAAAAATATATTATAAGCGCCCCCGCCCAGCCAAGCCGGAACGATCAGGGGATAAAAGGTGTCATACCAGCCAAGACTTTTAAAAAGGACGAAAGTTGGAATCATGGTGACTTGGCTGGGTACCATCAAAGTGGCTAGGCAAAGCAGGAATAATATATCCCGGCCCGGGAAGCGAAGTCGGGCGAAAGCGAAAGCGACCAACGAGGAAGATAAAGTGACTCCGAGGCAAGCCCCCACGGTAATAATCAAGGTATTAACGAGGTAGGTCGTGAAATTGATACCTTGGATAGTCACCCCTAAAAAAGTCCAAGTGTCATCGGCATAAATACCCCGGCCCGATTGAGGATCGATAAGATTCCAAGCATGGGGATAGTTTTCCAAGTGTAAGGGATTCGGAATCCAAACAGGCGGAATGGCGAAAACATCGTTCGGTAATTTAAACGAGGTCGACATCATCCAAATGATGGGGAACAACATTACCAGCGAGCCTACGACCAAAAGCACCGACACCACCAACTTTGTAATGGCTTCATTGCGCCGCTTGCTTGCCCAATGGTTTTTCACTTGTTCAGTCATTGGCTTTCCACCTTTATTTTCTTAATTCACCTTCGTAATAAACCCATTTGGCGTATCGAAATTGCACCCAAGTCGCCACCATGATGACGGCAAAAAGAACCAGGGACAAAGCCGAAGCATAGCCCATTTGATAATACTTAAAAGCTTTTTGATAAATATAAAGCACCATAACTAAAGTCGAGTCGGCGGGTCCGCCCAGTCCATCAGTCATGACATAAACCTGGGTAAAAATCTGAAAAGAAAAAACAATGCCGATGATCAACTGGAAAAAAATAACAGGAGAAAGGCCCGGCAGAGTCACTGTCCAGAATTGCTGCCAAGTATTCGCACCGTCGATTTCTGCGGCTTCATAAAGAGCGGTGGGAATGCCTTGCAATCCCGCTAAATAAATGATCATTCCCGAACCTACATTCCAAAGACTCATAATCACGAGCGCGGGTTTGCTCCAGGTCTCACTAGCCAGCCATTTAGGGCAATCGGCCATCGGAATGGTTGTCAAAACCGAGATAGCGTAATTTAAAATGCCGTGATCGGCGTTAAAAATCCATTTCCAAAGCAAGGCTACCGCGACTCCTGATCCAACCACTGAGGGCAGATAAAACACCGTACGAAAAAAACTGATTCCCTTTACCTTTTGGTTCATTAAAAGAGCCACAATGATCGAAAGGGCCATTCCAATAGGAACAGATAACAGGGTGAAATAAGCCGTATTGTAAAGTGATTTCCAGAAACGCGAATCGTGAATCATATCCTGATAGTTCTGGAGCCCCACGAACTGAATGGGATTCAACACGTCCCAATGGCAAAGCGAGAGAAAAAAGGCTGCCAAAATAGGACCACCCATCAAAAAGATCATCCAAATTAAAAAAGGAGAAATAAAAAGATAGGCGCTGATGGCTTCTTTTCGCTCCGCCGAAGTAAATGGCATGGTTCAGGCCTCCTAGGGTTTAGCGGTATCGGGCGGGTTCTGCTCCAATGCGGGTTTGAGCTTATCAAGCGCTTCCGCCGGAGTTTCAGTACCGTTCCAAACCTTGTCCAGTTCGGGTCCGATAATACTATCGTGCACCTCGAACCAGTTCTTGCACATTGGGTTATATTTCACATATTTCATAGCATCCAAAACCATTTTCTTGTTCTGAGGATCCTGACCATCTAAGAAAAGGGGCGAGTTGGAAACACTCATTAAAGCCGGTTGAGCCAATCCGGTGGCCGCCAAACGTTTGGCCCCTTCTTCCCCTGAGATAAATTTGATGAGTTCCCAAGCCTCTTTTTTATGGGCCGAAGTTTTCAAAATACCATAACCTGATCCACCTGTGGAAAAGGCTCGAAACCCATTGGGGGCTTTCGGCAACATAGCGATATCCCATTTAAAATCTTTAATCCCTCTAAATTGGGGGGTCTTCCAAAGTCCTGACAAGAACATAGCGGTAGAACCATTCACGAACATATCGGAAGTTCCAGACCCACCCATGGCAGCCAATCCCGCGGGAGGAAGCATGACTTTATACTTGTTCATGAGATCAGCTCTGAACTGAAGACCTTTCAATGTGTCCGGATCACTGGCAAAAGTCCACTTGGTGGGATGTTTAACATTATCCGTGAAACTTCCGCCAGCGTCATAAACCCAGGTATCCCACATCGGCCAGTCATCCACAAAACCCCAGCGAGTGACTTTACCAGTGTCGTCCGTCTTCATTATTTTTTTAGCGTCATAGACAAAATCATTCCAATCCCAGTTGTCAGTGGGATATGGAATATGAGCTTCATCAAAAGCGGTTTTATTATAGTAAATGACACAAATAGGAGCCGTATCTCTAGGGATGACATAAGTAGAACCATCCGCCGTAAAGCGGTCGACTACTTGAGGATAATACCCGTCGAGAGAGAAGTTATCGGCTTGCATGTATGAATTCAAAGGTTCTAAAGCGCCTCTCAAATAGAGGTCGGTAAAATTATTAACTTCGACGAAAATAACATCCGGAGCCAAACCACCCGCCACTTGAGTTAAAAGCTTAGTGACATATTCATTAAATGGAATACGCTCCAGTTCCACTTGAATGCCAGGGTGGGTTTTCTCGAAGTCAGCGATCAAGTCCACCAATATGGCGTTTTCCTGAAGATCTCCCCAAGATGAAATTTTAATTTTCGTTCCTTCGTCTTTGGAACCACAACCCGGGAACACACCTGCCACTATAACGATAAAGCAGGTAATAGCCCAAACCGACAAACGAAAGTTTTTCATAAAACCTCCCAAGGCTGATCAATAAAAAATATCATTTTTTTGAAAAAAAACCGGAGAAAAGCTGGAAAACTAAATAAGTATGTCACAGGGTAAATAAAGCGTCAACGCCAAAAACCTTTAGAAACACTTTTGAAAGTGATTTTTAAACCACCTTTCGAGCCTACAGATAAAACTTGCCACTTTATTCCACTAAGCTGGAGGACACATGAAACTTAAAGACTTCTGTCTTTTATTTTTAATCTTTTCTTTAATTCTTCCAACCTTCATGCGACCGCCATCGCTCCATCCGTGACTCTAGATCAAAAGGTACCCATCTTTTGGACAAAATGACACGTGAGGAAAAAATCAGTCAAATGGTCCAATATAACAATTGGACTACCGCTTCTATGCCAAGCGAAAGACAACATTACCTAGCGATTAGGAAGAAAAGCACTTGATGAAATCAGGCGATTTTAATGTTTCGATCGTAAGAATCTCCCAAGACAAAATCCTTGAAGACGGCTCCAAGTCCCCTATCGTTTAAAAATAAAGTCTTGAGACGTTTAGATTAGTTATAAAGAGATTAGTCGAAAGCTTCTGCGGGAATCACTTTCCGTTGAACCTGATGGGGTTTAATCCAATACAAACTGATATCTGAAAGCCCGCCTTGTTCTTCCATTTGGATTTGATGTTTTCCCGACAACAGCTCAACTGGAACGGAACTCCTTCCACCCATTGGTATGATTTCTCGTCCATCGATCACCAAACGAGCCTGATTACTTGTCTCAATTAAAAATTGATAAGGCCCAGATTGGGTAACCCGCAAAGCCCCTTCCCAAGAAGCGGACCCCGCCCGAACAGTAAAATCATTCCCGTTGGTATAATTAACAATTGGTTCCCATTGTTCCAAAATCGGCGTCCCCGTCCAATTCTCCGAAGAGTAGTAACGGGTCAATAACCCGCGAGGAATCTGCAAAGATGTTAAACAATCCGCACCTAATGGAAAAGTAACGAGCCCATTCTGATCTGAAATCCAGGGTTCCAATTTATCTTGCGAAGAGGTCGCGCTCCATACCAGTCGAATGGGGTAATAACCTTTTATTAACGAAACAGGCCCCGCAGACCGCTGCCCTCCAATTGTCCACGTCAGCACCCCCGATCCTTTGTTGATTAAACGATAGGTGCCAGATTGAGGAATATAAAGCGAACCCTGGAAAACCGCGCGCAGCGGACCACTTGGAACCCCTTGTGGAAAATCATTAACGAGAGTAGCGCCTCTCCCCCGAAAATATTGCGCGTTCAATCCCTTGGATTGCGACCAAACCGTTGAAGGCACTTCAAAGAAATAGACAAAAGGTTTTCCATTTGGGTCTAACGCTGAACTGGAAATCCCCTTCGGGTAAATAGATTGCAACAAATCTAAAATACCTTTCCGATCCAAATCCATAGTGTAAAAAAGCCCTTGGTCTGCCGGACAATCCACAGGAATCAACGTGTCGGGAATATTCAGAGGTTTTAATTGAGAAAGACAGTTGTAGGCGAAAAAATCGACCGAATAATAATTAAAGTAACGAGGGGAGATAAAAGAATGATAAGCCAGTCCATGCTGGCCGATGGCTTTTCCCATCGTGGATTCGGTAATGGAGTATTCCGACCAACAGGCATAATTGTTCGCTTGTTTATTGAAATAAACATCAAAATTTTGAGCCGCCATCAAGCCTAAGGGAACGATCAATAAAACCAGATATATCCATTCTCCCTTTTGCCCCCAGAACTCCCGAACTCGACCCCAAAAAGCCACCAAAGGGGCCGCGATTAAAAATGCGATGAAGGGGGTCATCCCCAACATTCGATTGGCGTGCGCCGCATCAATGGAAAGAACACAGGGCAGACTGAGAATGAAAAATCCAGCGACCGCATAAAAATATTTTCGATGACGTATCCGAAATAAAGCGTAAGCCAATCCCAAAATTAAAAGAACTCCCGAAATATCGTCTAACATTCGGTAATCCTGAAGATTATGCCGGGCGTTCGGATCTCCTTGCCGGTTGAACATCAGCGCGGTCCGGCCGACTGTATCAAAAAACGGCGTCAAACTATGAGCTTCTTGAATCTTGGGCATAATCGAAAGCTCTGTCTCACGTGTACCTAAGCCGTGATGGGTCATGTCCCAGATGACTGGTGCCGTGAAAGCTAGGGCCAGCATCAGGAACCCCAAGGCATTGAGAGACTTAGCTTTCCATTCCCGGAAGTGGTTGAATATTTCCCAGATGGCTAGAACTGCCAACAACAGAGGGAAAACCTTGAAGGCCTGGTAGGTATAGAATCCACCGGCGAAAAAAGCGGCAGATAAGGCGAATACCCATTTCTTCCCGTCCCGCAACAGGTAACAGGATATCCCCATCACAACGGCCATGTATAAGAGAGCATCAAACATGGAAAAGTTTCCGGGCCAGAGGGCAAAGTGGGCAGTCATGGCGCCGCCTCCCGCCAGGGCTACGAGGCCTACTTGCCCCGATTGCCGAACCGTCCAAGCCTGCGCTTCTCTCAATCCGTAAAGCAACAGGGCTAATGCGGCGAACATATAAAGGGGCAGTTGGATGGTTGGAAAACCGTTCCGGCTAAAATTCATGTGCCAGCGCATAACCGACAGGACAAAAAGGGTTAATAAAGCTACCCGGGGACCAGACAACTGCCGAAAAGTCCAATAAATGAATGAGAATCCCGCAAGAGAAAGAAAAACATAAAAAAGTTTGAGGGTTATATCCGTGGCGCCAAAAATTTTAAACCAAGCCGCCAGCATATAAAGGGCCAGCGCGTAAGCGTGAAAAATATCTTCTACATAGAAAGGATGCCAACCCTCATGAAGAATTCGAAGGGCCGCATAGCCTTCATAACCCTGATCGATAAAAAGCCCAGAAGGAACCGTGGCGATATGGTAAACCCTCATAAATAAAGCCAGCAGCATAATCATGATAAAAATAATTCTTTCGGCGGAAACTGTCATTGGCAAATTCGCCAATCCTTCTTGTGGCCAGTTCCAAAAACCGAAAACGAATAAAACAACCGCAGCAAAGTAATAACATAATGCGATGGGCAGCGTATGAGCGTCGCCGGATTGAATCATGTAAGCTTGACCTATACAGGCTAATAAAAGCCCAACCAACATGGATAAGTATCTTAAAAAATCCCGTGGTTTTAAACCTGGTCGAGGTTTCCCTTTTGAAATGGGGGTAATCCGTGAAGTTTTTAAATTTCGAGACGAAAAAGTCTTGGAGTTTTTTTGTCCGTAAACAGGCGATGGGATCAAATGATTCAAATACCCAAAATATTGAGCTAACCCACCCAAGGCTGCCGCCAGGGACAAAAGGATGCCCCATCCTTCCAATCCCTTCAGAATTAATATCTGTCCCGCGATAAAAATAAATGCCAGGAGGCCTGCAAAGATAAATTTAAGCTTGGAAAATAAATTATTCATCAACAAATTCGATTGATATTTCAAACTTTTTTTGTTTTTTCGCGGGGCCATTCATTTAACCTTTTTCGACTCATCTATGAAAGACGCGGAAGTTTACCATCTTTCTTTCTCGAGCGAAACTCGTTTCAACGGAAAAACTTTAAATCAACGCTAATTTCTTTATAGTTCACATAGTTCGCCGTGCAAAACGAATAAATACATTTTATACGGCCCCTCTCATTCAACAACAAACGCCAACTTGATATTAGTTTACGGCGGAATGAGATTTTAAAGCTTAACGACATCTCCGAATTTGATATGATTTAATCATTAGATTTCAATCGCATTGAATCAGGGAGCTTTGGTGGATCCATTTTATAAAATCATTCTCGAATCTAAAAAGCGCCTTCTTCGCATGCATTATGAAAGCGGGGTGGGTCATATTGGTGGAAATCTTTCCTCTATTGATTTACTCATGGTCTTGCATCACAAGATTTTAACACCAGATGATATGTTTATTCTTTCCAAAGGCCACTCAGCGGGCGCTTTATATACTACTCTTTGGTCAGTAGGACGATTGAAAGACGCCGATTTAAATCTTTTTCACAAAGACAACACAAAACTAAGCGGCCATCCCGCACCTAATTGGATTAAAGAAATCCCTTTTGCCACCGGTAGTTTGGGCCATGGTTTTTCCCTGTCTGCGGGTTTAGCTTTAGGTAAAAAACTCCAAGGAATCCCGGGAAATATTTTCTGCCTCACCTCCGATGGAGAATGGGAAGAAGGCTCAAACTGGGAGGCTTTAATTTTCGCGGTCCACCATAAACTGAACTCCTTGACATTAGTAGTGGATTGGAACGGACTTCAAGGTTTTGGCGCCACTCAGGAAGTGGCCGGGCTTGAGTCGTTAAAGGATAAATTTCTTTCTTTCGGGATGCCGACCGAAGAAGTGGATGGCCACGACTTAGACGCCTTGGAAAAAGTTTTCAAAAAAACCTCATCAGGTCCCCGGGCAATTATTGCCCGAACCAACAAAGGGCGAGGTATTTCTTTCATGGAAAACAAAATGGAATGGCATTATCTCGCTCTAACCGAAGATCAATATCAGAAAGCTTTGGAGGAATTGGGGGGGGAATGAGAAATACATTTTGTCAAACATTGGTGCAATATTCCGATCTTCCAGATTTCGTCTTTTTGACCGGAGACTTGGGATTTATGGCTTTGGAACCTCTGCAAAAAAGCGCTGGTGAGCGTTTTATTAACGCTGGAATCGCGGAGCAAAATATGGTGTCTGTCTCCGCCGGACTGGCAAAAACGGGTTTAAAGCCTTGGGCTTTTAGCATTGCCCCCTTTATCTACGCTAGGCCCCTGGAACAAATTCGCAATGACGTTTGTCTTCACGATTTACCCGTTAAACTGGTCGGCAACGGCGGAGGCTACGGTTACGGAGTTATGGGCGGAAGTCATCACGCCATTGAAGACTATGGTATCCTGCTTTCTCTCCAAAATATGCGAGTTTTTGTTCCTGCCTTTGCAGTCGATATTCCCCCCATCGTTGAAAAACTTCAAAATCTTCCACATCCGGCCTATCTACGTTTGGGCAAGGATGAAAAACCAAAAGACCTCGAAATAAAACTTTACGCTCCGTGGCGCAAAATTCTGGAAGGTGACGGCCCGACTTTATTGATCACTGGACCCTTGGCCGGAAACCTTTGGAGTAATTTGAAAGAATTAAATAAACAAAAACGTCCAAAAACTTGGGTTTTAACTGAATTGCCTTTTGATGAAAAAACAATCCCAAATGAATTTATGAAAGACCTGAGAATTTCAGACCATTTGATAATCGTTGAAGAACATGTCGCCCACGGTGGGGTCGGCGAGATGATGAGTCGCTGTCTGCTTTTAAATGGGGAGGCGCCTCGACAATTTAACCACTATTGCGCGCAGGGATACCTTTCTGGTTACTACGGATCCCAAAACTTCCATCGAAAAGAATCCGGCTTAACTGTGGAAAATATCCTAAAAAAATTGAGCAATTAAGCAGAAAACTTCTCTGAATTTTACTCAAGTTTCAAAAATTAGGAAGCCAGTGGATTTCCGGACAATCGAAGCATTAATGCGCGCCCCAAATATTTAATCAGAGTACTCAATTCAAGTTTGGACTCTCCTTGAGTTCGATCAATAAATTCAATGGGAACTTCCCGAATTCGAAGTCCTGTCCGATAACAACGAAATAAAATCTCGGACACCGTAAAAGGATCTCTTGCCCGAAGGGTTTTAACTTGAATCTGTTCGAGAGCCCTCTTTGTGAAGACTCGAAAACCAGAAGTGGGGTCCTTGGCCTGAAGGCCTAAAACGGTTTTCAGGTAATACCGGGCGAAATTACTTATCCATTGACGATGCCAATGGCGATCTATGTCCTTACCTCCGGGAATATATCGGCTTCCAATCACAACATCGGTCATACCGGAAAGAAGTGGAGCCACCATGGAGGGAATAAATTTTGGTTGATGAGAGAGATCAGCATCCATTTCCACAACCAAATCCGCCCCCAAGGCCATAGCCTTCAAAAAACCATCCCGTCCGGCCCATCCCCTTCCCTTAATTTCTCTATCTCTCAACAATAAGTGTAACTTCTCGTCTTTTTTCATTAGCTTTTTGACCTCCTCAAAAGTTCCATCCGGGGAGGAATCATCCACAATCAGAATTTGTAATTTCGGCATGTTTTTATGTATTTGTTTAATCAGTTCCCGAACATTCTGTCGTTCATTATAAGTGGGAATCATCGCGAATATTTTCATGCTAGTTTCAGTTGTCTTTCCACCGCGGCCAACATGTCCTCTTCTTTTAAATTGTCCATACAGGAAACCTTCTGCGTACATTGATTTTGGTAATAACATTGACAAGGGGAACGCGGAATAACCTTTTCGCCTCGACCATAAAGGTCAATCTCGGCATCGGATGTCGGGCCGAAATAAGCCACTGTTTGCTTACGCAGCGCAATAGAAACATGAAGAGCTAAAGTATCTCCGGTAACCATGACATCGGCCAAATTGACTAATGAAGCAAATTGCCGCAAAGTGTTTTCGGTTCCAGTCGGCAATACTAATCCTTTCAACTTTTTAACCAGCTCGGGCATAAGTTCTCGTTCTTCCGGGCCTCCATAAAGCAGAATACCGTCATGAGGATGTTTCTTTTTAAGCTCTCGGGCCAAACGCACGAAACCATCCAACCGCCAGCGTTTCATAGGCCATCGCCCGCCGGATCCAATGTTAAGACCTACAATTTTCTTGAATTTGGAGAGCTTTTTCTTTTCATAGAACCCTTGGGCCCACCTCTTTTCTTTTTCCGTCAATATCAGCTGAGGTTCTTCTCCAGTGTAAGTTAATCCCCCTAATTGGAAGAGATGATCCTGATAGGTGCGTTGATTTGCCCGTTTAACGGTGTCAAAAATTCCCATTTCAAACCACTCTTCTGCTGAGGTATCCAAAGGTGTCACCGCACCCTCAGAAGAAAGTCCGAATCCTCTTTTAACCGGGCTATTCGCCATGGCCAAAATGGCCGCAGCCTTTCGGCCCATATCAAAATTATAGGAACGAGAAAATGAAGTTGAGCCCAAAAGACCGGATAAAGCGGCATCCACACCCAAAAGTACATCAATGTGAGGATTTTTATCGAGTAAGGGTTTAGAGGAATTCTCAGTGACCCACCAAATAGAAAGTCCGGGATTATTTTTTTTAAAAGCTGGAAGGATCGAAGTGGAACGCAACACATCGCCAGCGGCGTCCAACTTGATGATTAATATGCGCTCATGAATCGGATCGTATCGGGGACAATCTCGACAAACAACCCCTTCCTGTTTATGAGGTAAACAGGGTTTCTCCCCTGTAAAATGACGGCAATCGGCTCTAAAAAAAAACACGGCATTCCTCATTCCCGTTGAATGGCCAATGGTCTTAATGAACTTGGTTAGGCGGCACCGCATGGAGGACGAGAATTTGGGGACCTTGCGAAGCTAAAAGATCTCCGTCCGGCAAGAAAGCAAGAGCCTTTAAGCCGGTGATCGGCTGGCCCTTCTTATCCGCATCACCCAAAATACCTAAAAGTTTTCCGTTTTTTTCAAAAACCTTACAAAAATCACCGTTCGAAGTCGAAGCGAAAACTTGTCCTTCGGAATTCACCGCCACATTTCCCACAGTAACACCCACCTCATAATTTCTCACAAAATGACCCTGTGGGTCTAAACACTGTACGCGATGGTTATCCGTATCAGCCACATAAATGAATCCTTCGGAATCAACTGCTACCAAAGTGGGATTATAAAACATGACCTGACCGCTCCCCTGTTTTCCCCATGCGTTTAAAGTTGTACCATCCATTCCCAACTTGACAACCCGATGGGTCCCTGTATCACCCACCATAAAAACCCCATTATCCCATGCCACACCCCGAGGGCCATAAGACCCTTGAAGCGAAGCTTTCACAATGGGATGTCCATTCAAATCAAAACCCCGAACCATCCCATTCCAAGTGTCGATAACGTAAACATGATCCTGAGCATCTGAAGTAATTCCAGAAAGTTCTTTAAAATCCGGAGCGCCTGCGTCTTTCTGCGTAATTTGCTTTTGAAAAATACCTTGAAGATTAAAAATCAAAATCCGGTTATTGGACTGATCTGAAACGGCGATAAAATCTTTTCCGGCCGTTAAATCCCACGCATGAAAAACACCGCAGGATTGAGCATCCCCACTAAAAGAAGAAACAATTTGCATGGGATATTGTTTGGGAACTGCCATTTGATTCTTAATGAAAAAGGCTACTTCTAGCAGAACAAGGAACCCCACAATTGCGAATAGCCATAACGCTTTAAACTGGACGCCTTTTTTGCCGGAAGCGTTTCGCTTGATTTTCCTTGTTTTGTTCAATTTTCTCAAATTAGCTTTAGCCATAAATGTCTCCTTCGAAAATACCAAATCGGAGGCCTTTCCTTTTAAGCGTGCGGGAGGCCAATCAGTTGAACAAGATAGCATTTTAATAATCAATCGGCCAGCAATTCGAAACCGAGAATTTCATTTTCCGCCGAATTTTATCCGGTTTTCAGATTCCAACAGGGAATCGAATCCTTTATTCCCATCGTCGGTTTATTTTCCATAGGCAGTCGTCGAACGGGATTTTGCCCCATAAAAAAAGTCATAAACTATCTATATTTCTGTTAACTTTAACCTCCGATCCATTTAGGTTTCGAAAGGACCCATTCATTGGTCGATCCATCTATAACATCTATAAAAAGACCGGAGAAAAAAAGCTTGTCGGCCTCGGGGGCCATCTCCATAAACTGGCGAATTCTGCCATGACCTCCAGCCATTCATGGGACGACCAACGGGAAACCTTGGATGATCTGTCGGAAGCCGTCAACTACAATCGGTGGATTTACCACATCTTGCGGCCTTACCTGGGAACCCGCATCTTGGAAATCGGTTGTGGAACTGGGAATATAACCGGTTTCCTAACCCTTCACGGCCAGGTTCTTGCCGTAGATGTCCACGCAGGATATCTACGCGCCGCCCGAAAACGGATGATAGGAAATCCCCGAGTGACCTTTCAAAAAATCAATCTTGAAAAAACCCTTTCCAATCTCCGGCGCTTCAAAGCAGACACCATTATTTGTGTCAATGTTTTAGAGCACATACGGGAGGATGAAACCGTCCTGTATGAATGCCTGAGACTTCTGCCACCAGGCGGCCGTCTGTTATTGTTCGTACCGGCGCTCCAACTTCTTTTTGGATCTTTGGATATCAGCTATGGGCATTTCCGCAGATATTCCATTCGAGGTTTGAAAACAAAAGTCGCTGCAGCCGGGTTTAAAATTCAATATTGCCGCTATTTGAATCTTTTGGGAATCCTGGGATGGTGGCTGAATGGAAAAATTCTAAACCGCAAAGTCATTCCCAAAAATCAAATATTGGCTTATGACCACTTCGTCCGATATTCGGATAAAATAGAGCGCTTTCTGCCCAAACCCATCGGCTTATCGCTTTTTTGCGTGGGTTTGAAGCGGGCCGCGTCCGGAGTCAAAAAAATCGAACTACAGGATAACCTGGTTCGTTGGAAGGGCTTTTAAAAAATCCATTTCAAAACACACGAGGAAGTCCGAGAGAATCCGGTCCAATCCTTGAAAAACAACCTGGCTCCCTCTCGAAAGAAAAAAAGGTCCGGGAGGACCCTAATTCAACCCGCCTTCCAGCGTTAATTTTTTCTGGAGGGCTTTAATGTCCTCTTGGGAGATTTCCACGGTCATGACATTCACCGATCCCTGAGGGCTTTTCAAGCTGCCCCAAACCGCCCTGGGATAAACTTTCCGGATTTCGGCTTCAAGATTCGGAAAGTCGTTGGGGATAAAAATCATTAAAAGGTTTTTCGTTACTTGGTAATCGATCGGGATTTTGATTTTATCATCGATCACCTTTAAATCCATACGCGGGCGGGTGATGACTTGGACCGTGCTGGAGTTATATTGCCAATCCACCAGGATATGGCACCGAGGATAATTGGCATTGATAAAATCGGCCACTTGAATATGGTTGAATCCTAGTGAATTCCAATAGGTATCCCCATATTTTTGGAAATCGCGGAAGGATGAATAGTAGATCACCGAATTCCAATAGACGGCTCCGGCGACGACCAGCCCCAATAGAACCATCCCGCCCCTCTTAATCCCGGATTTCAGGGGATATAAAAAACTGAGAAACCAATCCATAGCCCAACTCGCGGTAAAAAACAGGAACGGGACCACCACGAAATAACGCTGCCCATTCACATATTGGACATTCGGATTGGGCCCCTGAATCGCCAAAGCGTTGGTCACCAACCCAAAGAAAAGCCCCCCCAGGGCGAACCAACTCGTCCTTTTTTTCCAATGGATCGCCGCCAGAAGCATTCCAATGGCGATCAACCAGCCCGAAAAGGGATCGATCATGGGACCAGGAGCGCAAAAGCGGGGGTCGAATGCGTCGCTTCTATGGAAAAAAGAAAGAATCGTCCAGAAAAACTTTTCAGGAATAAGGGCGATATTGCCGGTGCGGGCTATCTCGTTGAACAAACTTAGTTCTTTGGATCGGCTCATGAAAGTGGAAAAATTGTTGAAAATATAAAAAATAAACGGACCTGAAAGCCAAAGACAGGAAAGGCCGGTCAAGAATAAATAGGTTATGTTTTTTTTAAGGAATCCCACCCCTTCCACGAGAAAGATGCCCAGCAGGGTCATGACCACCATGGCCACCACCAGTCGTCCCGGCAAATACTCCATTTCGCAGAATCCCAGGAAAATTCCGGTCCACCAAAAGTCGATTTTCCTTCCGCTCTTCAAGGCTCGGGCTAGAAAATAAAAAGTCAAGATCGTCCAGAAAACCACCAGAATGTCCTGAAACGGAGACAGACTATAGAAAAGATACCACCAGCCCACAGACATCAAAAAGGAAGCCAAGAAAGCAGCCCATACGGAAAAGAAAAAGCGACACAACTTATAAAAAAAGAACAGCCCCCCGACGGAAAGGACCGCCGAAAAGGCCCTTGCTGCGGCGACAGAGGGACCGAATATCTTAAGGAAAAGGGCGAGCCACCAAAAATGGAGGGACTCGTTCCCTCCCCAACTGGTAATAAAGGGGGACTTCAAGCTTCCATTGATGACACCAAAGGCGTCTTCCATGCAGTTGGATTCATCGATTTGGAGCCCGGTCACATGTTGCCAAACAAAAGGAAACCGCATGAGAACGGCTACCGACAATAAGATAAATAAAAGAATCGTTTCCGTGGAAGATTTAATTTTTTCCGGATTCTCGACGGTTTTAACCTGGATCTGCCAAAACAGGCCCCCGGCGAGGGCCCAAGCTACACACCCGTCTAACACTAGATTCCAGGAGAAAAAAAATTGAGCCAGGGCCCCGCCGACGGTTGACAGTGCCAATAAGCTTAAGATTTTCAAGTCCGATCTAGACTTTTTTACGGGAGTAAAAAGGGTTAACGGGCGTTTCACCGATGGAAGAGTCTGGGGTTTCAGTTCGGGGAAAGCCTTCCAAATCAGCCAAGCCGACAAAGCCTGGAAAGGGAGTCCTAATAGCCAATGAGGAACCTCGCCAGCCCAGAATTTTGACCCGATGATTCCACAAACAATCCCCCCGGACAAAAGAAACCAGTTTAATCGGCCGGAAAACTTGACAGTGGATTTTGATTTACCTCTCATAGAAATCCTTCGATTGAAATATTTTAAACGTTCAGGTTTTAATCGGCATGAATCGGAGACTAATCCATGAAACGGTAGCGGATTAAACCATAAAGAGCAGCGAATCCATCGCGCCAGGTAATTTTTTTCCCTTCTTCAAAACCACGCCCCCGATATGTAATGGGCATTTCATAAAGACGGCATCCCTTTTTTAGAACTTTTGCGGTTACTTCCGGTTCGAAATCAAAGCGGTTCGAACGAAGTCGAAGGCCGCGGAGGATGTCTCCCTTGAAAACCTTGTAACAAGTCTCCATATCGGTCAATACGGTGTTATAAAGTAAATTAGTCACGAAAGTTAAAAATTGGTTCCCCACAAAGTGCCAAAATAAAAAAGCCCGCCGAGGGCCCATGAACCGAGAACCATAAACAACGTCCGCATCCCCTTCCAGCAACGGCTGAAGGAGTTTTTCGTAATCTAATGGATCATATTCCAAATCGGCGTCTTGGATGATCACATATTCCCCAGTGGTATAGGGGATTGCGGTGCGGATGGCCGCCCCTTTCCCCCGGTTCTGTTCATGGTGGAATATTTTCCCGTTGGGGATTTTGATCTTTTTCAGGATTTCAGCGGTTCCGTCGATCGAACCATCATTGACCAGAATAATTTCCTTTTTTAACCCCAAAAGCTTCACTTTTTGAACCTTTTGAAGAAGAAGAAGAAGCGTCTTCTCCTCGTTATAAACCGGAACAATTATCGACAAAGTGGCCGCACCTCGGCTTTTTTTCATGGGAATTGACTCCATCGGGAAATTTTTAAATTGAATCATCTTAATTAACGGCCTATCGGGCGACAACTCTAAAACCTCCTCCAAAGTCCGAAGAGGAGGAGAAAAGTAAAAAAGACGAGTGCCTTTTCCCCCAAAAAGCACCAGGAAAGTTCGGGCGATAAGCCGACCCTTCCTTTTTCGAAACCGCGGATCCTCAATTTCCGTGGTTGTGCGCCCACTAAAAATTAAAGGAGGACCAGAGAGAAAGACCTTCCCCAGCGCTGCCTTTGGGACGCAGGGTTATTTCTGGGGCACTGGGGGTTTGAAGAAAATAAACCACCGTTACCTGATGACTTCCTGGCTTAAGATGAATGGTTTTCTTTTCGTTCAGCAAAGGAGTTTCATGTCCATCCCACTCCATAAAGGATAAATCGAAAATTTTACGGCCGTCGATCTTGATTTGTGTACGCTTGCTCGTTTTACAAGTGATCACGTAGTCCCCTCCCTGGGTTTGAATAACCCCCTCATATCGAACAATGGGAGCCCCGGGAAGCACATTGGCAGGCAACGGAGCGTTGACATTGGGAGTTTTATCGTCCCAAAGCAATATGCTGAAAGTCAAATCATCATCGGAATTGGAAAACTGGCGTTCCCAATAGGGCGCCGCCACTCTTTGAAATTCAAAGGGGGGAGCGGCTATTTTGGAATGAATGGCCGTTGCCGGACCGACGAAGGAAACAGCCGAACCGGGAATGAAACACCTCAACACAAACCCGTAATTCTTATTGGGGGTCACTTCGGTCCACTGGGCGGAAGGATAATATTTTTGAACCACGGCCTTGAGATCCGAGGCCGGAGGCAATGAGTACAGGACGATATTCTTCGGACTCTCGTCCGGTCCCAAATAAATAATATCGGATAAATTCTTATACCAGGGGTGAACGCTTCGGCCCTCATATAATGCCGCCGTTGCGGAATTCATGATGGTATCCCGGTCGATATAGACCCGGTTTCCTTCGTTCAAATCCCGGATGGCCGATGAATAGCCCAAACTGTTATTATCAAAAACTTGTCCACCTAATTGATCATAGACCCTGGAAAAAATGCCTTGGGCCGCCCAGCCCCAAAACCCGATCAAACTCAAAAAAACCAGACCTCGGAATATCCGACTTGGGACGAGTTGAAAAAGCCGGTTCAATAACTCATTCAAGCCTAAAGCCCCCAACAGCAGAAAGGGAGTGATGCAGCCCACCAAATATCCACTATGAGGGGCTGCGGCCACGTTATAGGGAACGATCCCCATGATCATTAGCAGGACGATAAAAATCCTTTTGGGGTTGGGCTTAGCCAAACAAAAAGCCAATCCCAAAACAATAAAAACAGCCTCCGGAAAACCCATAAAGGCATCCACCGGCAGAGACATATCCGACCGATCGCCCGCACCCCAAAAAAGGGCTTGGTAAGTCAAACCCAGCCTTTGAATGAACCGCAGAATAAAATCCCCGCTTAAAACTCCCTGACCGGCGTTGAACAGGTTTCCTTTGATCCGGATAAAAACAACCTGACAGGTGAGGACCGGAAAAGATAAAGCCGTGCAAATCCAAGCCGCTGATATCCAACCGATCCACTTTTCATTTTGGGGTTCTCGGACCATTTTAGGGAAATAAATTGCCCCCAAAATAAGCACGGCAGCCAAAACCATGCAAGGCATCCAAGGTCCGGCGAAATCAATGAACCAATTAATATAATTGCTGTCCGAGAGGGCCCCGCAATAATAAAGATAATAACCCAATAGAACAACCGCCGTGATCCAGACCATAGGACCGGGTCGTCCCTGTCCAGGCGTGGATTTTTGAAAATAGAGCAGACCCAATATTAAAAATAATAAAAAAGGAATAAAAACGGTGAATTGGGGGGTGGTGTATTCGCCTAAACCAATGATAATGCCCCATTGTAAAAAATGACGGATATCTGGTTTTTTGACCACTCTGAGGGTGAATAAAATAGCCAGGGCCAAACTCAAGGCCACGACGCTGTGATCTGTGTATCCGGTAAAACATTTCTGGATAAGCGCCTTACTGACCGCTCCCAATGCGGCCGCCAGAACGCCCATACGCCGGCTGGCTATCTCCTTGCCCACCAGGTAAAGAATCCAAATGGTGCCCAAATCAAAAACAGTACCTGTCAGCCGTTCCATCGGGATGGTGTGAAGATCGGGGAATAAATGCCATAAAAAAACGGACATATAGGGAACGACCGGCAAGACCGCTTGTTGAAAAATGAAATTGCCTTGGTAATTGGAAAATTCCGCCACGTGCCGGGCGTTCACGATGTAATAAAGGTTATCGTCCCAAAAACGGCCGGGTGCCTCAGTCGAGTGGTAGAGCCTTAGATATGCCCCCAAGCCTAGGGAGGCGAGGAGCCAAAACCGGGCCGCCCATGACGAGATGTCCTTTGGAGCCGTTTCCTGGGCTGGCATCAGCCGGAACATTCCCGCCATCCCGATGAATAAAATCAGCGGAAACCAAAAGGATCCTTGAAACGGCACAACATTTTGCGCCGCGGGATTCAGCCAACCATAGCTGGGGAAAGTCAGGGCGAAGGTGCAGAGAGCAAGCCATAAAAGCACGAGGTAAATCACCGCGTGTTCGGATTTAAAAACGCGCGGAAGATGAGGAACTCGGGGGATATTCACGAGTCCGGTTTTTCCTGGCCATTGGAGTTTCTTCTCGGAAAACATTTTAATTCCCTGGAAAACCAGCGCGGCTACCCCGAAAACTTCGCCCAACCGAACCATGCCTTTGAAAATAAAAAAAAGCGAGCAGGCAAAAAGAATGGTGCTCGTCCAAGCGCCAAGGAAATCAAGAGAAGGGACCGACCGGAGCGGATTTGAATCCAGCGGGGGAACAGGAGGGATGGTCGGATTCTCCGGTAGGGGAGGTTTTTGTAGTGCGTTATTTCGTTTGGATTTTTTTACCATATTAAAATTTTTCCTTGTCCAATTTTTTGATTCTACAAAATAGAACTGAAATTATACAAAAACGCCAAAAAAGCTTCGTGAAAGAAAAGAACCCAACCATCCCATTTTTTTTATTCAGACTTTCCGTCCGGGAGGGTCTTGCCCAGAATCCACGTCCTCCCCCCGGGGGATATGACCTTGATATTCTGGGTATAAAACCCATCACCAAAAGATGCGTAAGAAACTTCATGGACTCCCGCGGTCAGGTGGATTTTTTCATTGGCATTAACCGGGTGGTCTCTCTGAGGCTTCAGATCCAACACAGTCTTACCGTCAATCGTTAAATCAGTTGGATAGCAGCAAGAGTCGCAGGCGAAGGTATAGTCCCCCGCTACGGGAAGGGTCATCTCCCCATCCGCCCGGGCCGTCACAAACACATCCATCCCCGGAGGCGGAGGGGCCGTCAACGACGGAACCCTCTCGTCCCACCAAATCAACCCCCTTGCGACGCCGTAATCCCTTTCATAGAAACGCCTGCGCCAATACTCATGAGGAACTTTCTGTATATACAAAGCCTTTCCCTTGCTTTCGGAAAGGGAATCAAAAGGAATGAGGGCCCTGGCAAAAAAACGTGGATGGCCTGGGTCCGGAACCGTCACATCGCTCCATTGGGCCTGGGGAAATTCCTTTTTGATCCGGTTTTGGGTGACATCATCGTATCCATACATCAATAAAACGATATCCTTTTCCTTTTCGCCCGGCTCCACATAAATGGGGTTTGGATCGTGAAAAAGATAAACTTCTTTCTGGTCGCAAATCATGGTCGAAGAAGCGGAGACCAATTCTGGGTAATGCTGGACGAGGATCAACCGATAAGGTTTCCAATCCTTTTCGATCTGCTGCAGAAGCAACGCGTCCCGGCCCTTGCCCGCCATCCATTGCCGAATAACATCAAAACTCCAATGAGCGTCTATCGCCCAGAGGCTGAATATAAGCAGGAACACTATTTTTCGCAGAAATCCGCTGGATATTTCCCGGCAAAAAAGTTCCCAAAAATAATCCAATCCCCAGGCGCCCAACAAAAACAAGGGCGCCACTGCACCTTCTACGCGTCCCGAATGCTGGAGATTGGACAAAACAAAGGGGGTCATTCCCACCACCACCAAAAACAGGATGAAAATCTTGCGCCAAGAAGGCTTGGCAATGAAACAAGCTAATCCCACCACCATGGCCAATACCGGAAAGCTTTCAAAATAGGAATGCCAAGCGACCGGGTAATCGGGAAGCCCTGTTTGGTTGATATAGAACATCATTCCAAAGAACAAGGTAACTTGCTGCCAAATCAATTTGAGGACTTCTAGATTGACGCCCGCGTGGAAAACCGACATGCCGGAAGTGCGGGAGGCATAAAGGGGGGAAAATATCACCGGCGACGACAAAAAAACCGCCAAGATCGATCCTGTCGCCCATCCAAAAACTTTCCGGTTGGCTTCACTGTTCACCGTTTCCGCCTTGGTCTTGAAATAAGCGGAAACTAATAGAACCCCGATCACCGCCAAAATGGAGGGCCGGAGGACGACTCCCACCCACGGGATATCCGAGGGTAAAAAATTGTTCCGATTAAAAAACAAGAATATCCAGGACAGCCACAATCCCGTCAACAAAATCCAAGGAGCGGCTCCCTTGGGCTTTTCCTTGAATCCCCCTAGAATCCAAAGAAGCACGGCCGTGACCATAACTGGGGCCCAGGGACGAAACGGAACGTAATTATAAGCCCCGAACGCTTCGGCCAAACCCCAATAAATAAAACGGGGAAAGGTGGGCTTTTGTATGAGCCGAAAAAAGAAAACCATGACCCAAACGCAAGCTAAAACGGCAGTGTTTTGTCCCATGATGAAATATCCCCAGGCCGTCATCGGCATCGAAAAGGCCCAAAAGGCCATCAGGATTAGTCCCATGCGGCGGCCGCGAAGGACACTTCCCAAAAGATAAAGGCCCCAGATCGTTCCTAAATCCAAAAGCCCCGAATCCACCCTGTTGATCCATATCCCCGTAGCTTTCGGAAATAATTCCCACAGTCCCGCTAGCGAATAAGAATATAAAGGTTCACCGTACCCATACCTGAAAAACCAAGGACGGTTAAAATTATCAATCACGCCCAGAGCGTTCTGTGAAGGAATCATGACGTCGCTCCAAAAATTAGGCGGGGGTTCTTCTGGACGATAAAAACGGCTAAAAGCACATAGGGCAAAAAAGATGGTGAACCAAAAGTTGGCCTGCCACTGAGGCATTTCGGAGCGCTCCGGTCCTTCCGGCAGCCTTCGAAAAGCGGAGAACATCAAAATAAACCCCACTAATAGAAGAGAGGGGTAAACAAATAAACAGGCCGGCAAGCTTTCAGGAGGCAAGAACACGTGAAAATTCGGGAGGGAAAAAATTCCTGCGGTGATCGAAACAAAGGAGGCTAGAAGCCAATAGCCTTCTTTCGAAGAGGATGGAACAGTTGGGGGAAACGATACAACGGACGGTGCGACCGCCTTTTCCTTTAATTGAGGTACGATGTTTCCATTCCGACGAACAATCCGTTCCCCCTTCTTCCGCAGCTTTTTCTTATGCTTGGGAGGCTCCATCTTCATCCTCACTTTATTTCAATTTCGAAAACGGCGTCTAAATAAAACCTTGCAGCATCGGACAATCAAAAACGCCTAAAATAATTCAACGAAAGAAACCTTAGGTTTTGTTCCAATGGGAGCCACAGCTTATTAAGTTTATCGGGTTTTTAAAAGTTTTGGACGTTTTTTTCCCTTGTCCTATAAAATCAATAAGGCTCCGTACGCCCCCTAAAACGCTCCCGACGGTGGTTTTCCCGCCATTGCGCCCGGAGCGCCTTTCGAGCTATTATGATTTTGGAAATTTCCATCACCCTCGATGGCCCGAATGACCGGCGGATAATATTTTGAATGAATTGAAATCATGACTCCTGAAGAAAAAATTAAAAAAATCCGGGGACCTATTTTGGTTTTGGGCGCCAGCGGTTTCATCGGCGCCAATCTACTTAAAATGATTTTGAAATACCGGAATGATGCCTTTGGCACGGTTTTTCATTTTCCATCTTGGCGTCTAGAAGATTTACCGGCGAACCATGTTCTACATACGGATCTGTTAGTAGACGAAAATCTTGATTCCGTCCTTCAACGAATCGATCCCAAGACAATTTTTGACTGTGTGGCCTATGGCGCTTATTCCTTTGAAACCAACAGTTCCCTTATCTACCGCACTAATTTCATTCTGACTGAAAAAATCCTCCAAGCATTGGAACCGCGAGATATTGCAGGATATATTCATTCGGGCAGCTCTTCCGAATACGGCGATAACGCTTCCGGTCCAACCGAAAATGATCTTCCGGCACCTAACAGTGATTATGCCGTTTCTAAGGTAGCAACCGCGAATTTGCTTTTTTTCTATGGGCGGAAAAAAAATCTCCCTTGCGCTAATCTTCGACTTTACTCCGTCTATGGCCCTTTGGAAGATTCCTCCCGTTTAATTCCAAGGTTAATTGAGGCAGGGCAAAGAGGAAAATATCCAGAATTGGTTAATCCCGATGTTTCTCGGGATTTCGTCTACATTGATGATGTTTGTGAAGCATTCCTGGACACGGCGATGAATCTCAAGCCTTCCCATTATGGTGACTCCTTCAATATCGGAAGCGGCAAAAAAACCACCATCCGGGAAGCCGCTGAAATCACCGGAAAAGTTTTTCGCATTGAGACTCCTCCCATGTTTAACTCCATGCCTGATCGAAAATGGGATGTAAAGAATTGGTTCGCGGACACACACAAAGCGAAAGAACTTTTGAATTGGGAATCTCATGTTTCTTTCCATCAAGGGCTTAAATTAACGGCCTCCTGGTACGAAAAGCTCGAGAATAAGGAAAAGTATCGTAAATCTTCTAAACAATTTGAATTGGATTCTAAACACAGTCTTTCAGCCGTGATCGTCTGTTACAAAAACGCCCCTAACATTTCAATAATTTACGAAAGAGTCAAAACAACCTTCGAAAAATTGAAAATCGATTATGAAATTATTTTTGTGAACGACAACAGCCCGGACAATAGCGAGGAAATGATCACTGAGCTAAGCCGCAAGGATGGCCATGTGGTGGGCGTATCCCAATCAAGTAATTTCGGCGCCCAAGCGGCTTACCGGAGTGGATTAGAAATTTCGACTAAAAACGGATGCGTGCTTTTAAATGCCGACCTCCAAGATCCTCCGGAATTGATCGAAAAGTTTATCGAAAAATGGCGCGAAGGATACGATGTGGTTTTCGGTCGGCGGATAAAAAGTGCCGCACCTTTATATGCCAAATTGGCTTACAAACTATTTTATTTCATCTTTGACTATTTCTCTTATCTGGCTATCCCGCATGATGCGGGCGACTTTTCGCTGATTGACCGCCGGGTGGTAAAAGCCATTTTGCAGTTTCAAGAAAGAACCTTTTTCTTAAGAGGAGTTCGCGCTTATGTAGGCTTCAAACAAATTGGCGTGGATTACGTCCGGTCTGAAAAAGTTCCTGGAAAGAACATAGGTAATTTTTTCAAAAACATCGAATCTGCGAAAAAGGGCATCCTATCTTACAGTTATACGCCTCTTTCGATTCTTAGTTTTTCAGGTTCAATGCTTTTTTTCTTCAGTCTGGCTTTAGCTGTCCTTCAAATTGCGGTTCGTTTAATATGGCCCGACCGGGCTCCCAAGGGAACGACTACGCTTCTGCTTTCGATCTTATTTTTCGGTTCCATCAATTTATTCGCCGTGGCTATTTTAGGTGAATATATTGCTAAGATTTTCGAGGAAGTAAAACAAAGACCCCATTTTGTGCGTAAAAGCATTATCAAGGGCGGAGAGAGCCGGTCTGTAATTGAAAACTCTTAAAAAGGTCTGACTTCAAAATTTGGTTTTAACCCTTTGAATAAATTCGCCATTCGGAGATTTTTCAAATGAAATTTTTTCGACCATTAAAAGGGCGCTTGAACGCGCAAGCAAAGTTTCTCATTCATCTCCTTGGACCTTCAAACAATCAGCCGGTAATAATAACTAAATTGATCTAGGATTAGGCAGGACAATAGTGATCAGATCCATGTCAGTTACTTTGTTTAAAAGCAAATCTAAAATAATACTTCTGAATCGCACTGAAAAATCATGATAACCGGAAAGATCATATCCCTCGAGGAAAAGATCAAGCGGATCCGTGGCCCCATACTAGTCCTGGGGGCCAGTGGTTTTATCGGGGCTAATCTTTTAAAAACTCTTCTTCAATACCGCCAGGATGTCTATGGTACAGTCTTTCACCGGCCCGCTTGGCGGTTAGAAGAGATTCCTCTGAACAAGGTGCTTCAAATCGATTTACTGGTTGACGCCAATTTGGATTCCCTGTTCGAGAATTGGGACCCCAAAGTGATCTTCAATTGCGTCTCCTACGGTTCTTATTATTTTGAGCGCAATAGTGACGCGATTTACCAAACCAATTTTATCTTGACCGCCAAAATCCTGGGACGTCTCGCCAAACGCGAAACCGTTTGCTACGTGCACTCGGGCAGCTCGACCGAGTACGGCGACCAGAACGCAGTACCTCTGCAGGATGAACTACCCGACTTGAATAGCGAGTACGCAGTTTCCAAAGTCGCTACGGCCAATTTAATTCATTTTTTCGGCCATAAGAAAAATCTTCCTTGTGCCAATCTTCGACTTCATACCGTTTTCGGTCCCCTAGAGGACGCCTCCATGTTGATTTCCCGAGTTGTGCGTATGGGAGAAGCGCGTCAATATCCGGATTTACCCGCACCGGAAATTACTTATGACTTAGTCTATGTTGATGACGTCTGCGAGGCCTTCATCGACACGGCTCTTAATTTAAGACCCCCCCATTATGGCGAATCCTTCAACATCGGAAGCGGGCCCAAAACCTCCGTTCGGGAAATCGCCGTGACTGCGGCAGAAATTTTTAGCATCCCAACCCAGCCGGTTTTTGGCGAACTTACGAATCAGAGCTGGGAAAGAAACCAGGGACTGGCCGACATAGGTCAGACTTTCGAGATATTGGGATGGAAAGCCAAGGTCCAATTCCGCGAGGGGCTTCGGCGCACCGCCGAGTGGTTCCGGGCCTTAGAAGACAAAGAGAAATATGATTTGTCCTCAAAAAAAAACGGGCTGGACGCCCAGCGGAGCATTACCGCCATTGTGGCTTGTTACAAAGACGAAAAAGCCATTCCAATCATGTATGAGCGCCTCAAAAATGTTTTTACCAAACTCAACATTGATTACGAAATGATCTTTATCAATGACAACAGCCCGGATAACAGCGAGGCGGTTATCGTTGAGCTTTCCCGCCGGGATCGCCGGATCCAGGGAATTTCTCACACACGGAACTTCGGCACTCAAGCCGGATTTCGAAGTGGGATGGAAATCGCCACCAAAAACGCATGCGTACTTTTGGACGGCGACCTGCAAGATCCACCTGAACTCATCGAGCTATTCGTCGAGAAGTGGCGTGAAGGCTATGAAGTAGTTTACGGCCGCCGCGTTAAAAGAAACGCGCCCTTTTACATGCAATTGGCCTATAAACTTTTTTATTGGCTTTTCAATAAATTTTCTTACTTTTATATCCCCCGGGACGCTGGCGATTTTTCACTGATAGACCGTAAGGTGGTACAGGCCATCCTCCAGTTCCCCGAAAGGGATTTTTTCCTCCGGGGTGTACGGGCTTTTGTGGGTTTCAAGCAAATTGGAGTTGATTACGTCAGGCCCGAGCGTATGTTCGGCGTAACGACTAACAACCTTTGGAATAATATCGAATGGGCCAAAAAGGGAATGTTGTCCTTCAGCTATACGCCTCTCAAGCTTCTCAGCATGTGGAGCGCCCTTTTATTTCTGTTGTCGCTACTTTTGGCCTTTCTCCAAATTATCAGCCGATTGTTTTTCCCTGAACTCTCACCGAGGGGTATCACTACCGTGCTGTTGGTCATTTTGTTTTTCGGATCGATCAATTTGTTCGCTCAAGCCGTCATCGGAGAGTATATTGCTAAAATTTTCGAGGAGGTTAAACGCCGACCTCATTTCCTCCGCCGATCCATGATTAAAAATGGAGAAATCCGTTCTACTTCGATCGATCTGGTTGAGAAAGAAGATTAATTTTGAAAGCTAAAATGGTCAAAAGAGCCTGCCCGATTTGCGGCAACGGGGAGGAGTCTAAGGTATTCGCCGAGGCTAATTTTAACCTGAAAGAATTGGACCAGTTTGCTTTCGCTTCCCGAAAACTACCTGAATACATGCATTTCCGTTTGATTGACTGCCCCACTTGTGATGTGGTTTACGCCAATCCGACCTTTTCCATCCAAGAGATCGCGACGGCCTATGAGGAAGCCGATTTCGGAAGCCAGGAAGAAGCCCGTTTCGCCGCCCACACTTACGGCCGTTTTCTGACGGGAATTATTCCGAATCTTGCTGATTTGGAAGGAGCTCTGGATATTGGCACGGGTGATGGGGCTTTTTTGGAAGTCCTTCTGACGAAAGGCTTTACCCAAGTAAACGGAATCGAACCTTCAAAAGCGCCTATTCGTGCGGCAAAAAAAGAAATTCAACCCCTTATTAAGAAAGGTTTGTTCAATTCCCGGTCTTATCATAAAAACACCTTCAGCTTGGTAACCTGCTTCCAAACTTTAGAGCATTTGGCCGATCCGATGGAGACGGTCCTGGGTATTTATCAAATCCTTAAAGAGAAGGGAGCCTTGTTCATCGTTTCTCATAACCGGGAAGCCCTGTCGGCGCGGGTTCTCGGTCGAAAATCACCGATCTTTGATATCGAGCACCTTCAGCTTTTCTCATTTCAAAGCGTAAAGAACCTCATGGAAAAGGCGGGCTTCTCCCATATCGACGTGAAACCGATTTTCAATACCTATCCCCTCCATTATTGGCTGAAACTCCTGCCTGTTCCAACTAAATTGAAAACATCAATGTTCGATTGGTTGAATAAAACAGGAATTGGAAAATGGCCTGTCGCCTTGCCTGCGGGAAATATGGCGGTAGTGGGATACAAACAGACGGTTACTCATCTCAAACGAAATATTAAATTCTGATTACTCCAATGTCAGAACAAAGATTCGATGATGCGATTTAATTTTATTGTACTTATAGAAGCCGTCGGGATTATTTTGCAATTATCGACTAATAAATCCAAAACTGATTTTTAATTCAAATTTTCCAAATTCTTTTTCACGATTTAGGGCCTTAGATTGGCTCTTCTCTAACGGGAATCACCGAAAAGATAAAACGTTTTTTTCACGTCACGTTTCCCTCCAAATGGGAAACAAGCTCGCTTCATCCAATCAATCGCGAATATTTGATTTCCATGAGGCCATGTGATCCGACCGAGAATTTTTTCACTAACGGGATCAATCGCCACAATACCACATCGGCTTTTATGATGATCCAACCCAGGCGCGTAAGAATGAAACTTAGGAAGCACCTTGGATACGCCCACAAATAAGACATCCTTGACGAAGCACAAACCACGTGTCCAGCTTTCAAGTTTAAGTATCGGCTCAAATCGATTTCCAATAATGGGCCCCACTTCACCATAACCGCTGTTATCTACCCATAATTCTTTTTTATAAAATCGAACCGAATGGGGCCGGGTAAGGCCGCGCACCACCATTTCGCGGGTACGGCCCGAAAAAATACCTCCCCTACCATCAACAGGAAAATCTGGATCACCCGGGACCTTTTGTGTCACTTGGTCGCTCGTGGCAGAAAAAAAAGAATCTTTTAGAGTCTTGCCGGCCGCGATGGAGTTCAATTGAATGTGATTTTTATCAAAAACGGGCTTACGATCTCCAATACATTTCGGCCACCAAACTCGTTCATCTCCTAAGTCATAATCCAGCCGGACAATGGCGTTCTGACCAACCGCATTTCCGTAGAGATCAGATCCAATGATCGCCAAATCATGGAGATAAAGACTTCCCGGAAGAAACCGTGCGCGCGTTGGAAGAAGCGTTTCACCTCGAAACTCCATCAGAATATTCGGATTTCGAGTACAGGCTAAATGAACAGTTTCTTTGGAGTGGTCAACAACCAATCCCGAAGGATGAGGAAGGTGAATCCAAGTCGTGGCTTGGTGATTGATGGCTAAAACCAGATGCTCATACTCTCGTGTCACCAAAAGTGTGACACCGAGTCGTTCTAAGGTTCTCTTCCAGCCTTTATCAGCGTCATGTTCCAGAAGTTTCGGATGGATACCCGATTCACTCCAAAGCCCCGTAATTTGAGCCGGATCACGCAACATTTGATGATGTTTTTCATGAAGCGGATTCATTTCATTCCTAACCAAAGTTGGAAGGCCCCCCAATACATACGAACAGCGCTTTTAAAGTTGGTGGTCGATTTTCCACCATGACGACTCCATCCGCCCTGCCTTAATTCTAAAACAGTTATTCGAAATCGACTACACCAAGCCAAAATCTCGGCATCTAATAGATCCCCGTTAGAAGCCAAGGAAACTCGCTCAAAAAATTTCTTGTTAAAAATTTTAGGAGTCCCATTTACGTCTTGGCAAGTTATACCAAAGAGAATTCGACATTCCAGATTGTAAAACAAGGACCCCATCTCCCTCAAAAAATAACCTCGGTGATGTCTGGAAATCTTTGCCAGAGAATCCGGCTTTTCCATAAACTTTTGGAAAAGCTCTGCAATCTGACTCGGATCTGTCCGAGCAGAATTAGCGTAACAGAGAAAACGTCCTCGGGCATTTTCCAAACCCTTTCGAACAGATAGTCCCCATCCCCCTAAGGGATTTTCAACAGCACGGATATTTTTATGTTTTTTAGCTAACTTCTGGCAAATGTAAGTGGAGTTGTCGCGGCTGGCGTTGGGAACTAAGATAATTTCCCAGTTTTTTTTGCGGAAAACTTTTAAGTATTCTTCAATAACCCCGACGATATGATCTGCTTGATTATGAACTGGAAGGATAACTGAAAGCTCGAGCATCATCATCGATAGTCCCTGGCGGGCCAATCAGCTAACTCCAGAAGTTTTCATATCCCAAAATTTTAAGCCAAGGGCCCGCTTGTTCTCCGACTTGCTTACGTTCCTCATCACTTAATTCCTTAGCCGTGGCCATGTTGGCCTCCAAGGTGGGAGTCCGAATAGTTCCCCAAGGATGGACAGTTTGAAGGGGTTGCCCATTCCAAGTGGGTTTGGCCAATGTGGGAGAAGATTTTAAACCAGCCTTTTCGCAAAAGGCGCCAAGCACTCCTACCGGATCCTTCACAATATCTTCAAAACGAAGAACATGAACCCGCTTGGGTTCCCGCTCCTTCCAAAGAAGGGCGTAATACTGGCACAGCGTCCAACCGATCATGTAATGCTCCAGCGAAAGAGGAACGGCCCGCTTCTTCGTATCGGCATAAGCGGACCAAGGGTTACGAACAATATGAAGAATTTGAAAGTCCGGAGAATCCGCCAGTATTTTAGGTGCATCGACGACGATAATCGGGCTGTACCCTACGTAAGCCGTCGGCTCAGAAGGGCGTTTATAATCTTTCCAAGCTTCAAAAGTTGAATAAAAGAAGGATTCGACAAGCCGGGCTCTCGTCCTAGGCCCCTTGGCTAAATGATCAATAAATATTTTCTTGCGATCATTATCATCCAGTTGCATCGGCGTATCTCGAAATTTGCTGGATTGGGGTGTGCGGATGCGAACTTTGCACTCCTCGTCGATGATCGCATGGTAATCTCCTGCGGGGGAGGCGCTGAGATCAAAAACCGGCCAGCGATATTTTTGTGGAAAGGTTGATTCAAAATGATCCCTGACCAACTTGGTTCCAGGTTGAGATTCAAATGGATAGACAAAGAGTTGTGGATGTCCATCAAGCAATCGATGTGTCGTATTACCGCCATTTTCATACATCGCAGAAATCATAATAAATTTGAACTTATCGGGCATAATTCCGCTCCAAAATTAATGGTAATAGAAGCTCGGCAGAGCTTATTTCATTTCAGTCTAATGTTCAATCTATTTCAAATTACAGGTCCCGTAAAAAGCAGAACCCCTTCTCAAGCAACGGTCAAAAATGTCTTTCCAATATTCAGAAGTTTAAAAAACATTGTTTCTAGTTTTGTTTTTTAAATACAAAAATATTTAAGTTCTTTTTAACATTGAGTAGATAAAATCTTGTTAGGATCCCACCTTTATTAACTTGGCTAAAGCCAATCCCCGGTAATTCACTTCATACGCCGCTTTTGCATTTAAATAACCGTCTATATCCCCCAGATATCCTTGCCTTAAATAAAGAAGTTTGTAAGCGGTGATCCCAGGAGCGATTCCTCCGTCGATCTCAATATCAGACCGCAATTTTCCCGCGCCTTTATAATAGCCCAGCAGCAGGTTCCCAAAGTCCATCCAAACACCGCCATGCGGCGGCACTTCTCGATTCAAGTAGTCCAGCATCCCCGGGTTAAGGGCATTATACCAATAGGAACTTTCAAAGCCTTTTTTTTGGGCGCCGACCGGCCCACCCACTGCTCCGCTATAATAATCCATATAAAAGGGAAAATTTTGAATCAAAACAAAAGCTGTTACGGCCATGGTCATCGCCAGTAAGGGCCGTTTCCAAGATTCACGATTCTCCCAGAGAGACGAAATTCCACCAGCCGCCACCAAAACCCAAGCAGGATAAGCTTGAATAAACATGCGCTCCCCATCATACACGTTGACGCCGGGAAACATGGTTAGGATCATAGGCAAGAGGGCCATCCAAAGAAAAAGAACCCTGATGGGATCGAACTTTCGAAAAACCTGCCAGAGACCCCACAAGCTTAAAGCCAAGTAGGGTAACGGAGTGGAGACAAGCCATATAACCGGGGCATAATACCAAGGCGCGTTAATGGAGGTATGTCCCAGAAAGTACAGGGCCACGGGACCTTTGACGCTGGTGGAATAGGCCGTCGATTTAAAAGCATAAAAATTAATGAGCCACATCAATTGACCCAAGGGATGGCTCCAATAAAGAGGTTGGAAGGCGAAAAAAACGAGAAAGCTGATGGGAAAAGCGATCAAGAATATCTTGATGGCCCGGCGTGGCGCATAAAGGAAACCCCAAACGCTCAGTGCTCCTAGGAGGCCCATGGATTGAAATTTCACCATCAAAGCCAAACCGCAAACCACCCCCAGAAGCCAAGCGGGCGACTTTCCTTTAAAAACCCTCAAGTACATCCAGAGGCTTAACATCCAAGAAGCAGCCAAATAACATTCAGTACAAGATAAAAGTCCGTGGCCGATCAGCCGAGGCGTCCCCAAGGCGATAATCATAGCGGCCCACCCAGAAGACTCCGACCCAAACGCGTCGCGGGCCAGAAGGAAAAGGAGCAATAACATACCTGTCCATGCGACGGCAGTGGCCCCCCTTTGAAGCCAAGGCGAATCCACCCATCCTCCGAAGAAGAACAATCCGAAACCGTTGAGAATACGCTGAAACCCAAGATCCATGGGTGTCTGAGTCCAATTCTGGCCGTCCTTGATGGACTCGAAAGCTCCAACTAAATTCAGGTGTACCAATTGGTTAAAAGAGTTCCGGAATACTTGGGCGGTTTGCACTCCCTCATCGATATAAACGGGCTCATCATAGGTAACGCCCACATACCGGGTTGTCACACAAAGAAAAATGAACACGCCCAGCAGGGCGAAAATCAGTTTTCGAACCAACCGCCGATCCTCCGTTGGGAGCGGCACGACAGGAATCACGGGAACAGGCGCAATGAACGGCTTAATTTTGGCCGACGGAGATCCAGTTTTTTTTCGAGCCTTATTCAAACTTAATATCCACCCAATCCGCTTGATCCCACCCTCCTGAAGGATCCACCGGGTCAACCTTCAAATCTAATTCCTGATAACCGCTGACATCTAATTGAATTGGCAATGCGGGGGTATTCACTTTCATCACGGGACTTTGAAATAATTTCTTTTTGTCCCCATATACCTTAAAAATCACCGAGGACACATCATTCCCTCCACCGTCAACCCCCACCTTACAAGAAAAATTTTTCACCTTCCCTTTCAAATCAAAAACAATTTCCGAAGGAGCTTGAGTGCCAATCCCAGAATCAAACTTCACTGCGTTAATGCCCAAGGCTTGGCCTGTATAAATGCCTTCATCTTTATTGGGATTGGCGGATCCATCTTTGGTCCAACCCGAATAACCCCATTTGGTTTTAACCCCATCAAATTCAAATGTTTCGGTCATGCGACGCTCCGTTACCGGTTTTGACATTTCATTACTAATAATTGCCGTTGGCGTATTAGAATTGCTTGTGTGCTTAAAGGGATTAAAAGCTCCTATGAATTTGGCGCCCAAGAAAAGAACGGTTAAAATAATGACAACTCGAACCGCGATAACAGAGATGTTGGGCGTGGCGATTTCCTGGACCCCAACAGTTGCGGGAACGGTAGTTGTAATTTGGGCTGAATAGCTTTCTTTTGCAGAATTGCGCAAGGATTTTTTCGGTTTGGAACGAAACGCCGCTCTCTTCTTTTTGGTTCTTGGCACAATAATCCTTTCATAAAAAATTTCGAAGTTCGATTATACTTAAATTTATTTCTTTTTCATCAAAAGCTTCGGCGTTCGGCCTTTGTTTTTTAACCCTTTTTTAAGGTCGTTTTTAATCTCTGTTTCTGGAATGCTCAGATTTCTTTTTGAAAACCAATTGGAAAAATAATTCAAATTCAACCCCAAATCCCTTTTTTTGTAACCAAGTAAAAAGAGTAATCCCCAGCTCAACCCCGAAACCACCATCCCGACAAAAAGAGGCATGGGTCGGTAACTAAAGCTAATGTGATGAATACCCGCCGCAAGTATCGGTACAGCCCGGAACGCACCATCGGCTCTTATAATGGTAGTAGATTTTCCATCTACTTTCGCTTCCCACCCCGGATAATATTGCTCAGACAAAAAAAGCAGACATGGACGGTCAGCTTTGCATTCCACGTCAATCTGATTATTGCTGTAACTGGCGATATGGGCCTCCCCAGCCAACCCGGGTTGAGAAGGAAACAAATTCCCCCAATTCCCTTTTAAAAGCACTGTCGAAAGAATGTCGATTTGACCATTTTTAATTTTATCATAAGCTTCATTTTCATCACCCAAAAGAGGTTGATAACCTCCTACCAAAAACGCAGGAGGCACGATTTGACGATTTCGAAAAACGCAAGGCTCGATTTGTTCCCATCGGGCAGACGGCTTGATGTAAGGACTATAAAGATATTTAAGACGAATGATGTCCGACAAAGGGCTGTCATAGGCGCTTTGCATAACAGGGTATAAATTCTCCATTTCTCGTGTGTCAGTCCGATCGGTGGAAAAAAGTCCACGCACATGATAAATGAGGTTAGCATTTACTAAGTTTGCCTGCGCCACTCTAGGGTAATCAGGATCTTCGATGGCTAATTCGGCAGATTTTTCAGGAAGGATTTGGCCTTTCGAGTCATAAAGCGCAGGATCTTCCGCATATACAAAACGATGTCCATATGAATATAAATCCAAAACAACCAGCCCTAGTATCAACACTTGAAACCAAGGCACACGACCAAATAAATGGGGACGAACTGGAACAGACAATGTGTTTTCAATTCGGTTTTTTTCTATGCGATTCCATGTATCTAAAACCAACCCCGCCGCGCAAGACATGGCAAAGCAGGTGATAACCATCATTCTTCCGACGCTTCGGTTATTGCCAAATCCCGGCAAATAAGAATAAAGAAAATGAAAAATTCCTCGGCTGAATTCGGTGGAATCCCCTAAAGAAAAAATCGTAAACAAAACCGCCACTGATAGAAACCAAAGATAAAGGCGAACACGCCACCATAAAAAAATTCCGGCCATAAACAAAACAAGTGGTATTAAACCAATATAATTAACGATTTCATGATACCCCCAACGCCCCACATACGAGTTGTCAAAAGGACTCCCCCTAAAATCAGGAATAACAAAATGCCACAAATCATTGGGAGCAATATAATCGGTCATAATGTTGGAATAATCCCAACCCCAACGATTGCTGAGGGGTAAAAATTCCGCCGTTGGAAAAACCTGGCAAGCGGCCAAGGTCAAGAATCCCACCAGCAACAAAATTCCGTACAAACAGATATTCTTCCAATCAGAGGGTCGATAAAGTAGTTCCCTTAAAAAATACAAAGCTTGAAGCAAAAGAGTGTAATAAACGATTTGCGGATACCCTTCTAAAAAACAAAAACATAGGCAAGCAGAGGAAAGCATCAGTGGGAACAATTTTTTTTCATCTAAAGCGCGAATTAAAAAATGGAGAGACCAAGGAATCCAGGACGCCGCCCACCAAAGAGGAGCTTGACCTTGATAGCCGTGCGCCATAAAGAAAGCACAAAAAGCGTAAGCCATCCCAGCTAAAAAAGCGCCGCTCCAACCGCTCCCTAATTTCCTCAGAAAGTAATAAACTCCAAATGCAGCAATAAGAAAGTGGATTAATCCGATAACTGTAAAAGATTGGGTAGGACTGAATAAAAAGAAGATAAGATTAAACGGCGAAAAAGCTCCCACCAATGGATGGGCAACAAACGGTATTCCCAATTGGTGGTAAGGATTCCACCAAGCAGGATCTCCCTGTTTCAAACTTTGAATCCAATAAAATTTAAAGGGATAATGGTGGCCCATATCATACCCACCCCAAATGGTCTTAGGATGAGTCAAAGGAATCCACAAAAGAAACAGAGTATAAATCGTGTAAAAAGCCAAAGCGAATAAATGCCCAAGCCAAGTTGTTTCTCGATTTTTCAATAGTGAGGGAGTCACAATGCCCGTCGTGGACGAAACCGGCTGCGGTGATTTTAGCGGGGGGCTCTGTTTACGCAAGAAGCGACAATCCTGTGGGAACGATGTTGAACTGATCGATCATGAAAACATTTGTTCCCTTTAATATTTTTAAAAATTGAACTTCTGATTCAGCATCAATAAACCACTATTCGTTTTTCAGGGAAAGTTATAATATAGTTGGCGCGGGAAATATTATCATAATATCTTTCACAACAACTAAAAATTAAAGCCAACGAAGAAAAGATTCCCGAATTTTACCCTAATAAATATTTCAAGGAGTCTTTTTGCCTAAGAAAGCCTTTATTACTGGCATCAACGGCCAAGATGGTAGTTATTTAAGTGAATTGTTATTGGAGAAAGGTTACGAAGTTCACGGGATTGTCCGTCGCAGCTCATTTCCCAATACCTTAAAGATCAACCATTTAATCGAAAACTCTCAAAAAAAAATAAATGTTCATTTTGGTGATTTGGAAGACACGGGAAGTCTTATCCAACTGTTGGGCGATATTCAACCTGATGAAATCTATAATTTGGGCGCTCAATCCGAAGTCGGCGTTTCATTTGCCAATCCTCAGTATACCGCCCAATCCACGGCCTTGGGTGTGTTGAATCTTTTGGAAGCGATTCGGCAAACTAAAATCCGTACCCGTTTCTATCAGGCTTCCAGTTCAGAGATGTTCGGAATGGTGTCCGAAACACCTCAAAAAGAAACGACGCCGTTTCACCCAAGAAGCCCTTATGGCGTTTCCAAGGTTTTTGCCTATTGGATAACAGTCAACTACCGGGAAGCCTACAAGTTCTTTAACTGTAACGGCATCTTGTTTAACCACGAATCTCCCCGGCGAGGCGAGACTTTTGTCACGCGCAAAATAACTTTGGCCTTGGCTCGGATCAAGGCTGGATTGCAAAAAAAACTGTACTTGGGAAATCTAAACGCCCGGCGCGACTGGGGATACGCAAAAGATTATGTAGAAGCCATGTGGTTGATGCTCCAACAAGATCAGCCGGACGACTATGTAATCGCCACCGGAAAAACCCATTCAATTAAGGAATTTTTGCAGGAAGCTTTTGGATATTTGGGAATGGATTATGAAGAGTATGTCGAAATAGACCCAAAATTCATTCGACCATCTGAAGTGGACCTTCTCTTAGGTGACTGTTCAAAAGCCAAAAAAAAGCTGAACTGGAAACACAGTGTGGATTTTAAAGGTTTAGTAAAGTTGATGGTAGATGCGGATTTAAAATTGTTGGGTCTCAATCCACCCAATTCAAAATAAGTACTAATTTGTCGGATCTCGGCTCTAAGCCTTATTTATTGTCACTTTTTCGGCTTGGTGACAACAAAGTAGTAACAAGCCCCTTTATCCCAATCTGCCTTTAACAAGTCCTTGAACCACCAATTGAAAAATCCGGGTGCCCAAAAACGAGGTAAAAGCACCCACCGCTTAAAAAGAGCTTTCCAAATTTTGGAAGGAATGGCCGGAATAAACCAGCGCTCAAAAGTGTGAAAAACTGGAATGGGCACAATATATTCCGATGTTCGTAGTTTTAATCCAGCTTTTTTAAATCGTTGGCTCCAAGTTTTCAAATCGTTAACGTGATAATGCTTCGAAACGTGATTAAGCACCCGGTTATACCACTGGGCCGCTTGATTAAATCCAACAGCATTAAAAACTTTTTGATAAAAAGAATCCCCATCCCAATATTCACTTGGCACCGAAGTAATCAATCGGCCGCCGGGTTTCAAAACCCGGTAAACTTC
>Ga0206852_1040_pt1 | contig 36764 bp, 29 predicted proteins | sample Alteio_BWOrgCont_14_FD_152849 | JGI IMG/M metagenome (GOLD analysis project Ga0206852, IMG submission 152849) | Enriched cells from forest soil in Barre Woods Harvard Forest LTER site, Petersham, Massachusetts, United States -... | ecosystem: Environmental > Terrestrial > Soil > Temperate forest >... | reverse complement strand
TCAGGCGCCGGTGATGCCCCTGCAATGGGACAAAGAGTTGGATTAGTGACGCAGGCGCGATCTCAGGTCTTCGTAGTAACAGTTGATTTCGACTAGAAATTTGCGCAGGTCAGGCCGGCTGATACCCTGGCGATCGAACTTGAGACAAAGATCTTTGAGAGCATCCAGATCCCGGCGCAGACGCCAAATGAGCATCGCCTTTTTATGTTCCAGCGTTTCAGAAGCGGGCATGCGTGCGGTTTAGGCTTGGGCCGCGCGGTAGAGTTGGACGATGTCTCGTTGAATGCCGCCAATCAGCCCGACGGCGTCATCCAGGCTGACGGATTCTCCTTCCAAAGCATCCACCAGTTCCTGGAAGCATTGCACTTCCGCCAGCAAACTGGAAAATAACCGTTCGTCACTTCTGAGCTGTTGCGATGTTTGTTCTGCCACAGATGGATCCTCCCTCTCCTTATCCATCTCGTTAGACGCTTTTGGAGCAAAAAGGTTCCCGCTTTATTTGGCTCAGGCATGCGGCGTCATGGAATCGGCTTGTTTCCGGCGAAGACATCCTGCGTGTATTGTTGAACATCCTGCTGGAAGGCCGGCCACGAAAGACCGGCCACCGCGCCGGTGAGTCCAGGAAGCGGCATGCCGTTGTGCAGGCCGGCGATCACGTTGGCGACCGTCTCTTTTCCTCCGAGCGCTAAAAGCCGCTCGACCGCCAGATAAAATTGAGTGTAGCAGCCGAAATTATATTCTCCGTGATAGAACGTATCGACGCCGCCGTTTAAGTCGCACAGAATGGCGCGCGCGTCGGAATGCCCGTAGCGCTTGAAGTCTTCGGCCGTCCGGTCGTGCCCTTCGGAGGTGACCGATTGGGCCAGCCCTTCGTTGAACCACTGAGGAATTCCCGCCGCGGCGGGGCCGGTCACAGCATCCTGCAGCACGACATGCGCCATTTCGTGATACAAAAGATTGTCCAGGTTTTCACCCCGGTTTGTCACGTAGTTCTGCAGATCCACGATGAGCGTCTGCCGCAACGTGCCGTCGACAAATACCGACCGCACATACGCGGCCGAGGCTCCTGCGGGCATGTTCGGCGGATGGTCCGTGATGATGACGATGAGCGGGTAGTGCAGCTGGTTGGGCAAATTCCATTGCGCGCTGATATACGCCAGCGCCGCGGGTACCAAGGATTTCACTTGGCCGAGAAGTTCGGCGAATTCCGCCGGGTGAGGGCCCGTGTAACTCTCCTGAAATTGAATGGGTGCCGATTCATTCGCCGTCAGCGGACCGCACAGGCCGCCTACGAGACCCAACAGCAGAACTCCGGTAAGCGCTCGAGATGTCATCCTTATAAGATACCACAACCCCGTTGACAAACCACAGCTGTCCGGGGAAAAACAGCAAAACAGTTTATCAGACATTCTAGGATGCCAATTGTTGTGTAGGTCAACAGCACATTTATCGACCGCTTATGCCGCTATTAATTAGGCATGACCGATAAACGGCATCCGGTATAGGAGCGGGAATTTCAATTTACATTGTTGTCGCGAGTTGATGAAGAGATTTTAGGCAGCCCGACCTGTTTTGTTAGCCAAGTGATGAACGGTTCCTCGATTTTCTATAGGTCCCAAGGCTGGATCGCGCTTTAATTTTTGGGCCAAACGTGTCAGTGCGGCATTGGGATCGTAGCCGTCGAGAGTTTCAAAACGGGTACTGAACGTTCCAAAAGTGCCACGTTCAACAGTCACTCGCACAATATGTCCATTCTCTTTAAAAACGTAGCGGCCTTCCTCTTGGTCGACGGGCGCATCATCATCCCGTACGATCCAATGGTCCGGTGCCAGGACATGTTCGTAAAAAGCATTGGCGAAAAAGACTTTCTGTGCGAAATGGGGATCATTGTGTCGGATGAGGTTATCGATTGCTCGTGAGATGGTGTGGTCCCTATCTCGATAAAGGTATTCCGATGTTTCCGCCAATTCTTGCCCAGGGTACCAGAAATCCCAACCGCCAAAACGTCCTTCGCTTAAGATGAAATCACGGTCGGTATGCACGTCCTTGCGCCATTGGTCTAATCCAAATTGACCGGGGTGGTCATCCCAGCTAATGTGCCGGAATTGGCGCCAACCTTCGGGCTGCATACCGCGCATCTGCCAACGGTGAGTCAGTTCGTGATAGATTGCGGAATAGATCCTGTCCATGGTCTTATCTACGCGGCCGAACGTTTGCAGATAACCACGAAGGTTCAATTGGACCGCGTCATTGATGGAATCGTATTCCGTGCGGTTGCCAGAACTAAGGTTGCCTAAAGAGTAGTTCACACCGCTGGCGAGCTTAATCGTGACACCACGGGCGCGATCGTCGGGCAGAGATGCCACCACATGCTGAGCGGCGATTAGTTCCACTTTCTGCATAAGTTCATCTTTTTCTTCGGAAAGGTCCACTTTGATGCCCCGTGACGCAAGCCATGAGATCAAATCATTGACTCGAACGCCTTGCAGTTTAGTGCCCCATTCACGCGCAAGATGGTCATCCTGTGTTTTTCGGAAGGACGCGTAGGTGCTTTCAATTTCCGGTTGGATGTTTTGGAGTGACCCCGGCAGCCGCTGTAGAACGGCGAGAAAAGAGGGATCTTGTGGCGGCCGCTGGCCAGAATAAAATTGCTCGATGACTGTCAGATCCGCCGTCACTTCGGGATGAGCTGCCCGTAATGCGGAGAAAGCATTCTCATGCAAAATGATTTCCGTCATCGTGCGGATATGCGTCCCCATTCCCAATTGTTCAGACCTCCCAAAGTCTCGGCCTTCCGTATTCACGTCGTACCAAAACGATAAAGAGTGCCGCCATTCTTTTGTAGTGCGCAGCTGTGCCAATAGAGCACGCACCTTTTGGATGGATACACGCGGATCGAGTAACGCAGCGGAATAGCGATCCAAGAGGTCTTTGGTCGATGGGCTCAATTTTCCTCGATATTTTTCATAATCCTGGGCCATGCGGGCGGCGTTGCTGCCATTGAGATGAAAATCCGCCATTGTTTTAACCGAGTATGCTATAGAGAATTCTTTCGCATCTCCTTCAATCCAAAGATTGCGGGTAAAATCGCTATCGGTATTGAGCGCACCTTCGAGCGAGCGCGCTGCCGCGCCGGCTCGAGCCTCAAATGCGACCATCGGTGAAGGAGCGGGCGGTGTTAGCGCCGGTGCTAATTGCTCCGGCTTCGACGTTTGAGGAAATTCGCGCGGCCAATGGAAATCCGCCGAAGATTTGGTGGTGATAATCGTTAACTGAAGTGGTGGCTGTTGGAGCTCCTCCATATAGCGTTCGTGAGCTAAATCAATGGCCCATTGACCGAGAGCGGCAACGCAGGCCAATGCAGCGAGGTGCAAAAAAATTGAAGTCGCGGAGGCCAAGCGACGTCGTGTAGCGGGTGTCGATGTACCCATACCCAACTGGGGTATTTCCTGGGCCTCTCGTTCGGCGCGCGCCGCATTTATGCCGCCAGCAATCGATGCGGCAACAGCCTCTCCAACTTTGAAGCGTTCTTGAATTTCAGTGACGGTGATGCGGCCATCGCCGTTCAGCAGCTCATTGAGGTGAGGCAGGAGTGCTCGGATAGGAATCGTGCGGCCTTCCGCTCGGCGTCCGATTTCAGAAAGCAGTTGGCGCTGATTCGGCGTCCAATCTTCAGGCTTAAGGTCGGTTGTATCATCTGCTTCTTCGCCCGTGAAGAGCGCCTGCATGGCGCGCCAACGGCCCCAGAGACTCGGATCATTCATGGCCCGCAAGGCAAAGCCCGTCTTGTTGAGCAAGTAGTCGCGTGCTGCGGTCGCAAAGCGATAACTTTCTGATCGCGGCCGGAGCAGGGAAAAGACTATTCCGATGATTGCCGTAAGGATAAGTGCCGGTGTTTGGAGATCGATGTCGAAATTATCCAGAAAATCGTTGAACTGCAGCAGTGCATACCCTGTACCCAATAAAACGGGTAGGTCGAAATAGGACGCCCACTGCGACCACCGTGAAGGCGTCCCAGCATTTTGGCGCCAGACATTGAACGCTGGAGTCCAGCGGAAGGTGGCCTGCCAAACGATGTGACGGAAAATATCTTTGACTGTAGATTCGCGATCCGAGGATTCGCCAATTTTGGTTTCCGTATATCCACGAAGCCAAATCGATTCTCTAATCTTGGAATGGCCGGCAGCATGGAGAAAATTGGCCAGCGGAACGTTGACAGCCTCAACTGAAAAGGTGTGCGAAAGACCTGGAATCCTGGCGCGGGTAGGAGAAAATTCAGCCCTAAGGCCAGGGCTCGGTTCGACGAGTAGGCAGGGAACCAAGAACAAAACAATGATGCGCTGAAGTAGTTTTGGCATGAATTACCGTACGCGTGGGCATACGCGCGCGTACAACAATAAGTCTAGTGGATTTATGTTACAGAACTGTGAATTGGCGGCCCATTTTTGCACAGGCCTAATGACTCATAAGGCTCAATGCTTCTAAAACTCAGGTGGTAGAGCTGCGGCGCATGAGCGGACAAGCCATTTTGAATATCTCGTAGACTTTTCTTGTCACCAGCCTGAGCGTAGAGTAGCGTAACAAGCTGATTCCAAGTCGTGAAGCGCTTCACATAGCGGTCGGCTTTATGCTGGGAAACTAGGGATTGGAAATTATGTCTGGGAACATGGACGAGCAACTGGCTTAGGATCGAGTTAAGATAGGCCATTGAAATCCTCCATCGGAAGGGATTAACTGCCTGAATACAGCAATTCTACCGAACTTGGAGGTTTTTGGACTTTAACCGGACACGCGTGTTGACAAACAACTAAAATCGGGTATCATACTTATGTATGAACACGACGGATCTCGTTCATTGGCTGTTTCTTGATCTCGATGGCTACTTCGCTTCCTGCGAGCAGCAGGCGCGGCCGGACCTTCGGGGGAAACCGATCGGCGTCGTGCCGCTCATGGCCGAAACCACCTGCTGTCTGGCAGCCAGCTACGAAGCCAAAAAATACGGTGTCCGAACTGGGACGCTGGTCGCCGATGCACGCGCGCTGTGCCCCGGGATTATTTTTGTGCTCGCTCGTCACGATCTTTACACCCTCTATCATAAAACGATTGTCGAAGCGGTCGACACCTGCATTCCCATCGATTCCATCTTGTCGATTGATGAAATGATCTGCGAACTCACCGGTTCTCAGCGCGAACTCGCGAAAGCTCTGGTGCTCGCGGCAAAAATAAAAGCCGTGCTCCGGCAGCGCGTGGGAGACTTCTTAACATGCTCCATCGGCCTGGCCTCCAATCGCTTTCTGGCCAAAGTGGCCTCGGACATGAACAAGCCGAACGGGCTGACCATCATGCGCCGGACCGATCTTCCGCACGCGCTTCACCCGCTCAAACTCCGCGACTTTCCCGGAATCGGACCGCGCATGGAACGGCGCCTGCAGGAGCATGGGATCATGACCGTCCCGGAACTCTTGGAACTCTCCAGCCAGGAAATGGGAAGACTGTGGGGCGGCGTCGTGGGGGAACGATTTTATCAGTGGCTGCGCGGAGAAGAGGTTGAGCTGCGCGAAACCCTCCATCGGAGCCTCGGCCACCAGCATGTGCTGGAACCGGAACTGCGCACCTCCGACGGCGCGTGGACCGTCGCCAAAAAACTTCTCGTCAAAGCGGCGGTGCGACTGCGCAAAGAAGGGTCTTATACCCGGAGACTGGCGCTGCATATCCGTTTCACAGGAGACCTGTATTGGGAAGATGTCATGAAGATAGAAGAGACGCAGGATACGCTGGCGCTTCTGAGCGCTCTGCGCGCGATGTGGAAAGCTCTGCCCAGGGGAACACCTTTTCGCGTGGGAGTCACTTTCTTTGATCTCATTCCCCGCGCCCGCCACCAACTCTCGCTCCTCGTGAATCCGAACCGCGAAAATCTCGGAGAGGCCATGGATAGACTCAATACGAAATACGGCAAGGAAACAGTCTCTGTCGGCGCTCTTTCCCAATACGAATCCGCCGCTCCGACGCGTATCGCCTTCAGAAGAGTCCCTGACCTTGAGGAATTCTAGCTCAAGTAGTATGATCGCTTCGTGGCTAAAACAGATGAATTGGAAGCGAAAATTACCAAAGCCGCGGAAGCGATCAGCGCTCTCCGGCGCGAAAACCAGCAGCTGAAGACCGAGCGTGATTCACTCAAGTCGCATGTCACGATGCTCACCGGCGAAAACAATAAGGCCCAGCGCATTTTGGCGGACTACGAACAGCTTCGCAAAAAACATGATCAGGTGACGCATCGCGTCGAGCATGCGCTGAGTAGCCTGGGCAACTTGAGATCAGCGTGAGAACGGAAGTGAGCACTGAGCAGTTCACACTTAGCACTTCATATATTAAGTGTTCAATGCTCATTGCTAAGTGTTCAGTTCTGTTTCCGAGTCATTCCTCATGAAAAACGTCATGTACGTCCAGATCATGGGTCACGAGTATCCCGTGGAAGCCAATCCCGGGGATGAACTCTATGTGAACCGGCTGGCGCAATTTGTGGAAGAGAAGATGCGCGAGATGAAGCAAGATTCCAAGATCGTTGATTCCTACAAGCTGGCCGTCATGGCTGCTATGAATATCACGGACGAGCTCTTCCGCATCCAGGAAGCCAAGGGCTCGACCTCTAAAACATTTGAAGGCAAGGCCGACGAGTGGATTAAGATTCTTGACCACGCCTTGCAAAGCGGCGCGTAACGCGTATAATATTCCCGTTTCCCTGTGATGTTGGTGATGTCCTGGTTGGTTTGAGCCGACAAGCTTAGTTCAGGGACTTAAGCGTGTCGCCATACTTCTGGCGACCGCCAGACCCACCTGACCACTAGAGCTTCAAACTGCCTAGAACACACGGCACCATGGGGATTTTTATTTCCATTTACAATGCGTTCGAAATCTAGCCAAACATTATCCCTGTTCAGCGTTCCCGCGTCTGCTCCCCTGAGTGACGCGCCGCTGGCGATGCGCATGACACCCCGCTCGTTGGACGAATGGGCCGGCCAGGACCATTTATTGGGAGAGGGAAAACTTCTGCGCCGAGCGGTGGAGGCTGATCGTTTAAGCTCCGCTATCTTTTTCGGACCGCCGGGCTGCGGCAAGTCAGCGCTCGCCCGGCTGATCGCGAAGAAGACGCAATCGGCCGTGGAAGAAATGAACGCGGTCACGGCCGGCGTCGCGGATGTCCGCTCGGTCATCGACCGGGCCAAAGACCGGCGCTCGATGGGAAATCAGAAAACCCTTTTGATCCTGGACGAAATCCACCGCTTCAACCGATCACAGCAGGACGCGCTTCTGCCGGATGTGGAACGCGGGCTCTTCACCTTGATCGGCCTCACGACCGAAAATCCTTTTTTCTATGTGAACAGCGCGCTCACGTCGCGCGCTCAGGTGTTCGAGTTCAAACCTCTTTCCGACGACGCGCTGGAGAAAGTCCTATCCAATACGCTGCAGGACAAAGAACGCGGACTCGGAACCAAGACCATTCAGATCGATCCCGACGCCAAGTCTCATCTCATTTCTCAATCCAACGGCGACGCGAGGCGACTCTTGAACGCTTTGGAGCTGGCGGCGCTGACCACCAAACCCGGTCCCCAGGGCCACATCCACATTACGCTCTCGATCGCCGAAGAGTGCGTCCAAAAAAGATCGCTCGTGCACGACAAATCGGGAGACCAGCATTACGACATCGCTTCCGCCTTCATCAAGTCCTTGCGCGGCGGCGATCCCGACGCAGCGCTTTACTGGATGTCGCGGATGCTCAAAGCCGGCGATGATCCGCGCTTCATCGCGCGGCGGCTGATTATCTCCGCGTCCGAAGATGTCGGAAACGCCGATCCCCGCGCGCTCCTCGTCGCGCACGCGGCGCTAGCCGCCGTCGAATTTGTGGGAATGCCCGAAGGACGAATTCCGCTCGCGCAAGCCGCGACGTATATTGCCGGCGCTCCCAAATCAAACGCGGCGTACCTCGCGCTCGAAAAAGCGATGGCCGAAGTGGAAAGCGGGAAGAGACGCGAGGTTCCCAACCATTTAAAGGATGCCACGATGGACCGCGAAACCCTGGGTCATGGAAAAGGGTATCTCTACCCGCATGATTTCCCCGGCCATTATGTTCCGCAGATTTATTGGCCGGACGCCGTCACGCTTTATGAACCCACGGACCTCGGCTACGAAGCCGAGATGAAGAAACGTTTAAACTTATGGCGCAGCCAACCAAAGCCGAACTCCGAAAAGAATTCTTAGCCAAACGCGATACTCTGGATGCTGTGGAGCGCAAACGCCATAGCTCTCTCATCCGTCAGCGCGTGTTTCAACACGCGGCTTGGAAAAACGCCACGACCATTTTGTGTTACGTTTCCTTTGGATCCGAAGTTGAAACGGGCGCGCTCATTCAGGAAGCTCGTCGATTTAAAAAAAGAGTGGTGATTCCCCTGCACAAGCCCGAATCCCGGTTGGAGCCGCCGCTGAATCCGGCGGAAGTGGAATTGGCGCTCCTTCCCGGAATTGTGTTTGATCCGCAAGGCGGGCGCATCGGCTTCGGCGGCGGCTATTTTGACCGGCTGCTTCCGCAAATGCCGAAAGCGTTCCGCATGGGCTTGGCCTTTTCCGCGCAGCTGTCCGCCGCGCCGCTGCCCTTGGAAAGTCATGATGTGCGGATGAATGCGCTCATCACGGAAAAAGAGGTATTGAATATTGTCATTCCCGCGTAAGCGGGAATCCAGCATTACTTCTGGATCCCCGCTTTCGCGAGGATGACATAATTATGAAAATTCTTTTCTTTGGGGACGTCATCGGACGCGTGGGTCGTGAAGGGCTCTACAGCGTTTTGCGTCAGGCCCGGCAGACGCATCAACCGGATTTCATCATTGTGAATGCGGAAAATGCGGCGCACGGCAAGGGGCTCACGCCCAAGATCGCCGAAGAGATGTGGGACAACGGCATCGATGTTCTCACCATGGGCAACCACACGTTCGACCGCAAAGAAATCGGCGCCGTTATCGATGATCCCCGCGTCTTGCGACCGGCCAATTATCCCGCTTCCGTCGCCGGCCACGGTTCAGGAATTTTCAAAAGCCGTTCGGGTATTCCCGTCGGCGTTCTTCAGGTGATGGGACGCGTGTACATGCCGATGACGGATTGTCCGTTTCAAACGGCGGACAAAGAGACTGCGAGACTGCGGGAGAAAGCGAACGTTATTTTTGTCGATATCCATGCGGAAATCACCTCGGAAAAAGCCGGGATGGCGTGGTATCTGGATGGAAAAGTCAGTGCCGTCATCGGATCGCATACCCATACTCAGACCGCCGACGAACGCATTCTGCCGGGCGGCACCGCGTTTCTGACGGACGCCGGCGCCTGCGGCCCGCACAACAGCATCATCGGCATGGACATCCAACCTGCGCTGAAACGTTTTCTCACCGGCCTCCATCAGCCTCTCACCGTGGCCACCGGCGATGCCATGGTCTGCGGCTGCGTCATCGATATCGATGAATCCACCGGCAAGGCCCGCTCCATCCAACGCCTCCGCGAGCTCGTCCCTCTGCCGACAACTCTTTCCGAAGATAAATAAAGCGGAGTGCTCGGAGTGCCTATAGCTGACGAGCCAGCGCCAGGGTCAGGAGAATGGCCTGCGAAGACAGATCGTTATTCCCCGCTTGGGCAACAGTTTGCTCCCTCGACCATTTGTCGTCAATATAGTCTTGCTCCGGAGATTGCAGTGGAATACGGTCGGCCAGAAGAGTGCGGCGCGCTCGATCTCTTTGTTCGTTGGCGCATTCCAACAGCGGCGAGGGATTTTTAGACACGATAACGGGATGGGACTTCGTCCGTGCCTGTGTCATGAGCGGAAAAAGCAACAGAAAGCCGAACGCTTTTGCGACAGCGGTGAAGCGCATACCAGCAAGGGTTGTAGTCATGGTCAGCTATACCGCGCGCTATGTCCGCCGTCAACGAAGCTTAAGATGAGCACCTTTTAACAAATCGTTAACATTTTTCAAAACAAATGGTACCTGGTACCATTTATGTGGCGCGCGATTAATGTTATTTTAATGGAGATGATTTCGACCCAGCGCAAAATCTTTACGGTGAGCGAGTTGGTCTACGACGCCAAAGCGTCGTTGGAGGGGATGTATCCGGCGGTGTGGGTTCAGGGGGAAATCTCTAATCTGAACGCGCATTCCTCAGGTCATTGCTATTTTTCTTTGAAAGACTCGGGAGCTCAGTTGAGCGCGGTGATGTTCCGCGACGATTTCCGGCGACTGCGATTTAAACCCGAAAATGGGCTGCAAGTTATATTGAACGGACGGCTGACAGTGTATCCGCCGCAAGGCCGCTTTCAGATGGTAGCCAGCGAGATGGAACCCCAAGGCAAAGGCGGCCTGCAGCTCGCCTTCGAGCAGCTCAAAGCAAAACTGGAAAAAGAAGGCCTCTTTGATCCAGCGCGGAAAAGACCTCTCCCGGCGTTGCCGCAATGGATCGGAATTATCACCTCCCGAGACGGCGCGGCGCTGCACGACATCCTCACCATTTTGGAACGGCGTCACGTCGGTGTGCGGCTTTTAATCTGTCCCACGAAAGTCCAGGGCGAAGGCGCGGCCCACGATATTGCCGACTCGATCCGCCGTTTGAATGCCGAGTATCCTGAGTTGGACGTTCTTCTCGTCGGACGCGGCGGCGGATCGCTCGAAGACCTCTGGGCTTTTAATGAGGAAGAAGTTGCGCGCGCGATCGTAGGTTCCGGAATTCCGGTCATCTCCTGCGTCGGCCATGAAACGGATTTTACCATCGCCGACTTTGTAGCCGATTTGCGCGCGCCCACGCCCTCGGCCGCAGCGGAACTCGTCATCCGGGCCAAGAGCGAGCTTTTAGAGCAGCTCGAGTCGCTCATGTCCCGGCTCACCGGCTTTGTGAGTTATCGCCTGTCGGATCTGGAACAGCGGCTCGGCCATGCGCTCTCCAGCCCGATGCTCAAGCGTCCCACGGCGCTCATCGAGGAATGGCTGCAGGATGTGGACGCGTTGCGGGAAAGGCTTCAGCAGATCGCCGAGCGCCGTGTGGAAGGGTGGACCAAGGACTTCGCCCTCATCTCCGGGAAACTTCAGCTCTTGTCGCCCTTGGCGACCTTGTCGCGCGGCTACGCCATCGCCTGGAAGCTGCCGGAGAAAAAAATCCTCAAAGACGCATCTTCCTTGAAGCCGCAAGACCAGATTGAAGTACAATTGCGCGAAGGCAAAATCTATGCCGAAGTTAAAAGAACAGAAATTTGAAAACAGCCTGAAGCGGCTTGAGCAGATCGTCGATCAGCTGGAGAACAAGGAAGCTCCGCTCGAGGAGTCGCTTGCGCTTTTTGAAGAAGGAATCGGGCTTGCGCGCGCCTGCCAGCAAAAGTTGGAGCAGGCCAAGAAAAAAGTGGAAGTGCTGATCAAGGAAACAGGCTTATTGAAACCTTTTGAAGGAGACAACGAATCATGATGCCGGAGCCCCTCCATACGTATTTTGAATCCCGCCGCAAAATGGCGGAGCAAGCGCTCAATCACTACTTGGACACCACCAAGTCCGACCCGGAAGTGATCCATGAAGCCATGCGCTATTCCGTTTTCGCCGGGGGAAAAAGACTCCGGCCGGTGCTCGTGTTGGCCGGGGCGGAGATTTGCGGCAAACGACCGGACATCGCGCTGCCCACCGCCGCCGCGCTGGAACTGATCCATACCTATTCTCTCGTGCACGATGACCTTCCGGCCATGGATGACGATGACCTGCGCCGCGGCCGTCCCACGAACCACAGGGTGTATGGTGAAGCCATCGCCATTTTGGCCGGGGACGCCCTTCTGACGAAGGCGTTTGAGCTCATCGCGAAAAATGCTAAAATTCGTGGGGTCAAGCCCCAAGCGGTTCCGGTTGTCGCGGCGCTTGTCGCACACGGGGCCGGCACGTTTGGCATGATCGGCGGGCAGGTCCTGGATATTCAGGTAGAAGACGGAAAGTGGCAAAAGATGGATAACCACCCCGTCCTTCTGCAAAATATCCACCGTCATAAAACAGCCGCTCTTATCCGCGCAAGTCTCCAAGCCGGCGCAACATTGGCCGGAGCATCCCCCAAACAACTCTCTGCCTTAGGCGAGTATGGGGAAAACATCGGCCTGGCGTTTCAAATCGCCGATGATATTTTAGACGTCACGGCCGATAAGAAAAAACTCGGCAAGCGCGGATCGGACGCAAAGAATAAAAAACTGACCTTCCCGGCCCTGTATGGCCTGGAGGAGTCCAAGCGGAAGGCGCAACTCCTGGTGGAGGACGCCAAAGCCGCCCTGGAGCTTTTTGGACGGCGGGCCCAGGTGCTCAAGCAGCTCGCCAATTACATCATTGAGCGGGATCATTAAGGAGACTCATTTATGGGCCTTTTGGACTCAATCAAAGAACCTCGCGACCTTCGCCAGCTTAGGCGGGAACAACTGCCCCAGCTCGCGCGGGAAATCCGCGATCGTATTTTGGATGTGGTCTCAACGCGCGGCGGTCATCTGGGCTCCTCTTTAGGCGCCACCGAACTCACCATCGCGCTGCATTACGTTTTTAACACGCCGGATGACAAAATTGTGTGGGACACCGGCCACCAGACCTATGGCCATAAACTTTTAACGGGCCGCAAGGACCGCTTCGACACCATCCGCCAGATGAACGGCCTCTCCGGCTTTTTAAAGCGCGACGAGTCCATCTATGACACGTTCGGCGCCGGCCACGCCTCGACCGCCATTTCGGCGGCGCTGGGAATGGCAGTCGCGCGTGACCAGAAGAAACTGGACAATAAAGTGGTCGCGATCGTCTCTGACGGCTGCATCACGGGCGGCATGTCTTTTGAAGGCCTGCAGAACGCCGGCCATGTCGGCAGCGATTTGCTGGTCGTACTGAACGATAACGAGATGTTCATTTCCAACCGCGTCGGCGCCCTGGGCGCTTTTCTCACCAAGCTGATGACTGGCGGTCTCGCCAAGAAGCTCGAACACGAAGTCGAGAAATTTCTGAAGCGCATCCAGTTCTACGGCGCGGGCCTTTTGCGCGTGGCCAAGCGTATGCGCGTGCTTCTTTTTCCCGGCATGCTCTTTGAGGAACTGGGATTTTCCTATTTCGGTCCCGTGGACGGACATGATGTCGACAAGCTGGTGGAAGTCCTGGAAAATATCAAAACGCTGAAAGGTCCTGTTCTTCTGCATATCATCACGAAAAAGGGAAAAGGATACGATTTCGCGGAGAAGGATCCTTATACCTGGCACGGCCCCGGCAAATTCGATGTCCAGACGGGCACGATGGTGAAAGCCGCCCCGGCCGCGCCCGCCTATCAAAAAGTTTTCGGACAAACTCTGGTGAAGCTGGCCAAAGAGGATCCGCGGATTGTCGCGATCAGCGCCGCGATGCCGGAAGGCACCGGCACGGACCTTTTCCGCAAGGAAATTCCGTCACGCTTTTATGATGTCGGTCTGGCCGAAGAGCATGCGGTGACGTTTGCCGCCGGAATGGCCTGCGAGGGCTTGCGTCCCGTCGCCGCCATCTATTCGACGTTTCTCCAGCGCGGTTTTGACCAGATGGAACACGACGTAGGACTGCAGAAGCTGCCCGTTGTCTTTTGTCTCGACCGAGCAGGACTCGTCGGCGAAGACGGTCCGACGCATCACGGCGTGTTTGATTTCGCCTACACCCGCATCATCCCCAACTTCGTGGTGATGGCGCCCGCGGACGAAAACGAACTCCAGCATATGCTCAAGACGGCGCTCGCGCATAACATGCCGTCGGTGATCCGCTATCCGCGCGGTCCCGGCGAAGGTGTTCCCCTCGATCACGAATTTAAAACGCTCCCGATCGGAAAAGGCGTCGTGCTGAAATCCGGACAGGAAGTTTATCTTCTGGCCATCGGGTCCATGGTCCATCCCTGCCTGAAGGCCGCCGCGCTCATTGAAAACGCGGGCATCCCCTGCGGCGTCGTCAACATGCGCTTCGTGAAGCCGATTGACGTCACGCTCCTTAAAGAGCTGCGTAAGCAAACGGAGAACTTCGTGACCGTGGAAGAGCACGTACTCGCCGGAGGTTTCGGCTCGGCCGTCATGGAAGCTTTGGAAGGTACGGACTCACGCATCCACCGCATCGGCATTCCGGACAAATTCATCGATCACGGACCGCAGAACGTCCTGCGGGATCTCGTCGGTCTTTCGCCGGAGAAAATCGCGCAATCCACTCTTGAGTTCCTCAAACACAAGCGGCCCACCCTCCAAGCTGTCAGCTAAAGAGGATCCCCAACAACCGAAGTATGTTTCCCGCGGCGGCTATAAGCTCCGTGGGGCCCTCGATCATTTTCAAATCAATGTTCAAGACCAGGTCTGCCTGGATGTCGGATCCTCCACCGGCGGATTTTCCGATTGCCTCCTCCAGGCCGGCGCCAAATCAGTCTGGGCGGTCGACGTGGGCTACGGCCTCCTCGATTACAACCTGAAAAAAGATCCGCGCGTGCATCTTCTGGAGCGCACCAATTTCCGATTCCTGGAGACCCGTCTTATCACTGAAATTCCTACACTTGTTGTCATCGATGTTTCGTTCATTTCACTTGCTAAAATATTGCCCAAAATAGCAGAAGTCTTAAAAGGAACCGGTGACGTCGTGGCGCTCGTGAAACCCCAATTTGAGGGAACTCCCAAAGAGGTGCCGGGCGGTTTTGTCCGAGATGAGGCCACTCGCCAGTCGATCCTAGAACGCGTGAAACAGCAGGTTGAAAATGCAGGGTTCAAGATCCATAGCACCAGTGATTCGGCCGTCAAAGGCCGCAAAGGCAACCAGGAGACCTTCTTTCATCTCGTCCCATAATCATGGAAACCAAAAACACTTACGAATTTCAGGACGTTGAAAAAAAGTGGCAGGGCGAATGGTCTCGACGGAAAAGTTTTGCCGCCAAGGAGGACGATCCACGGCCCAAATATTACTGCCTGGAAATGTTTCCTTATCCTTCCGGCCATCTGCACATGGGTCACGTGCGGAATTACACGCTGGGGGATGTCGTCGCGCGCTATCATCGCATGCTTGGGCAAAACGTTTTGCATCCGATCGGATGGGACGCCTTCGGGCTCCCGGCCGAAAACGCGGCGATTAAGAACAACGTCCATCCGGAAAAATGGACCCGGCAAAATATCGCGGTGATGCGTGATCAATTGAAAGCGCTCGGCATCGCTTACGATTGGGACCGGGAGTTCGCCACCTGCGACATCGATTACTACCGCTGGAACCAATGGTTTTTTATCCAATTTTTTAAAAAGGGCTGGGTGTACAAGAAAAAAGCGCTTGTGAATTGGTGCCCGGTGGATCAAACAGTTTTGGCCAACGAACAAGTTTCGGCCGACGGCCGCTGTTGGCGCTGCGATTCTCTCGTCGAGCAGAAGGAATTGGAACAGTGGTTCATCAAAATCACGGATTTTGCCGAGGCGTTGCTGAAAGACCACGAGCTGCTCAAAGGCAAATGGCCGGACGAAGTGATCACGATGCAGCAGCATTGGATCGGAAAAAGCGACGGCGCGGAAGTTATTTTCTCCGTCAAAGACCGGCCTGACACACTGACCGTTTTCACAACGCGTCCCGACACGCTTTTCGGCGCAACATTCATGGCACTTGCACCCGGGCATCCCCTAGCCAAAGAACTCGCTGCCAAATTGGGGAAAACAAAAGATCTCGAAACCCTTGTCGGCATTCAACGCGCGCGCAAACGCGAAAGGGCCGCCGAGTCCGCGGATAAGAACGGTTTTTTCCTGGGCGCCTATGCCATCAATCCGATCAATCAGCAGCCGGTGCCCATCTGGGTCGCCGATTACGTGCTTATGGATTACGGCACCGGCGCGATCATGGCTGTTCCCGCGCACGATCAAAGGGACTTTGAGTTTGCGACGAAGTACAGCATTCCCGTCATTGAAGTCATAGGAAATCCCCAGACACCCGTCGCGCGCTTCGACAAAGCCGTGGAAGCCGATGGGACCATGATGAATTCGGGAGAATTTAACGGCACACCTTCCAGCGACGGTCGCCGGAAAGTGGGGGAATGGCTCAAAGCGCATCATGTCGGCCGCCCCACAGTGACGTATAAACTCCGGGATTGGCTGGTTTCGCGCCAGCGCTATTGGGGCACGCCTATTCCGATGATCCGGTGCGCGACGTGCGGAATCGTCCCGGTTCCTGAAAAAGATCTTCCCGTCCTACTTCCGACAGATGTGGCGTTTACAGGAAAAGGGGAATCTCCGCTCGCCCTATCGTCTTCCTTTGTGAATACGACGTGTCCGACTTGCGGCGGCCCCGCGCGGCGCGAAACGGATACGATGGATACCTTTGTAGATTCCTCCTGGTATTACTCGCGCTACACGGACCCGCATCAGACCGCCGCGCCTTTTGATTCGGCCAAAGCTAACGTTTGGCTGCCGGTCAATCAGTACATCGGCGGCATCGAACATGCCACGATGCATCTCATCTATTCACGGTTTTGGCATAAGGCGATGAAGATACTCGGCCTGGTTCAGTCGGAGGAACCCTTTGAACGTCTCTTGGCCCAAGGGATGGTCACGCTGGGAGGATCGGCCATGTCCAAATCCCGAGGCAATGTGGTCGATCCCAAGTCGATCATCGAGACCTTTGGAGCGGACACCGCCCGCATGTTCATCCTTTTCGCGTCCCCGCCGGAAAAACAATTGGAGTGGTCGGACAGCGGCGTGGAAGGCTCGTGGCGGTTTCTGAACCGCGTCTGGCGTCTGGTAATCAATTTTAAAGCCGCGAAAAATACCGGCACGGCGGCTGAAGCGGCGGAAAAATCTCTGCGCCGAAAAACGCATTGGGCGATTGATAAGGTCACGCGTGACTATGGCGTCGAGATTCAGATTAATACCGCCATTGCCGCCGTGATGGAATTAGTTAATGAGCTCTACCTTTACCCGGCGCTGGGAGACAACGCCTCCAAAGAAGCCGTGCGGGCGGTGGTGCAACTCTTATCGCCTGTCGCTCCGCATCTCATGGAAGATCTTTGGGAGACGCTGGGTGAACAGGGGCTCTGCTCGGAATCGACGTGGCCGAAAGCCGATCCCCGGTGGCTGGTCGCCGATAGCGTGGAAATCGTCATCCAGATTAACGGCAAACTGCGCTCGCACTTCCAAATGAGCCCGGGCACGGGGAAGGATGTTCTTGAAAGAGAAGCCTTGAAGAACCCCAAAATCCAATCGTTGATCACCGGTAAGTCGGTGGTTAAAGTTATCGTAGTGCCGGATAAACTTGTTAATATAGTGATCAAATGAGAAACCGATCCGCTTTCGCGAGAAGGAACCTTTTTTTACGCTATTTGATTCTGGATGTCAGCTTGGCGGCCCTTTTGGCAGGCTGTTCGAAGTACTACTACAATCCGGCCCCGCAAGTGCTGCCGCAGTACATCACCAAAATTTCCGTACGGCCGTTTGTCAATCACACTCAGCAATACGGCATCGAAGATAAGCTCACGCTGGCGGTGCAGCAGCAGTTTAATCAGGACGGGCGCTTCCGGATCACCAGCGAGAACGAAGCCGACGGCGTGGTCATCGGCGACATCACCAAATACATCTTGGAGCCTCTGGGCTATGACACCAACCACATCCCGACGATGTACAAACTATGGATCATTGTGAACGTCGCCTTCTACGACAAAATTAAAAATCAAACGCTCTGGGTGGAACCCAACCTCGGCACGCCTGTCACGTATAACTCCGCCTCCTCCGGCTTACCGGGCGGTTTAACCGAGAGCGAAGCGCAGCAGGAAATCTGGAACCAGCTGGCCATGGATATCAGCACACGGACCTTCGAAGGCTTCGGCACCGTCACCGGAACGACGGACAAAGCGGTTCCGAAATCGTCTCCGGACCAATATGATCCCAGCGTCGGAAGCCCGCAGCCGGCGCCGGCCATCGTCCCGGATCAGAATCAAAATCAAAATCAGGGTCAAGGTCAGGATCCTTCACCTCACTGATGAAACGTCGGGACGTAGAGCGATTTGCCTTCGGCATAGTGCTGTTGGCCACCGGCTGTGCCAAATATTTTTATACGCCGCCCGCCGCACTCCCGAGCTACATCACCAAACTGGCGGTGCGGCCGTTCAGCAATCACACGCAGCAATACGGCTTAGAGGACAAACTGACGCTGGCGGTGCAGTCCGAATTTAACCGCGACGGCCGCTACCAAATCACGGCCGAAGAACAAGCCGACGGCGTCGTCATCGGCGAGATCACCAAATATATTCTCGAACCCTTAAGCTACGACTCCAACCACGTCCCGACGGAATACAAGCTGACAATCCCGGTCACGGTCTCCTTCCTCGATAAGGTCAAAAAGGAAACGATGTGGACCGAACCCAACATGATCGGAGAACTGCGCTATTTCGTGGCTTCCTCGGGTTTTGCCGGATCGCTGACGGAAGACGACGCGCGCCAAACCATCTTTGATGAATTGGCGCGGGACATCCGCACGCGTGTTTTCCAAGGGACCGGAACCGTCGCGGGCGCTTACAGCAAAAATTTGGACAAGACGAATCCCGTATCTTCCAGCGCCCCTGTGTCAGGGATAGATAACAATCCGCCGGCCGTTCCGCCGCAGCAACCGAGCGCTCCGTCGCCCCCGCAGCAGCCTTATTAACTCGTATGCCCGCTCCTCTTAAAGCCGATGAACTCTGGGCTCAGTGGTCGCGAAAGCAGTGGAAGCCGCATTATCTTTTTACGGGCCAAGAAGATTTCCTGATCGATCAAGCCGTTGAGCTGTCCCTCCATCATTGGCTTGGGGAAAAACCGGATCTCTTGAACCTGGAGCGCCTCGATGCCGAAACTCAGTCGCTCGAAGAAATCACGCAGGCCGCCCAAACCATGCCCTTCTTCGGCGGCCACCGCGTGCTGCGCGTCCAAAACGCCTCCCAGCTTTCCGTCAAGGAGCAAGAGCAGTTGGTCGAGGTTCTCAACACCTTAAGCGCGGAGACGCACTGCCTTTTCATTTGGGGGAAAGAATGGCGCCGCGATGATGCGCAGAAGCCTCTGGTCGAAGCCATTGCCCAGAAGGGTCACGTGGTTATTTTTTGGCCGATGTTTCCGGAGCAGGCGCAGCGCTGGATTTTAGAACGCGCGAAACATTACAAAAAAACGTTGAGCTCCCAGGCGGCGGGATGGCTCATTCAGCAATCCGGCGAAAGTTTGCGGCTGTTGGATCAGGAACTCGCCAAGTGCGCGGCTTACGTCGGAGAACGACCGTCTATTGACTTGGAAGATGTCCAGACCTCCTTCGGCTATCAGAAAGCCAGCTCTCCGTTCGAGTGGACGACCCACATCCGCCAGCAAAAAGGTCCGGCGGCGCTGCAGGTGTTGAATCAGCTTCTACGGGAAGGGGAAGAACCTATACGCCTCCTAGCGCTTCTGTCGCGCAGCGTGCGTGATTGGCTCTCCGCCAAAGGGTCCGGAGATAACGCCGCCATGCTCGGGATGCGTTTTCATTTGAAGCGGGGAGAAGAATCGCGTTTTGTGCAGGAACTCGGGCGTTGGAGCGAGGACGCTCTCACCGAAGGGCTGGGTCAGTGTGTGGAGACAGAGCAGGCGATTAAAACAGGGAAGGAAACGCCGGAAATGGCGTTGACGCTTTTGACCTTAAGCCTTTGCCGCAGCCGCGAGGTCGTCCACGCGATGCGCTAGGCGGGATTTTTTCCGCGACGCGGCGCGCCAATGAATGATTCCGGTTTTGGCGGCCTTGTCCCAGGCGGCGAACGCCTCGTTCAAAAGAGCTTTGGCCGATTTGGCGTCTTTGCCCGCCACCGCGGCTTCAACTTTGCGGGCCAGCGTGCGGATTTTGCTCCGGATCTTGAGATTGTGTTCCGCATGCGTTGCGGATTGCCGATGCGCTTTCAGCGCTGACGTGTGACGTCCCGTTTTTAACTTCGCCATCGAAATCTCTCCTTCACGTTAAAAAATTGCGTCGAAATTGAAGAAGTGGTATCGTATTTCATTGACGGTAGCCATGTCAACCCAACATCATCATCGTCTAGCCCGCTCGGCGGGTATTTTTACGAGCGGCACTATGCTCTCGCGTCTGCTCGGCTATGGCCGGGACACGATGGTCGCGGCGTTTTTCGGTGCGGGCCCAGCAGCCGACGCCTTCTATACGGCGTTCCGCATCTCCAATTTATTTCGCCGCCTGCTCGGTGAAGGCGCCCTCTCGGCTTCTTTTGTTCCCGTATTTTCCGAGTACACGCAAAAGCAGTCGCACGAAGAAACTCAGCGCTTCCTCAATACGATGTTCACCACGCTGCTGGCGATCCTTTCGGTGATCACGCTCCTGGGCATCGTGTTCGCTCCACAAATCACACGCGTCATCGCCCGAGGCTTTGAACCCGGCTCCGAACGATTCGCGTTGACCGTCACGCTCACGCGCTACATGTTTCCGTTCATGCTGTTCATCTCGCTGGCCGCGCTCATCACGGGCGTCTTGAATGCCTTTCATTCTTTTTTTCTACCCGCGCTCGCGCCCGCGTGCCTGAGCCTGGCGGAGATGCTCTACATCGGCTTTCTCTGGATCGCGCACGTGAAAGGACAAAACGCGGTGGTGGGCCTGGCGATCAGCGTGACCGTGGGGGGATTTAGTCAATTCTTCGTGCACATCCCCGCGCTTTTTCAGCGCGACTACACGCTGGGCCTGCGCTGGGATCTTCATCACGAAGGCGTGAAGCGCGTGGGCCGTCTTATTCTGCCGGCCACCGTCGGCGTCGCGGCCGATCAACTGAACGCTTTCGTCGACACCATGATGGCGACGTTCTTAAGCGTCGGCTCGGTGACGGCCCTGTATTATTCCAACCGAGTGATGCAGTTGCCGCTCGCGCTCTTCGGCATTGCGCTCTCCCAGGTTGCCCTGCCCACCATGGCCGCCAGCGCCGCTCGCGGGGCTACGCGGGAAGTCAAAGACACGCTCAACTTCGCGCTCCGGCTCACGCTCTTCATGATCCTGCCCGCCACGACAGGACTCATCATTTTGGCGCGGCCCATCGTGCAGGCCCTTTTTGAATACGGAAGATTTTCCGCCGAAGCGACGTCCGTCACGACCTGGGGACTCGCCGCTTTTTCCATCGGACTTTTTGGATACGCGGCTGTCAAAATTTTAGCCGCCGCTTTCTACGCTTATCAGGACACCACGGGTCCCGTCATCGTGGCATCAATCTGTATCGGCATCAACTGCGCGATCGATGTCACGGTTCTGTTGATCCGCAAAAAGTTAAGCGTGCTGCATCCCGAATGGGCCGACTTTCTGAACGGGCGTTTGGGCGTCGCCGCCTTGGCGATGTCGACGTCCATTTCCTCGTGCATCAATGCCGGCTGGCTGTTTATTCTCTTACGCCGCAAAATCGGACTCTTGGGCGGCCGGCGCATGCTGCGCACCACGCTCAAGTCGCTCTTCGGCTGCGCGGCGATGGGACTTTTTTCGTGGGGCGTGCTGCAGCTTCATCTCTCCGCTTTAGAATCCTTCGCGGCGCATGTGCGCGTGATTCGCGCCGGAGAACTTTTAATCGCGATTGCGGGCGGCGCCGGCATGTACATGCTCGTCGCTAAACTGCTCCGCATGGAAGAATGGGAACCTTTTTGGTCGCAACTCTCTTCTCCTAATAAGGGAACTGTCGAAGTTCCCGACTAAAGAATCCAGGTATAATATCCTGATATCTAAGACGGTATTGCTATGACTCTTTCTACATTTAATCCGCTGGCCGCACTGCGGCGCACGCAATCCGAAAAAGGCAATGCGCCTGCTCCGGGAGAGCGCGAGCTCTTGGACGTCTGCGCGCTGCCCGTCGATGCCGCTTTGGCGAAGATGTCGACGACCGATAAGGGATTGGATGCCGCCCGCGTCGCGGAGCGCCGCGCGACGTTCGGGCTGAACGAAGTGGCCAAACGAAAAAAGCTCGGCTTCATTGGCGAAATCCTGCAGCGTTGCAAGAACCCGCTCGTTCTTCAACTCTTCGTCATCTCCGGCGTCTCCTACGCGATGGGCGACCTGCGCTCGGCTATCGTCGTCAGCGTGATGATCGTCTTGAGCGTTTTCTTGGGCTACTATCAGGAAACGCGCTCGAGCAAGGCGGTGGAAAAACTGCGCGCCATGGTCCAAACCACCTGTACCGTGTGGCGGGATGGAAAAGAAGCCGAAATTCCCATGAACGAACTGGTTCCCGGCGACATCGTCATTTTGACGGCTGGATCCATTATTCCCGGAGATCTTCGCCTCATCTTCGCGAAAGATTTTTTTGTCAGCCAATCGGCACTCACCGGCGAATCCATGCCGCTCGAAAAAAGCATCACCGCCGGATCCACGTCGGCCAGCGTGGCACTCGACCTTCCCAATGCCTGCTTTCAAGGATCCAACGTCTTGAGCGGAGCAGCGCGCGGCCTCGTCGTGAACACGGGCGTCAACACGTACTTCGGAACGATCTGCGAAAAATTATCCAGCCAGCGTACCTTGACGAGCTTTGACAAAGGCGTGAACGCCTTCACTTGGCTCATGATCCGCTTCATGGTGGTGATGGTCGCGATTGTCTTCGTTATTATTGGACTGACCAAGCACAACTGGTTGGAAGCGCTTTTGTTCGGACTGGCGATCGCTGTCGGCCTCACGCCCGAGATGCTGCCGATGATCGTCACGGTCAACTTGTCGAAGGGCGCCTTGGCCATGTCGCGCAAAAAGGTCATTGTGAAACGCCTCAACTCGATTCAGAATTTTGGAGCGATGAATATTTTGTGCACGGACAAGACCGGCACACTGACGCAAGATAAAGTGGTGCTGGAGCGCTATGTGGATGTGACGAACCGCGAGAGCGAAGACGTCCTGCGCTACGCCTACATGAACAGCCATTATCAAACGGGCCTGCGCAACCTTCTCGACAACGCGATTTTGGCGCACACCGATTTGGACGTGGAGCGCACCTGCCGCAAAGTGGACGAAATTCCTTTTGATTTTTCCCGCCGCCGGATGTCGGTGATCATCGACTACGAAGGCGATCACGTGCTCATCTGCAAAGGCGCCGTCGAGGAAATTTTCAGCGTCTGCGACCGCTATCAGGTGGATGACGAAATTCATCCGCTGATCGACATGCTGAAGAATGATTTGATGGAAGAGTTCCAATCCCTTTCCGCCGACGGCTACCGCGTGCTTGCCGTCGCCTACCGAGAATATCCGCAATCCAAGGAAGTCTTTGCCGCCTCCGATGAAAAAGATCTCGTTCTTTTGGGCTACATCGCTTTCTTTGATCCGCCCAAAGAATCCGCCGGCACGGCTCTGGAAATCCTGCGTAAATCCGGAGTTAGCACGAAGATTTTGACCGGAGACAATGCGCTCGTCAGCCAAAAGGTGTGCAAAGACGTGGGCCTGATGATCGACGGCCTGGTCACCGGCAATCAACTCGTCGAGCTTAGCGACCAAGACCTCTCGGCGCTCGCCGAAAAAACCACGGTATTCGCGCGCCTTTCGCCTTCTCAAAAAGAGCAGATCATTCACGCGCTCCAGCGCAACGGCCACGTTGTGGGCTTTATGGGAGACGGGATCAACGATGCTGCCGCTATGAAAGCGGCGGATGTGGGCATCTCGGTCGACACGGCCGTCGACGTCGCCAAAGAATCAGCGGACATTATTCTCTTGGAAAAAAGTTTACTGGTGCTCGAAGACGGTATCATGGAAGGCCGCAAAGTGTTCGGCAACATCATCAAGTACATCAAGATGGGTGCCAGCTCGAACTTCGGCAACATGTTCAGCATGGTGGGCAGCGCCTACTTGCTGCCCTTTTTGGCGATGGCGCCGATCCAAATTTTGGTAAACAATTTGCTCTACGATTTCTCACAGCTGGGAATTCCGACTGATATCGTGGACGAAGAATACCTGTTAAAGCCCCGGCGCTGGAACATCAGCAGCATTAAGAAGTTCATGCTGTGCGTCGGCTGGACGAGCTCCGTGTTCGATTACACGACGTTTCTTCTCATGCTGTATGTTTTCCACTGCATCAAATACAATGATCCGAATACGACGGGGGACATGAAAACCTATTATGAAAACCTTTTTCACACGGGCTGGTTCGTGGAGTCGCTTCTGACACAAACCTTGATCGTGCATATTATTCGCACCAATAAAATTCCGTTTCTGCAGAGCCACGCCAGCACGGCGCTGACGCTCACCACGTTGTCCGTTATGGCTTGTGCTATCGCGATTCCTTTTAGTCCATTGGCCAACTCCTTGGGGATGGTGGCGCTGCCTAAACTATTTTGGCCTTGGATGGCCGTGACCATCGTGCTCTATGTGATTCTCACGCACAATGTAAAAACCTGGTTTATCAAAAAATACGGAGTGGATTAATGCGAAGTTTATTGAACGCGCTGCAGGACGGACGCTTGATCGAATTGCCCGACACGGACAAAATGAAATCGCTCAAATACTTGGCCCATTTGATCGAGGCCATTCCGGAAATCGGCGGATCCGTCGATTTGGCCGAACAGGTGATGGCGCAGGAACAGTCCAATAACACCGGCATCGGTCTGGGCGTGGCGTGCCCGCATGTGCGCGTGCCGGGAAGCGGCGATCTCTTGAGCGCGGTCGGATGGAGTCCCACGGGGATCGACTACGGCTCTAAGGACGGAAAGAAAGTGTATTTGGTTGTGATGTATTACATTCCGGAAGCACAAAAAAATACATACCTGAAGGAAGTCTCATCTTTGGTGCGCGCGGTGCGGCCGGAAGGAGAAATCCAATCGATCGCCAAGGCCGAAGACATCGCCAAGGTCCGCGAAGAGCTGCTCGATTGGGTGTCGGCCTCGATCGACGCCGGAATCCCCGAAACCAAAGCGCGCATGATCCGTCTGGAAGCCAGGCAGGCCGCTATGGCCACAGAGCCCGTCTTATCGACCGGCGCCACGCCGTCACCCATCCTTCTATTTCCGCTTCTCATTCTCCCGCAGCCGGGCGACAAATATACGGTCCTCTGCGAAAACCATGAGTTGAGCGGGCTTCTTGAAAATGATCCCACGCTCGCCGTCTCACTCAAACAAAGAGCCAATTTCGAACGCGCCGGCTTCCGCCTGATTTTCAGAGGCGTCCAAATCTACGACCCCGCCCGCCCGCTCTACGACTACATCGCCGTAAAAATCAGCTAACCCGAGTACCACACTTCTTCTAGGCCCTTTGGACCGAGATTTTTAGCCTTCCGCCTGATACTTTCACCAACACGTTCTTGATACCCTTTTCTCGTACGCGCGCACGCGTGCGTTACCCGCGCGTTGGAAGAATGGGCATTATGAAAAAACATCTCTGTCGTTTCATGACTCTGTTGATAGTTTCAACTCTCTTCACGGATGCTTCGGCCGCATCCGTGATCTATTCTGATTTTCACCTTACAAATGACCACCAAGACTGCTTTCGTGAAGAAGCCATCGTGGCCGGTCTTGTTAACTTTCCAAGAACATGGGTGCCCGCTTTAACCGAAAGGCTTGATCATCTTGAAGCCTCTGCCTATTTCGCACAGATGGGTAATGCCGCCATAGCCCTTCAGTGGAAGCCGCGTGGTCCAGCGACCATGACCGTGGCATCGCGTCAGAACGTCAATCGTAAACTAGCTGACATCCAATTAAAACTTATCAAAGGCAAAACGATCATCAAGGTATTTGATTTCCTAAAGGAGAATACGAATGCCGACGGGGAAAGGAAAATTGTTGATTACTTCATGTCGCATCGCCCGCGCTACTATTACAGCTATTCCACATTAGTACGAGATCTATTTGGCGCAGCGTTTAAATCGAAACAGGGGGCAGCCACCGTCTTTAGACCCCTATCCCACGAACCTATCGCGATTTTCCATGAAACAGGGGAGTATCTCCTGGCCAAAGGTTTGCTGGATTTGCGTCTTGAGGGGGAATTTCTCATCGTTTCATTGGAAGGAAAAGAGGATATTAAAATTCAGCTTTCGAGAGAAGCTCAACTTCTGCTTCAGCTCCATGGTAAAAAAGACCCCCATTATCTGCTAATAGCATTGCAAAGAACGATATTCCCGATTCTGAATGCACATTTGAGCGCCAAGATTTATGGCTATGGTCTTATTTCGCGTTTGGAGTCCGTGGTGAACAAGGAAGATTTAGCATCGATTACTTCGGATCAGGAATTCAAAACTTATTTTAAGAACCATCAAGACCAATACGAAAAACACAATAGAAACGTTTTGGCTTCGTGGGGAAAACTCTCACGCCATTCACGCCTTCCACCCATTTCGGAGGGAGTTTTTTTCCATATATGTCTCAGCGCAGGCTGGATACAAAATCTTCGCAGTGGGTCACTGACTCCGGCGGAGGAGCTTGGTGACGCAGAAGAACCGGAGGAATCGATCGCCTATGTTTCCGGATCTGCTGATGAACAAACATCCTCAGAACTGATCCCCGGAGAGGAATTATCTAAACAAGAACCTCCCGACCCCCTCTCGACCCGTATGACCAGTATCGATGCAAAGACAATAACCAAGTTCTTACGCGGAAACATCTTTACCCTTCTAGACAGATACCAATCGCACCTTACTTTTCTTTCACATAGTGATCTTCCTGTCAAAATTAGGACAACACTCACAAGCTACATCAGAGACATCCAGAATGTCATCCAGCTAATGCGTGACCCACAATTTGGAGACTCCCCTTCAGATACATCAAACCAGAAACTATTGAAAGTTCTCGGATCTCTTATCAGCACGCTTCAAATGACACAACGGACTTTAAGAACATTAGCGAGTAATGATGAAAGAACGGCCGCGCGTTTGGGTTTTAGCCTCGATGCACAGGCGGCCGAGGAACTTAATCAGGCCTATACGGATTTGATCCGCGCCTGGGATTTCACTCAGACGTATGACAAATGGATTCTGTCGGGCCACTTTTCTGGTCAAGGCAAAGTCATTGAAGTCGACGATGCTATCACTTCCAATCTGCTTATTTTGCGAACCGGTGATCTTCAGTTGCCTGTTTTACCCTCGGCGTCCCCGCTTTTCGTGCGAATGGATATCAATATTCTTGGAATCCTATTGGAATGCGCAATCCTCTATCTTTCGTCAGCGGGTCGTGGTGAAATAGATTTCCACGCGAACCAAGAAGACAATTATGTCGCATTGGTCGCAACCCATCGGGCCTTACGTCAACCGGACAATCCCGTGGTCAAAATGCTAATGGAACAAATTGTTCAGGACACAGGGGGAAAAATACAGGAATCGGGCGACGTCCCGGGGGAAATCAAGTTAACGATCCGTTTGACGGCCGTCGACCCCCACGATCCTGACCGACAATCTGCACAAGAATCCGATTCCTCTGCCGATTTAATTCCGCATCCCCATCTCATGATCCGCTGGCTGCAAAACGCTACTCAACGACTCATGGGAAAGGAATGGACTGACCGGAATATTGAGCGTGTTGAGGAAGCTTTCCGCATTGTTCTACAGGTGGGGCTCACCTGGATTTTGCATGCTTACGTACCGCATGGAAGCCTGGCGGCGTCGGTGACGTCATGGCTTCTCTCAGCCGGTATGGCGTTGACGGCTCAGTCTTTGGCCTTTGCGTTTGTCCATTTTGGAGAGGACTGGAAAAACGGCTTCTGGAATCGCACCATCGGCGGTGTTCTTTTGACCGCCATGTGGGCTGGATATCCCGTAAAACTCCTGATTGATTTCGTTGCATGGGTGATCAAGGCGCGACAGAGACTCCGCAACAACGGGAGATTTTGGGATGGTTTTGGAGAACTATTTTCGTCGCGAGCCGTGGGCCTGCATCAGCTTAATAATCACTGGATTGACATCGGCGGTTATAGAGAGAAAATAAATAATCTTCCTGAAAGAGACCAAACTTTGTTATCCCACCTCACGCTTATCGAAGACTATTGGTTCGGTCAGTACCGCTGGGGGGCAGCCGCCCCTTATCCTGAAACCATTCGTCTCATTTTGCCGGAAGGATCTATCGTTCAATTGAAACAAAAATTGCAGCCGAGTCCTTATTATCTCTACGAGGGACGCATCCGCGGTTATCGAATTAGTTTTAATTTTTACATGAGGTCGGATCGACTCGTTTGGAGACAGGTTAAAGTTGACCCTCGCGCCCCACTTCATATCGCAACAAGTATAGGGAAGTGGCTCCTTGTACAAGCGATACAAAGATTCCCCAATAATCCATATCCATTAGAGATAGAATCCATTCAGAATCCCCAGATATTGCGAATCGCGCACCGCCTATTTCTCCCGGAAAGCATCGAAATCCGCTACTCGCGCCGAGATTCATGGAAACTTCTTGACCGTACAGACCTCTATCAACAATATGGGCCTCTTCAGATTGGCAAATCTCAGACTAAGATAACGCGTTCTTACAACAGCCATCTTATTCAAATTTCAAAATCGGGCAATGCCTATCGTGTAATTCAAAAACCGGAAGAGGTTGATGTGACGCTGGATGGTCCGTTTATCCGTGTAGAAGACAAAAAAACAAAAATGCTCTTGGAGCGTGTGATGTTGTCTGAGACTTTCGATTTGCGTGGTTTACCGGCACGGGTCTCTGGTCCAAATCAGCCCGTTACCAAGATTGACTCAAGTAATCTTTGGCAAAACCCCACAGCAGAAGGACTTGCTGATTTCGTTCTTAATCACTATCGTGACCCTGCCATAAGTATTGAAGAAGTAAAACAAGCATTGTGGCAACTGCGTGAAGCCACTTTACAGATCACGAATGAACATGCTGAAGTGGCATACAAAACCCTCGAAATTGTTCGAGATGCTACTGTCTCTCGTTCGCAAGAACTAAGCAGAATGGCGAGCGAGTATCTGCTCAAGATTGACAAAATACGCCCAGAACTTTCCCGTCGATCAGCTTAGCTGAGCCCCGACTATCTCCGTTTAATAGAATAACAGCATGTTTCACCTCGAGACCGGATCTTTCCATGACATTGAATCCTCTCTGCTTATTGATCTCGCCAACGCCAAGAAAGCGGATCCCCTCGCGGAACTTCTCGTGCTGTCGCCTTCGGGGCATTTGCGCACGCGTCTTCAGCAGCAGCTGCTGAAGAGCCAGAACGCTTATCTCAATCTCCATATCCTGACACCGCGGGCGCTGGCCGAGCGGGTGATGGCGGGAAGTTCTTACACCGAGCCGACGATCAGCGAACCGGCGTTTTTTTATGAAACGATCCGCTGGATTTTGTCCGGCGAAAGCGGAGAAGCGATTGACCTCAAGCTCCGTCGGGACTTTGGCCTGGAAGGACGAACGATTCCGCATGGCGTGCCGGCCGCATTGTCGGCCACGCTGAAAGATCTGGCCGACTCCGGAATGCTGGCGGAAGCGGCGCTCCAAGCTGCGCAGGAAGGGTTTCTCGGCCAGGAAGCGCCGGAAGCCTCCGCGACTCTCGCGCTTTACGCGCGAATGGTCGGAATCCTCGAAACGCGCGGCCTGCGAACCTCCGCCGATCTCTTGCGCCGGGCGGCCGGCCTTGTTCCCAAACATCCCTGGATCAAAGCACAGAAAATTATTTTCCTCTACGGCTTCTACGATTTGACGGGCGTTCAGCTGGATCTCATTTTGTCACTCTCTTCGCACCCCGATGCCCGTGTCTACTTCCCGTACGAAACGGGAAATCCGGAATATATCTTTGCCGAGAAGCTGCTCAATGATCCCGCCTTCCAAACAAAATGCCGAATGCCGAATCCCGAACGACGAATTAATTCGTCAATCGCCATTCGTCAATCGGCATTACCCACGGAAGTCTGGTCCTGTTCCGGCTCCCCTGACGAAATATGGCTCACAGCTAAGGAAATTCTGCGGCTGCAGGAAAAGGGAGTTGCCTTTCGCGACATAGCGGTGATCACCCGCCGGCTTGATCCGTATCTGGCGCCGCTCAAGGATCTCTTCACCAGCCATCGCATCCCTTACCACGTCTCAAAAGGTGACCCGGCGGGCCTGCATCCGCTGACAAAAATTATTCGTGGCCTGCTAACATTCGACGAAAAGAATCCGCTTGCCGCGACGGTGAAGAAGGATCTTGAGAGCTCGCCGTACATTAAAAACGACGTTTGGTCCAAACGACGTTTGATACAAACGACGTTTGCTCCAAACGACATTCATACTTGGTCTTCCCACATTCAATGGACTATCAATGTCATCAACGAATCCGTACGCCTCCCCAAAGATGCGAGCGAGGAAGAAACCGCACTGCTTGAAGCAATTCAGAAATCGCTTCAGACGCTCAGCGTATTGGATGCCTTAGGCGTAAAAGTATCCCGCGAACGTTTTCTGAAAAGCTGGGAAGAAAAAATGGACGCGCTTCAGTTGCCGGCGCTGCCGTCCAACAGCGGCGTTCAGGTCTTGGATGTCCTCGAGGCTCGCGGCCTCTCGTTCAAAGCGGTCTTTCTGTTGGGGCTTAATGAAAAATCGTTTCCGCGTCTCATTCGCGAAGATCCTTTCCTATCTGACAAAGCCCGCACGGCCTTGGCCTCCACGCTCGGTGTCCACCTGGCCAATAAAATGGACGGCTATCCGGAAGAGCGCATGCTGTTTGCGCTCATGCGGGCTTCCGCGACGGAGCATCTTATCCTTCTCACCCAACGCTCGGATGAGGAAGGAAAAACACTTATTCCGTCCATCTACCTTCAGGAGCATCTGCGCCGCACCCATGGAAAACCAAACCGCTTATCGCGCGCTTTTCCTTTTAAATTCAAAGATCCGAAGCTTCGGTTGCCGCCCACCGACGCCGCTCCGAAAGAAGTGTCTTACTTGATGAACAGAGCGGGAAGCTCGTCGGAAGATCTGGAAGCCCTCTATGCCGCCTTAGGTTGGAAAAAAGACCGCTTTAAAACTCTCCTCGCCTCGCAATTGGAACTCGAGAAGTTCCAAAAGGGCATTCTGTCTCGTGACGGACTCATTATCTCTCCTGAACTGTTGCGGCCGGCTCTTGAAGCCGGCTTTTCGCCATCCGCCATGGAAGATCTGGCCGAGTGTCCCTATCAGTACTATGCCGGCCACGTGCTCCGCCTAAAAGTGGAGGATGATCCTGCCCCCGATGGCGAGTTAACAAACAAGGCCTTAGGAAACATTTTTCACCGTATCTTGGAAGTATTTTATGAATCAACTGAGGGGACCGACATGGAAGCCGCTTGCCAAGTGGTCTTTGCCGAATTCACCACTAGTCACCCACCCATTTATCCCATAGCTTGGAAAGCGGCCCAAACCATGATCCGCCAAATATTAATGGAATTCATCAAAGCAGATAATGAAGAAAATAATGAAAGTGGATACATACCAACTTATTTAGAAAAGCGTCTTGAAGCCTTTTTGCCGGAACTCACAGGCAAGGTCGATAAGGTCCGCTTTTACGGCAAACCCGACCGAATTGATGTCAAGGAAGGGCCGGAAGGCAAAGTGGTCCGCGTCGTCGACTACAAAACCGGAAAAGCCAGGGATTTCTCCGGAAAGCTTGCGACTCAGCTTATCAAGGGCAAATATCTTCAGCTTCCTATTTACATGGGCCTGGCCGCCCAGCTGGGCAAGGTCGAAAGCGCTTCTTTACGCATGGTCCGCCCAGAAAGCGAGGACGCGGCGCCGCCCCCTCTGACAGCCGACTTCTGGCAAACCCCCGACGCCAAAACTTTGGCTGAAAATGTTCAGGGTCTTATCCAAATTGCCAAGAGCGGCCACTTCTATATCGAACCAGACACCGGCGATTGGGGCTACTGCGCTCGCTGCGCCTTTAGCCGGCTTTGCCGCAAAGAGCATATGCGCACCCGCTCGCGCAGTGAATGGGATCCCGTCCGTCGGGCCAATCAGAAACGGCTGGGCCGCACAGCCGAAGCCAGCCCCAAAAAAGGGAAAAAATCCCATGCGTAACGTGAACATGGTCATCGAAGCGGGCGCGGGGACGGGAAAAACCACGCGTCTCGTCAAAGTGATCATGGAGGCGCTTTTCGTGCGCACGCTTCCTCTTGACCAGATCGTGGCCCTCACGTTCACCAAAAAGGCCGCCGGAGAACTGAAGGAACGAGTCTCTCTCGCTTTGCACGAGGTGATGGATGCCGCGCGCGTGGACGACTTAAAAGTAAAACCCTGGTGGCCCAATCCCGCGACGGGGCTCGAGGATTTAAAAGCGCTGGCGGGTCAGGCACTCTCCGTGATTGACCGCGCCGAAATTTCGACCATCCACTCTTTTGCCTTTTCTCTTATCAAACGCTTTCCGCTCGCCGCAGGCATTGATCCCAGCGCGGAAATCGACGACAAAAACCTTCGCTTCGACACGCTCTTCCGGCGCGATTGGCCACGCTGGCTGTCCACCGAGCTGGCGGAAGGCTCGCCGCGCGAAAAAGAATGGCTGGAGCTTCTTTCCCAAATCACTCTTTCCGAAGTCCAGGAAGCCGCCCGCCATCTGGCCGACTTCCGGCTCCCGCTGGAGAAACTCCCCATCTCCGACGCCGATCTCCCTAAACGCCTAGCGGCCTTCCACGAGGAAACGCGCTCATTAATCCAGGCCCACGGAACAGATCTGAACGCCGGCAAGGTGGCAGCGGCCTGCGAAGAAATCTTTGGCATCAGCGCCGCGCAAGCGTGGGAGAAGCTCTCAGAAATCCCCCTCGAAACATCAGGAAACCTTGGACTCTCCGTCGGCGATCCCAAAGCCTGGGGAAGCGATATCGAGCGCCTGGAAACGCTGCAGCGCGCCGCAAAAAATATCCTCGCGCGCGGCGATCGTCTCATCGCGCTCATGACGGAACTGCTCAAACCTTTCATCACCGCTTTCCGCACCACGCTCCTGAGTGAAGGTGGCCTCACCCACAGCGCTCTCCTTTATCTGTCGCGCGATCTGGTGAAAAACCACCCGGCCATTCGCGAAGTGTTAAAGCGCGACATCCGCCTCATCTTGATCGACGAATTCCAAGATACCGATCCTCTGCAGGCCGAAGTGATTGTTTTTCTCGCCGAAAAGACGGGGCTCTCAGCCAAGGATTGGAAAAAAGTTCAGCTCGAAGAAGGCAAACTCTATATCGTGGGCGATCCCAAGCAATCCATTTACCGTTTCCGCGGCGCCGATATTGCCGTCTATGAAGAAGTCTGCGGCATGATTCTGGCGCAAGGCGGCGACACCGACCCCTTAAGCGTCAATTACCGCAGCCAGGCGCAGATTCTGCATTGGGTGAATCAGGCTTTCGAGCAGATCATCCAGCCCATCCCGCGCGTGTCTCCGCCTTATGCGGCCGTCACTCCGCATCATCCGCATGATCCCACGTCTCCGCTGCACGATGTAGAAATATGGGTGGCCGGCTCCGAAGAAAAACAATCCGTGGAAGAAGCGCAAGCGACCGAAGCCGAAGCCATCGCGTTGTGGATTGCCGAGCACACCCGTCAGCATACAGTGGCCAGGCGCGATATCGCGCTCATCTTCCGCACTTACAGCCCCATGGACCGCTACATCGACGCGCTGCGCCGGCACGACATCCCTTTTGTGGTCGAAAGCGAACGCTACTTCTACACGACTCCCGAAGTGACCGACATGATCAACCTCCTGCATGCCGCCGATGATCCAGCGGACAATCTCTCTTTAATCGGATTTTTGCGCAGCCCACTCGCCGGCCTGACCGATGAAGACATCCTGCGCTGCCGCCTAGCGGGAACGCTCGAAAGCCATGAGATGGTGCGAGAAGTCCACGATCTTGGCCGCCGGCTTTTGCGCGAATCGCTGTCGGACGTCCTGCGGCATCTCTTTGAAGACACGTTCTTGATTGAACTCTACGCACGCTCCTACCACGGCGATCAGACCATCGCCAATCTGGAAAAGCTGCGCCGCTTGTTGGAAGGTTTCGCCGCCGAAGGCGTCACCACGATGGGTCTGCTCCTCAAGAAACTGCAGGAATTCTTCGAAGACGACACCCTGGAAGGGGAAAACCCGTTAGCGGATGAAAACTACGACGCCGTAAAACTCATGACCATCCACAAAGCCAAAGGCCTAGAATTCCCGGTTGTGTTTCTCCCGTCCCTCCACTCAGCACTCAGCACTCGTAACTCAGAACTCTTCAAATACGATTGGCGCACCGGCACCGCGGGCCTGGCCACCGGCAAATCCTTCTGCAACTTAGACAAGATCCTCCTCGATGAAGAAACGCGCGCGCGCGAAGCCGCCGAGCTCAACCGCCTCTTATACGTAGCCATGACCCGCCCCAAACAGCGTCTGATCTTGAGCGGGGGAATTAATCTCAAAGTAAACAAGAGCGGCACTTTCCTGCGCCGCCTGTCAGACGCCTGGAAAATCCCCATCGCAGACGCCGCCGAAGGCAAACTCACCCTCGGCTCTTTCACGCTGACTATCAAGCACCTCCCCAAATCCGACGCCACCCGCGAAAATCCCCGCACCGGCGATATCATGCTGAGCGCCCCGGTGGATCCTCAGATGTTTGCAAAAGTCTGGAAGGAACGGGAAGCCAAGCACGATGTCGCTGAAAAGACCCCGCTCGTGCTTACGCCGACGCAGGGACCACGAGACTTCGAGACTTCGAGAAAAAGCGATGCTCGCAGTCTCGTGGTCTCGAAGTCTCGAAGTCAATTCACAATGCTCGGCACCCTTCTTCACCTCTTCCTAGAGACCTGGGACTTCACCTGCGAAAAATGCTCCATGCCCGCTAAGCTCCGCGTGGTCGCTAATTCTTATTTCGCCTCTGAAGGTCTGCTGAAAGAACCATTCCCAGACCCTAAGGATGGCGAAAAGAGCAACAACCCACCCGAGTTGATAGAAATTGTCGAAGAAGCCCAGCGTCTGCTCGCGGATTTCATCGGGTCAGAAGCATGGCAAGAAATCAAAGATTCCCAAATTCTAGGCCGTGAAATTCCGTTTTTCTATCGCGCACCTGAAGGCGCGCTCATGAGAGGGACTATAGATATTCTGTATCGACTTCCAAGCAACAAGCTCGTTATTGGGGATTACAAAACAGGAACAACCATACAAGATTACTCCGCCCAGGCCTTGGCGTATCAAAACGCCGTCAAACTGGCTCTGGGGGAAGAAGCCACCTTCAAAATTATCAGCCTTCGCGAAGAAGCAGCTATCTCTTAGTTATGCATCGGTGGGGACTGTCCCCAATGCTCATATCTTTCGCGGTACAAGGACCGTTCGCTTATAATATCCGAGGACACCTCATGAGTACGATACTCATCACGGGGGCGAACAAGGGTCTCGGCTTCGAGACGGCCCGACGGCTCTTGGCTCTCGGGCACACGGTCTACGTCGGCGCGCGCGATCGTGAGCGTGGAGAGGATGCTGCGCATCGATTGAGCGCCCGCTTTATTCCGCTCGACGTCACCGATGAGGCGTCCGTGGCCGCGGCCGCTGCGTGGGTCGAGCAGCAAAAGGCGGGACTTGACGTCCTGATCAACAACGCGGCGATTGCCGGGGAAAGGGTAGCTCCTACCGACACGACGGCCGAGCATCTGCAACGCGTTTATGAAACGAATGTCTTCGGCGTCGTACGCGTAACGCATGCCATGCTGCCGTTCTTGCGCGCGTCAAAGTCCCCCATCATCGTGAATGTATCCGGCGGCTTGGGCTCGTTGGCGGTCGCCACGAATCCAGATCCAATCGAGTCAAAGATCGCGACGCTCGCATACACGTCGTCCAAGGCGGCGCTAAACATGCTGACCGTGCAGTACGCAAAAGCGCTACCGGAAATGCGCGTCAACGCGGTCGATCCCGGACACACGCCGACGGATATCAACGACCACCGTGGGACTCAAACGGTCGAGCAGGGCACCGAAGCAATCGTGCGACTCGCGACGATCGGAAGAGACGGGCCGACAGGAACGTTTCAGAATGCCAGCGGCTTGGCGAACTGGTAATTGAATTGCATCCTCCGCGAACAACCAGTCTAAACTCGTCTGGAATAATCCCTTCCAAAACGCTATCCTTGCAAATATGAAGATCTTTCTTGATAGGGAGGCTCTATGACTCTTGATCATCGGATTCGGGCGATCGCGGGGACGTTTATCTTGATCAGTTTGGCGCTGGCGCACTGGGTTCACCCAAACTGGCTATGGTTTACGGCCTTTATCGGTTTCAACCTTCTGCAATCTGCATTTTCACACTTCTGTTTGATGGCGATCATCCTGCGCAAAGTGGGCCTCGCCGGCCCATCCAAAACCGCTTCACCATCCTGCTGCTGCAGCTAAAGAGAGAGAGATTGGGGACAGTCCCCAATGACCACTCAGCTGGCGTCTTTGCCGATGTTGACCGGCGGCGTCATCGGGCCTTCCTGCTGTTGGGCATTCAAGGGCGCCACGGCCATCCACACGTTGTTGGCATCCCCCGTCATGGTAAAGCGATACGTGGTACCGTCTACCGGCTTGAAGAACGAAGGGGCCGCATCCTTCATGTCGGCACTGTTGGCGTAGTACACGCGGTACGTGAAGCCATCTCCCATGGAATCCCACGTGAGGCTGTAATCCTGGCCAAAGAGGTGATGCGCTGCCAAATGCCGGGGCAGCAAATACGCGCCCATATTGACCGGCCGCGAGCGAGCTCCCTCATGCCCACGAGCATTGACCGGCGCAACCGCCATCCAGACATCGCTGGGATTCCCATCCAAGCTGAAGGGATAGGGCGAGTTTTTTATTGTTTTTGCGATAACGGCATGCTGCATTTTATTGTCCGTCGCGTAATAGACCCGATAGCGGACGGCGTCTTTCCAGGGT
>Ga0206852_1036_pt2 | contig 41312 bp, 32 predicted proteins | sample Alteio_BWOrgCont_14_FD_152849 | JGI IMG/M metagenome (GOLD analysis project Ga0206852, IMG submission 152849) | Enriched cells from forest soil in Barre Woods Harvard Forest LTER site, Petersham, Massachusetts, United States -... | ecosystem: Environmental > Terrestrial > Soil > Temperate forest >... | reverse complement strand
ATTTTGGCACTTATCCCTATGTTACCTCTTCAAGCGCTAGCGTGGGTGGAGCATGTACGGGGTTAGGGGTCGGACCCCAATGGATTGATGAGATTTATGGTGTGGCAAAAGCCTATACAACCCGGGTTGGAGAGGGGCCCTTCCCATCAGAAATGGCTCCGCTCTTTGGTGAGAAGATTCGTCAAAGGGGTTCTGAATTTGGTGCTACTACGGGAAGACCCCGACGGTGTGGTTGGCTTGACTTAGTTGCTCTTCGATATGCCTGCCAAGTTAACGGTTTCACGGGTATTCTATTAACCAAGATGGACGTTTTAAGTTATTTGAAGAGTTTGAAACTTTGTGTTGCTTATCGGTATAAGGGGAAAATTCTTAAAGATTTTCCGGCTGGATTGGATATTTTGGAGCAATGTAAGCCTGTTTACAAAGAAGTGAAAGGTTGGGATGGAGATCTTTCACAGGCCACGGCTTTAAAAGAACTACCTTTGCAGGCCAGAAAATATCTGGCGGAGATTGAAATGGCAATCGAAACTCCGATTCGTTGGGTTTCGGTAGGGCAGGATAGGAAACAGATTTTTTCCAAATAGCTTCGTTTTATTTTGATTTTTGTCCTTAAAAAGTATATTTTTCATACCCTGCTTGGGTTTTGGGTGAGTCGTTAGCTCAGCTGGTAGAGCACCACACTTTTAATGTGGGTGTCCCGGGTTCGATCCCCGGACGACTCACCAAAGACCCAAGTCCCTCGTTTTTTTTTAAAAAAAAATAAACTAGTATATAGCTATAGTTCAACCTATTGATGAGAGGTTTTCATGTCAATATAGATGATCACTAAAGACAGTACTATGTAAGAAATTCTAAATGCTTTTCCTGGCGCCCAACGGGTTCTTTTTCAACGTTATCATATTAGAGTATGTAGCAGTTGTGGTTTCCGACCAACGGATACGTTAGAAAATGTTTGCCGAAATCACAACCTGTCTGATTTTGACTCCGTTATTTATTTTATTCATGAAGCGGATGTCATGGATAAGAAGATTCAAATTACACTGAGGGAATTAGCGGAAGGATTTAAAGCGGGCGTTCCGATGAAGGTTTTAGATATTTGAAGCCGAGAAGGACGGAAACACACACATTTGATCGAAGCGACACAGGTGACACAAGAGTTTGTTCAAGAAATTTTGAATACCTGGGAAAAGAGTACTCCGCTTGTTCTTTATTGCCGCAAAGATTTTCGGAGCATGGATGCGGCAGCTTATTTTGGGGGTCATGGTTTTACCAATGTTCGTAGTTTAAAGGGTGGGATTGACGCATGGTCGGCAGAAGTTGATTCTAAAATTCCCCAATATCAGTTAGCGATGTCACCCGAGCGAACTACTCATTTGGTGTAGAAAAAATGAGGTTACAACGAGGGATATGCTTAAATCATTTGAATTGCTATTAAATGGAAATTTAGCTCTAGGTGAACAGAAGGGCCAGCATTTGCTGTAAGATAAAATAAAAAGGGTAATGAATCGATGTGTTTTAACTGTTTTTTGAAGCAATCTTACCCTCTGGATTTGAATCCCTTATATTTATTTTAGTTTTCTTAGTTTATGATACCTAGGCTGTTAAATAATTTTAAAGGTGCTTGTTTGAACGTTCCACATAGGCTGAAAACCTTTTTGGACGATGTTTTACTGAAAGCCATTGGCGATATTGGTGAGGGTGTTTTGGTGTTGGAAGGAGCCCTTGTTGTTTATGCTAATGAATCCTTTCAGAAAATATCTGGTTATTCCGAGTCGAAAATAACATACCTTCCTTCTTTCTTTGATTTGCTTCCTCCGACTGAACGTCAAAAAATTCAAAATGAAGTTTTTTCACTCACGAAAAACACAAAAATTCATTCCCGTTCTGAAACATCTATTCAAACTCCTAAAAATAAAACTGTGGCGGTTGAATTAACTTTAACTGCGCTGAAGAACGACCCTCAATCCCGGATTGTTGTTTTAGTGAGAGATATTTCTGATCGGGAAAAACTTCGAGAGACCGTTAAAAATCAAGAAATTCAATATAAACTTCTTTTTAAAACCAATCCCAATCCGATGTTTATCTATGACCTGGACGATTTGAGTATTTTAGCAGTCAATGACGCGGCCGTTCAGAAGTATGGGTATTCTGAAAAAGAATTTTTAAAAATTACTCTAAAAGAACTCCGTCGTTCTGAGGATATTCCATTTCTCTTAAATCGTCTTATGGATTTAAAAAACGGATTAAATGTTCTTAAAGAAACAGTTTGGCATCGTAAAAAGGACTCAAGTTTAATTGAGGTGGAAGTTATTTCTCATTCAACTTTATTCGCGGGGAAAAATGCCAGAGTTATGCTGGCTTATGATTTGACTGAACACCGTAAAGCCGAAAGTGCCTTACGCGAGAGTGAAGAACGTATTCAAACAATTGTCACTGGCGCTCCTATTATCCTATTTGTGGTTGACGTGAATGGGGTCATTACTTTATCGGAAGGAAATGGCTTGAAAGCCTTGGGACTTAAACCTCGAGAATTGGTGGGAAAATCGGCATTTGACTTATATCGGGACAACCAAACGATGATCTCCGGACTTCAGAAAGCTTTGGCAGGTGAAACGGTAAGTAATGTTTTAGAATTGAGTGGGTTGTTTTTCGAAACTCGTTGTTCGCCTTTGAAAGATGAACATGGTCAAAATCGTGGTGTTCTTGGAATGGCCATCGATATTACTGAAACTAAAAAAATGGAAGAGGCTCTTCGGCAAAGAGAAAATTTTGAAAAATTAATCACAAGTTTTGCCTCTAAATTCATTAATTTGCGACCTGAGAAAGTAAATGAAGGAATTGGGAAGGCCTTAAAGTCCATCGGTGAAACTATAGGTGTTGATCGAATATTCATGTTTTTGTTTAAAAATGGGGTGATGACAGCACCGGTGTATGAATGGCACTTAAAAGGTATGGAGCTTTCTTCTTCACTTCCAAATGAATTTCTTTTATCGGATTTTGCATGGTTTTCGAAAAAACTAAATAACGGTGAGATTATTGATATTTCCTCGGTGGATGAATTGCCGAAAGAAGCGACCGCCGAAAAACGCTTAATTCTAAGCCGAAAAGTTCAATCCATGGTTTTGGTACCAATGATTTATGGTGAGAAACTAATGGGGTTTTTAACTTTTAGCACGATTCGAGTTGAGAAAACATGGACAGAAGAACACTTGGCGCTTTTAAAAATGACGGGTGAAATGTTTGCAAACGCTCTTGAAAGAAAACAGTCTGAAAAAGCGTTGGTGGAAAGTGAACAAAAATTTCGTGAACTTTTTAATAATGCTAATGACGCCATTTTTCTTTACGGTCTCTCTGAGGATGCAATTCCAGGAAAATTTCTTGAAGTCAATGATATTGCCTGTCAAAAATTGGGATATAGTCGAAATGAGTTGTTAGAAATGACTCCATTAGACATTGTTGCCGCCGAAGACTTAAACGAGATGCCGAAAATTTACAAGAAGTCCGTGCACCAAGAGCACATTACATACGAAAAAATCCACGTTACAAAAGCGGGGATGAAAATCCCTGTTGAAGTGAATTCGCATACTTTTCTTTGGAATGGACAAAAAGCGGTTTTGTCCATTGCTAGAGATGTGACGGAACGTAAGAGAGCTGAAGAAACCATTCGACGCCAAGCTTATTATGATGTTCTAACAAATCTCCCCAATCGTATGTTGTTTAAGGACCGGTTGGAACAAGCCATGACCCATGCCCATCGTAATAAGGAATCACTGGGAGTGATCATGTTGGATCTTGATAGATTTAAAAACGTTAATGAAACACTTGGCCATCTCCTTGGAGATCGTCTTTTGTTGGCAGTCGCGGAACGATTAATCGGAGATCTACAAGAAGGGGAAACAATTGCGCGTTTTGGTGGTGATGAGTTTACTTTATTATTACCTCAAGTAAATCAAGTCGAAGAAGCTACACAACACGCTCAAAAAATTATTGAGAGATTGGCGGAACCTTTCCGACTAAACAATCACGACTTACATTTGACCACTAGTATTGGGATAGCTTTTTATCCGGATGATGGTGAGAACGCCGAAATTCTTTTGAAAAACGCTGAAACCGCTATGTATCGGGCAAAAGAGCAGGGTCGAAACAACTATCAACTTTATGCTTCTGTCATGAACGTAAGTGCTTTCAAGCAACTACTGATGGAAAATAGCCTGCGTCGTGCTTTGGAAAAAGAAGAGTTTGTTGTCCATTACCAGCCGCAAATTGATCTCATTAACCGTCAAATTGTAGGGGTGGAAGCTTTAATCCGCTGGCAACATCCTGATTTGGGGCTTGTTTTTCCATCTGAATTTATCGGTTTGGCCGAAGAGACGGGATTAATTGTTCCGATTGGCGAATGGATGGTTCGAAAGGTATGCCAACAAAATAAAAAATGGCAGGAGATGGGGCTTTCAAAAGTCTGCATCTCCGTAAATCTTTCGGCACGGCAGTTTCAACAACGAAATCTTGTGACAACTATTGCTCAAATTTTAGCCGAAACGGGATTAGATCCGCAATATATTGGTTTTGAAATTACCGAAACTATCGCCATGAAAAACGCTGATTTTACTATTTCAGCTTTGAATGAGTTGAAAAAAATGAAAACACACCTTTCATTGGATGATTTTGGAACAGGATATTCTTCGCTTAGTTATTTAAAACGATTCCCCTTGGAGACGCTGAAAATCGACAGATCATTTGTTCGTGACATTGCCACCGATCCCAACGATGCTGCGATTGTCACGGCAGTCATCGCATTGGCCCATAGTTTGAAATTGAATGTCGTTGCCGAAGGGGTAGAAACAGAAGGACAGTTGGCTTTTTTGAAAAGTCATCAATGTGATCAAATACAAGGTTATTTCTTCAGTCATCCGTTATCCGAAGAACAATTTTATCGCATGTTAAAAGAGGACAAAAGGGCCTGATTCGATTAAGTGAACAAATTTAGTGCTGGGAACTTTATTTAAACTTTTTCCGAAACGCCCGGTCGATTTCTCGATTGGCTTCTTTTTCCTTCAGTTTCTCTCGCTTATCTCCATAAGTTTTTCCTTTGGCAAGCGAAAGTTGGATTTTTACTTTCCCATTTTTGAAATAAAGCTTAAGTGGTACTAGCGAGAGACCTTTTTCCTGAACTCGGCTCGCTAGTCTTACTATTTCATTTTGATGTAGTAATAGTTTTCGAATTCGAGTTGGATCAGGATTGTAACGGTTGCCTTGTGCGTAAGGAGAAATGTGCATTCCGTACAAAAAAATCTGATTTTTATCCACCCGGGCGAAACTGTCTTGAAGATTGGCTTTCCCCAAACGAATGGATTTTACCTCACACCCCACCAGCGCAATTCCAGCTTCTAAACTTTCCAAAATGAAATAATCATGGTGGGCTTTGCGATTTTGAAGGGTACTAGTTCTTTCAGGCATATTCTTTGGCCAAAGTGAGTCTTTGTAAAATAGTGTCGACCATGATGACCTTGGTTTTCATGCGGTCTCCATATCGAATAAAATTCCCACGTTGCCCACGCAAAACCATAGATTTTTCATCAAATTGATAATTATCATCGGTCAGATTTTCAAGCGGAACAAAACCTTCTAATCCATAAGGCTCTAAATCAACGTAAACACCGTGAGACGTCATATGCCGGACAAGACCAGTGAAGGTCATTCCCACTTTGTCTTCCATGAATTTCAATTGTTTAATTCTTTGGCTTTCCCGTTCAGCTTTTTCTGATTGCCGCTCTTGTAAACTACAATGACGTGCGAGTTTTTCGTAATGGTGCAAAGATCCTTTGGGTACTTTTGAATCAAAAGACCTTTTAAGCGCACGGTGAACAACCAAGTCGGGATAACGTCTAATTGGAGAAGTGAAGTGACAATAAGATTTTAGTGCTAAGCCGAAATGTCCCGCATTCGTGCTTGAATAGACGGCTAATTTAAGCGATCGAAGTGAGAGAATAGAGATGACTGGTTCTAAAGGGTGACCCTTAACCGATTGCATTAAATGCCGAAGCCCTAAAGGCGTTGTTAAATCTTTCTTTTCAAAAGGGATCCGGTAGGCTTGTAAAAGTGAGAGGATTTCTTCCAAGTCTTTTAAATCCGGCGGTTCATGAATTCGGTACATCGTCGGTATTTTCATTTCACTTAAATGAGTCGCGACCGCTTCGTTGGCCGCAATCATAAAATCTTCAATAAGGCGGTGGCTTTCCACTCTTTCCGTTTTTCGAACGTCAATGGTAGTCCCTTTTTCATCTAATACGGCTCTCACTTCGGGGAGGTCAAAATCAAGTGAGCCGGCTTCTTCCCGACGATGGCGAATTTTATGCGCCAAGTCCAACATTTCGCGCAACATGGGTTCCAGTGCGGCGTATTTGGAGTGGATTTCTTTTGGAGCCTTTCGATCCAATACTTGCTGAATTTCCTGATAGATTCCACGACGAAAACTTTGAATAACAGTGGGGGCGAACTCGGCGTTTAATGGCTCGCCCGATTCCGAATACTCCAAAAAGGCACTCAAAGTAAGGCGGGGAACACCTTCGCGTAATGAGCAAAGCCCATCAGACAGTTCATGAGGCAACATCGGCAAAACCCTGTCCGCCAGATAAACACTCGTTGCGCGGGCTTGGGCATCCTTATCTAAATCGCTTTCTTCGTGAACATAGTGAGACACGTCGGCGATGTGGACTCCTAGTCGGTAGTTCCCGTTTGGTTTACGTTCCAAAGAAATGGCATCATCGAAGTCTTTTGCGTCCGCTCCATCAATGGTGAGGATTGGCACTTGGCGCAGATCCAATCGTCCTGCCCAGTCTTTTTCGGTTGGATTTTCAGGAAGCGTTCGAGTTTCGGCGAGAGTGCCTTTGGAAAAAACAGTCGGCCATTGATATTTTCGGATGACTGTCTTCATATCAACGCCATAATCATTGGGGAAGCCAAAAATTTCTTCGATTTGTCCCTGAAGCGAGCCGCTTTGGCTAGGCCAATGCGTAATTTCCGCGACAGCTTTTTGACCTTCTAGCCCTTGTGAAGGCCAATTTTTTAGAGAAACCAGCATAGTTACGCGAGGATCGTCGGGTTTTAGGAAGGCACGGCCTTGTTCCTTCATTAGGGTCCCTACCATAGTTTGGTTGGCCCGTTTTACTATCGAAAGGGTTTCGGCGATGAATTTTCCTTCTTTACGTGGATCGTTCATCACTCGAGCTTTGATCGTGTCTCCATTCAGAACATCTCTCATTTGGTGTGGAGGGATAAACGCATCGGGGGAGCCGTCGTCAGGAACTAGAAATCCAAAACCTTTTTCATTTGCTTGAACCACTCCAAGAACTTCATAGGATCCACGACTGGGAGTAGATTTGTGAACTTTTAAAAAATGTGGTCGTGAGCTTATTGCCTTTGAACCTTTAGGTGTATTTTGAGGTGAATGGGACTTATGGCGAGAAGATTTGCTTTTGGGACGATTTTTTTTAGACATTTATTTCCTGTGGAAGAGCATGAAGATGGTCCGGCCAAAAAACCAGAGGAGACACTTATGGAACTTTTTGGAAAAGCCACTCAGGCTTGAATTTTACGCGCATGGGGCCGTTGCTTGACACTCATGAAACGCTACTTTATACTACGCCCTCTTTTTACACAAGACTCCCACAGGTTCAATATTTGAATCGTTTGCAGGCGGAAGTGGCGAAATTGGCAGACGCACTAGATTCAGGTTCTAGCGGGGGCAACCCCATGGGGGTTCAACTCCCCCCTTCCGCACCAAGTTTTATGACCGTTTCGGTTAAACTTTCCTTTTAATTAAATTTAAACGCACAATTGGACAAATTCACCATGAAATCATTCGACTTTACTAAGCCCGATTTAATACACCAATTCTATCTTGCTAACGGGGCTACGTTGCTTATAAAAAATGATAGGTCGGTTCCCGTTGTTTCTTTGAATATTTGGGTGGAGGCCGGATCAATCGATGAGAGGCCGAATGAAAGAGGAATGGCACACCTCATTGAACATATGATTTTTAAAGGAACTGAAAAACGAGGTGTGGGTGAAATTTCAAGAGATGTGGAAGCGGCCGGTGGGTACCTCAATGCCTTCACCAGTTTTGAGCACACTTGTTTTTATGTTGTGCTTCCGAGTTCCAAAGTTTTGAAGGCCTTAGATATTGAGTTTGATGCCTTTTTAAATTCAACTTTCGACGCCCAGGAACTTGAAAAAGAAAAAGAGGTTGTTTTTGAAGAAATGAAGATGCGTCAAGACGATCCATGGAGTTGGTCATGGGAACTTTTATTTAAATCTCTTTTTAAAAAAAATCCCTACCATTGGCCTGTTATTGGCAACGAAAAAATTCTTAAAAATGTTCCGCGTGAAAGTCTTTTGAGATATTACAAAACTCATTATGTCCCAAAAAATATGGTCATTTGCATAGTAGGGAACATATCGGTTGAGGAAACGGAAGAATGGGTCCGAAAACATTTTTCGAAAATATCTATGCCGGCCCCGCCTTCTCGTCATTTTAAATTTGATAAAGAGCCCATAAAACTTCAGTTTTTAGATGAATCTGGAGAAGTTCAACAACACTATTTGTCTTTGGGATTTCCCACTGTTCCGATTCACCATAATGACGCTGCGGCTTTAGAAGTATTAGAGGCAGTTTTGTCCGATGGAGGTTCCAGTCGATTAAGTTTGTCTATTCGGGAGAAAAGTCGTTCTGCCGATGAAGTGGGAGCGGATCATTTTGCTGGGAAATATGGCGGATCTTTCGTTTTTCAGGGATTAACTGACCACAAGCGTGTTCGATTTTTTTTAAAAGAATTGATGTTTGAAGTCGGAAGAGTAAATAGAGAAGGTGTGACTTTTGAAGAACTTGAGAAAGTTAAAAATAAAATTAAGGCATCTAAGATATTTGAAAAACAAAGCATGGATGGTCAAGCTAAAACACTAGGATATTGGCAACTACAAGGGGATTATCGTTTGGAAGAAAAGTTCTTGAACGCTTTAGATATTGTGAGTGTGGATGATATTAAAAGAGTTTGTGAAAAATATGTTCAGCCCCATCGGGCTACTCTTCTAATTTATCATCCCAAAGGAGAAATAATTGAAACGTCGGCGTCGTATTGGCAAGAAGTGTTGGAAAGTGGATTAATAAAACCTCGGATTGTTAAGACAAAACTGAAAAAATCTACCAGTAAACTTCAACGTTATAAACTTCTTAATGGTTCTCAACTTTTAGTTCGCGAACGGCATGATGTTCCGGTTGTATCCCTAGGTGTTTTTTTAAAAGGCGGGTTTTGTGATGAAGACAAAGGTCGATTTGGTTTAACTTCCCTGATGACAAAATCTTTGGTTAAAGGAACACTCAAACGATCTTACGAAGAATATTCGAAATCGGTTGAACGATTGGCCGCACACATTGATCCAGTCATGGAAAAGGATTTTTGGGGATTAACCACTGAAAGTTTAACATCGCAGTTTCCTAATGCCTTTTCTCTGATGGTTGAAACCTTATTAGAGCCAGCTTTTTTAAAAGAGGAAATAGATAAAGAAAAAAATCTGCAATTGGCAGCTCTGAAACGTCTGAAGGATGATCCGACCGAATATGCGCTTTTACGATCGGATGTGATGACTTTTGCGGGAACTGTTTACGCCCATCCACCTCAGGGAATCAGTGATACAGTATCCAAATTAAAAGTAGAAGACGTGATGGGTTGGTATCGACGATTTTTGAATTCTTCTAACATGACTTGGATAATGGTGGGGAACTTTGCTCCTGGAAAGATCAAAGTTATGATTAATGAATATTTTTCAAATTTACCTAGGGTGAAAAAGATAAAAGAATTAGGGTCGAAAAAAATAGACGAAACAGGGTCTAAGAATTTTCGCGAAGAGGTTGAGAGTCGTCAAACCAATATCGTTTTGGGGTTTCGAGCACCGGCTTTTCGTCTTCCGGAATACTTTTCTTTTCGCGTTCTTAATACGTTGCTAAATGGCATGGGCGGACGACTTTTTGTGCAATTGCGTGAAAAAAATAGTTTAGCCTACAGTGTTTTTGCGGCACACGAAGCGTTGGCAAGCGGGGGAATTTATCAAGTTTATATCGGTTGTGCTCCTGAAAAAGAAGTGGCCGCTAAGAAAGGCTTGGAGGAAGTTTTAACTCAATTGGCCAGCGGTTCGATCACTAGCGATGAACTTGAGAGAGCTAAAACATACATGATTGGTCTTTATCAATTGGGGTTACAAGCCAATCGGTCTCAAATGAGTTCTTTGGCTCGCTACGAGTTATCTGGACCAGGTGCCAATTTATTTGATTCATTTCCAAAATATGTGAAAAAAGTTACGGTTCAACAAGTTCAACGAGCGGCTAAACAGTATTTAAAACTAAGTGAAGCCTCATGGGTGGTTGTTGCTCCGAAAAAAAGTAACAAAAGAAAGGACACTTGATGTTTATTATTGCTAATTTAATTGAAGCAATTGCAAAATTGTTAAGCATAATTTTAGAGTTGGGTGTTCTCGTAATTATTGTAAGGGTTATCTTTTTTTGGGCAAATGCTGATCCTTATAATGGGTTTGTCAAAGCCATACAGGCACTTTCTGAACCACTTCTTGTCCCCTTTAGAAAAATTATGCCTTCTTGGAAAATGGGTGGTGTCGATTTGTCCCCTCTTTTTGCCATCCTCGTTATAGAATTATTACAATGGTTTTTGATACCAACGCTATACCAAATTGCGGCACGTCTTTAGCGGGTAACTTTAAAATTTGTGGGTTTAACGGAGTTTTTTGTTTTGAATTCTTTAATTAAAAATATTTATTTTTCTTTAGCTGGGTTAGTTTTAATTTTTATTATATCTCCAGTTTGGGCATTAGATTCCTTGTCATTTCAAGACGCTTATGGATTGGGAATGGGTGGTGCCGATGTCGCGATTGTAGGGGGTACCCATGCAGTAGAAGTAAATCCGGCTGGGTTGGGTCGTACTTCTGTCCCAATGGCCCAAATTGGATTGGGGCTGATTTCACCTAGTGGCACCTTTGATTTAGACAATGTTTTAGTATATCCCTTAGAGGATGGGACCGTATTTGCTTTGTCCCAATTCTCTGGTTTTTATAGTGGTTATTCGGATACTGAAATCATTGGATCTGCTGCACTACCGCTTGATTTTTTTCATAATTTTTTCATGGGTTTTAACCTTAAATATCTTCTTTTATCCAATCCAACTAATTCCATTGAAGGTGCGGGACAAGGGCTAGGTTTAGATTTTGGTCTTAATTATGATTTGCGTGGAGCTGGGGGCACATTAGCTTCCTTCGGGTTGGCGATTAAAGATTTAAGTTCTCAAGTTCGTTTTTCAAATACTGGTGAGGAGTCGGTTACTAGAACGTTCATATTGGGTACGGCTTATGATGACATTAAAGACACCCGAATTGAAATGGACTATGACATTGTGGATCAAACTTTGGGGCCCAACTCTCAGCACAATCAATTACGATTGGGAGCGGAACGTTTTTTCCAAGATAGAAATTTTTCTGTTCGTTTAGGTTATGACGACCTTTTTCAAAGTGATGGAGCTTTTTCTTTAGGCGCTGGATACTATCCGAATCAACCATTTGAAATTACTTATGCTTTACAAGTTACAAATGATTTTAGTCAAGTTTCTAATTTTTTAAATTTTGTATACAAATTTGATGATTTAATTAAATCAAACCCCGAAAAAACTGGTTCAAACGCGGAAATCAATTTGAATGGATCAACCGAATTAGAAGAGGCGGCAACACCGATCGCGGTTTCTCGCGATGAAAAACAAGTTTCTGGAATTTCAGTGCGAAAGATTGAAGTGATCGCAGTTCCTTCTACTTTGTCACCGTCGGGAACACAAAAGACAATTAATATATTGTTCTCCGGTGAAAAAGAAAATGATGTGACAAGTTGGGAACTCTTAATACAAGATACTCAGGGAAAAGTATTAAGGCGAATTGATGGAACCGGAAATCCTTTTTCCGCATTGGATTGGGATGGAACGGATGACGGCGGAAAACAATTCCCTGAAGGCCAATATAAAGTCATTTTGAGAACGTTCGATGAAAAAAATAATATTCTATCGAATGATTTTACTACTGTTCAAATTGTGGCGGCCCGAACTCATTTTGGATTAAATATAGACAATCCGTATATTTCGATGGCTAAAAATAAAAAGCGTTCATTTCTGATTTTTACTCCGGTGACAGGTGGTTCTTATGATGTTATTAACTGGAGTTTTAAAGTTACAAATCAGCAAACGCAACAAATTATTTACGAAAGAAAAGGAAAGTTGCGTTTACCGAAAACGATTAAATGGAATGGTTTAAACTCAAAGGGAGCTATTTCTGACGACGGAACTTATGGTTGCGTTTTAGAAGCTCAAGATAAAATTGGAAATGTACTAACATCTGATTTAGTGAAAGTTTTTATCCAAAGTGTTCCTCCGACATTAACTCTAAAGGGTGAATCGAACTGGGTTGATTTTACCACAAAATCGAATTTCAAATTTCAATTGAACGCGATCGACCCTGCGGGATTTAAAAATTGGGTTCTAAATCTTTTGGATGAAAATGACAATGTGGTGAAATCTTTTTCAGGAGATGGAATTCCGCCAGGACAATTAACCTGGGATGGACAAACGGATGCCAAAGTTAGTATTTCTCCTGGCGCTTTTTTAATAGGACAACTTTCAGTAACTGATAATGCAGGAAATATTGCCCAGGCAGATGATTTTCCGATTCAAGTGGAACTTGGGTCACTTTCGGCCCAGGAAACCCTTTCTCTTAATTTAACGACGGTTTATTTTGATGATGGAAGTGATAGCTTAACGTTTGATGGGAAGAAGGAATTGCAGCAGGCGGCTATTTCAATTAAACCTTATTTGGACAAAAGCACGCTTGTTATCAAAGGTTATGCGGCTGGTTCAGAAACAGGAGACTTGGTTTCGCTCTCGCACGATCGTGCGACCGCCGTTAAAGAATTTATGATTAAGACGTTTAATGTCGCGCCAGATAAAATTTCTGCTTTGGGCTATTCAACGCGGGATGTGCTTAAAACATCTTCTGGAGATGAGCCGGTGGAAAAACAAAGGCGGGCAACAGTTATTCTTTATACCCAGCCGTAGGGGTATTTCCTCGAATATTCAAAAATAATTCCTTTTGTTATATCCCTTCTGAAATTTGTTAAGATAAAGCTATATTTGCACTGTGAAAGGCCTCCTGATTCATGAAGAAACTTATCGCATTGCTTTTATTGGCGGCTTTAGCCATAGGATTAAGCCAATTTTTGATGAAGCAGAACGAAAAAAATTTAAAAGATCAGACCGTTACTCATTTGGTTCTTTGGAATATGCCTCCAAAGTCTCTTCCGCTAGACCGTCAAATTTGGGAGGAAACAGTTCAACGGTTTGAGGCAGCTAATCCCGATATCCAAGTAGATGGATTGGAACGAGAATACCAACCAGAAGAATTTATAACAGTTATGGCTGGAGGAAAAGGCCCTGATCTAGTAAAGGTGTGGGTTGGAGCTATTCAAACCCTCGCCACAATGGGTTTTCTTCAACCCGTTGACAGTTATATTCAAAATTGGACGCAAAGAGATGATATTAAGCCAGTGTTATGGGAAAGCACTCAAGTGGGGAATCATTATTATGGTGTTCCAGCTGATACCTACTTTCTTTTTTTGCTGTATCGAAAGGATTTATTTACCCAAGCGGGACTTGATCCCAATACTCCTCCAGCAACATGGGACCAATTAGCGACTGCAGCTAAATTATTGACCCGGCGGGATAATGGACAATATGGTTTAGGTTTAGTGCCCAAGACTTGGTATTTTCAAGATTTTGTGTGGCAGGCTGGTGGCGACATGACAAGAATCGAAAATGATCATGTGGTTGCTGCTTTTGCTGATCCTCCGGCGGTTCAAGCCTTAACTTTTTGGAAAGACTTGCGTTGGAAATATAATGTTTTGCAGCCAGATCTTCTAATAAGAGAACCCGAATTGTTGCATCTTTTTGCATTGGGGAAAGTGGGGATGATTTTTGGAGTGGCAAACGAACTGCCTTCTCTGATTACCCGGTATAAAATCGACCCTCAGTCCTTTGGGATTGCACCATTGCCAGCAGGCCCCGCTGGTTCTGCCGCGCACTTGGGAGGCGAGGTTTATGTAATTAATGCTTCCGCGCCGAGTGAAAAACAGGACGCAGCTTGGAAATGGATAGAATTTGATCTGTCTCCGGCTAATCAACTTTGGAAGTGGAAAAGAATGCACGAATTAAATATGGTTATCTTTCCAGGCGCTTTCAGTTCAGCGACTGATTTATTGAATCAACCAGAATTTAAAATGGTTCAGGACGCATTAAGTACGGCTCACTTTGAACCCCATGTAAATGGTTGGCCACAAGTGAGAGATCTCTTAGATGAAGACCCATTGCAGGAAGTTTTTCTTGATCCAGATGCTGATCCGGGTCAACTATTGTTGGAATATGCTAAAAAAGCAGACCGTGAAATTTTTTCAAAGATGAATTAGGAGTTATTTGATTGTCGAAAGCTTACAAACCTTTTTCCATATATGATGATGACGAAGAAAAAAAACCAGTGGAATCGCCATCGGATTTGAGTCATCTATCTGAAGATAATTTAAGTCTCGAAATCGAAGACGGTCCGACTACGGAATATGTAAAGGCTCGAGAAGATCTTTTAAAGCAATTAGGTTTGGATAAAGCTGACGGTTCCGATACGCCTAAAAGTTCAAAAAGTATTCCTTCAGAGACTCTTGAAAATGCTCCTTTTTTACAGGGTCAAGTCGAGCAGTCGGTAGAGGAGCGAGCCAAATCCATTATTCAGGATCGGCGAGAAACTGGAAAAATTAGAGATCGACGTAAGATCGCCTCCATTTTTGATAAACCAATTGAACCTGATAAAGCAATAACTCCTGGACGAGCTAGATGGCATCCATTGAGTTATCGAGCGCAATCTTTTTGGTTTTTGTTCCCGGCTTTAATCCTTTTCGTTCTTTTTTATCTTTATCCAATGGTGAAAGGCTTTCAAATTAGTCTTACACACTATAGTCCGTTGGGGGATAGTGTTTCAGTGGGGTGGGATAACTATCAGAGAGCTTTTCAGGATTCTTTTTTTTGGCAGACAGTAGTAAATGCTGTCGCCTTCACCTTGGCTTCTATCATTATCGGTTTTTGGCCGCCAATTATTTTATCTATTTTGCTCAATGAGATGACTCGAGGAAAAGGTCTTCTGAAAGTACTTTATCTATTGCCGTTTGTGATTCCGGCTGTACCGGCGGCTAATCTTTGGCGGTGGATGTTTGATGATGGTTTTGGAGTTTTAAACTCTATCCTTCAATGGTCAACGGGTGAGCCGAATTTGCAAGTAGGATGGCTTTCCGATCCTCGATGGGCGTTGTTATCAATTGTTGCCATGTTTGTTTGGAAAAATATAGGTTGGTTTATGTTGATTTATTATGCTTCGCTTCAAAATTTGCCAGAGGAATTATACGAAGCTGCCGAGTTGGACGGTGCACCCATCACAAAGAAATTAATTAATATCACAATTCCATATCTTATGCCTGTTGTTCAGGTATTACTTATTATTCAAGTTTTAACCACTTTTCAAATCTTCACTGAAGTTTATGTAATGACAAACGGTGGTCCAATGCATTCGACAGAAGTCATTGGAACTTATATTTATAAAACCGCATTTGGAGCGATGGATTTAGGATACGCTTCTGCAATGGCAATGTTAATGTTTGGCGCTTTATTGTTATTCTCGGTTATTCGTTTATATCAATTGAAGCAAGTTACTCGCTAGGGAATAAACATGGCAAAAACGAAAATTCCAAAATCCAAACAAACTTCTTTTGGTGTTCCCAAGGCTCGTGGATTGTTCTCTCCGCAAGAGCGAAAAAATCCAAAGGTTAAAATGATACTCATATTAGGATCATTTGTTCTTTTTTTTGGCGCGTTAGTGAGTATTGCTCCCATTATTTGGATGGTTTTAGGTTCATTCAAAACGCCAGCGGAGATTTACTCGGTTCCACAAAGCTATTTACCACAAGATATTCAGTGGGGGAATTATGTAGAGGCTTTCCGGTTGGTTCCTCTTCTTCGCTATTTATTGAATAGTCTTATTATTTGTACGGGAGTGGTGGCAGCGCAGCTTCTTTTTTGCTCTATGGCGGCATACTCTATTTCAAAATTGAGAGTGAAATTTGCAGGTGGGATCCTCTTGCTATTTATGACAAGTTTAATGGTACCTTTCGAAGTACTCATTATTCCACTTTATCTAATTAGCAAAAATTTCCCACTGGGACCTGGCTTTCCTGGAGTTAATATGATCAATACGTATTGGGCCATTATTTTACCAGCCATTTTTAGCGCTTTTGGAATTTTAATTTTGAAGGATTTTTATGATTCTATTCCCAATGAACTTTTATATGCGGCTCGAATTGATGGTTGCGGTGAAGTTCGCGTTTTCTTAAGATTCATTATGCCAATGACTAGACCGATTATGTCCATTCTTGCCATTTTTTCATTTGTAACAACTTGGAACAGCTTTTTTTGGCCGCTTGTTGTTTTGAATAATCCTGATTATTATCCCCTCGTATTAGGGGTTCAAAAGTTGGTTGATATGGGCGAACCGTGGAATGTGGTTTTAGCCGCCTTGGTTTTGAGCACGCTTCCTTCAGTCCTTTTATTGATGTTTTTTCAGCGCACCATTATCCGCGGCATTGCCTATACTGGTATTTACGGCTGATGTCAGGTTCTACAGAAGTTAAAATAATTTCTGGATGGGTGAGAGGCCAAGTAAGCTTTAAACGGTTTAAGCACATCCAGGGAGTTGTCAAAACCTCGCTGAAACTTGCATCCAAATATAATATTGATTTTAAAAAAGCCCAGTTGGCTGGTTGGTTACACGACTGCGCCAAAGAGCTTCCGCGTGAAACTATGTTGCGTTGGCTTCAGGGAACTTCTTTTAAACTAGATTCAATGGAAAAGGGGATGCCGGGGTTGTGGCATCCCCATGTTGGAGCAGCAATAGCACTTAAAAAATGGAAAATTAAAGACAATTCCGTTTTACAGGCAATTCGTTGCCACACTTTAGGGCGGCCTGGTATGGATCGTCTAGCCCAGATTGTTTTCATTGCTGATTTTATTGAGCCGGGGCGAGATTTTATTGGAGTAGGACGGGTTCGTAAAATTGCGCTCAGAGGATTAGCGGATGGCGTTTGTATAAAGGCTTTAACGACAGTTCAGCATCTTTTTGAAAATAGAATGATGATACATTCTCGCCTAGTTGACACTTGGAATTATTTTTTGAAAAAGGACATAGTTTGAAAGCCTTTCGTTGGCTGTGGTTATTTTTGGTTCTGATATTACTGATAACTTTTATGAGTTACAAAGTTTTATCCGATAATCCGTTAACGGTTTTTTTACTGTTGGGAACGGGAGATTCGATTGAGGCCTTTAACGTTGAACTTTTTTTTTCTGGAATTAAAGGGCAAGTGAAGAATGTCGATTTGACTCCGTCTCAAAAAAAAGAGGCAAGCACGATTTTGAATGAAAAAGATTTAAATGGTTTGATTCAATTAAGCCGTGAAGTTGATGGAGGAAAGGTTGTAGTGGGAATGATAGATACAAATGGAAGTTGGCCTTGGTTTTCTGAGGGTAGTTGGAAGGGTTGGTTTTTGCCTAGCAATAAAAATTATTTTGATAATCTATGTCAGATTGATCGAATATATTTAAATCTGACAACCGAAATGCCGCCTACGCCGTTATTTCAAGAAACAAATTCCCAAAATAATAAACTAGTTCAAAATCCTGTTTTAGTTTTAACACCTATCTCTGCTTCAAATTTGTCTTTGCCGAGAAACTCAAAGGATGGTCTGGTATATGTGGAAATACTGAACGGTTGTGGTATAACTAATGCCGCTGATTGGGCGGCTCGTCGGCTAAAGGGACAGGGTATTATTATTTCTAGTATTGCGAATGCAGATAATTTCAACCACCGGAAAACGATTGTTCGATCTTCCATTGGTTGTCCTGTCGCACTTGAAGACGCTTTGGAGAGAATGGGATTATTCAAAAAAGATGTAGAGGAATCGGGGATTTTCCCTGGCGGAGTTGACGTAATCATTGTTCTTGGTAAGGATTATCTAAGTCTGAAAAGCGATAAAAATCGTGAATGATTTCATTTCTGAAAAAAACAAAATCAAACAACTTTTCTCAAATCCAACTTCTCGTACATTGATGGGAGTTTGGGTTCTTTTGAAAGGTTCTAGGTTCACTTTGAGATCTTTGTCCGAATTACTTTCTTTGTCCGAAGACGCTTTAGACGCAAAACTTCAAACTTTTGCGGGTCTTGGATTAATTCATATTATTGCGGATTCTCAAGCGGAACGACAAGTGGAGTTTTTGGGAGGTTCGAATCCAGAACTTGAAAGGACAATTCTTGAGTTTTTCGATGGGCGTAAAAGTGACTATGATACGGTTGAGTTAAAAGTGAGGTCCTTACTTTATAAAACTATACTTATAAGTCCGCTATAATTCGCAATGATCGATATTTTTTACATAAAGAAAACATTACAAGAAGCCATTAAATCCGCAGTTTCAAATCTAAATGTACCTGATTCTCTCATTGCAATTGAAATACCCAAGGAAAAGGGACATGGTGATTTTTCTTCACCTATAGCAATGATATTAGCCAAAAAATTAAAAAAATCACCGATGCTAATTGCTCAGGAATTAGTCCCCAAAATTAACTTGCCCATTGAATTCGCTGAAAAAATTGAAATTGCACCTCCTGGATTTATTAACGTTACTTTAAATTTGAAAGTCTACTTTTTGGCTCTTCTATCTGCACTTGAGCAAGATAAGGATTATGGAAAAAACAACCAGGGCCAGGGACTTAAATTAATTTTAGAATTCGTTAGCGCTAACCCAACGGGCCCTTTGAACGTAGTAAACGCAAGAGCGGCCGCTTTAGGTGATTCCATTTCTAATCTTTTAACTGCTTCTGGTTGGGAAATAATAAAAGAATATTATGTAAACGATACAGGTGTTCAGGCTCGTCTTTTTGGTGAATCGCTTTGGGCGGCGTATCAAAGGATTAACGGTATTTCAACAGAAGCTCCCGAGGGTGGTTATCAAGGGCCTTACATGGAAGATTTGGCCCGTGAGGTTTTAGAGATACCCGAATTTAAAGAAAAGTTAAAAAATCTTTCTAAAGAAGAAATGTGCCAATGGATGGGCGAATGGGGAATGGCGAAGATAGTTATCTGGCATCGGAATGCCATGGAGAAATATGGAGTTTATTTTGACAGCTGGTATAGCGAAAATAAAAATTTACATCAAACTCATTTAGTCGATAAAGTAATACAACGTTTGAAGACAGATCAATTGGTTTATAAAAAAGAAGATGCACTTTGGATTAAAACTTCAGAATTCGGTTCTCCTAAAGATGAAGTGGTTGTTAAGGGTAATGGACTTCCAGCATATTTTACAGCGGATATTGCCTATCATCTTCAAAAGTTTGAACGTGGATTTGATCGAATTTTAGATATATGGGGACCGGATCATCATGGTCACATCCAACGCATGAAATCAGCCCTCTTGTGCTTAAAACAACCGGTGGATCATTTTACTGTTTTAATTGCTCAACAAGTCAATCTTTTAGAATCAGGTGAAAAGGTAAAAATGTCTAAACGAGAAGGAAAATTTGTAACCATGGATGAGCTTTTGAATAGTGTTGGAAAAGATGCGGCGAGATTCTTTTTTGTAATGAGAAGCTCTAATAGCCACTTGGATTTTGATATTCAGATTGCTCAGAAAAAAACGGATGAAAATCCAGTTCACTATATTCAATATGCACATGCAAGAATTTGTAGTTTGTTGAAAAAAGCACTTGAAAACGGGTTTAAGCCAACTGGTGATTTGAAATTGTTGGAATGCCTAAAGGAGCCGGAAGAGATTGTACTTTTAAAAGAAATATTAGCATATCCACAGTGGGTCGAAGAGAGCGGTCGACTTTATGAACCGCATCGTATGGTTGTCTATTTACAAAGTTTGTCTGCAAGCTTTCATTTATTTTACGGAAAGCATCGTATTATCGATTCTCCGCAAATTTTAGGAAACGCTCGATTAGCATTGGCCCTAGGGGTAAAAAATGTGCTTCGAAATGCTTTGAAGTTATTAGGGGTTTCGGCACCAGAGTCAATGTGAATTAGTTTTCCTGGGGGTTTCATTGAGAAAAGTTGTTTGCTTTTCATTTTTTTTTGTTTTTTCTGTATTGCTAGGGTGTTCCAACGTAAGACCTAAGATGGCCAAAGATGATATGGACTTTCAGAGAGTAAAAGACGCCATCGGAGAAGGAAATTATGAAAAAGCTGTGAAGGACGCAAAAGAAATAACCGATAAATTTAACACCACATTATTTTCTAGGAATGTTTTATATTTTGAAGCCTACGCAATTGTGTATGGATGGGGAGATTTTCAACAGGCACGACTTCCTTTAAAACAACTTCTGGATACGGATACAAATGATTTCATAACGATAAAAGCAGAACGATTATCAGCAGATAATCTGTATTGGTTAGGAAATTACTCTAAAGCAATTCGAGAATATCAAAATCTTGAATCAATTCAAGATAGGCAATGTGAAAATTATGCTAAATTGCAAATCGCAAAATGTTTATTATTGGAAAATAAGCTTGGGGATGCTTTAGCCGTTTATCGTTCATTAGCAGAGAAATTTGAGATGGATTCAACCGCTGATTCGGCACAATTGATGGTTGCAAATGTATACATGAAATTGCAGAATTTCAATCAAGCAAAAACTGAATTTCAAAAATTAGAATCTTTGACCAAAAACAATAAAGATATCCAAATCTCTGGCCAAAAAGCTTTGAGCTTGATAGAAAAGAAAGAGTCTTTTCAAGGACAAATTGGAGTGCCTAAATGAATTTTGAAATTTGGGTTATTTTATTATCTTTTATGGGCGCGATTGCAATTGGAACACTCACCTGGATTCTGATGGACAAACTACTTCGAAAATTAGTATTGGGTATTTTAATTTCTAATTTTTTTGAAAAAATTGGAAAAACTAATCGGAAACTTAAATATTCCTTTTTTCGGATATTTTTCATGGCAATAGGTGTGGCGATGATTTGTATACTTCAAAATAAAATACTTTTTTTTATTTTTACATTGGTAATATTTGGGGATGTGGGCAGAGCTTATTATCCAACAGTGGAAGATAAAATCCGTAAAAAAAATAAAATAAGAAAACTAAAAGAATTATTTCCACAAACCATAGGAATGATGATTCAAGCTTTAAAGGCTGGACAAACTATTCAGCAGGTTTTGGAGTATCTTTCGAAAGAAAGCCCTGCGCCTTTAAAAGAAGAATGGATTCAAGTTTGTATGGAAATGAATTTAGGAGCATCCTCAGAGCAAGCTTTGAATCAAATGGAACTTCGTTACCCCGAATTTTTAGATTTTCAGCAGTTTTTACAAGCGTATAAAATTTCAAGGCAAACAGGAGCAAATCTAACACATTTATTGGAAATTTTATTGGAGGGAATGGAACAAAAAAACCGATTGTTGCGGAAAATGGATGCGATGACTGCTCAGGCAAAGCTATCAGGCTTACTTATGGGGTTGTTGCCATTTATTTTGGGTTTTGTGTTTTTTCTTATGGATCCAACATTATTGTCCCCATTGGTGACTGAGAAATTGGGATGGGGCATTTTGCTTTTGTCTGTTGTTATGGAAACGATCGGGTTCTTTTGGATTCGACAGTTACTTCAAATCGAGGTTTGAAATGATGTATTTTTTCGCCACTATCTCAGCAATAGCGTTTGGATTGATGTTTGAACAATTGGCATTATTAGTTCTGGAACGTATTTTTGAATATCGCCATACTGTACAGTTGAGAATACTGACGGGGGAAACGCGTCCCCAAGTGCCTTTCAGGGTGTTTGTGGAAAGTTTGGAAAAATGGTGCAAGAAGGTTGTTCAAATAGAGTTTTTTAAAAATTATTTAAATTTTTTAAACCAATTGATACAACGTTCGCAAAAAAAAGAATTAAAACCGGAACAAATAGTCAGCTATCAAATCCTAGCTGTGTTGTTAGGAATATTTATTTTTATACCCTTAACAGAAAATACAATAATTACATTTTTTGCTTCTGTTTTAGGGACCTTTTCTCCAATTTTGTGGTTGAGAGATGCGGCTTTTCGTCGTGAAAAGGAGATTCTAAAAGAGTTGCCAACCGCTTTAGAAGTGATCTCGCTTTGTGTAGAGGCTGGATTAAGTTTGGAGCAGGGATTAACCCAATATTTACAAAATAGTAAGCCGCAGTCGCTTAAATCTGAATTTACAAAAGTTTTGGAACAAACAAAGATGGGATCTAGTCGAAAAGATTCATTACAATCAATGAGCTCTCGACTTAATTTAACAGACGTTTCTTTATTTGTCACAAGTGTAGTCCATGCTGAACGATTTGGGACGGGTATGGCCAAAACTTTGCGCCAGTTGGCGATTACAATGCGTGACAAACAAGTACAACGGGCAGAAAAAGCAATTCAAGAATTACCAGTTAAAATGCTTTTGCCGCTTTTGCTTTTTATTATGCCGGTAACTTTTTTAATAATTTTTGGCCCCATTTTGTTGGATCTTTTTCAATAATTCGCAAAAGTGAAAATCCACATTTTTTTTAAAATCCACGAAGCCCGAACGGTTAGTCGGAGATTAATTGGACTAATCGGCCGTCGTCATTGGCCGAGCCGATATAACGGACTTTTTTTTCCGTCGTGTCGTTCGTTACATACCTGGTTCACATTTGTTAGTCTGGATTTAATTTTCTTCGATAATGACGGGAGAGTTATCAAAGTTTTTGAAAAAACAAAACCTTGGTCTATGTTTTGGGCATTGAACGCAAAACACTGCTTAGAAATTCCTGCGGGATTGGTTTTAAGAAAAAAAATAAAAATTGGTGATAAAATTCGGTTGAATATAATTTAGAATTTGCTGTTACTCGAAATAATAAAAGCTAGAGGAGTCACTATGCTTTATGATTTTTTAAAATCGGATCCTGAAGTTTGGAGTGCTAACACGAAAGAAATTCTGCGTCAGAATGAAAAATTGGAATTGATCGCCTCGGAAAATTTCACCAGTTTGGCCGTGATGGCGGCTCAGGGCGGTGTTATGACTAATAAATATGCTGAAGGCTATCCGGGTAACAGGTATTACGGGGGGTGTGAAAATGTTGATGCGGTTGAAAATTTTGCACGTACAAGAGCCAGCCAACTCTTTTTTAACGCGGAGTATGTCAATGTTCAGCCCCACTCAGGAAGTCAGGCAAATATGGCGGTGTATTTCACATTTATTCAACCGGGTGATGTGGTTCTAGGATTAGATTTGTCGCACGGGGGTCATTTGACTCATGGTAATAAAATGAATTTTTCTGGCAGAATGTATAACTTTTTTGCTTATCAAACACGAAAAGAGGATGGCCGAGTTGATTTGGATCAAGTTTATGATTTAGCTCGCAAACATAAACCAAAAATGATAAGTATAGGCGCGTCTGCTTATTCGCGCGATTGGGACTATGCCACTTTTCGTAAAATTGCCGATGAAATTGGTGCGTTTCTATGGGCTGATATTGCCCACACCGCTGGACTCATAGTAGCTGGCGAATTAAACAATCCAATGCCACATTGTCATGTTGTGACTACTACTACTCATAAGACATTGAGAGGACCAAGAGGTGGTATGATCTTGATGGGTAAGGACTTTGAAAATCCGTTTGGTCTAACAGCGACCAAGAGCGGGCGAGTCCGAAGAATGAGTGAATTAATTGACAGTCAAATTATTCCCGGAATTCAAGGCGGGCCGCTCATGCATGTTATTGCGGCCAAAGCGGTCGCTTTCCGAGAGGCGTTAGATATTTCATTTAAGGATTATGCCAAGCAGGTTAAGCTGAATGCGAAGGCTTTGTGCGAATCATTATTAGGATTTGGATTTCAAGTGGTTTCGGGTGGAACTGAGAATCATTTAATGCTGATCGACCTTCGAAATAAAAAGATCAACGGGAAACAGGCTCAATTTGCATTGGATGAAGCGGGAATAACAACGAATAAGAACTCAGTGCCTTTTGATACTGAATCGCCTTTTTTAACTAGTGGAATTCGTTTAGGAACTCCGGCATTGACAACTCGTGGATTTAAGGAGCAAGAAATGAAACAAGTGGCAAATTGGATTAATTTAATAATTGACGCGCCAGATAGTGAACGGATTAAGACAAAGGTGAGAGGTGAAATCGGGGAACTCACGCCCAAATTTCAACTTTATCCTGAGCTTTTGAAAACAATCAGTTAAGAAGTCATTTTCCGATAGGTATTGGAAGTGATACTGAAGATTGGAGCGCCGGCGTCCAACTGGGGCAAGTGCCACCATCGGTTGTTAGGGCTTTAACATCAGCCCCATTTATACTTGCTACGTAAATATTTAATGTATCATCTTCTCCGTCGGAGAAACAATAAACTACTTTCCTATCGGCTTGCGCAAATTTTGGACAAAGGCTATGCGTGCTGTTTGTAAAATTAATTGGGTTAGTACCATCAACATCCATAGTGTAAATTTGGGTGATGTTTGCCCGATACAAATTAAAGATTATCTTTTGTCCATCAGACGAAAAAGAGGGGGATCCCACATTCCAATCAGTATAGTTTGTCAATTTGGTTAAACTCTTGTCTGACAAATTTAAGAGCCAAATATTATAAACGGGGTCATCGGCGTTTGACAAAAAGAGAAGGCTTTTTCCATCGGGTGAAAGAACAGGACACAAAGCGGAGTGACCCACCAGTAAAGTTTCTGGATTGTATCCATCGGAATCCATCATCCAAATGTCACCTTCAATTGCATAAATAATCTTTTCACCGTCAGATGACCAAGAGGGAGAGTCGTTTATTAAAAGGTTTTGATCATTTGTTCTGAGCGAATTAGTTTCATCAAAAGTCAATTGTTGTCGATGATGAGATTCCATTAAGTCCATTTCCCATAGTTGGTAGATTCCACCTTCCGCATTCGACCAATAAACAACTTTGTCACCCTTTGGAGAGCAAGCTGGAAACCACTCGGTACTGGTTCCGCTCGTGAGTGGAGTAATTTGATCATTACTTAAATCAAGGAGCGCAAGATGACCACGCTGAATGAATATTAAAGTTCCGGCAGGAGCCGGAGGTAAGGGGGTTGGAACGGGCGGTGGAGAAATTAATTGCTTTTTTTTGCAAGAAACATCCCATGAAGAAAAAATCAATAATAAAAATACTAAAATAAATCGAGCGAGACGCGGAGAAATTTTCATAAATGGCCTCATTTTTTTGACCAGTCTGGAAATTGCACCCCTGCGATAGAAATTTTTGTTTTATTTAAACCAGATACATCCATTGTCCATAAATCTCCAGATTGTATGTAGGCAATTTTATCTCCATCTGGAGACCAAATGGCATTGGTAACTCCTGGCTCTGTCAAATAATTTAGTTTTCCAGTATCGGTTTGATCTTTACTAGGTTGATCCACTAAAGCGACTCGATAATTATCTTCTGACGGATCTTTTTTCGCTAAAACCAGAAGCGGGCTGGAACCCGTTTCAGAAGGAGAATATCGAATAATTGGGCCTAATTCTGGACTTGCATTCAGAATAAGAGGTTGGGGTATGGAAGTTTCAGGGGAAGCAGTAAAAATGTAGTTAGAGTTATAAAGGTAAGCGACTTCTTGTGCATCCGAGGACCAAGAAATATCTTGGGTAGAATAGTTAACATCAACAAGTTTTAATTTATCTAATAAACGTGGATTAACTAACCATAGACTAAATGATTGTTCACCTTTTTTTAGCAAAAAAGCAATGGGGCGGTTATCGCGATAAGGTGCCCATTGAATATCCGTTATTGAATAACTCGTGTAAGCAGGTGTGTAAAGGGAAACAGTTGTCTGAGTTTCAGTAGATACTTTCCAAACCTGACCATGATAAATGTAAGCAATTTCATCACTTTTGGGAGACCAGGTAAAAGGTGGTTTCAAACTAAGAGAGTCCGGAATCGTCATATCATCATAAAAAGTTAATTGTTGTGGAGTTTTGGCTCCCTTCTCAAGAACAAATAAATTTAATTTACCATCTATTTGATCTGAAAGAAAAGCCAAAAACTTCCCACTGGGGGACCATGATGGGTAGAAAGAACTAGTACCGAGAGAAGTTAATCGTGCAGAATTAGTGCCATCGGTGTTCATGCACCAAAGGGTAGGTTTTTGGTTTTCCAATAGGGTATAGGCAAATTGTTCAACATCCTGTGGAGTTGCAGTGGCGGTTGGGGTAAATGAAAGCTTTGAAGTACCGGAGGAAACTAAGGGAATTTCCATTGAACCTTGATCTTGCGGGTGAATTGAAACTATTGATTGTGGAGACGGTGATTTTGAACCCATAGTTGTACTTGTTGTAAGGGGCAGAGAATTGACCATCGGAGAGTAAACTGTGGAAAATTCACTTACTTTTTTAAAAAAAGGTAAGGTTCTTTTCCCGCATCCCGGAATATTAACAACACATCCCGATGAAATTAGCAACAAAACTAGAAGCATTGCTGAAAAGATGGAGAGGCTTTTGAAAGTTTCGCGCAATCGGGTTCCCTTGTGGATAACTTTTGAAAACCATTAATTTCAAAGCAGTTTATGACCTGTTGAGATGAAAGTCAACAAAATCAATGCTTTTCAGGCAGTTCTATTAAAATAAGCCATCCTTCTTTTTGGGGGATAATTCGAGCAGAAAGTTTAACTGGAGACATAAAAGATTGTGAAACTTTCACTGGTTGTCCTTTCTTCAGCGCTTCTGTCAATTCAGGATGGGGCGCTAAATCAAATAGATGTGCTCCGACTAATTGGTTTTGATCTTTTCCTAGGATTTGAGCGGCTTCTTTAGAAACCTGTTTTACTATGTACCCACCATCTATTATGACTTGCGGGGTTCCATTTAAAGAGACTGAAACATTTACTTCATCAGAAGGATAATTTTTTTGGGGAGCCAGATGACTACTTTTTATTGAAGTTGAAGATATTTTATGTAAATGAATCATGCGAAATTGAAAAATTAAAAGAAATACTCCGATCGCAGAACAGTCCAACAAACCCATCCATCCCCAACTCATAGGATCGGGGATGGATAAAAATAAAGCTTTAACTTCCAAAGTTGAATTTGGTTGGCTTGGCAAAGAGATCGTTTGGTGATAAAGCCAAAGGTTTGGAAATTCAAAAGATAATCCAGGAGGAGAATTGGCTGGAATTTTTTCTTGGTTACCGGATGCCGCCACCATTTTTTGATTTAAATCCACTCTTGCATCAATGTTTTCAGCAGGATTTTCCAAAAGTTTTGCCCAATCGACCAACGCCATATCGTCGTTTTGAGTTACTATATAATCAAGGTGTGCCTGGATCGGTTGAATGGTTCTCAAGGCCGAAGCGATTCCTTGTTGATAGGCTAAATAAAAGTTAATGACAAACGCAATAAAGCCAATGCCAAGTACTCCTCCAAGGGGGAGGAGTATGTTTTGATATTTCATAATGTTTACCTTTAGAGTATTAAAATAAATATAATAACCCACTCATTATTCCATTTTATCCATGGTTTGAGGTCCGCAAGAGTGAAAAAAAACAAATTAGAATTGAAAAAGTTAAGGTTCAATATTGATAAAGTAGACGCGAAAATAGTTCATCTTCTAAATCAAAGAGCCAGCACCGTTTTAAAAGTTAAAGTTTATAAAAATGAAGGGTCATTACAATTTTATGCGCCGCATAGAGAAATGGAAGTTTACCGAAAAGTTTCAAATTTAAACCATGGTCCCTTTCCGACAGAAGCATTAAAAGCGGTTTTCCGTGAAATTATGTCAGGATCTCTCGCGTTAGAAACAAAGCTCAAAATTGCCTATTTTGGCCCCCAAGGTAGTAATACCCATATTGGGGCAGTGCAAAAATTCGGAAATTCTTCTGCTTTTGTAGCTGTTCCCACAATAAAAGATGTTTTTCAAGAAGTGGAAAGAGGTAGAGCCGATTATGGGGTGGTCCCAGTTGAAAATTCGACGGAAGGAATTGTAAATCAACCCTTAGATTTGTTTGTGGACTCAGACTTAAAAATTTGTTCTGAAATTTCAGTACCCATTTCATATATGCTGATGTCATTGTCTGGAAACAAAGAAAACGTTAAAGTCATTTTTAGCCATCCACAAGCTTTGGCCCAAACCAGAATGTGGCTTGAAACGCATTTGCCGGGAATTAAAACATCGGAAGTCGCTAATACCGCTAAAGCTGCTCAATTGGCGGCGTCCAATAAAAAAGCGGCTGCCATTGCGTCAGAATTGGCGGCTAAACTTTATGGGTTGAGATCCATAGCCAATCGAATCGAAGATTTGAGTGATAATCGCACTCGATTTTTGATTATTGGTAAAACTCAAGCCGAGCCGACAGGGCAAGATAAAACTTCAATTATGGTTTCTATTAAAGACAGAGTGGGCGCGCTATTTTCTATTTTGCATCCCTTTGAAAAACAAGGAATTAGTCTTACTGGTATCGAATCGCGGCCTTCCCGAAAAAAGGTTTGGGATTACTATTTTTTTATTGATTTTTTGGGGCATGTCAGCGATCCAAAGGCTCAAAAAGCGTTGTCTGAGATTGAAAAAGCCGCTCTTACAGTTAAAGTTTTGGGTTCCTATCCACGCGGAGAAATTTGACAGCCATGTCGTTTCAAATTCCTATTCGGCCTAATATCCAAAAGATGAACCCCTACGTTCCTGGTAAACCTATTGATGAGGTAGAGCGGGAATTGGGTATTACTGGAGTATCCAAGTTAGCCTCAAATGAAAATCCACTGGGGCCTTCGCCTAAAGTTTATGAAGCTTTGGTCATAGGTGCAAAATCCGTTCATCGTTATCCGGATGGGTCTGCATTTCTTTTGAAAAAAGCGCTTGCTAAATACTTAAACATTAAAGAAGAGTCCCTGCTTTTAGGAAATGGTTCCAATGAATTATTGATATTGTTGGCGGAAGCGGTACTAACTCCTGAAACTGAAGTTTTATATGCCGTTCCTAGTTTCGTGGTTTATCCGATCGCCACGCAACTTTTTGGTGCAATTGCGACACCTATACCGCTTTACGAGAATAAACACGATCTTAAAGCTTTCGCCAATGCGTTAAGTTCCAAAACTCGGTTGGTTTTTATTTGTAATCCAAACAATCCCACGGGAACGATGGTTTCGTTGTTGGCGATCGAAGCATTTTTGAAAATTTGTCCTCCTACGGTTTTAGTTGTTTTGGACGAAGCTTATTACGAGTATGTTGAAGAAAAAACTTATTTTGAATCATTACAATTGTTAAATAGATATTCGAATTTAGTGATTTTACGGACATTTTCAAAAGTCTTTGGATTGGCTGGTTTACGGATAGGCTATGGAATGGCTCGTCCAGAATTAGTAGATGCAATTCAACGTTTTCGTCAACCCTTTAGTATTAATAGTCTGGCCTTAACAGCTGCGGAAGCGGCGCTTCAAGATCGATCACACTTGAGCAAAGTAGTGCAACTCAATAAAGCAATGCGTGAAAAAATTCAAAATGGATTAAAACAGTTGGGGATATTAGCGATCCCGAGTCAAGCTAATTTTGTTTATTTCCATATTCAAAATTCTTCCGCTATTTATGAAAAACTTTTGAATCAAGGAGTTATTGTACGTCAGTTTGGGCCGGAAGCTCTTCGAGTTTCAACTGGAACTGAAGAGGAAACCGAGCGATTTTTAATATCGTTTAAAAACGCCATCGCCAAATAGTAATTATTACGAGGTTGTAATTGAAAAAAATAGCTATTTTGGGTGTAGGACTTTTGGGTGGTTCTTTAGCTATGGCCTTGAAAAAAAAGAAGGACATTCAACTGGTTGGATGGAGCCGGAGAAAGTCTGCACGCCAAAAAGCATCTTACGTTTTGAAAATGGTTTCAAGGCTAGAAGATGCTGTAGATTCGGCACAGATAATCGTTATCTGCACTCATTCAAGTCACGTTGTGAAAATTTTGCCAATGATTGCCAATGCAGCGGATCCGGACGCCCTTATTTTGGATGTTTCGAGTGTAAAAAGTGAAATCATTCGAGAGGCTTCCGTGTATCCGTGGGCGCCTTTTCACTTTGTGCCTTGCCATCCGATGGCAGGCAAAGAAAAATCCGGAGTTGAACAGGCGGATGAAAAACTTTATCAAGGGAAAGTTGTATTTATTGCGCCGCTCAAAAGTAGTCCTCGAAAGCTTATTCAAAAAAGTGTCTTATTTTGGAAAAGTGTAGGAGGTATGCCAGTAATTATATCGGCTGGTCAACATGATCAGTTTGTAGCTCTTACCAGTCACTTACCCCATTTATTAGCGGCTCTCTTAACAAATATTTATGGGACATATAAAAAGAAGAATCCATTAATTGAAACTGCGATTGGCTCAGGTTTCAGAGACTTTACCAGAATTGCCGCTGGCAATCCATCAATGTGGAATGATATTTTTCAGATGAATCGAAAAGAGATTAAATTTTTTCTAGGTCAATATCGAAAAAGTTTTTTGAAATTTGAAAAGGAACTAACGAAAACTAAGTCCAGTTATTGGAAGCCCTTCTTCGAAAAATCAAAAAAAATTCGTGAACAAATATGAAAAGAATCATTATCCGTCCAGCCTCTTTTCTTCGTGGAACGATAGAAGTTCCGGGTGACAAATCTATTTCGCATCGTGCAATTATGCTGGGCTCTTTGGCCACAGGTGTTACAGAGATTCATCATTTTCTTCCTTCGGCGGACTGTCTCTCGACCATCGAAATATTTAAAAATATGGGTGTTTCAATTAAACGACAAAATAATTTAGTCTGGGTCGATGGAAAAGGATTAAATAGTTTACGATTACCTCGGAAAATACTAAATGCGAGAAATTCGGGAACAACCGCTCGTATTTTACTTGGGCTTTTATCCGGTCAATCTTTTTCAAGTCGTTTGACTGGTGATAAATATTTACGCCGTCGTCCCATGAAAAGAGTAGTAATTCCTTTGACACAAATGGGTGCCAAGATTGCAGGAAGAGTAAATGCAAATAATCTTCCGTTGAAAATTGAACCTCGTAAGCTTCGATCCATTAACTACGAGTTGCCAGTCGCTAGCGCACAAGTGAAAAGCGCAATTCTCATGGCTGGACTTTTTGCCCTAGGCGAAACGAAAATTACAGAACCCGCTCAAAGTAGAGACCACACAGAGCGAATGTTTCACACTTTTGGAATTCCTTTGCAAAAACGAGGATTAACAATTATTCAAAAAGGGCCGGCCAAACCCTTTGAAGCCAAGAAAATTGTGGTTCCTGGAGATTTTTCATCAGCCGCTTTTTTTATTATTGCCGCTTTGATTACGCCTAATTCTAAAGTTTTGTTGAAAAATGTTGGTATGAATCCTTCGCGAATTGGCTTAATCGACGTACTTTTAAAGATGGGAGCCCTTATTCGCGTTTTCCCACAGCGAATAAAAAATGGAGAAGAACCAATTGCGGATGTTTTGGTTCGAACCTCTTCCTTAAAGGGTATCGAAGTTGGCGGGAATCTTGTGCCGCGAATGATTGATGAGTTTCCAATTTTTGCGGTGGCGGCTACCCAAGCTGAGGGTTTAACGGTTGTGCGAGATGCGGAAGATTTAAAGGTAAAAGAATCCGATCGAATACTGATGATGGTTGTGACATTGCAAAAAATGGGGGCAGATATTGAAGCCCAACCCGATGGATGGCTTATCAAAGGTCCGACACCCTTAAAGGGGACGAAGCTTTCCTCCGGAGGTGATCATCGGGTAGCTATGTCTTTAGCGGTGGCAGCCTTGATTGCAGAAGGATCAACGACTATTTTAGATACAGAAAACATAAACACGTCGTTTCCAAATTTTGAAAAAGTTCTTAAAAGCGTGATTCAAAAATAACTGGAAAGACTTAAAAGGCCTAAAAATGGAAAATGTGATTATTGTCGCAATCGATGGGCCGGCAGGCGCCGGAAAAAGCACGGTAGCAAAGCGACTGGCTCATAAATTGGGTTTTTTACATATCGATACTGGGGCCATGTATCGAGCTGTGACATTAGCTGCGTTGCGTCAAAAAATCGATCTTAACAACGATCAGGAATTGGAAAAAATTGCCCATAATTCGAAAATCGAACTTCGACCAGGAGAACCTGAAAATAAAGTTTTTTTAAATGGAGAGGACGTCTCCCAAGAAATCAGGACTCCTGAAGTTACCCGGTCGTCCGCACATATAGCCAATTCGGTTCCGGTTCGAAAAATTCTAGTGGCTCGACAACAACAAATGGGGCGAGTCGATAGTCTTCCCTATGGAGGTGCGGTTCTGGAGGGAAGAGATATTGGAACGGATGTTTTTCCAGACGCTTTATTTAAATTTTTTTTAGACGCCTCAGTTGAAACTCGTGCGCAAAGACGATTATTGGATTTGCAAAAAGCCGGCATCGAAACAACTTTACAAAAAGTAATGGAAGAAGTCGCGGCCCGTGATGATCGTGATTATAAACGTCCGATCGGTGGCTTAAGAAAAACCCCGGACTCAATTGTTCTGGATCATTCCCATTTTAATGTGGATGAGTCGGCCGCGGATATATTTCAATATATTCAAGACCATAGAAAATGAGCTGAAAAGGACAAAAAATGTCTGAAGCTTTTGAAGAAAAAATTATGCCAACATTGAAAACCTCTTCTTGGGTGCGATGGGGTTTCCTAACCCTGGCATTTGTAGGGGCGATAGGGTGGTATTTATCAAATGATATAGTGGTCGGCCTATCTTCCGCAGGGGCCGCCCTTATTATTTTATTTTTTTCGTGGCGCTCTCTTTGGTTTCAAGTCCACGTGCTTTCACTCAAGGAGTTAGAGCTTTTTTTAATGCGAAGCCGCATTTTACCAATAGACTATAAATACTCAAATTCCAAGACATTAGCTGAGATTCAGAAAGTTAAGAAAGATTTAATGGATCTGGGTTACGAGGAATTCAAAACCCATCAGAAAAAATTTCAAGAAACAAAGCATGTTCTCGATAAGTTTGTAGGGACCCGTGCCTCACAATTTGCCAGCCAAACAGGGAATAAGGCAATTTGGGAAGGCGAGTTAACCAAAGTTGTTGTTCTTTTTTCGGATGTTCGAGGGTTCACCAGTATGACTGAAAAATTAAAGCCACAAGAAACTATTCGGTATTTAAATCGCATGTTTACTGAGCTAGAAGAAATCATCACTCTTTCGGGTGGGGAAATAAATAAATACATGGGAGATGCCATCTTGGCCTTTTTCCCATTCCCGAACGAAAATCCTCAACCAGCTGTTCGAAAAGTTTTGCAGAGCGCTTTGCGCATGCAAGATAGTTTTCATGAGGTTCAAGCCAAGTTTCGAGAAACCTACAGCGAAATTGTTCAAACTGGAATGGGTATTGGTATTGCGGGAGGGGATGTTATTTTAGGAAATTTGGGATCAACTCGACGAATGGAGTTTACTTTGATTGGAGACACGGTCAATCTTGCTTCTCGTCTTTGTTCCATTGCCGAAGATGGACAAATTCTTGTCAATACTGAAATAGCACATGTAGCCGCAGATCAGTTTCGTATGGAAGCCTTGGATCCAGTTCGTATTAAAGGTAAAGCCGGTACTTATACCCCTTATGCTGTTACGGGTGAACGAATTCAGCAGGGATTAGCTTAAGTGATTTTTTTTAATCTTTCTAAAGTGAATAAAATTTTATTTTCCATTTTTATTTTTATTAATTTTCAGTCAACAATTTTTGCTCAACAAGTAACATCGACTCTTGTTCGCGATAGTTTGAATGACATCAAAACTATTTCAAAGGGTGATGCGGCAGCTCAATATCTTTTCCAATGGTTTTATGCTTTCAACGATTTTTTAAAAGATCCAGTTAAATTGGTTTTCTGTTCTCGAGGCGATAACAAAATCAATGTGATCATAATGAGTCGAAATCAAGACCGGGATCCACAAAGAGCCCAAACGAGCATCTCGGATGTTTTTCAATTAATTTTGATTGCCAATAAACAGTTACAAAAACAATGCGGTGTTTCGATTAACGAAAGTAATGTCATTATCGCGTACGACATAGTTGATTCAAATTTTAAAATTTTCGAATCAATGAGATTTGATGACGGAAAATATATTGATAAATAGTTATTAAGTAAAAACATTGTCAGATTTTATAGCGAAAAATCTTTTACTCCGAAATCTTATCTTTTAATCCTTGGATTGACGCGCATTAAAGATAAGCAACGAGGATATAGTTTGCATTTTGAATATTTTGCTTATCTTTCTAAAATATAAAAATGAAATTTTCAAAATACCACATTGAAACTCCTGGTTCAAAGGATGAAAAGCGGTTTTTTTGCTATTATGCCAAAACCGAATCATTTCGTTGAAGGACGGTCATGCGAGATTGGAGTAGATCGACCACTACACTTTTTTTGGCCTTTTGCTTGGGGACATCTTGTTTTTGTGTATATCTCACTTACCTACCAATAAATCATACCTACGACGGAATGGTGTTTGCTTCTCTGATTGAACAAAAGGAAGTTCCGTTTTGGGAACTGTTCCATCCTCATCACTTGCTTTATAATTTTTTGGGAAGAATGATTTTTCTTTGGGGGCATTTCCACGGCGCCGATTGGGATGGGTTAGAGGCACTTCAATTTTTTGATGTTTTGACAGGTGTTTTAGGTGTCATTGTGGCCTTCCATCTTTTGGTTCGATTAACTGAAGATCGATGCATGGCGTTTCTTTCATCTTTAGGATTGGCTTTCACCTATAGTTACTGGTATTTTTCAACGTCGCCAGGTGTTCGCATTTTTGCGACCGTTACCCCTTTGTTGGTTTGGTACGTTTCTTCTTACTTAAAAAATTCACCACCAATTTATGGCTTTTTTTTGGGAGTCGCCCATACGTTGGCGGTATTGGGACATCAAACGAATTTACTTTTGGTTCCTGCTTTTTTAGGTGGGGTTTGGTATTTAAAGGGAAAATCGGTTCAGGAAAAACTCTGGATGAGTTTTTTTTATATTTTTACACTGACGATAGGTGTTTTGGGTATTTATGCTTTTGTGGGCCGTTATCTTTGTGAAAGAACTACTTATTCATCTTGGGTTTGGTGGATTATGTCCTATATGCATGTGAAAGAATGGGGTGGTCATTTAGGACCAGCTGGTTTTGAAAAAGGTAGATTTGCCATGGTTTTTGCATTTTTGGCGGGTTCCTATCCTACTAAACCTTTGGGACAATATCTGACTTTTGGAATGGCTAGGAGCATTTTTCAGGATGCCATTTTGGTAGTTCTAGGAGCTTTACTCATCAATATTCGTTATTTTTGGCTTAAATATTCACAGACTATTTGGATAGGACTATTTTGGCTTTTGGCATTTGTTCCTTTTTTTATATGGTGGGAGCCTTGGAATATTGAATTTTGGGTTTCCTCTACCGTTCCTTGTTGGATTTTAATGGGGCTGGTGGCTTCCGATATTTCAAGGCATTTTACAAATCCTGTTCTTCGTCTTTCAAACCGATTACTTTTTTTATTACTCTGGGCTTCATTGATAAGTCTTTTGTTTTTATATAACTTTGAAGGACGAGTAAAAAATAATTCAACTACCTATGCAAACAAAGAGCTTCTAGCTGTTTTGGATTGGAAAACTAAACCCCATGATCTTTTACTTTTGACAGGGCTTAACACAATTCCTTTTTATATTGACCGATATGAGCATCGAAGTTATTTAAGCCTTTATAAATTCTTCCAAAAGTACAAATCATCAAAAAAAGAAGAAATGGATTTTCCTATAGATCCGTGGAAGGATTTGGATTCTCAATTCCGGGACACCTGGAAAAATCAAGGGAAGGTTTGGATTTTGACCGAGGTGGTGGACCCCAATAGCAATTGGACATCAATGTTGGAACAGCTGGAAAAATTTCCTGATGGAAGTTTACGAGATTTTTTTAACCAATATGATTTGGCGCCAGTTTCATATCACGATAAGGTTTATTTGTATGAGATAAGACCCAAAAATGTTAAAAATTCATCAGGCGCAAAGGTTCATAGTTTTATCACTCCGCCTCAAGACAGTATCCGTCGATGAAAATATTTTTACGGAGTTCGCTGCTAATTTTAATTAGTTTCATTTTTTATTTTTCAAGTTTTACTACTACATGTGCTCAAGACCAGATAATAGGATTAGAACCGAGCGTAACGCCCTTATTGGTTCCACCGAAAGATACAATACAAACTCCCGCAACACCATCTGATATTGTCAATGATTTATCTCAAGATGTTTCTTGGCTAAACGATCTTTATATTTGGCATGAAGCCCACAACTTGACTCAGGGTGGGGTTTCGGCCCAACAGTCGGGAGCCTATTGCATTGGCAATGGGCATTCATTCGCTCTCATTGGTTTGGAATCGCCTCTTTGGGATTGGTCTGACTTATATGGGGATTCTTATCAGGAACCAGATTTGGGGCACATGCAAATGAGTCTTACTCGTGGCGGAGAGGATATAACTTTTTCCCAGCAAGAAATTGGCTGGGTGCGTCGATCAGGTGTGGTCAAGGTTAAAGTGCAGGGAAGTGGTCTAACGGTGGAAACTTATGACTTTGCCCCGTGTCAATGGGAGAGAGAATGGGTTGATAATCCATCGGTTCTGATTCGATTGGTTCATATTATCAACCAAAGTGCGGAAACCCAGAGAGCTCTCGAACTTCATTTCAAAATTATTAGTGCTTGGAATGTAAAGGCTAATGTAAAAACCGATAAAAATGATCTGATTATAATGCAAAAACCAACCAAATCGAAAAGACGTACTTATTGGAGAATGGCGGCTTTCGATAACCGTCAATCCACGACTGAAGACCAAGTTTTGTATGATCCAGTTCCGTCCTTGGCTCCCGGGGCGGACGCTTGGCAGGCCTATTTCTTATTGTCGACAGACAGTCCGGAAGCGGGAGAGGATTTAGCTCAAAAATTAAGGTCTCAGGGGGCAAATAATCTCTTGGATGATACCCATAAGTATTATCAAAAATGGTTTCAATCTGGATCAGAATTCTCGGGAGATCCGGTGATTTGTGATTTATTTGAAATTCAATCGATTATTTATCAAAGTGAACATTCGCACTCCGGAGGGTTTTCGCCTCTGATTGGATATTCCTATACTTGGATTCGAGATAATAATGGTCCTATTCGCTGGTTTTTGAAAACTGGACATCCCAAAGAAGCTAAAAGCGCTATAGATTTTTTTCATGGAGTAGCCTCGAGCATGGGATCTTTACCCAATAGCATCCGAGTGGATTATCCGCTGACTTATCAGTTGGAGGATTTGTCTCACATTCATGTGGAGCATGCGGAGACCCCCAATTGGATTATTCTTCAGTACTGGTGGTATTACCTGACAACCGGAGATTTGAATACTATTCGTGAACGATGGCCTTATTTGAAACGGTGCTTAACAGGACAAGTGCAACAGGAGGGTAAGTTTTTTTTTCATCGAGATGAAACCTATCTCTGGTGTTTAGAGTCACGCTGTTTTGATTATGAAAGTTATCCAAATTATGATCTGTCGACTTATGCTTTTGCCACTGATTCTAGTTTTGACTTTGTGGCGGCTGCCGATCGGTTGGTTTACTTAGGCGGATTACTCCATTTTGATGTCAGTGATATCAAAAAAATGTCAGAGACAACCAGGAGCACCGTGGAAAAAACCTATTGGAGTGACACCGATGGTTATTGGGCGCCCGCCCAATCTTTATTAGGTCCTCTTTATAACGCACCTTATGCAAATATTCTCATAAATCCTTTTTGGTGCGGATATGCCCGGAATGATTTAGATCCATCTGGAGAAACACCAGATACAGAATCAAAAGCTGTTCAAGCTTTAACATCAGGCTATAAGTGGTTAGGTAAAAAAGATGGGTTTTGGAAAACGACCCCCAATGTTAATTTTTTTGTTGGAATGAATCCAGGACAATTGCTTTATGATCTTTGTAAGGCGCGACTCCCGTGGGCTGAAAAAGTGTATAAAAATGTATTGGAAGTTGCCAGTCCTTCCGGGGATTTTTCGGAAATGTATGATGGAGATTATCTTCCGTGGAATCCACCGGCTTGGGGACTGGGAAGCAGTGGTCGAGTGCGACCGTGGGAGGGAGGGCTAAATACTGAGTCGCTTTTTGAGTTTCTAACCGGGTTTACTCCGGATGCAGGAAGAAGCCGTGTAGTTTTCGCGCCTCATTTACCGACTAATTGCAAACAATTTTTTGCGGAACGATTACAGGTCAAAGACTCGAGAATTTCACTAGAATTAAAGCGTATTTCTTCTGATGCTTGGCAGGTAGTAACTCGATTGGATCAAGGACAAACACTCGAAGTTGTATTGGATTTTTGGCCTACCAATCGGTTAATAAACGCTATCGATACCAACGGAAGCGTAACTTGGGAAAAGGATCCGACTGTAAACAAAGGTCGGGAAGCACAAATTTCGTTTAATTTGGCAATGGGAGAAAATCGAACCTTTGTTATTCACGAAGGAGCAGCCATTCCGGATGTGGAGAAGAATCCACCGAATTCCCTTTCTTTCAATCCGAGCCCTTACTCAACGAATTCTTCTGATCTTTTATTATTGACCACGCCTTCCGCTGTTTTTTCATATGCGGGTCATATTCAACCTTTAAATTTTCTTAAAGTTGGTCGAAGCGAATTAGATCTGATGAGTCATTTGACCTCGTCTATTAGTTTTTTAGATTTAGACCTTCCTATTTCTCAACGGGATGTCGCTTCGGCATTGTTGGATGATCATGGAAATCCAAAGGCCAAAGTGGCAATTTGGGGACGTGGAGCATTCTCTTCAGGAAAACATGATTTTAAACCTGATTCATTTTGGAATGATCCCAAAATTGCTTTGGCCGTAAAGAATTTTCTGCAAGGGGGGGGAAATGTTTTAATAGGTCCTTCCTATTTGGATCGTGAGAATTTACCTCAATGGTTGGTCGATCTGACTCATGGGGGTTGGCAAGAAGGGGAAGAATCGGGTCAAGTTATTGCCATGCTCCCACAAAATGAGAAAACGCCTTTAAAATTAATGGACGAAATTGATATTGCTAACTTACGCTCAGAATCTGAACACCAAGTCCAATATGATGGACTCATTTCTACGGATACCCTCCAACTTCAAGAATTACCTCGATTGGTCAATAAAGTGACTGATCATGGGCGTACATTCAAGGGATTTTATCAATTTTCAGCTCATACGACACCCGGCATGCGCCATAGGTTGTGGGTTCGAGTGAATACTGGAAAAAATACAAAGGGAATGGCGCTTTTAGTACAAGTAGGGAATGAGTGGGTTCAAACGGGAATCCGAACCAAAAATTCCGGAAATGGCTCAAACTTTCTGACTTTTTATTTTGAAATTCCTGAAAAACTTATCACGAGTGATCGAACTGTTTTTCGACTTACTTCAAAAAATGGGTCGGATGTGAATGCCTATCATTTATGGATGTTTCGTTTGGAGTCGTCAGAAGGACAGCCCTTAGCGGAGTTTCTTGGATTTCCCGTAAACCAAGTGGTTGGAAAAGTGGATCATGGGTTAATTCCCAAGGGCGATTTTTGGCAAAAGCCTTTAATTTTATCCAATCGACCAGTCGAGGGAGCTGTTCTTATGCAGAAAATAGGAAATGGATATTTAATCCGCAGTCAGTTGCGATTAGAAGATTCTTTAAGCATGATTACCACTCTTTTAAATCATTCAGGATTGTCAAATTCTGTGTCTTCGATAATGGCAAAGTGAACGGTGTGTAGGTGGATACTATAAAATTAGAGTCTGTTTGTCCGGTTTTGTGTTTTTTGTTAAAGTGTTCCTAGGAAAGAGGATTTTTTGAAAAGCTCAAAGCGGTTTCTAAAAATGATAAATGTCTTTGAAAAAAGTAATCCAACGATTAAAGTCCCCGAACCTCGTCCGGTTATCTCTATCTCTGAGACTCTCATTAAAATGCGCCCCACATGGTGGGTAGTGGTTTATAGTTATTTTTTGACCATCGGTTTTTCTTGTCTTGTTTATCGTTTTTTTCTTTGGTGTCCGCCTTATTTACAGGAAGTGGTTAAAAATCTTCGAGGTTTGCCTTTTTTGTGGTTTGAGGTTGGCCTTTATTGGCTTGAAAGGGTATTCATTGGAATTGCACTTTTGAGTGCGATTTATCATAACTTGTGGAAAATGTGTACGCTTTACAAGCTAACGGACCATGATATCCAAATTAGTAATTGGTTTCCGATGCGCCGTCACCAAAGTATTCCTTATGGCGCGGTAAAGCGTATTGGGTTCAAACAAAGTCTTTTGGGGATTGTTCTCGATTATGGTGACGTTGAGATTGATACTGGAAGCGCTCAAGGCTCTGTTATTTTAGTTAACTGTCCAAAACCACAAAAATTCGCAGAAATCCTTCAACATAAGATCGAAGAAATTCTGCAACCCCATGTGCTTAAAAGCGAATCTTAAAATATGCTCATTTTCTGAGGAGTGCCTTTTTGAATAGGGCTTGGAACCGCAGTTAGAAATCCCTATAATTCACGCCTCGTACTTCAATCTTTTGAAAAGGTATTTCAAATGGCAATTCAGACGCTTGGAAAGAATAAAAAACAAAAATTTGCCCAAATTGGTCAAGTTACCTTGAGGGCTAAGGCCCAAGACACTCATGTGGCAGGATCTCAAATATTAATAACGCCTAAAAAAGTCAAAACAAAACTTCCTGGAAATAAAAAAGCTTATGACACGGTTTTGAAGGCTCGGAAAGAAATAGAAGCCATTCTTGATCATGAGGACCGTCGTTTATTTGTCGTGACAGGGCCTTGTTCCATTCACGATCCTCGAGCGGCGTACGAATACGCCACCCGGTTAAAAAAACTTGCGGGGATGGTTAAGTCCACTATGCTTCTCGTGATGAGGGTTTATTTTGAGAAACCACGAACCACCATTGGTTGGAAAGGATTGATAAACGATCCGGATATGAATGATTCGTTCCATATCGAGAAGGGTATTTTACTCGCTCGAAAACTTCTTTTGAAATTTAATGAAATAGGATTGCCCACCGCAACTGAGGCATTGGATCCCATTATTCCCCAATATATTGCGGATCTTATTTCTTGGTCTGCCATAGGAGCTCGAAC
>Ga0206852_1035_pt1 | contig 42458 bp, 21 predicted proteins | sample Alteio_BWOrgCont_14_FD_152849 | JGI IMG/M metagenome (GOLD analysis project Ga0206852, IMG submission 152849) | Enriched cells from forest soil in Barre Woods Harvard Forest LTER site, Petersham, Massachusetts, United States -... | ecosystem: Environmental > Terrestrial > Soil > Temperate forest >... | reverse complement strand
GGGAATCCGTACTTTTTCAAAATAGGCCAAGCGATTTCTTTGGCGGTTTTGTAGCCGTCGTCGATCGTGATGACGACCGAGCGGTCTGGCAGCGGCGTTTTTTTGGCCAGATGATCGATGAGAGCGCTCACAGGGATCACGGGGATTTTCTGCACGCTCAGGTAACGCATTTCTTCGTTGAAGCGAGGACTTGAAACGCTGTAGGGGGTTTTGAGCGGGCTGTCAAACGTGTGATAGCAGAGAATCGTGACGATCGGAGGCTCGGTCGGAGGAGCCGGAGCGGGGTGAATGAACGCGAAAAACGAAGCGAAAAAGAGGGAGAGCGACTTAATCTTTGTGGTTGCGGACGAAGCGCTTAATGGCGGCGATGTCTTTGGAGGACGTCGAGGAGAATTTAAAGCCGAGCGCGCAGCGCGTGGGTTTCAAAGCCATGATGTTGAGCGCGGTCGACCAGGCCACCATGGAATCGATGGTGATCACGGAACGCGGGAATGTGATGGTGACCTTCACTTTGGACCCTTCGGTCAGAAACGTGGTCGAGGTGACCGCCATCCCCTGCTCATGAAGGTTCAAGGTCTCGCAGGTGAACTTAGGAACGCCGACCCCTTCAATAGTGACGGGCAGCTTGATCGTAACGCGCTTGAGTTGACGCCGTTCCTGCGAGTGCTCGGTATCGAGAACCATTGCTCCTCCTTAAAGAGTGCGGAAATTCTACTATGCGTCCCTACGACTGTCAAACGCCTTAGATGCCGAGTTGGAGCTTGGCGGCTTCGGACATCATCGAGGCGCCCCAGGGGGGATCCACGACCATTTGGACGTTAACGGCTTTGACTCCGGGGATGGCGCGGATGCGGCGGGCGGCATCTTCTTTTAACACATCTCCCATGCCGCAGCCCGGAGCGGTGAGCGTCATTTTGACTTCGACTTTGTAGCCGCCTTCGGGAATCGGGGTTACGTCATTGTTGTAAACGAGGCCAAGCTCGACGACATTGACAGGAATTTCGGGGTCATAGACGCCGCGAAGAGCGGTCCAGACGCGCTCTTTCACGTCTTCGGCGGTTACCGGTTCAGCGGCTCCGGCGGGACTCGCAGCGACTTCCGACTCCGCCGTCTTGACGGTTTCACCGATGACTTCCGCATCCTTGCCGGCAATGCGGACCATCGTGCCGTATTCGGTCATGACGGTGTAAGTGTCGCCGAGCGCCTGCATCACGCGGACTTCGGTCCCGCGGGCGAGTCGCACTTGGTGCCCTTCCGGAATTTGGACCACTTCCAGATCGCGGGCGATTTTAACGGGCGCTTTCGTGGTCATATGGATTCAGTGGAAACTTTCGCCGCTTTGTTTTCCAAGGCCGAGCGCAAGGTGTGCCAGCCCAGCACCGCGCACTTCACGCGCGTCGGAAATTCCGACACGCCGGAAAAAACGGTCAATTTGTCCGTCGGGTCGGCGGCGACTTTGGCTTCGCCGGTGACCATCAAACGGAATTTTTCAAAGAGAGCGGCGGCTTCCGTGGAGGATTTCCCTTTCACCAGATCGGTCATGATGGAGGCGGACGATTTGGAAATGGCGCAGCCGTGGCCCTCAAAACTCGCATCCTGGATCTTGTCGCCGTCCAGTTTGAGATAGACCGTCACCGTGTCTCCACAAAGAGGGTTATAGCCTTCCGCTTTGCGGCTGGCATCGGCCATCGCATGATAGTTATGCGGATGGCGGCTGTGGTCGAGAATTACTTCTTGGTAGAGATCGCTGAGTTCAGACATTGGAAAAGAGTCTCCCGGAATTCAGGAATGACGACGGGTTCGATCATCTCGCTGGCAAACGCATAGATCAACAGCTGCCGCGCTTCTGCCTCCGGCACGCCGCGGGAGCGCAAGTAGAAAATACTGTTCGCATTGATTTGTCCGACGGTCGAGCCGTGCTTGCATTTGACGTCGTTGGCGAAAATCTTCAGTTCCGGATTGGAATTTGCCCGGGCTTCCGTCGACAACAGAAGATTCTTGTTGGTCTGCGCCGAATCCGTTTTCTGGGCTTCTTTCTGCACGATGATGAGCCCGTCGAAAAGACCGCGCGCCTTGTCGTCCAGAATCCCTTTATAAAATTCGCGGCTGGTGCCGTGGGGTTTGATGTGGTCGATCAGCGTGTGCATCTCGATAATCTGGCTGCCCGAACCGACATACAGGCCGTTCAAGGCGCATTCCGCGCCTTCGCCGTCCATCCGTACGTGAATCGTGCTGCGGATCTGGGCGCCGCCGAAAAGAAAAACGTTGGACTGAAACGACGCTTGCTTCTGCACCTGGACTTCGAGAAATGATTGATGGATCGCGAGCGGCGTTTCGTTCACAAGCTTGTAATAGCTCAGCTGCGCGCCATCGGCCACCGTCACTTCCAGCCGGGACTCCGTCTGATCAATGAGCGACGCCCGGCAACCGGCCGGAACATGGACCCGCGTGACGCCGGAGACTTCCTCAATTTGAACCGGCGCGTCAGCCGGCTGTAGGGATAGGTTCTTTGTTTTCAAGCCAACCATAACCTTTTTTCTCCAATTCGAGGGCCAACTCCTTGCCGCCGGACTTCACGATTTTCCCGCCCGAGAGCACATGGACGTAATCGGGCTGGACATAATTCAAGAGACGCTGATAATGCGTGACCACGATGAACCCGCGCTCGGCGCTCCGCAGGGCGTTGATCCCTTTGGCGACGATCTGCAGCGCATCGATATCGAGGCCGGAATCGGTTTCGTCCAGAATGCAGAGCTTGGGTTCGAGCACTGCCATCTGCAAAATCTCATTGCGTTTCTTTTCGCCACCGGAGAATCCGTCGTTCACAAAGCGCGAGAGCAGCGGCTCGGGCATCTCGACCAGCTTGGCTTTCTCCTTGATCATCTTCAGAAAATCCATCGCGTCGATCTCCGGCAAGCCGCGGAATTTGCGCACGGAGTTGAGCGCGGTCTTCATGAAATAGTTGTTGGTGATCCCGGGGATCTCGACGGGGTACTGAAAAGCGAGAAAGACGCCCGCGCCTGCACGCTGCTCGGGTGCCATCTCCAGAAGGTTCTTTCCTTCATAAAGAACCTCGCCGCCCGTCACCGTGTAGCCTTCGCGTCCAGCCAGGACATTGGCCAGCGTGCTTTTTCCGGAGCCGTTCGGCCCCATAATGGCGTGCACTTCGCCTTTGCCTATTTTGAGGGTGATGCCTTTGAGAATCTGCTTATCACTGACAGTCGCCTGCAAATTTTTGATGTCTAGCATGGGATTTCCTTTGGATGAATTAGCCGACGGCGCCTTCGAGCGAGACCGACAAGAGTTTCTGGGCCTCGACGGCGAACTCCATCGGGAGCTCTTTGAAAACTTGCTTGCAGAAACCGTTGACGATCATGTTCACGGCGTCTTCCGCGGAAAGCCCGCGGCTTTTGCAGTAAAAAAGTTGATCCTCGGAAATCTTGGAGGTACTGGCCTCGTGCTCCATCTGAGCGGTGGCGTCATTGACTTCGATTTTGGGGAAGGTGTGCGCGCCGCAGGTTTCGCTCATCAAGAGCGAGTCGCACTGGGAGTAGTTGCGGGCTCCGGTGGCTCCCTGCAAAATCTTGACCATGCCGCGATACGTATTCTGGCCATGGCCGGCGGAAATGCCCTTTGAGACGATCGTGCTCTTGGTGTTTTTCCCCACGTGGATCATCTTCGTGCCGGTATCCGCCTGCTGATAATTGTTGGCGAGCGCGACCGAGTAAAATTCTCCGACGGAGTTGTCCCCCTTAAGGATGCAGCTCGGATACTTCCATGTGATCGAGGAGCCGGTTTCCACCTGGGTCCAGGAAATCTTGGAGTTGACCCCTTTGCAGAGACCACGCTTGGTGACGAAATTGTAGATGCCGCCTTTGCCGTTCTTGTCGCCCGGATACCAATTCTGGATGGTCGAATACTTGATCTGCGCGTTGTCGAGCGCGACGAGCTCGACGACCGCCGCGTGAAGCTGATTTTCATCGCGCATGGGCGCGGTGCAGCCTTCGAGATAGCTGACGTAAGAGCCTTCTTCGGCCACGATGAGGGTGCGTTCGAACTGTCCGGTTTCCGACGCATTGATGCGGAAGTACGTAGAAAGTTCCATCGGGCAACGCACGCCTTTGGGAATGAAGCAAAAGGATCCATCGGTGAACACGGCGGCGTTTAAAGCGGCGAAAAAATTGTCTTTTGGGGGAACGACCGTGCCAAGGTACTGGCGGATGAGATCGGGATGCTCCTGCACGGCTTCGGAAAAGGAACAGAAAACAATGCCGAGCTCCATCAGCTTCCCTTTGAAGGTGGTGGCCACCGAGACGCTGTCGAGCACTGCGTCGACGGCGATTCCGGAAAGCCGCTCTTGTTCCTGGAGCGAAATGCCGAGCTTATCGAAGGTTTTGCGGATTTCGGGATCAACGTCATCCAAGCTCTTGGGCGCGACTTTCTGCTTGGGGGCCGCATAGTAGCGGATCGCTTTGTAATCGATTGGAGGATAGGTGACATTGGCCCAATGCGGCTCCTTCATCGGCAGCCAATCGCGATAAGCCTTTAACCGCCACTCGAGCAGCCATGCCGGCTCCTTCTTTTTGGCCGAGATCATCCGGATGACGTCCTCATTTAAGCCGGCCGGCACAACGTCAGACTCAATGAGGGATGTGAATCCCCATTTGTAGTCTTGCTGCGCTATTTGCTTGATCGCTTCATTAGCCATATCGTCTCCAACTTCAGTATAGCATACATGACGTAATTAGTCATGTATTTTATTAAGCCTATTTATAGATATGATTTTACTTTCAATTATCGCTCCGGATAATGCCCGGTGTAGTAAGGATTTTCGCCGCCGGCGTGATCGGTGATGTCGAGGATTTCGCCAATTTCCGGAAAATTTTCCCGCAGAGACGTCTCTACACCCGCGCGGAGCGTCACGTCGGCCTGCCCGCAGCCTTGGCAGCCGCCGCCCATCTGAATAAAGAGGTTTTTTCCCTGAACGTCCATCAAGGTGATGTAGCCCCCGTGCGAAGCGACGGCAGGATTCACATTCTCATCTAAGAATTTCTGCACCTTGAGACGAAGAACATCTTCGGCCGGCGCCGTTTTTAAGGCGTCTTCGGAAACCGCCGGCTGACCGGACTGGATATGCTCGCGAATGGCCGCTCCCACCCGGGGTCCGGCCTGGCGCCAATCGACGGGCGGCTGCTGAGTCACCGTGACTTCATTATTGGAAATCGAAACCGCCAGGACTCCAGGTAGGGCAAAAAGCCGCTCGGCCAGAGGAGAGTCTTTTGCTCTTTCTTTGTCGCGGAAGCGGATAAACCCATCGGGCAAGAGCGGCTTCTCGACGACAAACTTGCAGCTGGCTTTGTCGTGCTGAAGGATTTCGGCTGTTATTTTGATCGTTTGTTCCATAGGTCCTTATTTTACAAATAAGTTACTTGTGACGTACCGACTATCAGGATAAACCCTCCCCGTCCATGCGATTTCCTTCCAAATTCACCTGTCTTTTTGCGGCCTCTTTTATGACTATAACCCCTTACACCCCGCAACAGTTCCTGTCCTTAGCTAAAGAGGACGTTTCCGTCTCCAATAAAATTTCGATCTTAAAGCGGCTGGCCGATTCCTTTCCCTTGGACATCTTGGCCAAGTCCGCCCGCGAGAACCTGGTGAATCTCCTCGTCGATACAAACCGCTACGAAGAGGCGTTGCTGGAATATCGCAAAGACCATCCCGAGACAGAACAAGCCCAAGCCGTCGATTTTAAGCTGCTGGAGATGCTGCTTCGCACGGGACGCTATAACGATGTCCTGCGGGCCACGGCAGGCCCCGAACCCGGCCGGGACTTTGAACGCGACATGAAGCTCCTGGAACTCCGCGTCCAGGCGCTTTTGGCCAAGGGCCAATTCGGAGTCGCCCGCGAAGGCGTGGAGCGCTGGCTCGACACATATGAGGCGGACGGCATCCCCAACGGCCGCTTCGAAGCGGATGTGCATAGTCTTCAGTTTCTAAAGCGCCATCTTATGACCTTGGAGCGCATCGACGGCTCCCAGGGCAAATCTCTATTTACGGCGTCGGTCCCGGATAGTTTCCAACATTGGAGTAAACGCCGCGACGTGCCGATTGTTTTTTTCAAATTGATCCCGGCCCATCCCGGCGGCCAATTGCACGAGCCGCTCCTCGCCGGCCGTCACGAAGGCGATGACTATTTTGAAGCGCGCGTGGCCGATTTAAACCGCGGTTTCAGCTACCTGAGCGGAGACCAATTTTCTTTAAGTTTTGCCGGGCTTCATACCCTCTATGTCAAAGAAGGTGATATCGATCCGGAATCCTCCGGCGGTCATCTGCTGACCTCACGCGTCTACATTCACACGATCCCGCAGCTCTACAAACTGGCCGGCGAAGCATTCGTGGTTCTCCTAGATTATCGCGAGCAGTCCGACGGAGAAGCCGCCTACATGGGCGACGGCCTTATTCACCTCTCCGCAAGCAAACTTCAGACGCTCATCGTCATGCACGAAATTTTGCATGGTCTGGGGGCCACGCACCAAGAGTGGAATCTGCTCGAAGCCGAAGGCTACAAATTTGATCCCGAAGACCGCGGCCTCATGACGTTCGAGCACGGAGAAATTTTGGATTTAGGGTTGGAAGAAAAGAATCGCGCTCTTTTGGGCTGGCCACAGGTGGGGGTGGTCAGACCCGGATTTGCCACCGATACGGAACTTGCCGAAGCGGCCCCGCACCTCACCACATCTGCCGCCGCTCAAGAAACAACCACTGCTTTAGCTCCTGCCCCAAGACCTTCGTCGTCCCAACTTTTGCCTTCTCTTTAAACGACAGCACTCCAAGCCTGGGCCAATTTTCGGTACGTCTCGAAGGCCGGCTTCTTGGAAAAGTCATTGCGCAGAAGTCCGAAATAATCGACACCTGAATTAAAATGATGATCCGTATCGCGTAAGAAGGACCAAAAAATCTTGCCAATGCCGGGCCATCCCAGAGCGTCCGTAAAGATGGTCTTGACCCAGGCGGCTTGTTGTTCTTCCGTCATGTTGGGTCCCAACCACCAGGGCGCGGCGCTTTCTGGATTTTTCATGCCCGGGCAGGCCACCTGACTCAACCACACTTGCTTCTCTTCATCATCATGCGATTTCATGATGTGGCGAACTTCCTCATAAAGGGACCGAACACCGCCGATGGCATTTTTCATGCGGGGATTAGCAAACGCATGAATATTCACAACATCAAAATAATCGCGCCCGCCATGGTCATAAATGCTCCTCAAGCAGCCAGGCAACGCCCTTGTAAGGCCGGCCAGATGGACCACACAGGTGGTGTCTTCTTCCTTTAGTTCAGCATAAGCTTTTTGCAGAAGCCGCGTATAGGCGCGCATCTGATCCTGCGGCTGCCAAAACACCTCATGGTCGGGTTCGTTCCAGATTTCCCAGTGACGAATATGGTCTTTGTACCGATGAACCACCGCGCGAGCATACCGGCAATACAGTTGAGAGTCCGGTGCCTGATTCCATGTCTTACCATCCCATCCCGGCGAATACGCCAGCAAGCCAAGCACCTTGATATCTTTTGCGGAAAGCAGTTCGATAATCCGGTCGTAACGGCTAAAATCAAATTTTCCCTTTTCCGGTTCTATATCCGACCAGAGCATGTCCATCCGGACAAACGCCGCTCCCGCTTCTTTAAGGCTCGCCACCGTCCTGGCGAGGCGGTCCCCGGCATTATGCGAGCGGTTCCAAGGGTGATCCCAGGAAAGAAATTCCACAAGCCCGAAGGGGCTGGCGGAGGTGCGTTTATCGAGCATAGACATCATGATACTACAACTTCATGCCCAGGCAGACTGGAAGAACAATCTATGCCGCTGTTTTAATCTGGCGGGAATGACGCGGCCGAGCTTTGTTGCTCGTCATCGAAATCCTATTAGGAAAATTCTCTTTCAAGTATGCGCCAATGTAACGAGCAAGATTCCGACGTTTGCCTGGCACGTTTGTAGATCCTCCAGCGATCGGATTTAAAGCTTCTGCTTTGTCATCGCTTCCTCGCATCGACAATTGAACGGAAGACCCCCCGTCGAAATTAATCGCATATCTTGCTTTCTCTCCAAACTTAGCCAACCAGTGTTCCACAATGAGGACAGCTTCAGACACATTCACACCTGCGTAGTGACCCGGAACTCGTCCAGCAAGGGGTATATAATATGGGATCTCGGACCATGTCAGGCCGAATACACCCATGGCATCCCTTTTCCGTAATTGAACAGAGGTTCCTTGCGTTAGAGAGGATAGCGACTTATACCAACCCTCTTTACCCCAATTCATTTCTTGAGTTTGTTCAGTGCTAACCAGATTTTTTCCGTTGTAAACAAGCATCGCCAGGCCTCCGGCATACCAAAGATCGGGCCTGGCCGGTTTATCTGGATCTTTATCCCAGTCGTATTGAAATTTAGCCTTAGGTAATTCTTTATATCGATTGATTAAACCCCAATCCGCAAACAAGGGTTCGTACACTTGCGGCTTAAGAGAAATAACATACCCTAGGGAGGGCATCAAAATGGTCCCCTTCACAATAGCCGTAATTTCATTATCGATGATGATTATGTTGATTCGATCTTTACCAACGGGTAAAACCTCATTACTTCTATGATTCGATAGCCGTTTAAATTCCGGATCGTCATGGAAGACATTTCTCGACACCATTGGTGTAATCACTGCTAAATCTCTTTCATTGAGTGTTGCAAGTTTCCGCGGCTCATCAATAAGATCTCTCTTTTTCCAACGAAGAACATAACGAGGGTTAGAAATACTCATTGAACCGCCCAACATTCGTCTCCATCCGAATACTAGTTTGCCATCGGCATTCATGCCGACAAACGCTTTATTATAGAGAGGAGGTGTTTCTTCCCAAATTCCTTCGCGGTTCAAGAATTGGGAAGCGTCTATATGAAAGTTTTTCTTCCGGATGACTTCTCTTTTATGGCCATGGGCTATAAGAGCATTATTATTGCTCTCCATCACAATTTCTGTGGCATCATAGTCGGCGTTCATGACTAGATCGAATGGAAAAATTTTGAATACATCATCAGGCGGAATCGTCGGATGCGGAGGATTTTTCCCAGGTATATTCGCTTCAGAGGCTATCACATAGTCCAACGCCCACTTCGCCGGATCTAGCAAAACGCCTGTCACATATGTCTTAGGCCAATTCTCTACTTCAAAGGGATCTTCCTGAAAACGCCCTGGTTTAGGCTCATTTCCTGTTCCTTCCAAAGCGTAGGCAGTAGCACTATAAGTATCTGGACCGAACCTCCCAGCAGCAATGGCATTTAAATGATACTGGCGGTAATGCAAGATGTATTCTCTAAGGTCGCGAAAACGGTCACGAATTTGTGGAACCGTAGCATATAGCCTCGTCATGATGTCGATGGGCAACGGTAATGTTTCAAATAATTGTTCAGGAGCTACCGCTTCAACAAACGAGAGATAATCCCTGTCCATCAATAACTGTGTCCAGTCATATAGCTTTTTTATTTCCTCAATAGATAAAGATTGCTCAACAAGGCGTCTCGTTTTAATAAATGCCGGAATGGTATCAGACTTTCTCAAAGGTGATATTCCCGCCGGAACATACACCACGACTATAGGCGGACAGCTGTTCCCCGCGTCACCATCCCACATTGTTCCAAAAGTCCTTTGTGTCTCCCTCCGGCGCGCCGTTGTTAATCGAAAATGGTTTAAAAGAATTCCGTTAGAGGTAAAGTAATTGTTTTCCCCGCGTATGCCCAAAATGGCGTTGCCTTCCTGCACCTTTTTTAGCCAAGAGGCAGCAGAATCCGCTATTTTTCTAAAATCCGTTCCTGGACCCTCTAAATTCAGGGCCACAATTTTAAAACGCGGATTGGACTGCAAAGATGCAAATTGAGGATGCTTTAGAAGATTTTTAATATCTTCCTCTGTTGCATCGGACCCCACGCGCTTTTCTTTGACCAAAAATACCACCTGACCTTCATTGCCCCACCGTTTCAAAAGTGCTTGGCCAAAGACCACCAAATCGGGAGCCAAACTATTAACGCTTCCCACGACATGCACATAGGTTGTGGGATTTCGCAGCTGAGCATCAAAAAGATCGCTATCATCCTGAAAACCTGGTTGACTTTGTTTTAACCACGTGTCAAGAATTTCTCGATTGACTTCTATAGGAGGCTCGTCCAGAGCTTGCTCATAAATATTGTTGGCATAGTCCATTAATACTGCCAGTCTGACAAGAGTCTTGAATTTTTTTTTCGCAAAGAGCCGCAGGAGAGAAATGAGACCGTAAAGTTTGGGACCCCCTCGCAGAAGAAAGTCCAAACGAGTTTCAACGTTGTAAATGCTTTCCTTAAACAACCTTCTACGCAGGGTGCTAGCAAATCCAAAAACTTGTTCAGCCGTGATTGTCCTTTTGGCAGCGGGGTTGTAAAAAATTTCTCTCTGCAGGATATCCTGATACTCATCTCTGACTGTCTGTGCTACATAGGCATGAGACTCGCTTGATTCAATTATCTTATCGGTCAAGAGTGCTAATTTTCCGGGACCTTCGGTCTGCTCAATTTTGAATTCCGGTGTTCCAGGCTTTATATTTCCATAGCTGATATACGTGACATCCCCTTTGCCCAACGGATGATCCTTGCGTTCCAGTGCCCCCCCATAGAGATAAGATTCATTCGTAAATTGATTGATGGCTGGAGAGGATACACGGTATTCCCATATCATTTTCAAAACCCTATCGAGCAACCCAGGCATTTTAGAACTTTCTTTTAAAGCCAGCTCATTCGCTTCTTGATCTAAAAGCCCCATTTGTTTTTCTTCCCAATAACGAGCGGTAAAGATAACAAACGAGTCTATAAGCCGTGGTTCAAATTCAAAAATGCTGAGAAGTTCATGCTGCATTTTTAAGTAGAACAGATTTTCTTTTGGAAGAAAATAAAACGAACTTAGAAATCCTTTATCGACGGCGGGCACCTGGGAGTAAAAATGAGCCACCTCGACGAGTATCTGATTAGCCGGCAACTTCAAGTGATGCGCTAATTTATGTTGCAATTCGTTGACAAGAGAGCTTGCGGAGTAAACAGTGGGCAACCCGTGCACATAACCGGCAACCGTATCGACTAATTGATTCACCTCGCGATCAATCAGTATTGGAAAATCTTTCTCGCTGGTCTCCTCATGGACACGATAAAGTGAGACGGCCCCGAAAGGCTTTTCTGGGTATCGTTTCTTCGCCTCCTGTCTCGTTCGCCAGCGCGATTTTTGATCAAGGGCAGACGACCCTGCCCAGTCGAGCGGCTGAGTCATAGCCTCTGTTTCAAAAATGGAATGACTTTGGTGGAACAAAGGAGAGCGAGCGGAGCCCTGATAGGCACTCCCAGATTCCACGAGCAGAATACTGACGAGCACAATCCTCAAGATGCGCATGTACTTCAAATTATAAGCGGTCTTTTATAGAGGATAAATGAGCTGGAAGGGCAAATTGAGGAGGCCGAAAGGCCTTGGGTCCTTTATGGGACTTTGCAGCGAGCTAAGGCCTGATAGGCGGTGAAAGAGGGTTTTGTGGAAAAATCCTTACGGATCAGGCCGAAAGAATCTACGCCAGTCTTAAAATGGTCTTCTGTATCGCGAAAGAATGCCCAAAAAACTTTTTGAAGATTTTCCCAGCGAAGCGGGGCGCCGTAAACTCTATGGATCCATTCGGCTTGCTGCTCCTCCGAAAGGTTTGTGCCTAACCACCAATCGGCGGTGCTGCCGGGATTCTGCATGCCTGGACATCCTAACTCTGAAAACCAAATGGCTTTGTCTTCATCCCCATAATATTCCATCGTCTTACGAACAGTTTGATAAAGACTGGACAGATCATCGAGAGCGCTTGGCATTAAAGGATTCACATAGGGATGAATGTGAACGACATCGAAAGAGTCCTTTCCGGCTTGTTCATAAATATTTTTCAGAGAAAAAGGAAGCGGCTGACTTAAGCCCGCCATATGAATCACGGAGGTGGGATCTTCTTCTTTGAGGATCGGATAAACTTGTTTTAAAAGAAGGCTATAAGAGCGCAGGGCATCCTGAGGCTGCCAATAGGTCGCATGGTCGGGTTCATTCCAAATTTCCCAATGCTTGATGCGATCCCGATAGCGTCGGACGACCTCGCGCGCATAGCGAGTGAACAAGTCGGGAGCTGGAGCTTGGTTCCACAACTCTCCTTTCCATGCGGGAGAGTAAAGCAAAAGACCGAGGATTTTAATGCCCCGGCGACTTACGGAATCAACGATTAAATCGTATTTTTTAAAATCGAACGTCCCACGAGTCGACTCGATATCCGACCAAAGAAAATCCATGCGTACGAATCCCACGCCGGCCTCGCGCATGAGATCCAAAGCCTTTTCAAGGGACTCCGGGATGTAATGATAATGATTCCAGTCATGGTTCCACGAAAGAAAATCAAGTACCCCAAAAGGGCTGTCTGAATCCCGCGGGTCATTCATGGGTCGAAGGAGAGGACGACGGGAGTGGATGAGAAGAGTTCAGAACAAAGCGAACTTTTTCGAGCAACGATTGCGATGTGAAAGATTTTTCAATAAAGTGAATGCCAGGCTCCAGAATCCCGCGATGGGCAATGACGTTCTCCGAATAGCCCGACATATAAAGAACCGAAAGCCCGGGATAGGTGGAGAGGAGTCTCCCGGCCAACTCCTGACCGTTCATTCCCGGCAGAACGACATCCGTCAGGAGCAAATCGATTTTTTCCTCGCCGCTTATACATAAGGCAATGGCTTCTTCAGCGCTGGTCGCGGTGAGCACCTGGTAACCGCCTTTGCGCAAAGCTCGGGTGATGGCCTTGCGAACAATGGCTTCGTCTTCTACCACCAATAAGGTCTTTTCCTCATGGGTCGATGGGGAAACGCCGTTTTGGTTCCCCCCCACAGTTGCCGTGCCTTTTTCGATTGTTTCAGGAAATAAGATTTTGAAGGTCGTTCCCGCTCCCAGGCGGCTGTCTACGAAGATATCGCCTTGGTTCTGTTTTACAATACCATAGACGGTCGCAAGACCTAGACCCGTTCCTTTCCCTGTGGCTTTGGTCGTGTAAAAGGGTTCGAAAAGGTGCTTGAGCGTCTCCTCGGTCATGCCCGTTCCGGTATCGCGAATTTGCAGGCTCACGGAGGATCCTGAACGCGAGGTCTCGAGCGTGATGCAGCCGGCGCCCAGGATCGCATCCCGCGCGTTCATAATGAGATTAATAATGATTTGTTCGATATGCGCGGGGTCCATTTTGACGTTTCCAATCTCGGACCCCAAGAGGACGACTAATTCCACGTCCGCTCCAAGTAATCGACGGAGCATTTTTTCAAGATCCTTAATAATCGTATTTAAATTGAGAATTTGAGGAGAAGAAATTTGCCGTCTGCCAAAAGCCAGGAGCTGACGCGTCAAATTTGACGCCCGGCGCGCCGCCTTGATGATTTCTTCTATATCCCCGCGTCCTAAATCATCCAACTGCGCGCTGTCGCGCAAATCCTCGCTTAAGCCAATGATGCCGGTGATGAGGTTATTGAAATCATGCGCCACCCCTCCGGCCAGCCGGCCGATAGCCTCCATTTTGCGCGCCTGATAAAGTTCCTCTTCTTTCCGATTGAGAATCTCTTCGGCCTGTTTGCGTTCCGAGATATCGCGCGTGACATTGGAAAACCCTTTCAGTTCTCCCTGATCTCCCACCAGAGGGCATAACACGACATTCGCCCAAAATTCCGTGCCGTCCTTTCGAACGCGGAGTCCTGTATCTTCATGCCGCCCATGAGCACCGGCAATCCGGAGTTCCGCCTGCGGAATTTTGGCTTCACGGGTGTTCTGCGGATAAAAACAAGAAAAATGGTTATTGTGAATTTCTGACGCGGTGTACCCAAACATCTTTTGGGCAGCGGTAGACCAGCTGCGGACATTGCCGGAGGTATCAAGCATGAAAATCGCGTAATCCGCGGCTCCATCCAACAGGAGTTGAAATTTTTGCTCGGTCTCACGCAGTTTGCGGCTGGAAACAAGCCACGGCCACCGTCCCAGCCATCGCTTCAGAGAAATAGACTCCACCGGAAAGGGTATTTTCACACTAGTAATAGGATACCTCTAAAAAGGTCTAGATTTCCCGGCGGCCTTCGAGTGCGCGCGTCAGGGTGAGCTCATCGGTGTATTCGATGTCTCCTCCCATAGGAACCCCGTAACCGATTCGGGTTACACGCGCGCCGAGCGGATGGATTTTTTCGGCGAGATACGTGGCGGTGGTTTCGCCGGCCAAGGTGGGATCCGTTGAAATGATGACTTCGCGGACCGAGTCCTCTGTAATCCTCTTGAGCAGCTCCGTAATTTTCAAATCCTGGGGTCCGATGCCGTCCAGAGGAGAGAGCGCGCCGTGCAGAACATGGTAGCGTCCGCGAAACGCCTGTGTTTTCTCGATTGCTTCCACGTCCGGAGGGTTTTCCACGACACAGATGAGTTGCGGATCGCGCGTCACATCCGCGCAGATGCGGCACGGCGTCTCTTCCGTGAACGTCAGACAGATCGGGCAATAAATGACTTGGCGGCGGGCGTCTTCGAGAGAGCGGATAAGCTGCTGCGCTTCATGCTCCGGCGCACGAAGCAGGTAGATGGCCAAACGCTCCGCCATCTTGGGTCCCACGCCCGGCAGAAGCGCCAGACGCTGTCGCAGCTGTTCGAGCGCTGACGACATGACCATCATCAGTCGGGAGTCCTGACTTTGCCCTTAAAAACGTCCAGCACTTTTTGAACGCGGTCGTCCTGCACCGTCACGCGCTGCCGTTCCTCCAGTACCAAGGGAACGACGACCGACGCTTCTTCGCCTTCCCGACGGTCCTGCGTCTCCTGGACAAAACGGACCTTGACTGGATGGCCCGCCAACGCCGCCGCCGTTTCTTCAAGAAAACTCTGGCTCCGCTGCACCGAGGCCATCGCGAAGGCGTCCACAAATCCAATCACCCACTCGGACCCGGTTGCCGACTGCAAGCGCGCGCGTTCCATATGCGACGCCACGGACGGCTTTTTCCAAAGCTCGGCGAGGAAGCGCTTCCATAAGTCAGCCTGATTGCCCGACGTATCGGGGAGAGGGCGTATGGGCGTATCGGCGTTTGGAAGAGAAGAAGGCTTACTCTCGATAGGCTTCGAAGGCGCTGGTTCTACACCGGCACGCCGAGACTCCGGCACGCCTGCGCCTTTTTCCAGTTGCTCGAGTCGCCGCAACAGCTCCCCCGCATCCACAAACGGCTGCGTGAGACGGAGACTATAGAGTTCCAGGACGAGCCGCGGATTATCGTTCCAGCGCATGTCATCCACGCATTGGCCCATCACCTTGATGATGTGCAGCACTTCCGCCAGAGAAACCTCGCGGCCGGCCAACTGCAGGTTTCGTGTTTCGTGTTTCGTGTTTCGTGTTTCAGACCCGGAACCCGGAACTCGCAACTCGGAACTGATTTGCTCCACGAGCGTCTGGCGTAGGAATTCGCGGAAGTCGCGGATAAACTGCGGGATGTCCCATCCTTCTTCCACGAGCTGACGGATCCACTCCAGGACTCCGGCGGGTTTTCGCTCCAGAAGCGCGGACGCAAAACCGATCAAGAACTCATCCGGCAAAAAACCCAAGAGCATCTCGACTTGCTTGGCCGAAAGCGAGCCGGACGCGTACGCCAGCGCCTGATCGAGCAGGCTGAGTGAATCGCGGACCGACCCCCCCGCGGCCCGGGCCAGACGCGCGAGCGCCTCGGGCTCGGCGGAGACCTTTTCGTTTTTCAGAATTTTTTCTAAATGCTGAGCGAGATCTTCCGCCGAGACGCGCTTAAAGCGAAAAAGCTGGCAGCGCGACAAGATTGTCGCCGGAATTTTCTGGTGTTCGGTCGTCGCCAAAATGAAAACCGCATGCTCGGGCGGCTCTTCGAGGGTCTTTAAGAATGCGTTAAAAGCGTCGTGCGTGATCTGATGCGCTTCGTCCACGATATAGACTTTGTAGCGGCTCCTGGCGGGCGCGTAGCGCACGTTCTCGCGCAACTCGCGGATCTCTTCGATGCCGCGATTGGAGGCGGCGTCGATCTCTAAAACATCCACCATCTCCTGCCCTTGGGCGATGCGCAGGCAGGAATCGCAGGCGTTGCAGGGCGTGGCGGTCGGTCCCTTGGCGCAGTTGAGCGCTTTGGCCAGAATGCGCGCGGCCGTCGTTTTCCCCACGCCGCGCGGGCCGGAAAAAAGATAGGCGTGTGCGACTTTCTGATTCTTCAGCGCATTCGTGAGCGTCGTGGCGACATGCGCCTGCCCGACGATTTCTTCAAAGGTCTGGGGGCGGTACTTACGGGCAAGAACTTGATAGCTCATAAATGATTCACTAAATCCAGAGGCTAATGGAGCTGACAGGGATCGAACCTGCGACCTGTCGCCGCAGGCGACCGCTCTCCCAACTGAGCTTCATCGGTGTGCTTTATCGTGAGGGTGAATTCCAGAGGCTACTGGAGCTGACAGGGATCGAACCTGCGACCTCGTCGTTGCGAACGACGCGCTCTCCCAACTGAGCTACAGCCCCATTAGCCTCTGGCTACACCCACACCAGCGCTCCCGACCAGCGGCGACAAAATTTTCTTTAACTCCTCTCGACCTTGTCCCGACTTTAAAAAACGCTCTCGTCGTACTGCTTCAAGATGAGAAAAACCTTTTTCGACATAGACTACTTCATAAGGACCACTATACCGGATGGATTTCGTGTGACCGGAATTGTGTTCTGTCAAACGTCTCTCTAAGTCCGACGTAAAACCAGTATAGAGACGTTGATTCTTGACGCTTCGCAACACATATACGCAATACATATTTTAAAAATTATACAAAGTGGCGGAGAGGGCGGGATTCGAACCCGCGAGGACCTTGCAGCCCTACTCCCTTTCCAGGGGAGCCAATTAAACCACTCTTGCACCTCTCCATCGATACGGCCAAAAAATTTAGTGGAATATGCCTTTCAGAAGGCCGTCGACGGCATTTTGGACATTCGGGTTCTTTAAAATTTGCTGACCCGCTTGTTGAACCGCCCGCTTGCCGGCCTCCTGAACATCCAACTTGACTTGAGGATTGGCCACAGACCCTGTCACATTAAATTTGAGTGTGGGGCGACCATTTTCATCATTAATCAATCCCCCCAGGGTCCCCCCGACACTTCCGGGCGCCAGCTGCATCACCACATTCATATTCAAAGGCTGAGCACCGGCCAAGCCGACGGTGCCGTGATCTTGAATGCTCAAGGCTTGTCCGTTCAAAGTGAACGTCTTGACGGTCACGATCCCGGAATTCAGCACATCTTCTCCGACGATCGAGTCAAATGGAATGGACTGAAGCGACGGTAAATTGACCTGGTTGAGCAGGCCTTTTTGCTGCAATTTGGACAGAGCATCCAAAGGCGCCAAAGCGATTTTCCCGGCACGCGATCCGGCCGCCAGTTTGTCCACGTTCATGATTTTGCCCGGCCCTTGTTTGAGCGATGCGGTACCGCCCACTTTGGAAAGATCCTGCGTGACTTGGGTCAGGTTCCATTTCAACTGAAGATTCTTTCCCTCATAATTTTCCTGCTTGATGTCGGCCATCGCGACATCCCCTTGCGTCTGGACAACCGCCTGCGGTGCCGCAGTCGGTCCATTGGCGCGTAAATCAAAAGACAACGTGCCCGTCGGATGATACGGCGCGAGCAACGGCGAGACTTTGGCCAAATCCGGCATCGACCAGTTCGTGCCCTTGGCCTCCAATGCGACAATGGCCTGAGTTCCTTTCGTTTCATAAGTGCCGGAACCGGCTATTGGATTGGATAGGAGTTTGCCCGTGAAATTCTTGATGATTATCTTATTGGGGCCGGCGGTCTGACCGATGATCGAAAAATTCAGCACCTGCCCCGGAGACTTGGTGAATTGGTCGGCTTTGGTGATGGTCAAATCCGTGCCGTCCCACTTGGCAGCGAACTGCGCGCTGGCCGACGTGCCGGAAATATCCGCCGAGAGCTGGTTTTTCCCCTGCAGCGTGAGCCCTTGAGGAAGTGCACCGGGAGCATAGACGAGAAGGTCTTCAATAGCAAACGCGTTCGACTCCACATGGAAAACGACGGCAGGGGCGGTCGCCTTCAGATTGGGGATCTTCCCATGTCCCGATAGGTTGAATGTGTTCAAAACGATCTTCAAGTTTTGGATGTCCAATTCCGCAAGGTTCCTGAGGACGCCGGCGGCCGATACAACCAAGGATGTTTTCACCGGCTTGATGAAGGCGGAAGCATACTTGATCTGCGCGGCCGTTCCATCCAGACGCGCGCTGAAATTCATCGCTTTCTGATCCCCGGAAAGATCCGCGTGCCCTGTGAAATTCCCTTCCACGCGAAGCTCGGGCGGAAACGCCACGAAGCCCTTGAAATTAGCAAGGTTGAGCTGCGGGATCTCCACGTTCAGATCGACCGCAGGGGCCAACGATTTAAGACCGCTCACCGTCCCGGTTACGGTGATTTTCGATTCCTGGCTGACCAGACTTGCCTGTTTGATCTTAAAAGCCCCTTCCAGAAGATTGGCTTCACCGGCGAAGCTGAGCGCGAGCTCGCTTCCTTTGGACGTCAGATGCAGGGATGTCTGCACTCCAAAAGGTGTCGTGAGGCTCACATTGTTGAGCTTAAGATCCAAGGCGGAAATCTCGGCGCTTTGCCGGGCGGCAGACCGATCATTAAAATGCACAGCCCCCTTTTGGATCTCCGCCCGCGATACCAATAAAAGGAAGGGCATCGATTTGTCTTCCCCTTTTGCGGCGGAAGATGAAGGCGGCGGCGTGGGCGTGGTGGTTGCCGTGAGGTCGGAAAAATTAAACGTCTTCCCATCCGCGTAGCGAGTGATCATGACTTCCGGCCGCTTCAAGATAATCTGCCGGACGACCACTTTGCGGAACAGCAGCGGCGCCAGCGCCACTTTGAGCGAAAACTGATCACTCGACAAAAATGTTCCTTTGGCGAAAGTGGGCGATTCGGAGATTTTGAGATCGGACATCTGCAGTCCGGACAAAATCCCAACGGAAACAGACCCCACCGTCACTTCGCGTTTCAACTGCGCGCTCAGATGCTCGAGAACGAGCGCTTTGGCTTTCTCCGGCGGCAAATAAATCCGCAGAGCAACGCTCGCCACAACCAGGAGCGCCACGATGATGACGACGAGAATAACAATGACTTTAAAAAGTTTTTTCATAAAATACCCGTTCAAAAAAATGGCGGAGAGGGCGAGATTCGAACTCGCGAGCACCTTTCGGCACTGCCGCTTTTCGAGAGCGGTGCCTTCAACCACTCGGCCACCTCTCCACAAATTTGACTCATTCTACTCAAAATTTCGTCTTGGCCCTATAGTCTCGGCGGGCTTCACGCTCCAAATCCCGGCGCTTGATGTCTTCCCGCTGGTCCGGGGCCAGCTTGCCTTTGGCCAGCGCCAAAGTGACTTTGGCGATTCCGCTTTTGGTGAAGAACACCTCGAGAGGCACCAGCGTATATCCTTTTTCTTGAACGCGCCCTTGAAGCTTTTTAATTTCCGAGCGGTGCAGTAAAAGTTTGCGCGTCCGCGTGGGCGTCAGGTCCTCATGATGCGTATAGGTATAAGGCGTGATGTGCATGTGATAGAGAAACATCTCCCCGTTTTCTATGCGCGCGAAGCTGTCCTGCAGGTTGGCTTTCCCCGCACGCAGAGATTTCACCTCGGGGCCTCGGAGCGCGATCCCCGCCTCATAGGTTTCCAGCACATGATAATCATGGCGCGCCTTTCGATTGGAAATGGCGGGGGGAGGCGGTGCGGTCTTAGGTTTCATGCATTTTGGATGCTGGGATAATTATAAGTGGCTTAGTGGACTGGGCGGGAGTTGAACCCGCAATCCTTTCGGAATACGGTCCTGAGCCGTACGCGTATGCCAATTCCGCCACCAGTCCACCAAGCCACCTTAAGTTGTTGGAACTTTAGAACCTCAGGAGACCGTCATTTTATATAATTCGCCCTTCGAATGAAAAAGAAACGCCGCCTGCATCCTTTTTTGGAGCTCCTCCAGGTCATGGCGCGGCTGCGTTCGCCCAAAGGATGTCCCTGGGACCGTAAGCAAACCCATCAGAGTCTTCTGAAATATCTCTTTGAAGAAGCCGAAGAATTGAAAGAGTCCGTGCGCAAGAAAGATGACGCGAACATGGAAGAAGAACTCGGAGATGTTCTTTTGCAGGTCGTCTTTCACGCCCAGATCGCCAAAGAAGAAGGCCGCTTCACCATCGACGACGTCGTCAAAACCCTCGTACGCAAACTCACGCTCCGGCACCCGCACGTCTTCGGCTACCGCGCCGAACATAAGCGTCTTCTGAAAGGACGCCCGCTGAACACCTCCCAGGACGTTTTGGACAACTGGGACATCCTCAAAAAAATCTCCGCCCGTCGATAAACTGTAAAGACTTCTTACGTTACGTTGTATTTACACAACGGTAACACTGCCGTAACATCCAGGAGCTACGCTTGCAGTGTAGATAAGCATGGCGCAAGGGGGCGTGTATGCAAATCAACGGGGTCTGCAAAAGATGTGGAAGTTCGATGGCCGTGCTGGACATTCTGATGGAGGGATACGATCTGGTCTGCACGCGCTGCGGCATCCGAGAAGTGGTCAATCGTACGCTGCAACAACCGCCGCCCTGTTACCAATAACCATCCGCCGCTAACCACTTTTGCCCGGAGGAAACCCCCTCCCTCTTCCGGGCATTTTTTTTGCCCATAAAAAAAGCAGAAAGCGCAAAAAATCGCTTTCTGCTTTTCCCCCACCTCAACTTACGCGACCTGGGGAGTCAATCCTCTCAAAATGCTCTTGATTCTCGCGACAAAAAGAACGGGATCAAAAGGCTTGGCAAAAAACTCATCGGCCCCCGATTCAAACCCTTGAATCTTGTCATCCGGCTCGGTGAAGCGCCCCGTAATCATCACCACGGGCACGTGGCGTGACGTAGGATTGCGTTTGAGACTCTGGCACAGCTGATACCCCGACATATCCGGAAGCTGCACATCGGTGACCACCAGCTCCGGCTGGAGCGACTCGATCAGCGCAAGCCCCTCCTTCGCCGTAGGAGCCACCGCACAGTCCCAGTTCTCCAATGCCAAGAGATCCTTCAACGACTCACGGATCCCCGCATCGTCATCCACAACGACAATAGTCGGCCCCTTTGTTTTTGTTTTCCGGGTTATCATGTCTATAGGATCCCATTTCTACCGCGTTTAATCCATCCATCGAACGGCTAAAAATTGCGGCCCGATAGCCCCACTTGGTTTTGGGCCTAAGCAGCCTGTCTTACATCTTGTTGATGCGCAGCTGAAGTTAATGCGTCGTGCTCTTTCCTTACCTGCTCTCGAAGGGACTCTGCAACAAACATCGCACACGCCTCAAACCCGTAATAAATACCCAAAGCCAGTACAAGAGGATCGTGATCTAGCTTTTCAGCAAAAAGAGAAGAGCGTAAAGACTGATAGATATCCGTAGTTTTTAAATCTGTTAAGTATCCAGGAAAGAGTTGGCTTTTACTCTCCTGAGATGCAAGAAAAGCTTGCGCTCCCAAGGCCGGTGCCAGCGCCAAATGCCCTGTCGCTGTTTGCGGCTTTAAGATAATACCTCCTTCTATTGTGAGTCTCGCGGGATCCTCTTTTCCCGGCCATTTATGGATGCCAAAGAAATAGGAGAGGCCTACTCGATCGACGGTTTGTAACCACTCGAGTCCTGATTTTAAGGTGCGCATCTCGCTGATATAATCCGTGGCTGGTTTCCCTCCTTCTTTGATCATTTTCCTTGTATATTCCGCCGTTACTCCTGCAACGGCTGGAGATTCAATCGGAAGGACCCTCTTTTGATCGCCACTCCCAAAAACAAAGGAAAGCCCGCCAGCCTGTGAGGGATAATCGATCGATAGCCCTACCCCGTCTTCGGTGTGACGAATACTGACATTCATCATTCTCGGATTACGAACCATCCGGAAGAGCGCATACGAGGGATGTGCCGAAACTCGTAGTTCGTTAAAAAAGGCGAGCTCCTCCACTTCTTCCTCGGTGGGATTTAAGAACCCCAAATCATTAAGCCGGTTTTCGCGGATAACATAACTTGGACGATCGGCGTAAACTCTTCGAAAATAGCGCGACACGGATGTCCCCGACTTAGAAGAGTCGAGAGTCAATAATTTCAAGCTCTCGCCTGGCGTCAAAATGTAGGCTGCACCCGGGCGGATGAGTGCCATCGTGGCAGGTCCGTGACCATAAACAATATCGCCTACTTTTTTCTCATCACCGTTCATGCGGACTTTTTCCTCAGGTTTTAAGATTCGAAAAGAACCGGTTGACCGGTCTGCCATAATAAAAGGACCGGGTTCATTAATAACAAAAATGATTTCCCCAAAGCCGTAGAGTTTATGACTCGCGAAATCGTGCACCATAAGTTCTAGATCATCGTGAGAGACATGAAATAAAATCCGCTTTTTCCTTAAAGCCTCTTCTTCATCAACACCTAAGTGACGCGCAACGCGCCGGATATAGGCATTACGTGCCAGCATGGCCCTGGCACCCCAGTGTCCCCAATCTGATTTGGACTCTAATTCAGCCAACGTAAGACTTTCAGAAAAACCACGAAGTTCCTCGCTAATCCCGTTCCAAACAGGCTCCATCGCGCTTTCACGGTCACCGTGTACCTCTTCTTGCATGTCCCGCAAAGACTGGGCTAAAGCCTTGGGAAAGTAGCGTAGCGGTACATTCCAAAGTAGCTTTTCTTCTCCTGCTTTGAGTAAGTTCATGGAAACCATAAGATTGAGAAAGGACCGAATTCGCGAGGCGGCACCCCCCGCAAACACTTCTTCGACTACGGATCCGTCGATTTCCATTTCTTCCGCTTTCTGAATAGCTTGATTCGAAAAATGCTTCGGTAGTCGAAGAAAATCATCCGTACTGGCAGGCCGATAATCCAATCCGGGCAATAATCCGGTATGCTCGGCAATATCGGATATCGCTGCAACATCGGCCACATTCAAATCCGCAGGGTTCGTTAAACCGCGCTCACGTAGACGACGGAAGGCAGGACCGCTAATGGCTAGAATAGCTTCAATTCCGCGCCCATCCAGCAACGCAACCTGAGCAAATGGAAGAATGTTTAGTTCCCCAAATTTCATCGCAATTTGCCGGGCATTCAAGCGCACATCGTAGTTCCATCCAAGACCTAATTCGATTAACGACTCATGGCTATAATTGCCCTCAATATGCGCGAGTTCGTGTAAAAGAACAATTAACCAAAAGGCAAAAGCATCCCTTTGGAAACCGGGATGGGATTTAATCGCCTCTTCGTGCGCATACAGAACATAAGACTCACCCTTCCGGACAGGGATCGCTTCAAGCATCGTCTTTTGTTCCTCTTTCGTCAAAACCCTCGTAGCAGAAAGTTGCTGCCCTTTCGTAGACTTCGACTTATATGTAAGTTGGTTGCCATCGAACACCACTAACCTTTCGATGGGAATGTTGACACCCGCCTGTTTTAGCAAAGAAAGGACTTGGCGCAATTCTGAGCCACCCGGGATAAAACGATCACCAATAAATTTATCGTCATCGAGTTGATTGAAGCGAACATCCCTTCTGTTTTCATAGTAGACATTGTTATCCTGCTTAAGTTCCGCCAAAAGCGCGCTGCCGTAAAATGAATGGCTCTCCGCGGAGAGCCGCAAGGGCATTTCTGACTTCGCCTGAGGCGGGATTGCAAATTCTAAGTTACGAATGGTTTGCCGTAGGGAGAATGCGCCATGACCTGTCGCATGGGAATTAAATTCCAACGGAGCAGATACGGCTTCTGCAGAGAAGAGGGGAGCTTGATTAAACGTAGACGGGGCGGCGCGACCCGTTTGCACTAAACCGATGCCCCAGCCCAACTGCGAATCAATCAGCAGGCAGGGGATTAAAAAACAAACCACCCAGTTTCGAAGACACTTACGTTGTGTCATAATCTCTCTATAAATTTAGGCGTTTTTTAGAAGCGAAACAATGGTCCGAAAGGTCAAAAATGAAGCCTAAAAGTCCCACGATTTTTTGGGCCCATCAAAATCACTCTATATTTAGCAGGTTCTTGTTACAGGAGGATTACAGATTTTTAGTGTTTAAGCAGCTCTCCGGTTGCGCGGAGGCGTATGGGTATGATCGTAGAGCGATTCCGTCAATCTTTCCAGCAATGCCTGCACCTGCGCGGCGGAGTAAGTAGTTTGCTGAAGTTCTGAACGGAAATTATCGAATAGCTCTTGGTCGGACAAGCGCTCCACGGCGCGATCTTTCAACCAGTGGTTAAGGAGAGTGATTTTATCCTCAATATTTTGGATCGATTCATACTCAGCTCTCTGCTCATTGGTAAGCCGGTAGTACCGAGAAGGATTACCTTCAACGATGTTCTCAAGACCCACTACTTGGTAAGCTCCCAGGGGTGTGCCGTTTTCCGGCTGTGCTTTGATACGTCCTGTAAGCAGTACTCGAATGCGAGGACCTAGACTGGCCGGCAACCAAGGCCCTAACCCCAGCTTTCTTAGAATTGATCCAAGCCACTCGATAACGGCTTGAGGTGAGGATTCAAAGTAGATAACATCAAAGGAATCTTTATCTCGAGCAATGGTCTTGAGAGCCTTGGAAACCGCTTCATCTAGTACAATCAATTCGCTTCCTTGGGCTTCGAACGCGAGAGCGATGGCCCCTTTGTTGAGATCCCCATTTTGTTCTGGCAGCATATTTACAAGACCCATACGGATGTTCGGATGGTCCGGCATGCCTCGAGGATCCCACACCACGGGCACCTGTTCCGATCCGACGCGCCTCCGGAAGAAGTGGGCATGTATATGATCCTGTGAAGCTCCTCCGTGATTCCCCTCTTTGCCGTAGCCCCAGCCATTGATTTCGATGCGAAACTTCTCCCACCAAGCCAAAGCGAAACCGGCATTCAGCCGCATCCATTGGGTCCGGAACTCACGCAGATAGGGAACCTCGTAGACATCGGCTTGCGAAACATGTCCATTGGCGGCATTTCCTCCGGCCCAGACCGCCACCATGCGCATGGGTTGGTCGCGTATCGCAGCCTGGCGTTTGGGAACATCCACTGGAAAAGGATTGAAATAAATCAAAAGTTGGCCAAGATGCAGCCAAAGCTCAGCGGGATATTTTTTCTGAATGACGGGATTGCAAAGGGTGCAATCCTGAGTAGGCTGGCCCCCCCCAGGTCTCAAAGCGCGTCGCAAATTAATGGCAGAGCGAATTTTCTGGGGCCCGCGGCCCGGAACCCTCCAAAAATGGCTTTGAATTTCTTCCGGGGAATCCCAACTCGTGAAAAAATCAGCCAACTGTGCATTCTTGGTTAGACGCTGCCAACGGAATAAATCAATCAAAGTCTGAAACGGGTACCGCGGATCAGCCTTAAATTCCTTCGGGACGAAAGCGATGCGCAACGGTTTGCTCTGTTCAATGGGCGACAGAAGCGCCACCGCACGAGAAAGGTCGCTTTTTTGCATATTTTCGATCGCTTGTTTGAGCACTCTTTCCTGTGATTCCTTCGATAGTTCACCCCAACTCTCAAAAGTGAATTTTTCGATCCTTCCCGACTCGCGGGTGCGGCCGTCCGCCCGAGCAAATTCATATTCGGCCAATTGCTCATCGAAATCGCCTGCAGGGTTGAACCCTACAGCCGCTGTCAGCCGTTCAGCTCGCGCGATCACGCCAGATGCGTTGTGTTGGCGGACTCCAGCGGCCGGCATAATGACCCATTCCGGATGCGCGGAGCGAATACCGTTGACGGACAGAGGACCAGCAAGAAATTTCCCGTCCCAATCGTTATCCTTTCTGAAGAATGGTTTAAGGAGCACGCCATCTACGCCGGCTTGCGAGGCGCTGGCCATGTGAGCTTGCATCTCGTCCGGCGTTTCGTCCTGCGAAATATCTTCGATAAAGACGATATGCGGATACGGCTGATGAATGCGGCGAATCGTTTCACTGTCAAGCCTTTGGCCGTTTAATACATTGGCCCCGGCCGCAGCCGCGGCTTCGGCTAATTCCGGCTGGCCTTCGAGCAGGAAACAAATGAGTTTGTCATTATTTTGAGGATTGGCCCGCAGCGCACGCAAAATCTCAAGCTTATCGACGGCGGGCATCATACGGTTATTCAAAAGCTTCTGAGCCATTGCGATTAATTCCGAAGCATCAACATCTTTATGCCCCTTGCCGCCGGTCATCGTATGTAATCCGACCTCGATCCATCCCTCATCGCGCAGCATCTTCACCGCTTCTCGTCTAGAAACGATTAATGTAGCGGAATTAAACCCTGCTTGTCCCTGATCATCTGCACCCTGCATTTGCATAGTTTGACCATAGGGTTGAAGACGATCGTACAGGCGTACGACGAGTTTCTCAAGCATTTCCTCACCAGGAATGAGAGTAGAGAGAAACGATCGATAAAGCCGGTATCGGCGAGCCGCGCTAATTGCTTTGTACGCTGAAGGATTGCTTATCTTTACCTTCTCGAGCATTGATTCGATAACACTCGAACCAAAGGCTTGCTGGGTCCCTCGGTTAAAGACTTGTTCAATCCGCATAATTCGCAGCTCTTCTCTTTGCTGCTGCGTGAGCGTTCGTCCCACTCTCTGATGCGCCGCTTCATGAACCCAAATGCGTTCAGCCAGCAATTGTCCCAAGAGACTTAACGATAGATCGAGATCTGCTTCCGACCAGGCGTGTCCGGCCTCACGTAGCCCAGAAATAAATGACCCGTCTACGACGATAATCGACTTGTAAAGATTCGACGGATCGGGATACCAAGCCGATTGGGCTCCATGGAGTGCGCCAGCTTCGGCGAATCGTATCATCAATCCATTCTTGTTTGCTTCGTTGCCCAGAATATCCCGTAACAAGGTGTTCTTAGCCAGATCATCGTTGCTGGCGCTGAACCATAAACTGGCCAGCGAACTGGCAATTGCAGCGTTTGCCGGATTTTTGATATCAAGCTTCATGACGTGAATAACGTGATTCATCCGATCCGCATGGTGTGACGGCGGCGTCATTTCTTCAAAAAGCCCGCGAAACGCGTGCAGCTGCTCGGGACTGAGTGTAATCTCGCCGAGCTCGGGATCCACCTTCACTTTTTCTAAAGGAGGCAACACCGTCTCATTTTTTTCCGTCAAGGCCATGCCGCCAAAACCGCCGGGTTTTAATTCCACAAGCGCATAACCGCCCCGAATGGGGCCCATTTGCGGGAGAATATGAATGAGGTTTTCTCGAAAGCCGTTCTGACGAATCTCGTTTTGAACCCTCGGATTAAAATCAAGAAGAGTCAACGCTTTCCCGTTTTCCCGAAGAGAGGATCGGCCAATTTCTCTCAGGAAAGCAAACAATAATCGCCCATCCTTATCGACGGGTAATCCATGGGTGATGAAAGGATTCGCATGCGGGGGGATCTTTGTATCGTAATATGGATCGGGATCAAAAAGGACGATGTCAAAAGTTCCTAAATCCTCCACCCTCTCTGCGAGCAAATCTTTTTGAACCACGCGGACTTGATTTTCAACCCCTTGCCGTTCAGCATTGGCCTGTACGTCGGCCAGAGTCTCTTGGTCGTGAACAATGGCAATGACTTCTCTGGCGCCTAGAAGCGCGGCATAAGCGGCCTTGGCGCCTGAGCGGGCGGTAAGATCCAGAACCCGCGCTCCGCGGAACGCTTTTGCATCGCGCTTCATGTGGATAAGAAATTTCAGCAAAGGAGGTCTCAGAAGTGGGGCCGGAGAAGAGATTTGAAGGTTTTGTAAAAAATTCTCGGGATTCGGAGGGTCTTGCGTGGCCCGGGCGGTCATCGCCTCTAATTCCTGTCGGAAACCCTGAACTACAGAGCTGATCGCCTCGATATACGCTTCGACATACTCCCCAGCCCGGTTCCCCCAGGCCGCCTGGAAGCGACTCAGCGGTTCTAAATAGGTCTTGGCATACTCCGACGGTTGAAGAGAATAATCCACCCGAATATCACGGATAATATCCAAAATCTGCTGCGCGGAACGAACACGCTGCGCTTCGGCTTCCGATCCCGGATCAATTTCAAAACCGTTCACCAAAGGCAATGGAGTTCCCCCGCGCTTTTTAAAATCCTGCAGTCCTCCGCGATCGGTGGCAATCACGAGAGCTAAAAGAAGCGCGAGCTCTTGATTAGCAATGCCTCCCGGTTCATCAATTGAGAACATCCCGACCATATCGGAACCTGCTCCAATCTGCTTGGCCAAGACTGGATCAAATTTCTCTTCAAAAACAAATTGACCTCTATATTGCGGATGCTGATTTAAAAATTCGCGGAAGAATTGCGCCTGACTTTCACCGATGGGATCTCCGGGCGTACCTAAAATAACGACTTGATTTTTCCCTTTCGCCGATTCGGGTCGCATATCCAAGATCTCTTCCAGAAGCGTTTTTCCGCTGGGCATTACCGTCGTAAGAATGTTTAAGCCTTTTTGCTTCACGATACGCGTGACAAAGCCAAGAATCTGATTGTCTTTACTCACTTCTAGTCCAAGCTTTTTTTGAAGCGCAAGACGGTTATGCTCTTTCCATTGAAGCTGCTCAAAGGAATTCAATCGGCTCAGCGGTGTGACTCTCCCTGATGCATCAGTGGGTTTTTTAAATCCATCACGATCCAAAGCATCCAATCTTTCCGCCTGATTGCGGTCGGCCCGCACCCCGTTGTACACATACCCCATGGAATTCTTGAGGCGCCGGAATAGACCATCCAATCCATATCCCCGCTGAGGCGTAAATGCTTCTTTGGCATGACCTTCGCTTACAGAAAGGATCTTGGGAGAATAAAGAGCGCCGCCTTTCATCAAATTATGCTTTCCGTCATGGTTCGCATAATATTCCAGTCCTTTTTCTACATCGTTCTGAAGGGACCGGCTCAGACCCGTCAATTGGAAGAGATCCAGATCTTTTGCGCCTGGATGAATGACGCGGCGTTCAGCAAGATAGGCGGTGAGCGGTGAAGCGGGCTCTAAAGGCAATCGCCCGGGAAAAATTCCCTGATACTCCAAATTATGAAAGGTGAAAACCCCAGCGGGTCTATGTCCTAATGGCCATCGCATCTTATCGTAAAGCGTGGCGAGCATGACCGGTCCGAGAGCGGCTTGCCAGTCGTTGAAGTGCATGACTTCATACTGAATCTGCAGCTGCCGCATGACCTCAATCGCCGCCAAAGGCAGAAGAATGGCCTCCAAATAACCTCCTACCGAGTCCGGATGAGGTGAAGAGTATAGACGCCTAAACAGAATACCCTTCGGATCAAATAACTGCAGGACGGGAACGCCATCCTGTTCAACATAATAAATGCTTAACGGATAGGTCCCACCTCCTAACGGCAACTCGATATCCATTAATTTCTGAGCGCCGTATTTGGCCATATAGGCCTTGAGAGCGTTTTCGATATCAGGCGTGTCGAATTCCAAAAGCAGATCATCGTAGATCAGCGGAGAAACAACCGATGTAGCCGGGCCGCGCTGCGAGACAGCCCAAGGCTGCTCGGACATGAAAACACCCTGTCCGCCGCCGCCGGGATGGCGCTTCATCTTTTTCCCGCCCTTTTCTATTGGCATCTCCATTGCCACAGAAAGAACGCCGAAGTTTCCCCGCCGACGCGCGGCATCTAATTTCTTAATGAGGTTCAAACGCAGGGCAGGATTGATGTCGCTTGCCTTGGATCGAGTTGTAAAGGCTGAGCCGCCGGCCAAGGCAGCAGGGGTTTGACCAGCGCCTCCTCCCCCAACAACATCGTATAACGGCGACTGAACTCGATACGTCGTCCAGGGAAATTTAATTCTGACAGGAAAAAGGGGAATGAAGTGTTCGCGTCCGGAGCTTTCCCAGGCCCCAGGATTCCCGGCTAAACGCCATCGGGGCAAACGTATTGTGAATCCCCAGGATTCCTCTACGCGGGGCATATGAGAGAAAGATGTTTTGACCAATAGTTTTTTGGAGAAAAAAAGCAGATGCTCAAACCATCGCGCTTCGGGGTTTATGGCTTGGGATTGAAAAACGACGGACCAGGATGGTGACTGCGATCTGAACACTATGGGAGCGTCGAATTTGATGAAATCAGCCATCGCAGGTTCGAAGGCTATCACGACTGCTAGGTTGAGTGCGATTAAGGCTTGGAGAGCTTTTTTCATAAAGAAAAAAACGAAGAGGGTGTCCTCTTCGTAACGTTTCTAATTTAAATATAGCGATAATTCAGAAATGGAAAAATGGTCGGTAAGTCCCTAAATTTCAGGCCAGAAGACCCAGTAAATAAAAGGGTCTTTTTCTATAGAAGATTTGAGCTTATTTTTAGATATGTTTTATGTGTTTACTAGCAGTAAACGTCCAAATAACCTTATGCTCCTGTCGCAAGGCGACGGTCAGAATGTTCGGCGGCGCTGGGTTGATCTGCGCTCTGCTTAAACCATTGCTGCAGCGATCCGCCGCGGCGCACCGGCGGTCCCTGATCCGGCCAGAAGCGGTTGAGATACTCGCTTACAGCTTTATTTTGAGGATCATAGTGAGACCATTTCTCAAGCGAGTCTAAGCCGCCGGTGAGCCGATAGCGGTCGGCATCGTGCATCGAACCATAAAGTTCGTACTTGAAACCGCCGGCATCCTCCAGAACTTTCTGGAGAATTTCTTTCGCGCGAGAAAGCTTCGTTTGATCGAATCTGGTAATGGGCCAATCCACATCCACATCGCTCTTCGCGACGGCCGCCTGCCGCGGTGCAGAACCGATAAGAGAAGCATGCAGCAGCAAATCATTTCCTTCAGCGCGCATTTGACGTAACACACCGAGCATGGCGATCAGACGGGCAACGCTTTCAACGTTGTCTCCCCATGGAGTCTTCTGAATATCGCGTTCCACGGGTAGTTTTTCGGGGTCTTTTTGATAATGAATTCGCTCCGACGTCGTAGGTAAGGCCCGGAGTTGCCGCAATAGTTCTTTTTCCTCCGCGGGTAGTTGCAAGTGTGGATCACCCCGTCCTGGGGGCAGCGGTGCACTCGCCAGCGCGCCCAAGCTTGTCGAAGCGCTATGCCAATCCGCACCAAAGAAATGCCAGAGAATGAACGCCAGCAAACCCGCCCCGGTCCCAATCGCAACGCGTACACTGATTTTCCGTCTTGTCGTGCCCGGCGCGCCGAGAATCCCATTAATCATGCGGCGGTAGGTATTCGTGTCTTCAGGACCCGCCGTCGAGAAATCCAGGCGAAGCTGTTCAGGCTGCGGCGCAACGGCCGGCGGAGTGATCGCCGGAGGATTGCCGCGGCGATGGTTTTGTCCGGACCGACGGAAGATTCTGCCCACCCAACCCAATATGCTCCCCAACCAGCTCCTTACACGCGGGATTAAAAGCAGCGCAAGCCACTTTCCCGCACTCAACCACGACGCCGGCTCAGCATTGGTCCACATTGGCAAGAGATTCCCCGTAATGTAAGGCCAATCCAAAACAAGAATTAATCCGGCAATCCCTAAAATCTTTTTCGTCAAAGACGATGTTTCGAGCGAATAACTGACGAGCCGACGGGCATTCGGCCAGAAGAGAAACATCAGCCCCAGACCGACATGAAAAACGATAAATTGCGGATCGGTCACTTGCGGAAAGAGCGCTTGACGAAGCGTATCCTGCAAGAGCCAAGCGCTGAGCATAGCAAAAACGCTCAAAGCTTTAACATTATCTTTAAAGCTTAACCCCGGAGCCTCTTTAGAACTGGGGTAAAGTTTTTTATTAAAAGGATCGCCTACATACCATTGGAATTTTTCCAAAGCGAGCCATTTTCCCCATCCCGCTAATGAATTCAACGCGTGACGGAAATTTGGAAAGAGGAGAAGGAATGCATACAACATGAACCCTAAAAATGGCTCTTCCCATGCCATACCATGAGCCCGGAAAAGGTCTAACGGGATGGACTGACCCCACAAGAAGAATAATAAGACCGCAGACAGAGCGATTCCCAACTTACGGATTGGAGGAATTGTCTCGCGACCTAGGTCATCGGGTCTTGCTTTATTTTGCTCTTCATTTAATCGAGACGTATTTTCGTCAAAACCGGTGATCACCATGTAAATACGTCCAATCGCCGTTCGGAGAAGACGCCAAACTGGGGTTCTCCAAATCGTGATAAAAACACCTACGCCCAACAAAGTGCCAAAAGCACCTAACTGATTCGCAAGGTGAGGATGATGAATCGCTGTGAGGATGGCTCCTGCATAGGACTGACCAATCACGAAAATTCCAAGAATTCCCCAAAGAGCTATACTGAGGCGTTTTTTCCATCCTCCCCACCCGGAAATAAATTCCACACCAACGAGATACCACAGACCTCCGATCGTCCAGAAAATAGCCGTCAAGATAAAGAGCGCATATTGACCTTGGAGAGATGGCTCAACGGGCATGAACGCATACTGAGTCGCCAAAAGAATAAGACCCAGTCCGATTTGCCAAATGAGAGCGGACGCGGTAAGTAGCGTAGATTCTTTTGCCACTCCATATTTTTTATACACAAAAGCTTGGCCTCCGGGTGTCTTGCCGGACACTTCAACCGTATCACCAACCGCTTCTCCCACTTTTGACGTCGGCGCAAATACGGCTTTGGCAAGCGCGCCCAACCAGCTGGCCCGCGGATTAGCAACTAAATTTTGCACGAACATCGGCATATTGCGGCCGATATACCAGAGGAGCAAGAAGGGAGCACGCCAAAGGCCCCAATACTCGCCAAGAAATACCCCCATCGTTAAATTCACGCTTTCCGCCACAATGAAGGCGGTGAACACCCAAAATCCCGCATAGGGAAGCGCCGCAAAAATATTCCATTTGAGGATCAACCCTAATATCGTCGAAATGATGATCGCGATGAGGGAAAAGAACTTTTTGAAGTAGTGCCACGAGTTGAATAGCATACCCAGCTTCCATGCCACAGGGATATTAGGATTCAGCATCCAGCGCATAAATTCCCGAGCCAAAACACCCTGATATTCCGTCTGTCCTGACGGATATTTGAAACCGCTGGGGTTCAAATAGACCAGAAGATTGGGCGCCGTGCGCCATCCCATACGGAAATATTCCACATAGCGTGTGATAAAACCAAAATTTGTGGCCTTAAACATTCCGATAATATCCTCTGAAACCGAATCCACCGTTACCATTTCAAAGCGTAAGAGCAGTTCCCTCGGGACAAAGAACTTTCCATAAATTCCCAGAATATCGAACGCTTCCTTGAAGCGTTGGAATGGCCCATTCCAAACGCTTTCTGAAATAAAAGCGCCGAAAGAGGCGGGGCTGAAATAATCCGTAATGCCGCGGATGGAATTCAGGACTGCCGCAAGATCGGGAGTTCTCGAAAACTCCGTCAGCACCCGGAGGACCTGTCTTGCATAATGCACGGGGAATTCTTGAACGCCATCTACGCTTTGCCAAATAATTCCGCGAGCGTAAGTAATTGAACGGGACCAAACACCATACTTTAATGGCTCGACGCCATCTGAACCCGGGATATCCACAAAGTCAAAACCCATTTGATCCATATAATTTTTAGTGTTTGCATAGTGGCGATACGTAGAAATGGATTCATAGAGCGAGCCTAAATCCCCATTTGGCCGACGCCAGGAATAAGACAAAATTTTAAGGCGCGCAAGTGCCTCGTCAAACTTTTTCTGCTGTTCAGCACCAAGGCTCAATTCATTTTCGGCGATCAAGAGTTCGACATACTGAGAATATTTAACAAAAGCGTCTTTATGACCATGCTGTTGAGGATCGTCTATTGAGAAATTAGCCCTTTCTCGTAATGTTCTATATAACGGGTCAATTTCCGAATAATGTCGACCACCAGCTCGACGGGTGGTATCAAGTGCGGAATCAATTTGCGCCATTACCTCTTTAGCGAAGAAATCATTAATTTCTTCGACGAAACGTGGGACGCGCTTAGCAGATGCGGCAAAGTCCAAACGTCCTTGAGTATCGGTTTGCCAAATATTGGCTTCAGCTGAAAAATCATGCTTTAGATTTTTGGATCGCAGATAACCATTTTTTAACCGTTCTAATTGCAAAATCTGCTCTAATCCCGAATCAACGCCAGAATCTTTCCCATTAAATTGAGTGAAAGATTTAATCTTCCCATCTTTATCCCAGGCTCTATGTGCTTGATACATGGCATCGCCCAACATGACTTGGAAACGTTCTTCCGCAAGTTTGTCGTAATACTCATATCGGCGCACAAAGACTTCCGCCTCAGTCAAGGTGATGCCGAGATCGGCAAAGGTCGATTCTTTCGGTTTTGAAACGGGGTCGCCCAATCTCTTTTTGATCTCCTGATAAGCATCCCTCTGCAGAACAAAATGACGATTCTTGATGATTTCCGAACGACGCGACCTACGACGAGACCATAGGGCAAAGCCGCCTTCCTTCTTTTTATTGCGCAAGAACGGCCAACGTTTGAACATTCCTTCATCTTCCTTAGTAACACTTTCATCACTCGATGATTCTTTGACTGCTCCGCGCGGCGGAATTCGGGAACCCGTCAATTTCCCGACGATGTTTTGAAATTCTTCATTGAAGAAATAATTTTCGGCGTAATCGCGGAAAGAATCTTTAACGAGTCCTTGGGATTCAACCAAACGGTAATTGACAAATTGCCGACGGTTAAACCACAATTCCACCTCATGCACAACACGTTGAACGCTGGGATCTTTCCAGTCGGATGTCTCGACGGGAGTGTTTTGCTTAATGTCCTTCAGAGACTTAATTAATTCCCGGGCCGCGGCCGATCCCGTAGAGCGCTCGTCCTGCTCAAGATAATGAATCAATCGGTCCCAATCTCCTTCGAGTCGCGTCTTTAAGAGGTGAAGCCTTGTATCTTTGTCTTCTTGGCTTCCCTTGGCATTAATTTGATCGAAATCATAAGAAAAGGGCGTATCGCCTGCGACTGTAAAGTTCTGCGTGATGGAATAGAGCCGTTCCCATGTTTCAACACCCGGCTGATCCATCATGGCCGTATCCAAAAATTCGCGGAAAAGCTTTCTCGTCTCGGCATCTTCCGGTCCCCACATGGGAATAATTCCCAAACGCCAGTGCCAGATTCCCAAAAATTCACCATCGATTAAATGATCGCGTTCTTCGGCAGATATACGGCTCATGTTCCAATAAAGGTACGCCCAGTCTTCCAGAAGCTGCTGATACGTCTTTCCGGAAGATTCTTCAACTTTGTCGCGAAGGGTTTCCCAGCGACTGGACAATCGCCAGGGCGACCATCCAAAAAACCAGCCGGTTTTAATAACAGCCTTCTGAACGCCCTCCATAAATGCAGCCCAAGCTACTTGCATGGAGGTCAAAGCAAAATAGGTAATTGGACCAAAACTGAGCACCGCTAAGATGGATAAACTGCCTAAAAGCCATGCATCTAAACCGGTTGTTTGCAGTACAGTGACGGCTAAAGAACGAAGCACGAGTAACCAAACATAACTATAGAGCAAGCCAAAGACGGCCCACGTCTGCACCCAGAAAGCATAAGCTTCACCGTCGCTTTTTCCGGAAGCGCCTTTGGCAAAACGATTCCGCCACAAGGAGCCATTAAAAAGAACCGCCCGAAATACACCCACAAAGATTTCTCTGAACGTCAAATCGTCGTAGTGGCCATTCTTATTGCCGAGACTCGATACGCCCCAGAACAGGAAGAATGCCTTCCAACCCATTTGTGAAGTATGAAATGGAAATGGAATTAACAAGTGCGAGAACGCCTTGAAGCTAGCCCGCGATTCGTAATACTGCACCACCGGATTTTCCTCTTGCACAAATTCGCGTACACGTCCAGACAAGACCGTTGATAAGATTTGTGTGCCCGAATCAGTGTCAGGATTTAATTTTAAGAATAGACCTTTACCCTTATCCTCTTTAGCATCCTTGGATAATCCCAGTAAAAATCTTTGCGTATCTCCGGCACGCAGAAGCAATCGAAGCTCGACGATTTGTTCCAAGACCGTCCGTAGCTGATCCGTTCCCTTAACTTTAAGGGCAGGAATTGCATCTTTCCCGTCCTTCAAGGCCTCGTTGATCTGTTTTTCAAGTGGAGTTAAGAAGCCCGCATTAATGGCGTTTTGGGTATCGACATCTCTAAATGGATCTTCGACATAACGATAAAGATCATCGATCTGATAATTCAGGAATATATCGTCAGGACGAGCGCCAAAGAGCGCATAGAACTGCCTCACCCCTATGTTTCTAAGCGTTTTTACTTTTCCTTTTCCCGTTTGGCCCTGATCTTTAATGATCAAATCCCAGAAAGAGGCATGTGCACGCACCAAAGGCAAAACGTTCACTCCCAAGCTTGGCTTAGAATCGACTAACCGTACGGTTTCGCGTAATAGATGATCCATGAGCCGGCTGCGCGTAGAAAGCTCGCCCAGCATCCCGGTCATCGTGCGTGATTGGGTAAAGACTTCTCTCCAAACCCACGTCCGCATACTGTCTTCCGGAACGTTGAGTCCATTGGCGGCGCGCGTAAGATAACCGTTTTTGCCTTCCTTATCCGCGATGCCGCCAATTTCCGGTCGGTTAAGCAAGATGGTTTTTCCTTTTGGATCCTTCTGAAGGAAATTGGGATCATGCGCAACATAGATGCTGAGCTGCGACAGAATCAAATCCGCAATCCGCGTCCGCGTTCCGTTCACCCATTCTGCGGAAGCAAACATTCCTTCTCCACTAGCCTGGAAATGAATCGCATCAAGCGACTGATTAATTTGAGGCAGAAACACTTCGCGAAGCACCGCGCGGTAAAACTCAAAGAGATAGGCTTCAGGAACCATGCCGAAGTTTGGATTTGCGAGCCTGTCGTCGACCGATGTCATGGCGTTGCGCAGATGCTGCGTCGTTAAAATTCCCAGATTATTAAGATGTTCAAACACATTCCGCACATCTTGAACTTGGCGAATCGTTGTTTCATCGTTGGCCGGGTCATTCAGATGAGCGAGAAAATCGGGAATATTGCCGCTTGACCGGACCCACGCGCGAATCGTATCCGGCGGGATATTGGCGGCGCGCAGACGGGCTTCCGTATGCCGCAGGGTCTCCTGCAGCTTTTCCTGAACAGACTTGGGACCTTCCCGACCAAATAAGCGTCGCGGCCATGTCCAACGATAGAAAATCCCCGTTAAGCCCCATCGAAGCGCAATGACGGCGGCAATGAGCGAAAGAAGAAGCGCGGGGCCCGACATGTATGAGTAATAGCTCATCAGAGTCGCGCCAATCCCTGCGATGGAGATGTGAGTGGCAGTCGGCGTGACCGGTGCCGCCTGCATAACACTTGCGGCTATTCCGAGCATAAAAAGAAGCGGGACAATCATTTTGGTCGTTGAGCCGGGTTTGAAGTTCTTGGCTCGATTCAAAAGATCTTTGGCCGCCTGCTCCGCTCTTTCGATGGCGCGCGGCGTGGCGGGCGCGCTTGGCTTAAAAGCGCCTTCATTGGGAATCTGAGGTGGAACCCGTTGAAAATCCGCAGGTCCGGGCGGCTGATGAATAAAGGAATTGGGGTCGGCGGCATAATCTCTTCTTATACGCTCAAGAAGCCGGGTCTGATCCACATCCGGAACGACACCAGCATCCTGTAAAGGAACGCGGACCTGTTGATCCCCTTGGCTGGCGCGAGGATCGACGGGAATTCCCGGGGCATTGCCTCTCGGATCAACACCTTCGGACAACGCGTCGCTCGTCCAAACGCGCCGATATGATCCGAAGTTCGCGGAAAGCTCGTTGTAGCGCGGCCAGCCGATCGGCATTCTCCAAACCCACAAATATCCTTCTGCCCGCGTATCATAATGGGTGCGCAAATAAGCCCAGAGCGCTTGGCGACCCTGCTGATCCAGCGCGGAGATAAAGCGCGGGAACCCAAACTCGTCGTAATAGAGCCATTGATTCGGCGGGATGTCTCCGCCCGGACCAAGTGATTCTTCACTAAATAGAGAACCATCCATTCGACTCGACATTCCCACTTTATGTTGAGAGCCCCGGTGCCTGTTATCCATGTCGTAGCGAATTTGATAAATACGGCGAGGTTTGGGGCTGAGCGTTTCTGTCATCTGCCCGACGGAAATACTTAAATTGGAGGCATGAACCTGAACCAGTTTTTGATCGTTGGGAATCCACCACCCCTCACGGTCCGGATGAAGGTAATCGCGCACGTTAATGCTGCCTTTAAACGGCAATTCATAGGCTGATTCTGAAATCCCGATGCTTGAAAGGAGAATCGGCAGAGCGCGCGCCGGAGGATACACATAAAAAGTGATATTAGCCGCGTCATTGATTTGGTCGTGCTTGACATAGCCGTTAGCGCCGATTTGATCGTAGCGGTAGCCGGAAATTGTAACGACTAAAAAGCCTCGGTTATTTTTGATTTCCCGCTGCGACAAAATGCGCTGATCAATTCTTAGTTGCCCATTTATGACGGCCGTTCGCAATGCTTCGTATGTTTCCTGGGTCAAGCCGGTCACGGGTAAAAAGTCGTTCGCACGGCCTGTCTGAACCAAATAATCGACGTCACCGTTGTCATGAACAACCGTCGAGTTCGCCAGACCGTGAAGAATTTCGCGCTTTTCAGTATTCATCATGCTGACCATCGTTTTGTTAGCGATGCCGTAGCGCGCAAGGCCGTCCGTCATTCCAAACTGCCTGGCCTCCGCCTTAAAGAAATAGAACGAACGGTCGATGCGGTAAACTTCAAACGCTCCGTTTTCATAACGGTCGCGCAGAGGCGCATTGTCCGCCGCCGACGAATAGCCGTGATGCACTTCCAGCTGCCAACCCGCCAAATTGTTGACGATGACTGTATCGCGGAAAGGCGGCGTGCCGTCTCTCTGCCGGTTCCACGTTTTCCCTTGAGCCGGGTCGCCCGTGGGACTTGTGACGATCCGGTATTGGTTTTCGGAAATGCTGTCGTGCCGGATAAAGGAGATCCGGCTTCTTCCAGCCGGCACAAGCTCAAGAGTGACGAGTTCAGAAGAGCTGTAGCTGTCGTTGTCGAATATGGGATTGCTGAGATCGATGGTCAAATCCGGACGCCAAACATAGCTGTCGGCCGTGCGGTTGATATTGAGCCGCCGAAGGTAAACGCTGCTGGCGGTTACTGGGCCCGTCGGCACGGCGTGAAAATCGCCGTAGTGCATGATGATGCGCGACGCCGGGACAAAACCTCTCCGCATAACAGCCAGGAGCGCATTCCAGTCTTTCGGCGCCGAGTTGCTGAGTGGCAGCTTTAATTCCTTATCGATAATTTGGTCCGTCATCTCAACCGCTTCACCTTCGCGCAAATCTCCGTAGCGGCCTTCCTCACGGACCAACACCGCACCGTCATTCGCATCACGATATTCGACGATTCCAAGCTTGCTCTTGACATCCAGAATCTGAACCTGGCGCGGCGCCGGGCCTTTAGGATCGCGGACAAGCGCCACGGCAAGAAGTTCATCCGGAATCCGCGTCGTGGGATCCAAATTATCCAGATTGAGATCGACACCACCCATTTCCGTGATGCGGTCGTAAAATTTCAGCGAAAGACGTTTTCGTTCACGGTCAATCTGACCGATTTCCTGATCCTTATTTGTCCGATAAAAGACGTCGGTTGTTTTGATGACGTCCCGTTCGTTGAGACCAAGAGCCTTGACAGTGAATGTTTCAAAGAGATTTCGGTTTAAGGCATTACCGCCTAACATTCCGGCCGCATCGGGGAAGTAAACCGGGCCGCTTCGATCGTTCAATGCGTTGCGGATGGGATCCAAATCGAGCTCGTCATTCCGTCGAGCCTCGAACGTCTTTTTCTGAATCTGGCGATTGATCAGCTCGTAAGTATCCTGACCTTCCTTAATAAGGGGCCGCATAAGGTCATAAATGGTGTAGTCCAGAACGCGGGAATCCGGATCCAAGAGATACCCGCTTGTCGGTTGTGGAACGTCCCACGGCCGTATCACCGGATCGTTCACAAGGCCGGCGTGAATAGCGGCGACCGTGATGAACTGGAAGAGCTCCACGCGTTTGGTGATGAAGTTGTTTAATTCGTTGGTTTCGGTAATTTCGACGGTCGTAGCACCGTTCAAAGAGCGGCGCAGTCTGCGGCCGTTTGGCCCGGTCTGCGCGTCGGCCGCATACGTGGGCTGCGGCACGGGCGTGGCCGCATAATTTTTCAGAAGGACGTCGTCAAAATCCCACAGATGGCTGAGGAGCGACATGTTGGTTCCGGCCAGCCATTTTTCAGTGATTTTCTTTTCTCCATAGGAATTGATGTTGTCCAGTTCCCGGCCTAAAGGATCGCCCGCCATCGCATGAACAATGAATGTATCTTTCCATGCCGTTTGACCATGAATCGTTAAAATCGGCGTGTTGCGCCCCACGGCACTGTTGGCCGTCAGAATATCAGCCATATTTTTTTCGGTCAGCGCGCGGTCCCGATTCACAAGACGGTCTAACGTCGTCTGACCGGCGGCGGTGCCGTTCCACTCATACCGCCACGTGACGAGCGGCCGGTCCGGACCTTGGAGCGCCGGGTCCGCCGGATGATAATGAAGCTCGGCCGTTGTCTGGCGCAAGGTCGCGCGGTCATAGTTGATATTTTGCTGCATCTCGCCGCGCCACTCGACGATTTCGGTCCCGAGCATATCCATGCCTTCCGTATGCTGATCGTAGAGCCGGTCATCGTAACCATCGCGCTGGACTGTGACGGGATCCGGGTTTTGCACCGAATTGTGGTAATCGTTATAGACGTAATTGTTGTAGACCTTAGCGGGCCCATAATTGTTGCTGACGAATTGTTCGGACTCTAGCCCTTGCGTGTAATAAATCCGGGCCGTTTCGGTCTCCGGCCCCGTCGTGGTATTCAGTCTGCTGGAGGTATCGCTCTGCAGGCCGCCGTTCCAATTCCGGTAATTTGTGAAATTGAAATCGACCTCGGAGGCGACGATCGGCGCCGGGTTCCCATTGATATCCCGCGCTCCCACATCCCAATAATTTTTGTGATGCACGCGGCCGACATCGGTGCCGTCCGCCAAATGAATGGCGCGAGGCTCTTCCGTCGTCTCCACACGAAGCTCGCGCGTGGGCGGGCCATACGTTCGAGTGCTCTGATCGTAAAGACGCGTATTGTCATAGGTCTTGCTGTAGCGGACGCGCCGGCCGTCGGGCAAGGTATGCAAGTCCGGATCAATTTCCACAATGAGACTTCTGCGACCAAAATCCCACGGCGTTTCGACGCGCGTCAGATCTCCGCCGGCATTCGTCGTGCGGAATTCCGAGCGATAAATGATGGTCTGCTGAGTTCTGCGCTGAGCGACCTGGGCTGCCAAGACCTGAATGATCTGCGGACCCTGATACAAAGCCATGATTTCCGGAACGGCAACCTGAGTTTCGCGCGGAACGCGGGTGTAGATTTGCGCGAAAGTGGCCGTTCGCCAATCCAAGCCGGCTCGTCGGGCAGCGCCGCGTACGCCGTCAAAGCCGTCGGACTCATCACCTGGGCCGGCGTCGTAAGCCGCCAATGCGAGTTCCACATCTCCATGAAATAGCGCCAACAGATCCGCCAGATAGGTGGTTCCCCCGCGAATGTTTTGTTCCGCATTAAAGGGATCTTTCACGCCGTAGGTGGCCGCCGTAGTATCAATCAGCTGCATCAGACCTTTGGCCGTACCCCACCGGGTCAACTTCGAAACAGCTAGCGGATCAAACCCAGATTCATGCTTGATGATGGCTTTCACAAGCTTGATGATATTGCTGCGCGCGATAGAACGCGTATCAATTCTGCCCTGAGCAATCAGTTCATCCACGACGGTGTCAATGATGGAATCCACCGGCGTATTGGCCGGTAGCGTGCCGAGGTTCGCCAAAAGCGGAATAGGCGCCACGGCTTCAGCAAAATAATCCCTGCGGCTGATGGTGTCTTCGATCCATCCGTCTTTGTCGTACTTTGCTCCGACATTACGGTCCGCATCGAGCTTGTTGTACCGATTGCCGTTCTCGTCAGCCCAGAACGTGTCAAACCCGATTTGCACGCCGTTTGCAAGATATACCGGCAGAGTTGAATCCCTAAAGTTTTGAAGTCCGCCTCTTGTATTTTCAGAGACATTGGCCCAACGCTGCACAAAACCGTCGATGGCCGTGTACTCGTCAAACCAATCTTTGTTGTCGCGCACCTGCGTGACATGCGTGTAGTCGCCAGCCAAGTCAAATCCGTTGCGGGCAAACGCCTGCACCGCGTAGGATTCGATGATCTCACCGTTGCGCTCATTGCGGATATCAATCTTGTTGTCCAGCGTCATCGGGAACGACCAACGCGGATTGTAGGTCGTCTTGAAATTCCCTTCGAT
>Ga0206852_1034_pt1 | contig 42532 bp, 40 predicted proteins | sample Alteio_BWOrgCont_14_FD_152849 | JGI IMG/M metagenome (GOLD analysis project Ga0206852, IMG submission 152849) | Enriched cells from forest soil in Barre Woods Harvard Forest LTER site, Petersham, Massachusetts, United States -... | ecosystem: Environmental > Terrestrial > Soil > Temperate forest >... | reverse complement strand
CCTGAGCGAAGTTGGGCACGCACCAGCGTGCCCAACGCAGTCGAAGGACCTGCGGTTCCTCACAACTGGGCGATTTTTTCTACGAGGTCGTGGGCTTCGCGATTTTGGCCCAGCGGCGCCCAGGGGATGAAGGCGATGCCGTTTTTCTCGCAGTGGTCGAGGAGGTAATCCCACTCGCGGTCGGCGAAGCTGTAGCGGTTCTGCACGGAAACAATGGGGGTGATTTTGCGGGCTCGCTCGAGGTGTTCGAGGGTGACGTTGGAGAGGGCGACGTGGCGGATTTTGCCTTGCTGCTGCGCCTCGGCGAGGGTTTCCACGGAGGCGTCAAACGAGACGGCCGGGTCAGGGACGTGGAGCTGATAGACATCGATGCGATCGAGTTTGAGGCGCTTCAGGCTGCCGTCGATGGCTTCGCGAAGATGTTTGGGGCTGGCGTTGTGGACCCACTGGGCGGGACCGACGCGTTCCCATCCGCCCTTCGTGGCGATGACGAGGCCTTTGGGGTAGGGGTGCAGGGCTTCGGCGATCAATTCTTCGCTGACATTGGGGCCGTAGGAGTCGGCGGTGTCGATGAAGTTGACGCCGAGTTCCACGGCGCGGCGAAGGGTTTTGATGGAGGCGTCGTGATTGGCGGGAGGTCCCCAGATGCCTTTGCCGGTGATGCGCATGGCGCCGTAGCCGAGGCGGTTGACGGTGAGATCACCGAGGTTCAGGGTTCCGGCGGCGGAGGCCTTTCCACCCCAGCGAACTGGTTCGCTGGGGACCCCGGCGTTGGGGGATTCGACGGATGTGGGCATGGGGTTCTCCTCTTTTTGTTGGATTCAGGATCAGGGTACAGGGTGCAATGGCGAGGGTATAGGGCGTAGGGGGTATGGTGTAGAAAAAGCAAAAGCGGACGCATCGCGCTTCCCACATTTCGCAAATTCTGCGATCACGATGACTCATCCACTGGTTTGTCGGGTTGGGTGGTGTAGATTTCTTCGACGCGGGCGAGCGTGTCGATTTCGCTGACGGGCTTGTCGGTGCGGATTCTCAGGATGCGGGGGAAGCGGAGGGCGAAACCGCTGGCGTGGCGGGTGGAGCGCATGACGTTGTTGAAGGCGACTTCGAGAACGAGGATTGGCTCGACGGTGCGGAAGTGGCCGTTGTCCTCGAGCGTATGGGATTTGAAGAAGGCAGTGAGGTCGGCGATTTCCTGGTCGGTGAGGCCGGAGTAGGCTTTGCCGACGTTCTTGAGCGGCTGCCCGGGATCGGCGGCATCGCGGATGGCGAAGGTGTAGTCGCTGAGGACGGCTGCGCGGCGGCCGTTGCCGTATTCAACGCCGGTGACCACAACATCGAGGGTCGCGAGCTCGCGCTTGAGCTTGAGCCAGGCGAGGCCGCGGCGTCCGGGCTGGTAGGGCGAGGCGAGGGATTTGATCATGACGCCTTCGTTGCCGCGGGTGCGGGCGTCGAGGTAGGCCTGGTCGAGTTGAGCGGCGGTCGAGAGGCGCGTGGCGTTGGCGAGGATGAGGCGGGGGAAGGCTGGTTCGGCCGGGGTCTCGAAAAGACTGTGCTGGGCATTGGGAGCGGTGTTGGCGGTGGCGGGGGACCAGCGGGCGGCGAAGTCTTCGAGGTGGCGGCGGCGTTCGGCGAGGGGCTGTTCGAGGAGGAGCTGGGGCTGACCCGTTGAGCCGTCTCGATAGAGGATGTCGAAGACGATGAGGACGGTGGGGACTTCGCGGCGGAGGGCAACGGGCACGCGTTTGCGGCCGAGGCGCTGCTGGAGGGCGGAGAAGGGGAGCGCGCGGTTAGTTGCAGGGTTCCACGCGAGGATTTCGCCGTCGAGAATGGCGGATTCGGTGATGTTGGCGAAGGACTCGGTGAGTTCAGGGAAGGATACGGAGAGATCTTCGCGATTGCGGGAGTAGAGGGCGGGGGAGTGGTTAGGGGCGAGGTGGAGTTGGGCGCGGATGCCGTCGTATTTGTCTTCGAGTTGACACCCCATCACGCCAACCGCGGGCGCGCTGGGGACCCCGTCCTGCGCGGCGCGGAGGGCGGCGGCTGGAGAGACAGGCATAACAGCAGGTCCCTCCGCTACGGTCGCTGGCGCGACCTCCGGTCGGGATGACAATTCCGTTGTAGGGGAAGAAACCGCAGATCCTTCGACTGCGATTGCTGCGCGGTCTTCGCTCAGGATGGCATTTGCTTTTTCCGCGAGGATTTCTTCGGTGAAACGGGCTATGGCTTCGTCGGTGGAGGCGACGGGGCTGGCGAGCATGAAGCCGAGCGGGTGGAAGAGGTTCATGCGGGCCTGGTCGAGCTGGCCGGCGGCGGCGAGGGCGACTACCTGACGGAGGTCTCCGAGTAACATGCTCGCCTTTCGCGCTGCCGCGGGCACAGTTTTGGACTGAGAATCGCTGTGAGTTGAGTCAGCGGGCTGGGGCCAGGCTTCGCCGATGGCTTCTTCGACGAGGGATTGTTTGACGCCTGTGCGCATGTCTCCGGTGGCGAGTTTGATGAGGTATTTGGCTTCGCCGGGAGTGGCGCAGGCGAGGAGGTCGAGGAGAAGACGAAGTTTGGGGGCGGGGCCGCGGGCTTCAGCGAGGGCGGTGAAGGCGGATTCGACGTCGGCGAGGGTGAGGGTGGGCTGGTCGGGCGCGTGGCCGTAGAGAAGGTCGGCGGCGGCCGCTCCGATGTCGCCGTAGCGGCGGTAGGCGGCGCTGAGGGCAGCGGGATTGGTGGCGGCTAGTTGGGCGATGGCTTTGGAGAGCAGAGAGCCGCCGATGTTGAGGACCCTGCGATCGATTTCCGCGAAGGGAGCGCCGGAGAGCCAGAGGGCGGCGCGTCCGGCATCGATGATCGGGAGGGCCTGGAGGTAGTCGGAGATGAGGGCGCGTTTTTCGAGCTTTTTGGTGGTGGAGGCGAGGGCGTCGTTGAGCTCGGCGAATTGAGCGAACAAAGGCACGAGACAGGGTACAGCGTACAGGGTGCAGGGTACAGAGGCGGAAGCGGACTACGCGATCAGGGGGATTTGATGTGCAAGGGCGCCGGGAGGAAGCTGCTGAATCAACCGAAGTGCAGCTTTTCGAATGGTGGAGCATCCAAGTCGCGGTACCATGGAAAAAGATGCAACAGCTTTTTCCCATCGGCGTTCTTCTCTAGCGGCTCCCGCCGCCATCGCCTTGCTGCGTCCCAATTTCCTGACTAACTTGAGTTGCCATAGAGCCGGCGGCGCGCCGGGAGGATTTTATGTTTGATCGTTTGGAACAAATTACTGCGCGGTATGAAGAGCTGGGACGGCAGTTGGCCGAGCCTGGAGTGCTGAGCGACCAGCAGAAATATCAGAAGATTGCGAAGCAGCATCGCGACATGGCGCCGCTGGTGGAGAAGGTGCGCGAGTACACCGAAGTCAAGACCGGCATTGCCGATGCGCGCGCCATGATGAACGAGGACGATCCGGAGATTCGCGCGATGGCGGTGGAAGAGCTGACTCTGCTGGAGGCGCGCGGGCCGGCGATTGAAGAAGAGTTGAAGCTGTTGCTGCTGCCTAAGGATCCGAACGATGAGAAGAACGTAGTACTGGAAATTCGCGCCGGGACAGGCGGGGATGAGGCATCGTTGTTCGCCTCGGAGATGTTCCGGATGTATTCGCGATTTGCGGAGCAGCATCGTTGGCGGGTGGAAGTGCTGTCGGCGTCGGAGTCGACGGTGGGGGGCCTGAAGGAAGTGATCGCGATTATTGAAGGGGCGCGCGTGTACTCGCAAATGAAGTACGAGAGCGGCGTGCATCGTGTGCAGCGGGTTCCGGCGACGGAGACGCAGGGGCGCGTCCACACCAGCGCGGTGACAGTGGCCGTGCTGCCTGAGGCCGAGGAAGTGGACGTGAAGATTGAGGCGAAAGATTTGCGCATCGACACGTTTTGCTCGTCGGGGCCGGGCGGACAGAGTGTGAACACGACCTACTCTGCGGTGCGGATTACGCATATACCGACGGGGACGGTGGTGAGCTGCCAGGATGAGAAGTCGCAGATTAAGAATCGCGAGAAGGGCATGCGCGTTCTTCGCGCACGTTTGTATGAGGTGGAGATGGATCGGCAGCAGCAAGCGCTGGCGAAGGAACGCAAGCAGCAGGTGGGGACGGGCGACCGCAGCGAAAAGATTCGGACGTATAACTTTCCGCAAAACCGGCTGACGGATCACCGGATTGGGCTGACGATTCACCAGCTGGCGGAGATTATGGAAGGGCGGCTGCAGCCGGTGGTCGATGCGCTGACCGCGCACTTTAATGCGGAGCGGTTGAAGAGCGAGTCGGAAGGACAGGGTGTAGGGGGTAGGGCGTAGGGACGTCCGAGGGATCTGACATGAATGTTCGAGAGGCCAGGTTGGGGGATGCGCGGGCGATCGCGGAGGTCCATCTGGCGAGCTGGAAGACGACGTATCCGGGGATCATTCCGCAGGAGTATATCGACGGGCTGCGCATGGAAGATGGCGCGGCGCGTTGGACGGAGCGGATTACCGAAGCAGACTCGACGATTCTGGTGGCGGAAGATGAGGCGGGCGTGTTCGGGTTTGCGGCGGGGGGCATGCCGCTGCATCCGGTGGATGGGTATGAGGCGGAGCTGGGCGCGATCTATTTGCTGGCGACGCATCAGCGGCAGGGCGCTGGGCGGGAGTTGGTGCGGCGGCTGGCGAGCGAGCTGGAGGGGCAGGGATTTCGGAGCTTGCTGGTGTGGGCGCTGAAGGAGAATCCCGCGTGCGATTTTTATCAGGCGCTGGGCGGCAAGGCGATCGCCGAGAAGTCGATTGAAATTGGCGGAGTGCTGCTGCCGGAAGTGGCGTTTGGGTGGACGGATCTGAGCGTGTTGTGTTCGGCGGCGGAGTGACCGGTTCGTTCGACATGTCTGCGAAAAATATCCCAAAACTTTTAGAAGCTGCGAGCGCGCGCCTGGCGCATTTGTCCGTGGGGCGGCGGGATGCGGAGTTGTTGCTGCTGCGTGCGTTGGGGCGGGATCGGGTGTGGCTTTTGACGCATGCAGATGCGGAGCTGACGGCCGGCCAGGTGGAGCTGTATGAGGCGTGGATTGCGCGGCGGGCGCGGCAGGAGCCGGTGCAATACATTGTGGGCGAGCAGGAATTTTTTGGATTGACGATGCGCGTCACGCCGGATGTGCTGATTCCGCGACCGGAGACGGAGCATCTGGTGGAGGCACTGCTTTCGCGCGTTCCGCACGGGGCGGCGATGCAGATTGCGGATGTGGGGACGGGGTCCGGGGCGATCGCAGTGGCGCTGGCGCATGCGCTGCCGCTGGCGCGGGTGACCGCGCTGGATATTTCCGCGGCGGCCCTGGATGTGGCGCGGGAGAATGCGGTGCGGCATGGCGTGGCGGTGCGGCATGGCGTGGCGGGGCGGGTGCGGTTTCTTGCATCGGATTTGCTGAGCGCGGTGCGGGGCGAGCGATTTTTTGCTGTGGTGTCGAATCCTCCTTATGTGGCGGAGGGTGAGGTGCTGGAGGCGCAGGTGCGGGAGTATGAGCCGCAGCGCGCGCTGTATGCCGGGCTGACCGGGCTGGAGGTTTACGAGCGGCTGATTCCGCAGGCGTGGCAGGCCCTGGTTCCGCAGGGATGGTTGTTGCTGGAGATGGGGCAGGGGCAGCGGGATGCTGTGGCGCGACTGCTGCAGGATTGGGATGAGGTCGAGTTTGTTGCGGATTTGCAGGGGATTCCGCGCGTTGCCATAGCACGGCGGGCAAGCTGACAATAGGAATTGGAGAATTGAAACCGATGAGCACAATGACCGCAGTGGTGGATGCGCCTCCGGGCGTTGAGAATTTCGAAGAGAAGCTGGACCGGCTGGCGCAGGTCGCGGTGCAGTCCGGGTTGGGGTTGGCGCCGGGACAGGAACTGGTGATGACGGCGTCAGTGGATGCGCTGCCGCTGGCACGAAAGATTACCGAGCACGCGTATAAGGCGGGCGCTTCGCTGGTTACCACTTTTTTCGCCGATGATGCCTCGGCGCTGTTGCGGTACAAGTACGCTCCAGACGCGAGTTTCGATAAGGCGGCGAGCTGGCTGTATGAGGGGATGGCGGCGGCGTACAGGAATGGCGCGGCGCGCCTGGCGATTACGAGTGCGAATCCATCGTTGCTGTCGAAAGAGGATCCGGAGAAGGTGAGCCGGGCGAATCGCGCGATGTCCAAGGCGTACCGGCCGGCGCTGGAGCTGATTACGCGGCACGACATTAACTGGACGATTGTGAGCGCGGGGACTCCGGTGTGGGCGGCAGCGATGTTTCCGGAGTTGCCGGCGGACGAGGCGCTGGCGAAGTTGTGGAACGCGATTTTTGCGGCGAGCCGGGCGGACCAGGCGGATCCGGTAGCGGCATGGAAAGCGCACGATGCGCATCTGCATGCGCGCGCAAACTGGCTGAACGAGAAGCGTTATGCGGCGCTGCACTTTAAGGGTCCGGGAACGGATTTGAAGGTGGGGCTGGCCGACGATCATTTGTGGCTCGGCGGCGGGACGACGGCGGGGAATGGGAACTATTGCATTCCGAATATGCCGACGGAAGAAGTGTTTACGACGCCACACAAGGATCGCGTGGACGGAACGGTGCGGAGCACGAAGCCGCTGTCGCATCAGGGAACCATGATTGAGGACATTGCGGTGCGGTTTGATGGCGGGAAGATTGTGGAAGCGCATGCGGCGAAGGGCGAGATTGTGCTGCAGCGGATGATTGAGACGGATGAGGGAGCGCGGCGGCTGGGTGAAGTGTCGCTGGTGCCGAATTCGTCGCCGATTTCAGCGAGCGGGCTGTTGTTTTTGAACACTCTGTTCGATGAGAATGCGGCGTGCCACATTGCGCTGGGGCAGGCGTACTCGACTTGTTTGAAGGATGGGGACAAGCTGACGCCGGAGCAGTTGGCGGCGAAGGGCGCGAACGACAGTTTGATCCACGTGGACTGGATGATTGGATCGGGAAAGATGGATGTGGATGGGATTACGGCGGATGGGACGGCGGAGCCGGTGCTGCGTGCAGGGGAGTGGGTTTAGAGGCAGGGGTAGGGTGCAGGGGGTAGAAAAGCTGACGGCGGGTCTCTGGTGGCCGGTGGCAAAGCACATTTCCGGAGCGCCACTTTTTTTCGCGATTCGCGTCTGAAACTGTATGTCGCATCGCCGTCTTGCTGTGTTGGTCGCTGTCCTGGCGCTGGGCCTGCCTGGCGCTTTCGCTCAAAATTCCGCATGGGTGCCGGAGGGCATGAGCACTCTGGGCTCCAATGCCATCTTTCACACCGACATCATGTTCAATCAGTCGATGATTCATGCGATGGCGCAGTCGCTTCCGGATGATGAGAAGCCGATTGCCGCCAAGCTGAAGTCTGTGACGGTGCACACCTACCGCTATGCGGCGCCGGGGCAGTACGATCCGGCGGCGCTGGAGGCGGTGAGGGCGCAGGTGAGCGCGCTGGGGTGGGAGCATGTGATCACGCATCATCCTCAGGCGAAGCCGGCAGCCGCTCCCACGGCGGATGCGGCGCCGCACGACCTGACGAATACCGATGTGTGGATCCACACCGGCGGGGAGAATGTGGATGGCGCGATCGTGCTGGTGGCGAATGCGAAGAACATCCACCTGGTGTATGTGGATGGAATCGTGAGCCCGCTGGACATTCTGCACCTGCGCGGAAAGCTTGGCATCCCGAAGTTCAATGACGATGCGCCGGGAGCCGAGAAGTAGGGAATAGGGTGTAGGGGGTAGGGTGTAGAAAGATGGTGGCCGCGCGGGATGCTCGCGCGGCCTTCTTATTGGCTATGGTTGGGGTCGGTTTGCGTCGCTAGAATCGGGCGATGGGATTGGCGCGGGGCGTTCGAGCGGTGCTGCGGGTGGGGCTGATTGCGGGGACGCTGGATATTGGGGAGAACCTGATCTTCAATGCGTTTCGGCACATCACGCCGGTGAGGATCTTTCAATACATTGCGAGCGGGCTGACGGGGCGGTGGGCGTTTCATGCGGGGATGGCGTCGGTGGCGCTCGGCGTGGCGATCCACTACGCGATTGCGTTGACATGGACGGCGATCTATTACGTTGCGAGCGGACGAATGGCGATGCTGATTCGGCGGCCGGTGGTTTGCGGGCTGGCGTATGGAGCGATGGTTTATGTGGTGATGAATTTTGTGGTGCTGCCGTTGACGCGGGTGCCTCATTCAGCGGCGGCGATGTCGGTGGCGTCGCGCGTGAGCGGGGTGTTGGCGTTGTTGTTTTGTATTGGGGTGACGGTGGGGGTGTTTGTGAAGCGGGAGCGGGTAGCGGGTGGCGTGTAGAAAGACAGGGGATAGGGTGTAGGGGGTAGGGTGTAAAAAAGCGGGCGCTTCGCGCGAGTCCCACATCTCGCAAAAGCGGCGAGATATGCGGCACCCGTATTTGTTCCGAACTCCGGAACCCATGTCCCCAACACCAGGGACATGGGGCACCCAGGGATGTTCAGATTGGCGCGGGTGGATTTAGATGTGGCAGCTTAAGGCGCCGCGTTTTTCTAAATATTTTTGGTGGTATTCTTCGGCGCGCCAGAAGGTTTGCGTGGGGACGATCTGGGTCACAATCGGTTTCGCGAAGCGCTTCTCGGCGGTGAGGCGTTCAATGAATTGCTTCGCTTCTTCTTCCTGCTCGGGAGAGTGGAAGAAGATGGCGCTGCGGTATTGGCTGCCCCAGTCCGGCCCCTGGCGGTTGAGCTGGGTGGGGTCGTGGAGCGAGAAGAAGGCGTCGAGGAGCTGGGTGTAGCCGATTTGCGCGGGGTCGTAGTCGATTTCGACGGCTTCGGCGTGGCCGGTCTGGTCGGTGCAGACGTCGTGATAGGTGGGCTTGTCAAGCTGGCCGCCTTCGTAGCCGACGGCGGTAGCGGTGACGCCGGGAAGCTGCTGGAATCGGGCTTCGACACCCCAGAAACAACCTGCGGCGAATGTGGCTTTGGCCATGGGGGACCTCTTATGGTCAGTTTAGATGACACGGAAGGGTACAGGGTGCTGAGCCCAATGGGATTTGCGGATACTGTGATTTTTGGATAATTACTTGCTGCGCCGGGTCGGGGTGCGTTTGGCGGCGGTGCGGGGTTTGCCGTGGGGGGAGCGGGGAGCTTTGACGCGGTCGGTGGCGCGCACCGGGCGGCTGCGGCCGGGACGCGGCATTTTGCGGGCAGGTTTTTCGATTCTGCCGGCGGCGGCGCGGCGGAGCTGTGCAACTTCTTCGAGAGTGAGCTCGCGGTGGCGGCCTGGCTCGAGGTCGAGGATGAGCGGGCCGTAGCCGACGCGGCGAATCTTCTCGACGTGGTAGCCGACTTCTTCAAACATTTTGCGAATTTCGCGATTGCGGCCCTCGATGAGGACCATTTCGTACCACGGATTGTCGACGTCGCGGATGAGGCGGATGCGGGCGGGGGCGGTCATAACGCGGGCATCGCTGCGGCGGATGGGCTTGTCGGGGAGCGCACCGTCTTTGCCGAGGCGCGGCTTGATCTGGGTGTCGCGATCGATCATGACGCCGTGGCGGAGCTGGTTGATGGCGGAGTCGGTGGGCTTGCCGCTGACTTTGACGAGGTAGGTTTTCTCAATGCGGGCGGCGGCACGGGTGAGGGAATTGGCGAGGTCGCCGTCGTTGGTCATGAGGAGAAGGCCTTCGCTGGAGTAGTCGAGGCGGCCGACGGGGAAGACTCGCTCGCCGCCCTTGATGAGGGCCATGACGGTGGGGCGGCCTTCGGGGTCGGAGGCGGTGGTGACGTAGCCTTTGGGCTTGTTGACGACGAAGTAGCGGGGGCGCTCGGGACCCTGGAGAAGCTTGCCGTCGACGCGGATATGGTCGGTGGTGGGATCGGCTTTTGTGCCTAACGCGGTTACGATTTGGCCGTTGACCTGGACGCGTCCGCCGGTGATGAGTTCTTCGGCTTTGCGGCGCGAGGCGATGCCGGCGGCGGCGATGATTTTTTGCAAGCGCTGTTGGTTGGGATTGGAGGCCGCGCGTTCGGGGTCGTTGGTCATGTCTATAACGATGATAACGGTGAACAGGGTGCGGCGTTCAGCGGTCAGCGTTCAGGAGAGGCAAAGGCGGGCGCTTCGCGGGCGTCACCCATCTGCCAAAACCGAGCAGAACCTTCGGCATCGCTCAGACCAGGTTATGGGGCACCCGCGGTAACAGCCAGCGTCGTCCCTCCGGGACTCGGATCTGTTGTGCGCTTCCAACCCCACGCTGAAGCGTGGGGCTAATCTGCGCTGCGCCTGACGGCGCGAGACCCATGTCTGCCAAAACCGGGCGGCTGGCTTCAAGTTCGGTCAGGAAGGGTTAGGGCACCCTGCAACCCATGTCCCCGAAACCAGGGACATGGGGCACCCGGATTCGTTAGGCCCCGATCAGTCCAGATTTGAGGCGGCGTCGTTTTCGGTGGTGGGGTCCTGCGCGGACGGCGGGTCGCCTTCGGCCCTCGGCTCCAGGACCGTAGGCTCGGGATGGTGTGTCGGGTCCTCTGCGCGCGGCGGATCGCCTTCGGCGTTGCTCTCGGCGTCTTCTTCCATTTCCGCGATTTCGTTTTGGGCGAAGGGCAGTTCGGTTTCAGAAGGAGCGATGGCTGCGGCGTCCTCTTCGGACTCGGCTAGCTCGGTGGCCATTTTTTCGAATTCTTCGATGGAGGGTAGCTCGTTTACGTCTTTAAGGCCGAAGCGGAGGAGGAATTCTCTGGTGGTTTTGTAGAGGATGGGGCGGCCGATGACCTGTTTGCGGCCGGCAGTGTTGATGAGCTTGCGGGCGATGAGAGAGCCGAGGACGCCGCCGGAGTCGACGCCGCGGATTTCGCTGATTTCGGGGGCGGTGACGGGCTGTTTGTAGGCGATGACGGCAAGCGTTTCGAGAGCCTGGAGGGAGAGCTTCATGGGAGGCTTGAGGCTCTTGATGAAGGAGCGGACGGCGTCGTGGTATTCGGCGCGGGTGGCGAGGCGGAAGCCCCCTGCGACTTCGCGAATTTCGAGACCGCGGTCGGCGCCGTTGTAATCGGCGATGAGCTCGTCAACGATGGAGCGGAGTTCGTCGCGGATTTCGCGGTCGCGCTGGCGGGCTGCGCGTTTTTCATCGTCCTGTGACGGTGGCTCGGTTTCCGCGGGATCGGATGAATCGGCGGTGGTCGCCGATTCAGCGCTGGTCGAGGCCATAGCGGGGATTTCCGGCTCGAGGGTTTCGGTGGCTGGCGGAAGTGGCGCAGGCGAGGCTGCCTCGGGGGCGGAGTCGAGGTCGTCGAGGAATGATCCTTCGTCGGCGGCGGAGTCTTCGGAGGGCGCTTCGGGATCGGCCTGGGGCCTGGTGCGCTCGGCGCGGCTGAGGAGGGCTTCGTCGCGGAAGAGGGCGGCTAGCTGCTGGAGCGTGACCGGCTCTTCGGCAGCGTAAATAACGGCTTCAATGCGTGCTTTGAGACTCATCGATGGGTTAGAAATCCTGGTGCCCGTGTTTTAGCTTGTGCCTGATCGAGTTCCCTTACGCCGACCGAAATACGACCCGCAGGGGCTAAAGCCCCGACAATTTTGAGTCGCTAGCGGCACGACTGAAGTCGTGCCCTGATACAAACCCTTGAGACGCTGCATGGCACGCATCGGCCTTTCTCCGGACAAGCCGGAGGTCGAGGAAGCCTCACGAGTCAAAAGGTTTCACATCGGTCTGCGTCGCGGGTTTCCCGATGACGCATGCCCAACGAAAACGGCACTTTCTCGATAGTACAGAAAGTGCCGTTGTTGCGGTTGTGCTTATTGCGGTTAGACGAACTGGCGCATGACCCAGAAAAGGCTACCGGCGAGGACGGCGGCGACGGGGAGAGTGAATACCCAGGCGAGGGCGATGTTGCGGATGGTGGACATTTGGAGTCCGCTGCCGTTGGCGAGCATGGTGCCGGCAACGCCCGAGGAGAGGACGTGGGTGGTGGAGACGGGCATGTGGTATTGGTCGGCGGCGATGATGGTGCAGGCGGCAACGATTTCAGCGGCGGCTCCCTGCGCGTAGGTGAGGTGAGTCTTGCCGATTTTTTCGCCGACGGTGACGACGATGCGCTTCCAGCCGACCATGGTGCCGAGGCCGAGTGCGAGGGCGACGGAGACTTTAACCCAGGAGGGGATGAAGCGCGTGGACTCGTCAAGATACTTTTTGTAGTTGACGAGGACTTTGGCGTCGGACGCGGTGAAGTTGGGATTCTTGTTCTTGGCCATGATCCGCATGGCTTCGCTGACGACGTACATGTTGTTGCGGACGTTTTGCTGCTGACCGGCGGGGACGCTGGCAAGGGTTTTGTAGGTCACGATCTCGCGGTCGATTTCTTCGACCATCTGGCGGAGGGCCAGCATGGTATTGGGTGTGAAGTTCTTCGACTTGATGTAGTCGGTGAGCTCCTGACGGGCATCGCCAGCGATATGGGCGTCGGCGGCGACGTAGGGATTGAGGACGGAAACCGTTTGTTGGGAGACGGCGGCGAAATCCTGCACCTTGCTGTAGCCCATGGCGTGGTTGAGGGCGTAGGCGGTGGGCACCGTGCCGATGAGGATGAGCATGATGAGGCCCATGCCTTTTTGTCCGTCGTTGGATCCGTGGCCGAAGCTGACGCCCGTGCAGGTGAGGATGAGGAGGCAGCGGATCCAGAACGGTGGTGGTTCCGTGCCTTTGGGCGACTCGTAGAGTGCCTTGTTCTTGACGGTGAGTTTGAGGATGAGCAGGAGGATGGCGGCGCCGCCGAAGCCGACCAGCGGGGAAACCAGGAGGGCTTTGAAGACGCCGCCGGCCTGGACCCAGTCGACTCCGCTGGTGCCGTTGTGTCCGCCGAGGATCTGGTTGGCGATGCCGACGCCGATGATGGATCCGATGAGGGTATGGGAGCTGGAGGCGGGCAGGCCGAAATACCAGGTGCTGAGGTTCCACATAATGGCTGCGATGAGGAGGGAGAAGACCATGGCGAATCCTGCGCCCTTGCCGACCTGGAGGATGAGCTCGACAGGAAGGAGGGAGAGGATGGAGAACGCGACAGCGCCGGAGGAAGTGAGGACGCCGACGAGGTTCCACATGCCGGACCAGACGACGGCGATGTTGGGATCGAGGGAGTGGGTGTAGATGACGGTAGCGACGGCGTTGGCGGTGTCGTGGAAGCCGTTGACGAATTCAAATCCCAGCGCGATGAGGAGGGCGAGGCCGAGGAGGATGTAGGGCCACGCGGAGAGCAGGTGAACGCCGGAGAGATCGTGAGCGATTTGGGAGCCGGCATAGCCGAGACCGCCGACCAGGACGATGCCGAAGACGATCAGCCCAAGGCGGCCGGGCGACTTCTTCATTTTTTGATCGAGTAGGGACCCGGTTGCGAGACCCTGGGGATTGATTGCGACTGCTACGCCTTCATCCATGAAATTGGTGACTCCGGAGGTGGGATCAGGGGGGTCTGTCAAGCCAGGCTACCAACGGCGGTGAACACGCTGCATGAATGCACGATGAACAGACGATGAATCTGGGTCGCAGGGATTTTAAATTGCGCGTTAGACGAAGTGGCGCATGATCCAGAGGAGCGTGCCAGCGAGGAGAGCGGCGGCGGGGAGGGTGAAGACCCAGGCGAGAGCGATGTTGCGGATGGTGGCGAACTGGAGGCCGCTGCCGGAGGCGGTCATGGTACCGGCGACGCCTGAGGAGAGGACGTGGGTGGTGGAGATGGGCATGTGGAAATGGTCGGCGCCGATGATGGTGCAGGCGGCCATGATTTCGGCGGATGCGCCCTGGGCATAGGTGATGTGTTCTTTGCCGATTCTCTCGCCAATGGTGACGACGATGCGTTTCCACCCGATCATGGTGCCGAGTCCAAGCGCGAGGGCGACAGCGACTTTGACCCACGGGGGAATGAATTTGGTGGAGTTGTCGAGATACTTGCGGTAGTTGGCGAGGACGGCAGAGTCGGACGCGGAGACAGGGGGATTCCTGCTCTTTGCCATGAGCCGGATGGTTTCACTGAGGACGTACATGTTGTTGCGGACATTTTGTTGCTGTCCGTCGGGAATATTGGCGAGCGTGCCGGAGGGGACGACTTCGTTTTCGATCGTCTGGACCATTTGGCGGACGGCCAGCATGGTGTTTGGGGTGAATTGTCTGGTGCGGATGTAGGTAGTAAGGGCGGTGCGGGCGTCGCCGGCGGGAACGGCCGCGGGGGGAACGTATTTGTCGAGGACGGATTCGGTTTGTTGGGAGACAGCGGCGAAGTCGAGGATTTTATCGTGGCCGATGGCGTGGTTGAGAGCGTAGGCGGTGGGAACGGTCCCGATGAGGATGAGCATGATGAGGCCCATGCCTTTTTGGCCGTCGTTGGAGCCATGGCCGAAGCTGACTCCGGTGCAGGTGAGGATGAGGAGGCAGCGGATCCAGAAGGGGGGTGGTTCCTGGCCGCGGGGTGATTCGTAAAGGGCGGGGTCGCGGACGAAGAATTTGAAGATGAGGAGCAGGATGGCGGCGCCGCCGAAACCGACGATGGGGGAGATGAGGAGGACTTTGAAGACGGTAAAGGCCTGGTCCCAGTCGACGCCGCTGATGCCATTGTGGCCGCTAAGAATCTGGTTGGCGACGCCAACGCCGATGATGGAGCCGATGAGGGTGTGGGAACTGGAGGCGGGCAGCCCGAACCACCAGGTGCTGAGGTTCCAGAGAATGGCGGCGATGAGGAGAGAGAAGACCATGGCGAAGCCGGCGCCCTTGCCGACCTGGAGAACGAGCTCCATGGGGAGCAGGGAGAGGATGGAAAAAGCGACGGCGCCGGAGGAAGTGAGGACGCCGATCAGGTTCCACATGCCGGACCAGACCACGGCTACGTGCGGCTCAAGGGAGTTGGTGTAGATGACGGTGGCGACGGCGTTGGCCGTGTCATGGAAGCCGTTGACGAATTCAAATCCCAGCGCGATGAGGAGGGCGAGGCCGAGCAAGATATAGGGCCAGGCAGAGAGCGTGTGAATCGGAGAGAGGTCTCGGGCGAGCTGGGATCCGGCGTAGAGGAGTCCGGCGACCAGGACGACGCCGAATAGGACAAATCCGGCTTTGCTGTGTGGCTTTTTAGAGCTGCGATCGAGCAACGAGCCAGCCGCGATGATCTGCGGGTTGATTGCTATGGCTGTGCTGTCGTCCATGGGGTGACTGGAACCATTGTAGGAGCGGGAGGGCGGGGAAGCCACATTACTGTTGGGGGTTACCGGGGGGCGGAGGGTGGTCAGCCAGAACTGGGGTCTAGTAAGTTGTTCAGCGGTCAAAGTTTAAGTGGTCATGTCCCCGCCGGCATAAAGCCTGTTGGGTGGGTTTGACTCATCCCCTGATTGTGTTCATACTTCTGAAATCTTTCCTTGAGCCGGCAACAGACCGGTGAAAAGCGGGATGAGGCTGATGCAGAGGCAGCTTTTGCTGTCCGCGGTGCAGTTGGAAGCAGGGTCGAAGTTCAGACCGTTTGCTGTGACCGATATCTGGCTGTCCACGGGCATTGGTCCTCGTTTGTTACTGACACGTTAAAACCGGATGCTCCTGGGGGCCACAGGTGAAAAGACATATTCTGACGGCGGTTGCCGCGGCAACGATTGCGGCGCTTTTGTTTCTTCCCACAGCCTTAACGGCACAGCAGGCGACGACGGCGCTGGACGGAGTGGTGAGCGATTCGAGCGGGGGCGTGTTGCCGGGAGCGTCGGTGACCATCACGCGCGAATCGACCGGGCAGATGCTGCAGACGGTGACGAACGGTCACGGCGAGTACCAGTTCTCGCAGCTGAATCCGGGAACGTGGACAGTGACGGTCAAGGCCAAAGGGTTTGCCGATCAGAGCAAGGTGGGCAGCCTGCTGGTGAGCCAACCAGCCACGATTTCGTTCACCATGAGCGTGACTGCGGCGCAGGAGACGGTGAACGTTTCCGCGGAGACGGAGACGCTGAACACCTCCGACGCGACGCTGGGCAATGCGATTTCGAATAAGACGATCGAATCGCTGCCGATGATCGACCGCAATGTGCCGGACCTGCTGAGCCTGCAGCCCGGAGTTTTATACCTGGGGCATTACGTCGACACGGACAGCGACAGCCGCACGGGTTCGGTAAACGGCGTGCGCTCTGACCAGGACAACATCACGATGGACGGGCTGGACGACAACGACCAGCGCAGTGGTTTCGCGTTCACAGGCGTTCTGCGCGAGACGCTGGACTCGATCGATGAGTTTCGCGTAACGACGGGCATGGCGAATTCCGATCAGGGGCGCGCTGCGGGCGCGCAGGCCAACCTGGTGACGAAGAGCGGCACCGATCATTTCCATGGCGGCCTGTACGAGTACAACCGGAATACGAATACGGCGGCGAATGATTTCTTCAATAAGAATGGAGAAATTTCGAGCGGATTGCCGAATCAGCCGGGCAAATACATCCGGAACACGTATGGCGGCGATGTGGGCGGCCCGGTGATCAAGAGCAAGTTCTTCTTCTTCGGGAACTACGAGGCTTCGCACATCCGTGAAAACCAGGAAGTCGATCAGCTGGTGCCGACCGCTTCGTTTAAGGCGGGGAACATTATCTACACCGACGTCAAAGGTAACAACGTTACGCAGACGCCGGCGCAGATTGCGGCGACGGACCCGAAATGCACAGCCAACGGAACCTGTCCATGGGGTCCGGGCGTGGATCCGAATATTCTGACGCTGCTGAATACCTATCCAACGAACAATGGAGCGGCGCTGGGCGATGGGGTGAACAACGGGTCGTACAGCTTCTCTTCGCCCTATCCGCAGAACGTCAACACGACGATCGTGAGACTGGACTGGAACCCGGTACAGAAGCATCAGCTGTTTTTCCGCGGCGATCTGCAGGACGACACGACGGACGGGATCGAATGGTTTCCGGGGCAGGCTCCGTCGACCGTAACCCGCGACAACACGAAGGGGCTGGCGGCCGGCGACACGTGGGAGATCAGCAACAAGCTGGTGAACGATTTCCGGTATGGCTATATTCGGCAGGGATACAGCGTGTCGGGGACAGGTTGCGGCGCGTATGTGACGTCGTTCCGCACGCTGTCGAGGCCGACGGCGCAGACCTGTTCGACCATTGTGCATGTGCCGGTGCACAATTTCGTTGAAAACCAGAGCTGGAATCACGGGAACCACACGTGGTCGTACGGCGGCGACGTGCGGCTGATCACGAATTATTCGGATTCGGACGCCACTTCGTACGGCAATGCCGACACGAACATTCAATGGCTGGCGGGCGGCGGATCGATTGCGGATTCCGGGAGCGATCTGGATCCGGGCGCGTTTGGGCAGCCCGTGGTTGCTTCGGGAGATGCGACGAACTACAGCGAGGACGTAGGGACGCTGGTGGGACTGATTCCTTTCATCGCGGGGCAATTCAACTTCAAGGTTCAGCCCGGCGGAGCAACGGGAACTGCGCTGGCGACAGGAACACCGGTGGCTCTGAATTACTTCGCGAAGGAATTTGAGTACTACATTCAGGATCAGTGGAAGGTACGGCCAAACCTGACGGTGACGCTGGGACTGCGGCAGGTATTGCTGCAGCCACCGTATGAAACCCACGGGAACCAGGTACAGCCGACCATCGATACGCACCAGTGGTTTTTGACGCGCGCCGCAGACGCGGCAAAAGGCGTGACGGACCAGCCGGATCTTTCGTTTGCGCCAGCGGGGAACGCGAACGGAAAGGCATCGTACTGGAAGATGCAACTGACGAATTTTGCTCCGCGTCTGGCGGTGGCATATTCGCCGGACCACAAGACGTCGATCCGGGCGGGTGCGGGTTTGTACTTCGACCACTTTGGCCAGGGGATTGTGGACACCTTTGCTTCGGATGGATCGTTTGGGCTGACGACCTCGATCACGAATCCGGCCGGGCAGTATTCGGTGGATAATGCGCCGCGGTACACGAGCCAGACGGCGCTTCCGCCGTTGTCGGGAGTGAGTATTCCATCGACCATTCCATATCCGTATACGCCACCCAACAACATCAACACCGGACTGGCGATCACGTGGGGCGTGGATAACAAGATCAAGACGCCCTACACCATTGCGACGGATTTCTCCGTGCAGCGGGAACTGCCGCACGGGTTCAGCCTGGAGGGAGATTACGTCGGGACGTTTGGCCGGCATCTGCTGCAGCAGCTGGATCTGGCGGAGCCGCTGGACCTGGTGGATCCGAAATCGGGAGAGGATTACTTCAAGGCGGCCGGGAAGCTGTCGCAGGCGACGAACGCCGGGCTGGCGACGGTTCAGACCGATGCCTACTGGGAAGACCTGTTTCCGTATCTGGCGATGGGCGGGACGAGCGCGACGCAGAATATTTACACGAACGTTTACCAGCCGAACGCGGTGGTGGGGAACGACTCGTATGCGCTGGTGATTCTGGATGCGTACTGCGATCCGGGCAACGGCGGCCTGGGTTGCGGTCCGTACGAAGATTCCAATGGCAATGTGACGACACGGTACTACCAGCGGCAATTCTCGTCGCTGTATGCGTGGTCGTCGATCGGATCGAGCAGTTATAACGCGGCTCAGCTAACGATGCGCAAGGCGAGCAACACCGGGCTCGATCTGGATGTGAGCTATACGTATTCGAAGTCGATCGACATGGGTTCGGACACGGAGCGGGCCAGCGAGTTCACGACGAACAGCTTCAGCTTCATTACGAACAGCTTTAATCCGAAGTCGAACCGCGCGGTGTCGGATTTCGATACGCGTCATCTGCTGACCGGCGACGCGATCTATCCGCTGCCCTTCGGGAAGGGTGCGCGGTTTGCGTCGGAGTCGAACGGTTTGGAGAATGCGGTGATTGGCGGATGGACGATTTCCGGGATTCTGCGGTTATCCAGCGGACTGCCGTTCAGCGTGGTGCCTCCACTGGCGTATGCGACAAATTATCAGCAGGAAACGCCCGCGGTGGTGACGGCGCCGATCGCGATCCACAAGCACCTGGTGGGCGGCCTGCCCGAAGTGTTTGCGAATCCGAACGCGCTGAACAACGGCATCGGGACGGGCAGTCCTCTGCGGTTCCCCAACCCGGGTGAAGGCGGGAGCCGGAACTACTTCCGCGGCGATGGCTATTTCGAACCGGATGCGAGCTTAGCGAAGGCGTGGAAGATGCGCGAGGACATGGCGCTGCGGTTTGCGTGGGAAGTGTTCAACCTGTCGAACTCGGCGCTGTTTGATACGAGTCCGATCAGCAGCAACGGGGGACTGAACACGGCGGTGACGAGCGGGGCGGGCTTTGGGATTTACGGCTCGCAGTTGGTGCAGTCGCGGAAGCAGCAGTTCTCGCTGCGGTTTGATTTTTAGTCGGAATCATCCATGGCGATCAGAGTGGACGATGTTGGCGGTAAGGTGCGGATCATGGTCTATCAGCGGAGAAATTCTCTGCCGCTGATCGTCCTCGCTGCCCTGATTTCTGTCTATGCTGGAGCAGCCTTGAGAGTGTTTCCGGCGTATCGCGACCATCCGCCGAGTGCTGCATTCACTGTCGGAGCGATCCCGATGATCCTGTTGTTTGTTTTCATTTCCGTCAAGACCAACAAGAAATGGCTTGGGGGCTGTGAGGTAGTCACTGTGACTCCCTCCACGATGGAAATAGAATCGCGATTCCTTGGAAAGACGAGAACAAGCCATAATTTCGTGAATCAGACGGTCAGAAATTTACGGTATGAGGAGTGGTTTCCGGACAAAGGGCGCTGGAGATTCCGGCAACTTGGCGTCCGGTTTGAATATAAAGGCGTTACGCAGACGATTGCGCTCGATGCAGACGCAAACGATTGCATGGACCTGATCGACCGCATGGTCGAGGTCTATAAGTTTTCAACCGCGGCATCACAGGAACCATCGGTGGTTTAAAGCTCGTTCCGAGCCCACTCAAGCCAACAAATGGCTTGAATGGGCCACCCGGCTGTGTTGCCTAGCTCCAGTCGTCCTGGACGCTGAGGCGTTCGTTCATGACCTCTTCGAAGCGCTCGTTTTTCTTGATGAAGATTTCGCTGAAGCCCCGATCCTGGCGGAGCAGGATGGCCTGGAGGCGGACCAGTTCGAGGAGCGCGAGGAACATGGCGATGACCGCGTTCGGGGAGCGGGTGTTGGCCAGGATTTTGGAGAGGGCGACGGGGCGCTCTTCCATCATGAGCCGGCGGCGGACGAAGTCGATCATCTGACGGACGGTGATGGCGTCTTCGGAAACGTCGAGGATGGGACGATTTTTGGCGCGCTCGAGGACTTCGCGGAAGACGCGGACGAGGTCGAGGGTGTCGGCGGCGATGTCCTGATCGGAGTCGGCGATCTCGCGGAATTCGCGCATGCCGGGATTGGTCCAGGACGCTTCTTCCAGCTGGCGTTTCTGCTGGAGCATTTGCGCGGCGTTGCGGAAGCGCTCGTGCTCGAGGAGACGCTCGACCAGTTCGCGGCGGGGATCTTCGGCCTCTTCGGGTGAGTCGGCGGGCGAGCGGGGCAGCAGCATTTTGCTCTTGATGTGGATGAGCAGCGCCGACATGTAGATGAATTCGCCGGCGGCGTCGACGTCGGAGGCTTTGATGTGCTCGACGTAGGCGAGAAACTGCGCGGTGATTTTGGCGATGGGGATGTCGTAGATGTCGATGTTCTGCTTGCGAACGAGGTCGAGCAGGAGATCGTACGGGCCGTCGTAGACCTGGCCTACGGTGACAGTGAAGGGAGAGGAGTTGTCATCCTGCGGCTGCGCGGACTTGTGTTCAGGCTGAGCGGGCTTCGCTTGTTCAGCAGCCGCGGGCGTGGAATCGGGAGTGGGGATCTTCTCGTCGGTCATTGCGCGGCTCCGGACGTGAAGACGCCGGCGAGGCCCATGGCGGAACGGACTTCACGCATGGTTTGTTCGGCGCGGACGGCGGCGCGCTGGGCTCCGGCGGAGAAGATTTCGGTGACGAGGCCGGGGTTCTGTTCGAAGTGGGTGCGGCGCTGCCGGATGGGGGCGAGGTGCTCGACAATGGCGTCGGCGGCCCAGCCTTTGCACTCGATGCAGCCGATACCAGCGGTGGTGCAGCCTTCGTAGACCTTCGCCATGGTTTCCGCCGTTGAAAATACTTTGTGGAGGTCGCCGACGGGGCATTTGTCGGGACTGCCGGGGTCGGTGCGGCGAACACGGGCGGGGTCGGTAACCATGGTCTTCAGCTTTTTGCGAACATCCGGCTCGGGGTCGGAAATCATGATGGTGTTGCCGTAGCTCTTCGACATTTTGCGGCCATCGGTGCCGGGGAGCTTGGGCGATGGGGTCAGCAGGACCTGAGGCTCGGGGAGAATTTCGGTTCCGTCGGGACGCTTGTAGAACTGATTGAAACGTCGCGCGACCTCGCGCGTAAGCTCAACGTGCGCGGCCTGATCCTGTCCAACGGGGACAAAGGCGGGCTGGTACATGAGGATGTCGGCGGACTGCAGGAGCGGGTAGCCGAGGAAGCCGTAGGTGGAAAGGTCCTTGTCCTGCAGGTTCTCCTGCTGCTCTTTGTAGCTGGGGACGCGCTCGAGCCAGCCGATCGAAGTGATCATAGACAGGAGCAGATGAAGCTCGGCGTGGACGCGGACGTCGCTCTGGACGAAGAGGACGGACTTTTCTGGATCGAGGCCGGCAGCGAGGTAGTCGATGGCGACTTCGCGGGTATTGGCGGCGACCTGCGAGGGATCGGCGTAATCGGTGGTGAGGGCGTGCCAGTCGGCGATGAAGAAGTAGCACTCGTAGTCGTTCGAATTCTGCAGGCGGACCCAGTTGTGGAGGGCGCCCATGTAGTTGCCGAGATGGATTTTGCCGGTGGGGCGCATGCCGGAAAGGACGCGCTTACGGGCGGGAGATGGGGTATTCGACACGGAATCCTTCGCTCAGGAAAATGCTTTGGATATTGTACGGGATGGGGATTAGCGAAGAAGGTGGATGTCGACGCCGATATGAAGCTTCTTCCACAGGCGATCGGTTGTGTAGACCGGAGCTTTGAGCAACATGGCGAGGGCGAGGCAGCTACGATCGCCGAGCGACAGGCCGAGAAAACGAGTGACGCCGACCATTTCGCCGGCAGCGCGGGCCTGATCGCTGTCAAAGGGAAAAACCTCGCTACAGAAACTGAGTGCAGCTTCCCAGGCGTCCCCTGGAGCCAGACCGCGCTGGATTAGCTTGCCATGGGCTTCTGCGAGGTTGACCGTGCTTACTGCGGAGTCGGCGAGGTGGGCGATGACGATGTCCGCGCCGGCTTCATCATTGGCCGCAGCGAGAATCGCGGACGCGTCGAAGACGACCCTACTCACGGGCTGCTTCCCGCCGTCGATCGGCGATTAGCTCGTCGGAAAGACGGACGCCTTCGCCCACATACTTGCGAACGAGTTGCTGGGCGCGGCGCGCCCGTTGTATGGCTGTGGCGATGCGGACCTCGCCGTTCTCCGCCCAGACGATAACTTCATCGCCGCGCTGCAGACCGACAGCCTCACGGATGGAGGAAGGGATCACGATTCGGCCGTTCTCGTTGAGGCGTGCGCGAACGGATTCTGAGCGAGTAGGAGGTGTCATAATGAAATCAATTATGACAAATGTATGGAGCAATGACAACTCTGAGTGTATGCGACGCTGTGCATGGAGAGCGCCGCTGTAATCTAGGAGCCAGGATTCCCTGTGACCGTGGCGATTACAGTTTCGAAGGAAGACTACCTCAAGGCGATTTTGGAGGCTGAGAGCGAGGGGCAGACGGTGATTGCGGCGACTCTGGCGCACTGGCTGGGGGTGTCGGCGCCGGCGGTGTCGATGGCGCTGCGGCGGCTGAAGCGGGATGGTTTTGTGGATGTGAAGGCCGACGGGGTGATCCGGCTGACGGCGGATGGGCATCAGGCGGCGTACAAGACGGCGCTGCGGCATCATTTGATCGAGCGCATGCTCAGCGAGGTGTTTGGGATGCCGTGGTACGAGGTGCATGACGAGGCGGAGCGGCTGGAGCACGCGGTTTCGCCGGCGTTTGAAGCGCTGCTGATGAAGAAGCTGGGGGAGAAGGGAACGTGTCCGCACGGGAACGCGGTGCTTCCGGAGAATCCTGAGAAGCGGCAGAAGCGCGGGGTGCGGGCACTGGCGGATGCGGCGGAGGGGACGCGGCTGACGGTGACCAGCTTGTATGAACGCGACCCGAAGCTGCTGCGGTTTCTGCACCAGACGGGGATTGAGCCGGGCGGGACGGTGAAGGTGCTGAAGCGGAATTACGACCAGACGGTGGCGATTGAGACGGCGATGGGCGAGTTCACGATTGGGCCGGCGGCCGCGGATAAGGTGCAGGTGAAGCGGGCAGCGGAGCCGGCGAGGGGATCGAGGCGGGCGCGCTGAGGCTGAACAAAACCGAGCGCATTGCGCTGCGGCGATTTAGCATTGCGTACAACGTGTTCCGCCGAGAGATCACACGCAAAACCTCAGGGGCTGAAGCCCCCTCTCTCTCGATGCCTTTTACGGCACGACTGAAGTCGTGCCCCTTCAAAACCAAATCGCACTTCAAAACCAAACCCCGCTTCAAAACCAGTCCCCGCTTCAAAACCAATTTTCGGATAGGTGCGGGGTCGAGCCGTTGGGCGGTTGTCGTGTTGTGCGGGGCGTGGATCGCGGTGGCGGCGATTCCGGCGGGGGCGCTCGATCCGCATACGGCGCTCAAGGGGTACGGCTTCCAGTCGTGGCAGACGGATTCGGGGCTGCCGCAAAACACGGTTCACGCGATTGTGCAGGGGCGGGATGGGTTCCTGTGGATTGCCACGGAGGGCGGGCTGGTGCGCTTCGACGGCGTGGAGTTCGCGGTGTTGACCCACGCGAATACGCCGGGGCTGCCGAGCGATTTGATTGATGGGCTGATGGAAGACCGTTCGGGCGCGCTGTGGATCAGCACGTCGGGCGGCCTGGCGCGTATGCGGGATGGACGGATTGAGGGGATTGAGGGCATTCCGGCCACGCAGGTTTGGCGGACGTTTGAGGATGCGCGCGGCACGGTGTGGGCGTTGACCGCGTCGGGATTGTTTCGTGTGGATGGGGACCGGGCGATGCGGGTGGCGCTGGATCAGGACCTGACGGAGAACAGTGCGATGGTCAGTGGCCGCGACGGGTCTGTCTGGCTGGGGACGGCGCAGGGGTTATTGCACGCGGGTGCGGATGGGAAGTTTGCGCTGGTGGGGAATGCGGTAGAGGTACTGTCGCCGGTGGTTGATTCGCAGGGGAATGTTTGGGTTGGGACGCAAGAGGGTGCGGCAGAATGTTCGGCGACGGGTTGCCAGGTATTTCCGGTCCCCGGCGGTGGCGGCGTGACAGCGGTCGCGATGGATGCTCATGGAGGGATGTGGGTTGGAACGGATACGGGTTTAACCCGCGCTGAAGAAGGCGAGCTTCGGAAGGTGTCCACGGTTCCCGGAGGAGTCGGCTTTCTATATTGCGACCAGCACGGAGCGATTTGGGCTGGAACTGCGAAGGGATTGATGCGCGTCGGGTTGGACGCAAATCCGCAGGTGTTGCGCGGCGGGGACGTTTTCCTGTCGGCCATGGAGGATCGCGAGGGCGATTTGTGGCTGGGAACGGAGTCAGGCGGATTGCAGGTGCTGCGCGACCGGAAATTTTCCATGCTGACGGGCGAGGATGGCCTGTCGGACGAGTATGTGCAGGCTTTGGCGCAGGCACCGAACGGCCACGTGGCGGTGGGCACGAAGGGCGGCGGGCTGAATGTTTTTCACGACGGGCAGTTTCGTGCGCTGGCGGCGGCGCAGGGCTTGAGCAGCAATGTGGTGCTGGCGGTGGCGGCGGTCGCGAACGGCGATGTGTGGGTGGGCACACCGGATGGGCTGGATCTGCTGCACAACGGCGAGATGACACGGGCGTTCACGACGGCCGATGGGCTCGCCGATGACTTTGTCCGCTCGCTATACGTGGGACGGCAGGGCGAATTGTGGATTGGGACGCGGCATGGGCTGTCGCGATATGCGAACGGAAAATTTACGACGTGGACGGCGCTGGATGGGTTGGGCAGCGACCTGGTGGGCGCGATCGATGAGGATGCCGATGGAACCTTGTGGATCGGAACGCTGGGTGGGCTGACCAGCTTTCAGGCGGGGAAATTCAGGAACCTCACGACGAAGGACGGGTTGAGCAGCAATGTCGTCACGGCGCTCCACCTGGGCCGCGATGGGGCGATGTGGATTGGCACGAATGATGGCGGGCTGGACCGCATGCAGGCGGGGAAGATTGCGCGGGTAGCGAGCGCGCAACTGCCGGAGCGGGTGATTGGGATTTTGGAGGATGCGAGCGGAGATTTGTGGATCAGCTCAAACAGCGGCGTGTATCGCGTTGCGGATGCGGGCGGTGCGTCGCCCACGGTGATGCGGTTTGGCGTGGCGGACGGGATGCGGATCAGCGAGTGCTCGAGCGGCGGGCATCCGGCAGCGGTGCGGTTGAAGGATGGGACACTGTTGTTCGCGACGCTGAAGGGGATTGCGACCGTTGATCCGGAGCACATGCCGGTGAATCGCGTGGCGCCGCAGGTGGCGCTGGAGCGCGTGAGCGTGGACGATGTAGCGCAGGGCGGGCTCACCGATCTGAAGATTGCGCCGGGGCGCAGCCATTACGAATTCGATTACGCAGGCCTGAGTTTTGTGGCTCCGCAGAAGGTGGAATACGCGTACCGGCTGGAGGGCTTCGATCCGGACTGGGTGCATGCGGGGACGCGGCGGGTGGCGTACTACACGAATCTGCCGCACGGGCGGTACACATTTCGCGTGAAGGCGCGGAATAACGATGGGGTGTGGAGCGACGGTGCGGCTACGGCGGTGCTGACGATTGAGCCGCATTATTACCAGACGCTGTGGTTTGAGCTGCTGGCGGCGCTGGCGCTTTTGGGGCTGGGTTATGCGGTATGGCGGCGGCGATTGCTGGGGGTGGAGCGGCAGTTCCAGGCAGTGCTGGGCGAGCGGGCACGCATTGCGCGAGAGATTCACGATACGCTGGCACAGGGATTTGTTGCGGTGAGCGTGCAGCTGGAGCTGATTGCGCAGCTGATGCACACGTCGGCCGAGGCGGCGCGGGAACAGCTGAACCAGGCGCGGACGATGGTGCGCAGCAGTCTTGAAGACGCAAGGAGCTCGATTTGGGAGCTGCGTTCGCAGACGGCGGAGCGGGAAGATCTGGCGGCACGGCTGTTGCGGTTGACGGAGGAGACGATTGCGCGCGGAGGATCGCGGGCGCGGGCGGCGATGCAGGTGAATGGGACGTATCATCCGCTGGACGACGGCGTGGAGCGCGAGGTGTTGCGCATTGCGCGGGAGGCAGTGGTGAATGCGGTGCGGCACGGTGAGGCGGAAAATATTCACGTGCGGCTGGAGTTTGACGAGGATGCGTTTGCGATGGAGATTCGCGATGACGGGCGGGGCTTTGCAGGGATGCCGCCGGATGGATCGAGCGGTCACTTTGGTTTGACGGGAATGCGGGAGCGCGCGGCGGCGATCAACGGATCGCTTACAGTGGAAAGCAGCGCGGGCGAGGGTACGCAGGTGAAGCTGGAAGTTCCGCTGGCGCGCGGCGCTGCGGGAAAGTCTTAAGGCGGAATACGTAACTATGACAGATACGATAAGAATTCTGATCGTCGACGATCACCACATTGTGCGCCAGGGGCTGGCGGCGCTGCTGAAGACGGTTGCCGGTTTTGAAGTGGTGGGGGAGGCGCAAGACGGTGAGCAGGCGGTGGAACTGCATCGAAAGCATCGTCCGGATGTGACGCTGATGGACCTGCGGCTGCCGAAGATGAACGGAGTGGAGGCGATCACGAAAATCCGCCAGGAATTTGCGGCGGCGCGCATCGTGGTGCTGACGACGTTTGACGGCGATGAGGATATTTACCGTGCGCTGCAGGCGGGTGCGAAGGGTTACTTGCTGAAGGGAATGGATCTGGCGGAGCTTTCTGAGGCGATTCGCACGGTGCATGCCGGGCGGACGCGGATTCCGCCGCGGGTGGCGGAGAAACTGGCGGAGCGGATGAGCGGGGCGACGCTGACGGCGCGGGAGATGGAAGTGCTGCGGCTGATTGTGGCGGGGAAGAGCAATAAGGATATTGGGAATGCGCTGTTCATCAGCGAAGCGACGGTGAAGACGCATGTGAACAGCTTGTTAAGCAAGATGGGCGTGGAAGACCGCACGCAGGCGGCGACGACGGCATTGCAGCGGGGGTTGGTGCATCTTGATTGAAGTGCAGCGCGTAGGGTGTGGCGTTTAGCGTGTAGTACCGAGGATTAGGGGCCGAAAATGAGGTGGCTGTTGGGGATGAAAGTTGCTCGCGGAATTGCTGCGGCCTGTCTGCTGGTTGCTGTGTGCTGTGCTGGGGCGCAGGAGACTCGCGATCATGACTGGCGAGCGGCTTCGGATGCGGAGCTGAAGACGGTGATTCCGGCGCGGGCGCCGGTAGTGACGGAGCGGATTGAGACGGAGATGCGTTCGGCTTCGGGGATCCGCAACGGGCACGGGAAGACGATTGCCGGGGTGGTGCTGATTACGGCGGGTTATTCGGCGGAGGGAAAGTATTCGCATTTTTTTCTGACGCAGGTTCCGCTGAAGATTGGGAATTCGTTTCAGCTGCCGGCGGGCGAGTATGTGATTGGGTACGAACACGGCGACAACGGACTGACGGTGCATTTTTATGAAGCGGCGACGGGCAAGCCGGTGGGCGATGTGGTGGCGACGCAAATTCCGGGTGTAACGCGAGTGGAGCAGATTCGCATATGGCCGCCGGGCGACCGGTCGGTGATCCAGATCGGGCGCTTCGGATTCAGTTATCAAATTGGGGGGTAGCGAGGGATGGCGCAGGTTTTTTCGCCGAAGGAACAGAGAGTGCTGGAAGCGCTCAGCGAGAACTGGCAGGAGGAGATGCTCGGCTTCTATACGTATCACACGCTGGCGGAGCGTGACGAAGATCCGATACGGAAGAAGACGCTGCGGCACATGGCGGAGGCGGAAGCGCACCACGCGGCCCTGTGGGCGAAGCGCATACGCGAGCTGGGCGCGGAGGTTCCGAAATACAGCGGTAAAGAGACGGGCGATGCGGACTCGCTGGTGAATCGCGTGGGCGGACCGGCCATGGCGCTGCGGCGGCTGGAGATTGACGAGAGCCGGGCCATTGCGCGCTACGGGCAGCAGTTGAAGGACCTGGGGGACGAGCCGAGCATCGCGATTCTGCAGCAGGTGATTGTGGAGGAGCAGGACCACTATCGCGAGCTGAGCGAGTTGATCCGGCACCGGTATCCGAAGCCTGCGGCGAATTCAGAAAATGCGCGCAGAGAGCTGAATGAACTGCTGGGGCAGCGAAATAAATCCGGCCGGAAAGCGGCGGGCTGGATTGGCGACGCGATTTACGGCGTGAACGATGGGCTGGGCGCCATTTTCGGGATTGTATCGGGCGTGTCGGGCGCGACGCTGGGCAACAGCAAGTGGGTGCTGCTGTCGGGGCTGGCGGGCATGATTGCGAGCGCGCTGTCGATGGGGTCGGGCGCGTATCTGGCGGCGAAGAGCGAGCGCGAGATTTACGAAGCGGAGTTGAAGCGCGAGCGTGAGGCCATTGAGATGAACGGGCCGGAAGCGCGGGAGCTGCTGTCGCTGTATTACCAGGTGAAAGGGATTCCGCGGGACGACGCCGACCATGTGGTGGAGCATATGGCGGAGGATACTGGGCAGTTTACGCGGGCGCTTGCGGCGGAGCGGCTGAACATGACGGAGGAAGGGCTGAGCAAGCCGTTCGTGTCGGCGTGGTCGGGTGCGCTGTCAACAGCGGTGGGCGCGTTCATTCCGATTTTGCCGTTCTTCTTTATGAGCGGTTATCCCGCGGTGATTGTGTCTGCGATCATTTCGCTGCTGGCGCATTTTGCGGTGGGCGCGGCGAAGTCGCTGATCACGGTGCGTTCGTGGTGGGCTTCAGGGCTGGAGATGACGCTGGTGGGGGCGCTCGAAGGCGCGGCTACGTATGTGATTGGGATTTGGCTGGGGCATTTGGGGGCCTGAACCTGCTAAGAAGCGGTCAGCTAAAGTCCGGCCAGCTAAAAAGCGGTCAGCGACACAGCGGCCAGCGATTCGGTGCCCTGCTGAAGCAACGCTGGCCACCAGGGGCTATGTATTCGTAAGAATCACTTCGACATGTGCGCATAGTAGTCCTGCAGGGTGTAGAAGGCTTTCTTCTTTTCGCCTTTATCTGAGATGAGGCCTTTGCGGTTGTAGTCGTCCTGGATGCCGGGGATCTGCCGCATGGGCGAGCGGAAATCCGTGAGCACCCACGGGCTCATGCCGCGGAGAAACGGTATCTTGTCGAGCATGAGGAACTGCTGGCGGAAGACGTAGTCCTCATATTCCTCAGTGAACATGTTGGTTTGCGGGCCGTGCAGGCCGGCTTTGGCGTCGGCGCCGAATTCGCTGATGATGACCGGCTTGCCCATTGGATTTTGCCAGGTGTAATCGGGAATGGTGGCCGCGTTGCCCATGTACCAGCCGATGTATTCGTTGTAGCCGAGGACGTCGAGGTCCTGCCCTAAGGGATCGTCGAGTGTGGCGGTGGTTCCTTTGAAGTGGGTGACGATGGCGGAGGTGATGAGGCGCGTGGGATCTTGCGCGCGGGCCTCGACGGCGAGCTGATGCAGGAAGGCGTTGCGCTCGGGGCTGCCGGGGGTTTCGTTGGAGAGCGACCACAGGATGACGGCGGCGTGGTTGTGGTCGCGGCGAATCATTTCGGAAAGCTGCTGCTTCGCGTTGTCGAGCGTCGCGGGATTGGTCCAGTCGATGGACCAGTAGACGGGAATTTCGGACCAAACGAGAATGCCGAGTTTGTCGGCGACGCGATACTCGCTTTCGACGTGCGGGTAGTGGGCCATGCGGACGAAGTTGCAGTGAAGGTTGTGAGCCCAGCCGAGGAGCGTGGCAGAATCCTGTTCGGAGCTTGCGCGGCCGGAGCGCATGGGAGCTTCGTCGTGAAAGCTGATGCCGCGCAGGAAGATGGGCTGGCCGTTGAGCAGGATTTGATCGCCCTTCACCTCGATGGTGCGGAAACCGATGTCGTCGGAGAGGTGGTCGGGGCCAGCGGCGATTTCGATTTTGTAGAGGCGGGGATGGTCGGGGGACCAGCGCTCGAGCGAGGGGGCGTCGAACGCGAAGGCGGCGCGGCCATTTGTATCCGTGACTGCATCTTTTCCGATGTGCAGATCAGGAATGTGAATTTGCACGGCGGTTCCGGCAGCAGCGCCTTCAACGTGGACGTAGCCTTCGATGTGGTTTTCTGAGCCGCGCTGGAGTTGGAGCGAGTAGTCATCGATGTAGGTATCGGGGACTTCGACGAGGGACACGTCGCCGGTGATGCCGCCGTAATTCCACCAATCGGTTTTGAGGGTGGGGACGCGATCGACGGTTCGCTGGCTATCGACACCGGCGACGATGAAGTTGTCGCCATCCTTCACGGCGCCGGAGATATCGCAGTCGAAGGGGGTGAAGCCGCCTTCGTGGCTGCAGACGGGGACGTCGTTGACGAAGATGTAGGCGGCGTAATTGACGGCGCTGAAGTGCAGGAAGAGATGCGTGTGCGGCCTGGGATGGACAGTGAAGTCGCGCTGATACCAGAGGAGGTTTTCGTAATAGAAAAGCGAATCTTTTTGGGAATTCCAGTCGCCGGGACATTGAGGGTCGGCGAGCGGGAGAAGTCGTATTGGACGAGCGGGCCGCCGGGGACGTAGTGCATGTTTTTCGCGTAGCCGCCGGGACTGGGGTGGTCAGGATTGTTGCCCCATCCGTCATGATAGGGATCGGCGATGTAGTGCCAGGGGCCGTTGAGGCTGGTTTGGGGGCGGTGGTCGACGTCAACGAGCAGGGTGGTTTGCTGGGCGTGGGTGGCGAGGGAAAAAAGAAGCGGAAGAGCAAAGCACAGCGAACTAAAGCGGCACATGACACGCATGGCCAATATGGTAAACCGCGGCTACGCTTTGCTGCCGGGAGTGCGGTGGCGGAAGCGATTCGCTTGTTCGAATTCGTCGCGAAGCTCTGGAGATTTGAGATTTTCGCGCAGGTGGGCAAGGCGTTGTTCGAGGGCGTGGAGGGCGGCTGCAATGGCGTCGGAGTTGGTGTGGGCGATATCGCGCCACATGGAAAAGGGGCTGGCGCCGAGGCGCGTCATTTCGCGAAGCGCGCGGCCGCCAATGGGGAGGAGATCGGGGTTGGCGGCGAACTCCTCTTCCAGCAGGGCGGCCATGGCGGTGGAAACGAATTGCGGCAAGTGGCTGATCCAGGCGCAGAGAACGTCGTGACGTTCGGGTGAGAGGTCGATGATGCGGCAGCCGAATTTGCTGACCCACTCACGCCAGGCCTGCGCGGCCGGCGATACGGCTTCGCCTGTGCTGCAGGGAGTGAAAAGCCAGACAGAGCCGAGGAAGAGAGCGGCATCGGCGTTGGCTGCGCCGGAGACTTCTTTGCCGGCCATGGGGTGGCCGGGGAGGAATCCTGACTGACCGGGGCCGTTGTATTTGCCACGAGCATGGTTACAGATGGCTCCCTTGACCGAGCCGACGTCGGTGACCAGCTGATCTTCACGCAGGATGGGAGCGAGGCGGTCGAGGTTTTCGAGGATGGTGAAGACGGGGCCGGCGAGAAGGATGAGATTGCTTTCCGTGGCTGCGGTGAGCGGGTCATCGGAGGTGACGGTGATGGCTCCGAGACTGAGCGCGGTGTGCAGTTGCTGGGGATCGGGGTCCCATCCGGTAATGGAGCCGGTGAAGCCATGGGAACGCAGCGCGAGGCCGACGGATGCGCCGATGAGGCCGGTGCCGAGGATCGCGATGGTTTCAATGGGCATTTTGGTAGTTAGATGGTACGGCCGACGGCGGGGGCGATCACCCGCAGCGACGTCATGAGCTGCGCGAATTGATCGGGGAAGAGCGATTGCGCGCCGTCGGAGAGGGCCTTGTCGGGGTTAGGGTGGACTTCGATGAGGAGGCCATCGCCGCCCGCCGCAATGGTTGCGCGCGCCATGGCGGCAACTTTGTCGCGGAGTCCGGTGCCGTGCGAGGGGTCTCCGAGGATGGGCAGGTGAGAGAGCTTTTTGACGACGGGGATGGCGGAGATGTCCATGGTGTTGCGGGTGTAGGTTTCGAAGGTGCGGATGCCGCGTTCGCAGAGGATGACGTCGTAGTTGCCGCCCGCGAGGAGGTATTCGGCGGAGAGAAGCAATTCTTCGATGGTGGCGGCGTTGCCGCGCTTGAGCAGGACGGGTTTGCGGACGGCTCCGAGTTCGCGCAGCAGATTGAAGTTCTGCATATTGCGCGCGCCGACCTGGAAAAGGTCGACGTAGGGGAGCATCAGTTCGATCTGCGAAATTTCCATGACCTCGCTGACGATGAGGAGGCCGGTGAGGTCGCCCGCCTCGCGAAGGAGCTTGAGTGCGTCAAGGCCGAGGCCGTGGAAGGAATAGGGCGAGCTGCGGGGTTTGAAGGCTCCGCCGCGGAGGAATTTTGCGCCGGCGGATTGGACGGCGTAGGCGCAGGCGAGGATTTGCTCGCGGCTTTCGACGGAGCAGGGGCCGGCCATGACCACGACTTCCTCGCCGCCCACGCTGACGCCGTTGGGAAAGCGGACGATGGTGCCTTCCGGGCGGAACCTTCGGCCGGCCAGTTTATAGGGTGAAGAGATGCGGATGACTTCCGCGACGCCGGCGAAGACTTCAAACTCTTTGTGGTCGAAGACGCCGGGCGTGCCGACGCCGGCGAGAATGGTTTGCACAGCGCCGGTGGTGCGGTGGACGTTGAAGCCGATTTCCATCATGCGTTCAACGACAGACTGAATTTCTTCCTCGGTGGCAGAATCCTGCATTGCAACGATCATTTTTCTTTTCCTGTCTCGGTGGGCGGAGGGGCCTGGCGGGAGGCGAGCTCATTCCGCTGGAGGGCGCGCATGACGTCGACGATGCGCTCGTAGATGTGGACGAGCTCGGCGTCGGGCAGGGGCCCGGGATTGTGCGAGCGTACATTTTCAAAGATGACGCGTTCGCGATTGGGTTCGTAGACGGGGAGCGACGTGGCGCGCTTGAGGCGGCCGATTTCCTGAGCAGCAGCAGCGCGCCGGCTGATGAGCCTGACGATTTCGCGGTCGAGCTCATCGATTTCGCGTCGGAAAGTTTCGATGTCCATTTCGTTATTGATCCGTTCAGGAGATGAATTCCGATGGTTGCGCGATCGTTCCCTCAGGGGCTAAAGCCCCTTCGTATTTGCAGCTTGCGGCTCGGCTGAAGCCGAGCTCTTTCAAAACAGAGCGTTCTTCCGCACGCTGTGGAGCACCGCCCCTTCACCACAGTAAACGAGGGAGAACTTAACGGGCCGGCACGGCGGGCTCTTGAACGCCCCCGCGCAGACCCTGAATAAATCGTGCGATGGAACTGGGAGCGTCTTTGGGCCCGGCCTGCTCGATGGTGGCGACGAGGGCGCTGCCGATCACCGCCGCGTCGGCGAATTCACCCACCGCTGCAAAGTGTTCGGGGTTCGAAATGCCAAAGCCGACGGCGATGGGCAGCTTGGTGAATTTGCGCAGGCGGCGGACGAGCTGCTCGGCGTCATTTTCCAGAGAGGCGCGAGTGCCGGTGATGCCGGTGCGGGAGATGGCATAAACAAATCCCTGCGACGCGGCGGCGATGCGTTCGAGGCGCGCGTCGGGGCTGGTGGGCGCAGCGAGAAAGATGGGCGCGAGGTGATGGCGGTGCATGGAGTCGAGGTAGTCAGCCGCTTCTTCGACGATCATGTCGGTGACGAGGACGCCGTCGACGCCGGCCTGTTCCGCGGCGACGCAGAAGTTCTCGAGGCCGAAGCGGAGGATGGGATTGAAGTAGGAGAAGACGACGAGGCCGGCAGCGGGGCGCGCAATGCGGAGCGCGGCGGCGAGGAGGAGGACGTCGCGGAGGCGCGTGCCATTGGCGACGGCGCGCTCGCTGGCGCGCTGGATGACGGGGCCGTCGGCGACCGGATCGCTGAAGGGAACGCCCAGCTCGAGGACGTCGGCGCCGGCGTCGATGGCGGCGATGGCGATGTTGTGGGTGGTGGCGAGGTTGGGATCGCCGACGGTGAGGTAAGCGACGAGGCCGGGCTTGCTGGCGAAACGGATGGGCATCGCGGCTACGCTCCCAGGTTCAATTCGCGCGTGAGGATGCCCATGTCTTTATCGCCGCGGCCGGAGACGTTGACGATGACGATGTCGCGCGGCGTGAGTTTGGGCGCGAAGCGGATACATTCAGCGATGGCGTGGGCGCTTTCGAGCGCGGGGATAATGCCTTCGGTGCGGGCGAGGCGGAGCGCGGCGTCGAGAGCTTCAGCATCGGTAGCCGAAGTGTATTCGGCGCGGCCGGCGTCGTGGAGCGCGGCGTGTTCCGGGCCGATCGAGGGGTAGTCGAGTCCGGCGGAGACGGAGTGGGTGGTGGCGATTTGGCCGGCATCGTCCTGGAGCAGGTACGAGTAGGTTCCCTGCAGGACCCCGGGGGATCCTCCTGCGAAGCGTGCGGCATGTTCGCCGAGGAGCGAGCCGCGGCCTCCAGCTTCGACGCCGATGAGGCGGACTTCCTTGTCGGGGATGAATTCGAAGAACGCGCCGATGGCGTTGGAGCCGCCGCCGACGCAGGCGATGATGGCGGAGGGCAGGCGGTTTTCTTTCTCGATGATTTGGGCGCGAGCTTCGCGGCTGATGACGCGATGGAAATCGCGAACCATGGTGGGGTAGGGGTGCGCGCCGAGAACGCTGCCGAGGAGGTAATGCGTGGTGCGGACGTTGGTGACCCAGTCGCGCATGGCCTCGTTGATTGCGTCTTTGAGGGTGCGGGAACCGGAGGAAACGCCGCGAACTTCTGCGCCGAGCATCTTCATGCGGGCTACGTTGAGCTGCTGGCGGCTCATGTCCTCTTCGCCCATGTAGACGACGCATTCGAGTCCGAATAACGCGCAGACGGTGGCGGTGGCCACGCCGTGCTGGCCGGCTCCGGTTTCCGCAATGATGCGTTTTTTGCCCATGCGAACAGCGAGAAGCGCCTGGCCGAGGCAGTTGTTGATTTTGTGCGCGCCGGTGTGGAGCAGGTCTTCGCGCTTGAGGTAGATCTTCGCGCCGCCCAGGGATTCGGTGAGGCGCGCGGCGTGGTACAGCGGCGTAGGGCGTCCGGCGAAATCGCGGAGGAGCGCGTCGAGTTTCAGGTGGAAGTCGGGGTCGGCTTGGGCCTCGGCGTAGGCGTGCTCGAGTTCGTCGAGCGCGGCGACGAGCGTCTCCGGGACGTAACGTCCGCCGTAGGCGCCGAAGCGTCCGGCGATGGAATTGGCCACAGTGGCTGCCATAGGTACAGGTTACAGGTTTCAGGTTCCAGGTTACAGGGGGCGGACGAGGTTAGGGCTGAACAGGGAACGGGGTGCGGGGCTTCTCAATTTCGGCGAAAGCGGTACGGGCGTTGCGAATGAAGGCATTGACGCGGGCGGAATCTTTCTTGCCGGGACGTTCTTCGACGCCACTGGCGACGTCGACCCCCCAGGGGCGCAGGGTGGTGATGGCTTCGGCGACGTTTTCGGGAGTGAGGCCGCCGGCGAGGATGATGCGCGGGCCTCCGGCTGCGGCGGGCACGGCTTCAGGAAAGAGGACTTCGTGGATGAGGGTCCAGTTGACGGTGCGGCCGGTGCCTCCGGAGGCGGTGGCCGTTTTCGCATCGATGAGGACAGCGTCGACGAGGCCTTTGCGAGCGACGGCGCGATATTCGGCAAGGAGATGCTGCGCGGATGCGTCGGGGTCGGTATCGACCTCCCAGTGGAGAGTCTGGATAAGGAAGTAATCATGACCGCATTCGCAGCGGAGTTTTTCGAGGAGGGGCAGATCGAGGCCGCCGTGGAGCTGAATGCCGTGCAGGCCCGCGGTGCGGACGGTGGCGGTGATTTCTTCAAAGTCGTGCGTGACGAAGACGCCGATCTGGGTGAGGTCGTAGGGCAGCTCGGTGGTAATGGCGCCGACCTGGTGGGGTGAAACCTGGCGCGAGCTGGGCGCAAAGACGAAGCCGACGGCATCGGCACCGGATTCAGCAGCGCGGAGGGCGTCGCGGAGAGTCGTGTTGGCGCAGATTTTGATCCACATAGCGATTAGCCTCGAGCCGTTGCGGAGGCTGGTTCGTGGGATGCGACGGACTGAATGAGTGCGGCCAGGGCCAGACCAGGATGAGGCTGGCGCATGAGGGATTCACCGATGAGGAAGGCGTGGAAGCCGGCGTCGCGGAGGGCGCGGATGTCGGCGGCGGTATGAATGCCGCTTTCAGCGACGTGGACGGTGTTGGCGGGAAGGCCGGCGGCGAGGCGCAGGGAAGTTTCGAGGGAGACTTCGAAGGTGCTGAGGTCGCGGTTGTTGACGCCGTAGGCATCGCAGCCGAGGTTGCGGACGCGGGCCAGCTCGTCGGCGGTGTGAACTTCGCAGAGGACGTCGAGTTGGTGCTGTTGGGCGACGGCGGTGAAGCGGGTTAGCTCCGCGTCAGTGAGCGCGGCGGCGATGAGCAGGATGGCGTCGGCGTGATGTGCGCGGGCTTCGACGATTTGGTACTCGTCGACGACGAAGTCTTTGCGGAGGCAGGGGATGGTGGTGGCTGTAGACGCCAGGTCGAGATTGGTGAGGCTGCCCTGGAAGAAGGGCTCGTCGGTGAGGACGGAAAGCGCGGCGGCGCCCGCGGACTGGAGTTCGTGGGCGAGGGATGCGGGCTCGAAGTCGGCGCGGATGAGGCCTTTGGACGGCGACGCTTTTTTGAGCTCGGCGATGATGGCGGGGCCGTTGGCGGCCTGACTGCGGAGGGCGCGGGCGAATCCGCGGGGCGTATGGCCGGCGGCGAGTTTCTCGAGCAGGGCCAGAGGGGCGCGTTGGCGGCGCTGGAGGAGATCGGCGCGGGTTTGGGCGAGGATGCGGTCGAGATGCAACAGGTTAAGTAACTCCTGGATCAAGTATATCGGTGCAAATAACGGGGCGGAGAGGTGACTTTGGGCGCGGATACGTTTGGCGCGGAGGCGAGTTACCTTTTTTGTAGGGATGTGCGGTGAGGGCTGTGCTACAGTGTTGCCCCATGCCAGACAATCAGACGGTTTCATCCCCCCAGTTTTCCCGGGCCGAATACGCAACAGGTCCGGAGTCCGATACGTGCCGCATCTGCGGCCAAACCATCGTAGGCGGGTATTACCGGGTGAATGAGGCGATGGCCTGCGCTTCGTGCGCGGACCAGGCGCAGCGCGGTCAGCCGCGCGACAGCCACGTGGCGTATTCGCGGGCGCTGTTGCTGGGGATTGGCGGAGCGGTGCTGGGGATGATCCTGTATGCCGCATTCGCCATCATGACGGGGCTGGTGATCGGCTATATGGCGTTGGCCGTGGGCTGGCTGGTGGGGAAGGCGATGCTGAAGGGCTCGAATGGCATCGGGGGACGCCGGTATCAGATCACGGCGGCCCTGCTGACCTACGCAGCGGTTTCAGTGGCGGCCATTCCGATTGCCATTGGGATCTCGATTAAAGACCACAAGCCGCTGGTGAGCCAGCACCGCACGCAGGCCGCGGACGATAACGCGACGGACGGGAGTACCGATGGGGCAGACAACAACCAGGCGCAGGCAGCAGAACATCGGCAGCGGCAGAATATGGGAGCGGCGGTTGTAATGCTGGTGGGATATGGGCTGGCGTCGCCGTTTCTTGATCTTCAGGATCCCGTACATGGATTCATCGGGCTGGTGATTCTGGTGGTCGGCATCCGCATTGCGTGGCGAATGACGGCGTTGAGGAAGCTGGTGGTGGACGGGCCTTACAAATCAACTCCGGCGACTGTTTGACGGTGACAGACGCGGCCCTGGAACTTCGAGCCTGTCCCAGCTGCGGCCACGGACTGCCGGTGGGCGCGGTGGTTTGCGATCAGTGCCACGCGCTGGTGTATGCGAGCCAACTGGAGATGCTGGCGGCCCATGCGCGGACGCTGGAGGCGGAGCGGCGTCCGGGTGACGCGCGCACCGTTTGGCTGAAGACCGTGGATTTGCTGCCGGCAGGTTCGACACAGCTGGCATGGGTGCGTGAGCATGCGCGGGCGCTGGAAATCAACGCGAACACACTGGATCCGCCTGAGGCGGAGAATGCCTGGACGGCGCGGGTGCGGGCAATGGCGAGCCCGAAGTCTCTTGGGACGCTGATTGCTTTTCTGGTTGTCTACGGGGTGATCTTCGGGGCGAAGTTTGGCGCGGGATTCGCGGTGATGATCGCGATCCACGAGATGGGGCACTACATCGATATCCGGCGGCGGGGACTGCCGGCGGACATGCCGGTCTTTTTGCCAGGGCTGGGCGCATATGTGCGTTGGCGAAGCATGGGTGTGAGCGCGGCAGTGCGCGCGCAGATTAGCCTGGCGGGGCCGCTGGCAGGTTTGCTGGCGGCTGTGGGTTGCTATGCGCTTTGGATCGGTACGGGCGTGCACATTTGGGCGGACCTGGCGCGGGCCGGGGCATTTTTAAATGTGCTGAATCTGATTCCGGTGGCGATTTTGGATGGAGGCCAGGCGACGTTTGCGCTGGGCCGGGTGGAACGCGTGCTGCTGATCGCGACAGCGGTGGCGATGGGAATTTTCTTTCACGAGTCAATTTTCTATCTGGTGGCGGCGGGAGCGGCGTATCGCCTGTTTACGAAGGATGAGGCGGCGCAGCCGAGCTTTGGCGTGTTGGGGTACTTCGCGGCGGTCTTGATTGCGCTCGGCGCGGTGATGCATGCGGTACCGGGCTCGGGGTTCTTTGCCAGTCATTCCTAAATGCGCCTGGTCGGCCGGGCTGACATTTGTCATATGCGAATGCTGACGATCGACACTGCCTTTGGGGGCGGATTGGCGCGATGCTGATGATGTCAGGAGGGAATTATGGCAACCCCAGGAAATCAGGTTCCGAATCAATATGCAGGGCAGGCGACACAGCCGGCAGTGTGTGAGTATCACTCCGATTCCCATTTTGTGATGGGACTGGGTGTCGTGCTGTTGTGCTTCGGCGCGGCGATCACCGGGCGGCATGAAGTGACGATGATCGGGCTGGCGATGATTGTGTTTTCGAGCTGGATGGATTGAAAAGCAGGGTGCAGCGTTCAGGGTTCAGGGACCCATGTCCCCAAACCCAGGGACATGGGGCACCCGGATTGGTCTCAGTTCGGGGGTTAGCTGAGAATCCCCATTGTCTTTGCGGTTTTTTCGAGAATTTCTAATGCCTGGTTGAGCTGGTCTCTGGTGTGCTCGCTGGTCATGATGGTGCGGATGCGGGCTTTGCCTTCGGGAACGGTGGGGAAGGCGATGCCGGTGCCGAGGACTCCCGCTTCGAAGAGCGCGCGCGAGAAATCCATGGTCAGGCGTCCGTCGCCGATGATGATGGGCGTGATGGGAGTTTCGCTGGCGGGTGTAGTGACTCCGCCGATATTGAAGCCGATCCGGCCGAGTTCCTTTTTGAAGTAGCGGGTGTTATCCCAGAGTCGTTCGATGCGCTCGGGTTCGGCTTCCAGCAGGTCGAAGGCTGCGATGCAGGTCGCGGTGACCGATGGCGGGTGAGATGTCGAAAACAGAAACGGCCGGGCGCGGTGGTAGAGGAAGTCGATGAGGTCCTTCGATCCGCAGACGTAACCGCCAATGGCGCCGATGGCCTTCGACAGCGTGCCGACCTGGATATCGACGCGGCCGTGGCAATTGAAATGGTCGATACTGCCGCGACCGTTGCGGCCGAGGACGCCGGAAGCGTGGGCGTCGTCGACCATCATGATGGCACCGTATCTTTCCGCCAGATCGGCGAGCTTGTCGACGGGGCCGATGTCGCCATCCATGGAAAACACGCCGTCGGTGATGAGGAGTTTGTGGCCGGGCTCGTTCTGGATTTCGCGAAGAATTTCTTCGGCGTGGGCCACGTCTTTGTGGCGGAAGACTTTGATTTTGGCGCGCGAGAGGCGAGCGCCGTCAATGATGGAGGCGTGGTTGAGCTCGTCGGAGATGATGAAGTCTTCTTTGCCGAGGATCGCCGAAACGGTGCCGGAGTTGGCGGTGAATCCACTTTGGAAAACGACGCAGGCTTCGACATTTTTGAAGGCCGCGATTTTCTCTTCCAGAACCATGTGGATTTTCATGGTGCCGGCGATGGTGCGGACGGCGCCGGAGCCGACGCCGAAATATTTAACGGCGTGGGTGGCCGCTTCGCGGAGCTTGGGGTGGTCGCAGAGGCCGAGATAATTATTGGAGGCGAGGTTGATGACGCGCTTGCCGTCGTAGGAGCAGACGGGAGCCTGGGCGTCGTCGAGGATGCGCAGGCGGAAGTGCGTGCCGCGCTGCTTCAGGTCGTCGATTTGCGCGGTGAGGTACTGGAGTTGAGGGCGTTGGGAGAGCAATAGGGACATGGTGGCGTGCCTCGGAAGATTGCGGATGCGTAACCCTTGATCGTAACTCCGACGGAGGGGATCGGGGCTTGGGCGGTGTCGATGAGGCAGAAAATCCTGGTGAAATCAGGTTCGCCTCAGACGGTTTAGCAGTACAATCGCGCTCGCTGAGGTCTTTGCTATGTTTGCGATTTCTGCTGTGGATGCGATATCTCCCGCATTGCAACGAACCCGGACGCTGCTGTTCAGGCCGTTCCGGCTGGGGACTTTCCTGAAGCTGTGTCTGGTTGCCGCGGTCACGGAAGGGACGGGCAACTTCAATTCTTCGGTGCCGGGCGGGCACACCAGACATGCCGATGCGAGCGTGTTTTCGCCTTTCCTGTGGACGCCTGCACGGATTGCAGCAGGGGTTGCGATGACGCTGCTGGTGCTCCTGTTATGCGGCTATCTGCTTTACCTGGTCACCCGGCTGCGTTTCGCATTTTTTCACTGCCTGATCCACAATACGCGGGAGATTCGGCCAGGGTGGGCGCTCTATCGCAGCCAGGCGGCGCGATTTTTCTGGCTGAATGTGGTGGTGGGCTTCGGTTATCTGCTGGTGCTGGCGCTGATTTTGCTGCCGTTTGCAGCGGGGTTTATTGCGCTGTTTCATAGGGTGCAGTCGGGCGGCCACCCGGATATTGGGATGATATTGGGGCTGATCCTGCCTCTGATTCCGATCATTATCGTGTTGGCGCTGGTCGCCTTCGCCACGGATGTGATCCTGCGCGATCTGATGCTGCCGCACTTCGCGCTGGAGGATGCATCGGCTGGGGAAGCCTGGAGGGCGGCGTGGGCACGCATCCGCGCGGAGAAGGGGCCGTTTTTCGCTTACACGCTGTTGCGCATCATTCTGCCGATCGGAGCGTGGGTTGCGCTGTTCATCGTTTTGGCCATTCCGGCGGTGATCTTTTTTGTCGCGGTTGTTGCGGTGGGAGTGATGATCCATGCGGCGCTGGCCGATGCGCACCTGCTGAGGATCTTCGTCGAGGCTGTGGCCGGCGCGGTGGCGTTCTGCATCGTGATGCTGGTGGGCGTTTGCTTCGGAGGGCCTTTGGGTGCGGGGATGCGGGAATACGCGCTGGTCTTCTATGGCGGCCGGTATCAGAAGCTGGGGGACATTCTTTATCCGCCGCCGGAACCCGGGTTGAGCGCGCCGGGGATTGCGTGAGGCGGCCGATGGGGTGGGTCGGATACAATAAGGATTCCAGCGCAGGGGCTATTGGGTTGATTCGGGCATGAGAAAGTTTTGTGCCGGGAGAGAGTCAATGTTCGGCGCGGACGGTCTAACTGAAGAGAGTTCCTCACGAATGATTTCGTTGTTCCGGAAATACATCGTACTGCGGCCAGCCCTGACGCTGGCTGTTCTGACCGGGATCTGTTCCTGCCTTTTGGCAGCGCCGGCGGGGGCGCAGGTTGCCACGCGGACGCAGCTCGCGACGCAGGAGGAAGATGGCGTTCTTACGCTAACGGCGAAGGTGGCCGATGTGGAGGGCGCGCCGATCCGCGAAGGCTCAGTAAGCTTTGAGACGACGAAGGGGTCGCTGGGATCGGTTTTTGTGCAGGACGGAGCGGCGACGCTGAACCTGAAGAATCCGCCGGAGTGGGCGCGGACGGTTACCGCGGTGTATCACGGGGACACGGCGTTTGCGGATTCGTCGGCAGGCGCGGCGGTGACGCCGGATCCCTCGGGGCTGCCGGGTTTCACGGTAACGGCGAGCCCGGGCACGCTGAGTCTGACGCCGGGCGACTACAGCACGGTGAATCTGACGGTGACTTCGCAAAACAACTTTGCGGAACAGGTGAATTTGTCGTGTTCCGGATTGCCGGGTGCGTCGCAGTGCAACTTCAATCCTGCGGTGGTAACGCCAACTGCCAACGGTTCGGTGGTCAGCCCAATGCAGATCACGACGACTGCGCCTTCCGGGATTAATTCGAAGAACGATGGTCTGTTTGGAAAATCGGGTACAGCCTACGCGCTCGTGATTCCTGGCGTGCTGGCTCTGGCCGGCGCAGGCGCGTTGCGGCGGAAGCATTTTGGCGCGCTGCGCGTGCTGGGCCTGATCATGCTGCTTGCGGCGGGATCG
>Ga0206852_1033_pt1 | contig 43644 bp, 46 predicted proteins | sample Alteio_BWOrgCont_14_FD_152849 | JGI IMG/M metagenome (GOLD analysis project Ga0206852, IMG submission 152849) | Enriched cells from forest soil in Barre Woods Harvard Forest LTER site, Petersham, Massachusetts, United States -... | ecosystem: Environmental > Terrestrial > Soil > Temperate forest >... | reverse complement strand
GCCGGCAAATTAATAATAACCGAGACTTTTCATGAATAGCTCTGCAATTGATCTTCTGCAAATGCAAAAACCCTGGAATAATGCAAATAACTTCGAAAATATCTGCGCGCTCTTAATCGATTATGCACAGCAGCCTGATGCAAAACATGCCAGCATCATCAAACAAATTATCTTCCGTCATGATGGAAATAGTCAGAAGAAAACTTATGGCATTGGTCGTACGGTCAATTTTTTATTCTTTCAAATTAGCGAGGCAATCAAAGCAGATGAATGGGATGATTTGACTGCAACCATACATCTCATTGAAGAAAAAACCGGCAAACGTATTGCTTCATTTTATGGAGCAGATTCGCCGCATTTTAAATTTTTTAATATCATGGATAAAGCACATTCTTTTTTATTCGCTGACGACTCAGACCCTGAAGGCGATGATAAAAATGCTCTATATAACGATTTACATGATAAAAGAATTTATTTTTCCAAAATTTTCGACGAATTTGAAATTGCTTTTATCCGTCACCTGACGGCAGAAGAAAAATTATCGCTGAAACTAATTATAACGGCATACATACATCATCGCAGCGATGCAATTAAACTATTAATCACGAAAGAGTTAATCAACCTGACTTTCCCTTATGATGAGCGATTAAAGGTCGATATCATTACAGTTTCATTCCTGCAAAAACTATTTTTATCGCTGCAAACAGGATGGGTTGATGAAAATCAAATTAGATTGATAAAAGATATCATAACGCAATGTATTCACATCGATCCCATGTGTGTTTCCAGACTAGATAGCATGGGTAATAACATTTTCTATTATTTAAATCGGTACATAAGGGCAATAAAAAGTAAAAACAATGGTGATCAATCTGAAATAATAGACTCTCCCATTCCCGATGAAATATCCAGACTCATCCATGATACTTACTACAATAATAAATCCATGGAAATTCTGTTTTTAATCCGAAATTTTCATAATGATCTTCTTCCCGAAATCATCAACATCATTATTATTTATTTTGTGAATCTAAAGGAAATTTATCACACAAATATCATTGATGTTCGCCACTGCAACCGGGATCAATTAATGGATAAATTCGCAAAAGCACTCGATGATCGGAAATATGACCTTGCAGCCTGGATTTTTCATTTTGCATCTGATCGAAAAACCACACTGGAACAAATACACTTCAAATGCGATGCAGATAACATTATGCATAAAATGCTTATCACGCTTAAAAAACCTGTGGATGGCGCATTTCTATTAGAATTATTTGATCACTTTCGGGTACGCAATCTGAATGACAACTCCAATCCACATTGGCCTCGTTATAAACCCAGACTCAAACTCCAGCCAGGTCGCACCGATTACTTTCTGTTATGTAGCAAGCGTCATTTAATTCATCATTGGGAAGAAGTGGAATGCTATGTAAAATTAAAATTTTCTCCTGATATAGATCTTGATCCCAGAAATACAATATTTTCCATGCCGCTATGCAGTAAAAAAAATCTATCTACGCTTGGCACATTGGCGGAAATGGATCAACGTGAATTTACACCGGATTTCTCCATTGCAAAATATGTCAAACGTCCAGTTTTGCTGAGCGCACTTTATTCCTGCAAACCTGATAAAACTTATTTTCAGGAATTACTTTATGCCATTGAATACATGATAATGAATCAGGAATACTGGGTTTATACTTACGACAGCGAAGGGCATGGAGTTGAATATTATTACCGTATATTTAAAGATAATCTTCGTGAAATAGATCCCGCAATCAACAAAACATATGGAGAAATTTGCGCACGGATAGAATTGTTATCAACGTGGTTTAATAAAAACTGCATGAATCCTCATCAACAACAATTACGACAACTGGATGCAAACGAGTTACTCGAATTATTTTGCCGGGCTTTATCTTCGGAACATTACACTGCGGCTTTATATTTTTATTACTTTTCCAGCAACCCTGAAAAAATGCCGACCGAACCTGATTTTTTGAATTGTACTGGTGAGACAATATTCGGAAAAATATTCACGCTGGAATCTCCTGTAAATGGCATGTATGTGCTCGAATTACTTAATGCACTGCAAAAAAAGAATATGCTGGGCAGTATCACCACAATCCATCTGCTTGAGTTTTGCAAAAAACGTGAGTTTTTTTCACATTGGCATGTTATTGCTTCAACATGGATGGATATATTACGTCCTGAGCCCAGAGAGATCAGCTTTGATGTTGATACAAAAAGTTGCTTGCCGCAAAATTTCCCTGCGCTGATCAACCTTATGGAAATCATGGAAATGCAAAGAAGTAAAAAAAATCAGCCGTTTGTAATTGAAAACTGGATAATAAAAACACCTCTGCAAATTTTACTTAAAAATTGCATGGGCGATCATGAACCAGCTTGTGAACATTACCTTCCTATTCTTGCTGTTATAAACCTGCTTCTTGAAAACGAAAACTGGCCGAATGAGGTAGACAGTAAAGGCAATAACATCGCGTTTTATTTTCATATCTTCAAACGTGGCCATCAGCATTTGACGACACATTCAGAAGCATATCTGAATGTTTGCACGAAAATTGAAAATGGATTAAAGAAAAAATTCATCAGCAGTTATGGATTGTTATTCTTTAATCGAGAAAATAGACTACGTCAAAATTTCCCAAAAGATGTTACTGATCAAATTATGAATTTCACATATCAACTAACGGTTTGAAAATTAATTTATTACACAGGAGTTTATCGATGGAAAGAGTGGCGATTTATCTTGCAGGCAACATCAAAAAAGGACATGAACAAACGAATGAAGATTACTGGAGTGAGGTTGAGTTAAAAATTATTTCTGAAGTCATTGCTCCTGTGAAAGTGGATTTTTTACATCCCGCAGTTCGTAGCGATGATTTGTCAGATCAGAAATCTGTATTCGGACGTGACATGACACAAGTGTATTGCAGCCATGTTGTGTTTGTTGATGTGCGCCAACGCCGTGGATTAGGCGTAGGTGCAGAAATGATGTGGGCAAAGATGAATAATATCGCTGTTGTGTCATTATGCCCGCCGGAATCCCATTATCAACGCAGTACAGTAGATATTCTCGATGTGCGAGTAGAAAACTGGATTCATCCGTTTGTGTATGGCTTGAGCGACAAAGTGGCGGCAACGGTTGCAGAAGGCGCGGAATGGATTAAACAATTTATTTTGAATGAATTGCAGGTTGAAATTAAAGGAAGGGAATTTATTCAGGAAACCATGCTGCATTATCGGAATACACAATATGAGAAAGATGCGCCGATGCAGATGTTAATGCAGGGAAATAAAAGATTGATGGAAAAGATGTGGGGTGAGGTGAGGTTAATTTCATGAAGGAGTTGTTGGGATAAACTGAGAGCTGTCATCTCTGTAACGGAGAACTGTCATCCTGTAGCGGAGAGCTGTCGTCCTGTTGCGGAGAGCTGTCATCCTGAGCGCAGCTCTTGCTTTTGCGCGAAGTATCTCATGGCGAGCTGTGAGCTTTATTCATGAGATCCTTCGCGCAAAAGCAAGAGCCGCGCTCAGGATGACAGCTCTCAGCTACAGGATGATAGCTCTCCGCAACAGGATGACAGCTCTCCGTCACAATCCAACCCACATTTTCTATTTCGTATATTCCAGAATATCTCCCGGTTGACACGCGAGATAATTACAAATTGCCTCGAGTGTTGCCAGTCTAATTGCTTTCGCTTTACCGGTTTTTAATATCGATAAATTCTGTTCAGTAATATCAATCGCTTCAGCCAATTCCTTTGATCGAACTTTTCTTTTGGCAAGCATTACATCAAGATTAACGATAATTGGCATAACATCACCTATATTGTGAGTTGTTGTTCTTCACGTAATTTGCAACCTTCCGCCACAATCCAGGAAATCAAAATCACCAGCAATGCGGTGAGTAAAATTCCAATATTGGTTTGATCCATATGAATAGCTGCATAACGATGACGGGGAGGATTATTGAGTGTCAGCACTAATCCCATCACAAATTGATAAAACGGTTCAATCAATTGACCGGCCAATAAAGCAAAACCAATATCGCGCATATACCTGACATGACTCAGCGAAAAAACTTCACCTTGTTCATATAATTTAAATAACTTGATAAGAAAATAAAGCACAAGCATTTCAATCATCGTCGGTATGATGCTAACGAGACAACCTAAAATTTTTTCATTCATGCTGAGCACATGCAAAATAGCTTTCTCAGGCAAGCCTTGCGCAGTATATGTATGCATTCCACTATACGTCGCAGGAATCGCATTTAATTTTACAAATCCCATTAAAAAAACCAATTCGTCCGGCGCATACATCCAGCTAATGATTAATAAAACAGGTACAGCAATAAAAAGAATTTGAAATACATATCGAAAAAATAAGCTGACATTTTTGATTTTATTCATACAAGCCTCAGTCTTTAAGTTAACAGGTAATTTAGTTTCATCAGCGCTGATGGATGAGGAATATAAGGGAATAATTATCGAAATACAATAACTATTTATTGGTTTTCATTTATTTTAATTGAAAGTTCATTTGTTGGTTGCAGGCACAAGGTATCAAATTCACGTGCTTAGGTGATCAAGCATTGCCGGATATATTAGGCTTATAGCAATTGTTTAGTATTACCTAATGATTTCGCTAGGCATCTGATACATTATTAGAGAAAATGACAACAATTGAAAAGGTTAGAAATTAGAAACCGGGTAGGTGATTATTATGAGCAACCTGATCGCAAGACGAAAGTACAAGAAACCAGCAATTCAAGAAGCAATTTTTGAAGCAAAATTTAATTATGATAGTTTCGACTTTGCTGTGCCAGGACAAATTTTTGAAAAAATTAAATCAGAATATCCTAATAAACAAGATATAAAGCATGAGTTCTTTTTTTTAGAAACGGATAAAGCTATCTGCCCTTCTTCAGCACCTACAATCCAAGCACCTTTAATGCGTGCGCGGAAAATAGATAATTCTGAATTACTTCAATTTGGCCCAGGAATAGCGGTAGCAAATAAACTTAAATACTCAACATGGGAAGATTTTATTCCTTCCATAAAAAAGATTGTTAGCGCCTACTTAGATGCAGCAAAACCTCTAACCCTTACTCGAGTGGGCATGAGATATATCAATAGCTTTCTAACTCCTGAATTAGCTACCAATATTTCTGATTATTTTAAAATTGTTATTGATGTTCCTGATAGTCTTGCAAACCTCAATGGATTTAATTTGCTTTTGACCAACACGATTAAGACAAGTGAAAGCGCTCCTATATTTACCGTTAAAACAAAATTTTTGACTGACGCTTTAAACCCTGGAGAATCAGGAAACAAATTCATTTTAGACATTGATTGCTTCACAATACCAAACATCATTCCTGATATTGATAATATAATCACATTAGCATCTCAAGCGCATGACACTCTTGGCGAATTTTTTGAGAATCTAATAACAGATAAAACACGCGCTTTGATGGAGGTAGAATAATGAGCACTACAACCTTTACACCCAGAGGATTAAAGATCAATAATCCAAACAGACACATCGAAAGAATAATAAATGATTCTGAAGATTTTAGCCTTTTCAACCAGAGAGAAATTCCGGAAAGGAAAAGGATAGAACTAGAATCCTCTTATGTCGTTACAACACTTCCTGAAAACAAGGCTCAGCGAATAGAAAATATTATTTATCTAAAAACCCCTCTAATGAAACAACGCAATAACATTCTTGATAACCCATTCAAATACTACAATCCATATTATCGGTCAAAGTTAAAAGCTATCGATGCAAAAATAGATGCTTTAGATTTGCAACTATATAGGATTGAATCTACATACAAGGAAGATGAAAAGAACATTGATATAGCTCTCGAATCAGCCCAATTAAAATTAAATCAAATCTGCAAGAATATTAAACCAAAGTAATCTTTAAAGCGGCCTAATAGTATTTTTTTATGACTACATATCGCATTTACAAACCAAAGCTCAGAGCAGAGTTTTCATATCAATGTGCTTATTGCCAGACAAGGGAACCAGAGGTTGGTGGTTGTAAATCCTTTCATATTGACCATTATCGACCCAAAAAAAAATTCCCTGACCTTATAAATGCATATAATAACCTTATCTATGCTTGCAGGGATTGTAATACCTATAAACAAGATTATTGGCCTAATTTTGCTGAACTGCTACGGGGTTACATCATAGTAAATCCACGTGAAGATCATATTGAAACACACATCGATACATCAAAGTTTATTTGGCGCGGTAAAACATCCCGGGGAAATTGGACAGTAAAAAAATTAAGACTAGATTCAACAATTCTCTCTCAAAGACGAGAAGATAGAATCAGAATTGAAAATAAAATTCAAAAATTAGCAGATGTAGTAGAAGATGCCAAAATCAATCTGGAAATAGCTAAACAGGAACAAGATTGGAAAAAAATTGAAGCTCTTAATAAGTTTATTATGGATGAAACAAACAACATTGATTCCTTTAAACGAAAAATTATTGGCCCTATGGATTAGCCAGTATTTTTAAATCCGCTCCCTACGAGATTCGAACTCGTGTTCTCGCCGTGAGAGGGCGATGTCCTGACCACTAGACGAAGGGAGCTGGAGGAATTTGCCAAACTATGTTTTATTTTATTTCTCAAGACTCGTCACAACTGGTCTTTCATCAATGCTGGTTTCACCGGGATATAATTGTTCTGAACCCCACTCTGCCCAGGAACCATCATACAAGGCATTATTTTCCTGATTTAATAATTCCAGAACAAAATTCAGAATCGCAGAAGTGATTCCAGAACCACAGGTACTCACAATGGGATAATCAAAACTTAATCCCGTTCCTGATAATTGACGACGAATTTTATCCAGCGGCTTAAAACGACCTTCTGCATCAAACATCGTGAAATACGGAAAACAATAACTTCCTGGAATATGACCGGAACGCAAGCCTATACGCGTTTCTGCACCACCTGCATAACGTACGGGATGACGCACATCAACTACTTGCTCAGATGGATGATGCACGTTGTTCTTCATCTGCATCAAGGTACGAACTAAATGCGCGACATAATTAACTGTGTATGTGCGTGCATGCGCTGGACGCGCTTCACCGTTTTCTATCTTGCCACCATATTTTTCCCACGCAGAATAACCGCCATCGAGAACAAATAGCTGACTGACAGGATGTCCAAATACACGAAACATCCACCACGCACGACAACTGGTATGCAAATCACTTTTGTCATAAAAAATAATTTTATGCTCGTTCGTAATTCCCAAATTACCAACCAATTGACTAATGAGATTTTCGTCGCGGATTAACATATTGGATAACGATGAATGACTATCATGAAACTCATTCAAATCCAGAAATCGTGCACCGCCAACATGTGCTTCCTCAAATTCCTGTTTGGCATGACGATTAGCCGCAGGCAAGTGCCAGCTCGCATCCAGAATGGTGACATTCTTCTGGCTCTTGCGAAACTTGTCTAATTGCGAGGCGTTAATGAGAAATGTCATGCCAATTCCACTATAAATTTATATCCAGTAAACAAAGACAAACAGAAATAACCATACAACATCCACAAAATGCCAATACCAGGAAACGGCTTCAAATGCAAAATGATGCTCAGGCAGGAAATGGCCTTTCAAACAACGGATGAGAATAATGGTCAGCATAATGATTCCCATGCTGACATGCAACGCATGCAAACCTGTGAGGGTAAAAAATGTCGTGCCATAAATTCCACTCGCAAGCGTCAGACCTATTTCGGTATACGCCATGTGATATTCATGCGCCTGAAAACCTTCAAAAATACATCCGAGAATAATGGTCAGAATCAAACCGAGAATAATTTGTTTGCGATTACCTTTTTTAAATCCCCAATGCGCCCACGTCACCGTAACTGCGCTGCTTAATAACAATAAAGTGTTAATCGCAGGAATTCCCCAGGTAGGAATAACAGATTCTGGGCCTTTAAATAATTCCGGATTAGGATTCACAAGCAATGGCCAGGTTTGCTGGAAGTTAGGCCATAAATAATGATGCGTCGCACCACCTTTAAACATATAAAGGTCTTGCACAAAATTAAATGGATCACCGCCTAATTCTGTAATGCCAAATAATCGCGTATAAAAAAGCGCAAGAAAAAATACGAAAAATAATGCGACTTCCGAAACAATAAACCACATCATTCCCCAACGATAGGTTCTATCCATTTGCGGACTATGCAATCCCTTGAGACTTTCATGTATGACTTTGCCAAACCAGCCAAACATGGTGGTCAACAAAATTAATATGCCGATTACCATCATGTATGGACCATAAAAATTATGATGCAAGGTATTCACCAGACCAAGAAAGGTAGTGAATAAACCAATGGAGCCAATGATCGGCCAGAAAGAAGGATCCGCAATAAAATAATAATTAACCGGATGATATTTTTTCATTGTAACGTTACTCATTTTCTTATCCCTTCCTTGTTTCTTTAGGGGTGGTGTCATACAAAGTGTAAGCCAGTGTTATCACGTGAATTTCTTTTGGCAAGTCTTTGTCGATGCGAAATATCATCGGCATTTCCTTACCTTCATGCGCAGACAAGGTTTGTTGCGTAAAGCAAAAGCATTCAATTTTATGAAAATGTTTCAGCGCAATCACGGGTGTCATGCTCGGAATAGCTTGCACACTCATGGCTTTATCCGTGGTGTTTTTTGCAAAAAAGAAAATCTTGCCATTTTCTCCGGGATGCACCGTGATTTCTTTGGTGCGCGGATAAAATTCCCACGGCATGCCATTATGATTGACCGCCACAAATTGCACTTTCACACGACGGGTCAAATCAGGCGGTTCAGTGGGTTCAGCACTCACTGCTGTCAACAAGCCATTATTACCTGCTGTTGAATTCAATCCCGCCTGTTTGCAAATCAAACCGTACAACGGCACCATCGCGAAACAAAAACCAAACATGATCACACCAGCAACCGTGCCAATGATAAAAACCTTGCGATGCGATTTTTTCTGATTCATGTCTCACCTCGATTGATTAATGCTCGTATTTCGCATCGATTTCATGCGTGATGGAACCCAATTGTGGTGGTTCAGTGAAACTATGATATGGAGGTGGTGAATCCAGCGTCCACTCCAGACCATGCGAACCTTCCCATACTCTGTCATCTGCTCTCTCACCCTTGCCTAACATGGTGGAAATGACGTTATAAAGGAATATCAACTGCGAGAAACCCAGGATGAATGCACCAACCGTGCAAACCATATTGAACTCAGTAAACTGCGGCGCGTAATCAGTGATACGTCTTGGCATGCCAGCCAGCCCCAGAAAATGCATGGGGAAGAATGTCAGATTGACGCCGATTACAGTCAGCCAGAAATGCCATTTACCTAATGTTTCGTTGTAATAGCGCCCTGTCCATTTCGGCAGCCAGTAATAAACAGCAGCAAAGATGGAAAGCAATGCACCCGCCACTAACACGTAATGGAAATGTGCAACCACGAAATAAGTATCCTGATATTGATAATCCGCCGGCACAATCGCGAGCATCAAGCCGGAAAAGCCACCAATGGTAAACAGGATGACGAATGCAATCGCAAATAACATTGGAGTTTCAAATGTTAGCGAACCGCGCCACATGGTGCCAACCCAGTTGAAAACCTTGATACCGGTCGGTACTGCAATCAGCATGGTGATATACATAAAATATAATTGCGTACCCACCGCCATACCCGCTGTGAACATATGATGCCCCCAGACGATGTAGGAAAGGAAAGCAATCGCCGCAACTGCACCCACCATGAATTCATAACCAAATAAACGCTTGCGCGAAAAGGTTGGAATGACTTCGGAGATGATGCCAAATGCCGGCAGAATCATGATGTAAACTTCAGGATGGCCAAAGAACCAGAACAAATGCTGGAACATGACTGGATCGCCACCACCTGCTGCTTCAAAGAATGTGGTTCCAAAATGTCTATCGAACAACACCATGGTAACGACACCCGCCAGCACCGGCATCGCACCGATCAATAGAAATGCCGTAATAAACCATGACCAGACAAACAATGGCATTTTCATCCATGTCATGCCAGGTGCACGCAAGTTAATGATGGTCGCGATAATGTTGATCGCGCCCAGAACAGATGAAATACCCATCATGTGAATGGCAACGATGAGGTAATCCGTGCTCGGTGGACCATAAGTCGAAGACAAGGGAGCATACATCGTCCAGCCGAAGTTGGGGCCACCACCTGCCACAAACAGCGAAGAAAGGAGGATGGTGAAAGCAAATGGCAATATCCAGAAACTCCAGTTGTTCAGACGTGGCAATGCCATATCTGGCGCACCAATCATCATCGGCACCATCCAGTTGGCAAGACCCACGAATGCCGGCATGATCACACCGAATATCATGATGAGACCGTGCGTGGTCACGAGGATATTGTAAGAGTTCGGATTGAAATATTGCGCGCCGGGTTCAAAAAGTTGCAAACGAATCAGCAATGCCATTCCGCCACCCACAAACAGCATGAGCAAGCTGAATAACAAATACAGTGTGCCAATGTCCTTGTGGTTAGTGGTAAATAACCAGCCGGATATCCACGGCCATAATCCATTTTTCATGGAGTGATGAGCTGGAGGCATATGTCCAATGTGGCCATGATGATGGCCGTCATCATGAGCATGTGCGTGGTGTTCGTGTTCGGTCATGGTTGTGCTTCCTATTCTTTATTGTTTTTGGCCTTGACGCGCGGTCTTGATCTGATCTGGCGTCACCAACTTACTCTGATTGCCCCAGGAATTGCGTTCATAAGTGATAACATCTGCAAGTTCCTGATCATTGAGCTGCTCCTTGAACGCCACCATTGCTGTACCCTGTTTGCCATTCAATACGCGATCGATATGCGCAGCAGGATCGCTGTTTTTTACCAGCGGGCTTGCTTTTAATGATGGGAAAGTGGGCGGCAAGCCTTCACCATTTTGCTGATGACAGGCAACACAGGTTTTTAGATACACTTGCTCACCGCTCGTCATGGCAGCTTTCAGCGCATCTTCAGGCGAAGCTGGTGCGGCTGGTGCTGGAGTTGCAGCAGCTGGAGCAGTTGCAGCAGCGGGTGCGGCTTGCGTTGTAGCGGCTGGCTTTTCACCGGTGGGTGGAGTAGATGGCGCTGGTGTTCCTTGCGGTGGTGTTGCACCCGCAGCAGAAGGCTTGGTCGCCAAAGCTTCATCCATACTCTTGCCATCGCGCAATGCCTTTAATTGCACTGGCTGCACCATCGAACCGGTGTTATTGCCAAAGGCATTACGTTCATATGTGATGACTGATGCCAGTTCGATATCAGATAATTGATTTTTGAATGCCTGCATCGCTGTGCCATTCTTGCCATTAACGACAATATTGACGTGATCAGCAACTGCTCCCAATGCAATCTTGCTACCTTTTAATGCAGGGAAAGTGGGTGGATTGCCAACACCACCGGGTTGATGGCACGCAGCACAAATGCTGTTATAAACCGATTCACCCTTATCCATTAATTCTTTCATTGTCCATTCACGCACAGTATCTGCTGCTGCATTGGTGCCGCCGCCTTTTTGCTGCGCAACCCAGTCCTGATAGCCTTGTTCACTGAGTGCGACCACCACAATCGGCATGAATGCATGATGGATACCACACAGTTCCGCACATTGACCACGATAAACACCGGGTTTGTCGATGACTGTCCAGGCTTCATTAATAATGCCTGCAATCGCATCACGCTTAACGGCAAGATCTGGTACCCACCATGCATGATTGACATCGTTTGAGGTAATCAGAAAACGGATTTTCTTGTGCACTGGCACAACCAGTGGATGATCCACTTCACGCAAATAATGTTCGGATTTGGGTTCCTTGTTCTGCATTTGCAGGAATGGCGTGGAAAGATTGCTGAAGAATTTAAGACCATCTTCCATATATTCGTAATGCCACTTCCATTGATAACCCGTGATCTTGATAGTGATATCTTCCTGATCATAATTATTCATGTTCAGCAACACTCTGGTAGCAGGGATTGCCATCACGACCAGAATAATGACTGGAATAATCGTCCAGGTAATTTCCAGCACCGGATGAGAGTGAAACGCTGCCGGTTTCGCGCCTTTGGACTTGCGATGATGCACGATGGAATAAAACATCGCACCAAAGACAACAACGCCAATGACGACGCAAATCCAGAAGACAGTCATATGTAATTGATAAACATCGCGACTGAAAGTCGAGACACCCTGTGGCATGTTCAATGTTGTTTCAGCATGTACCGTAGTACTTGCGGCCAGTAACGCAAACAAGGTAGATTGTACGCTTCGCACGCTAACTCCTTCCGTGTGTACTAATAATTATTAATAAAAAAAGTTTGTTTAGGATTCTTGAATTGGCGGATTATAGCGACACTTTATCTCGATTAAAACCATGGGAATGAAAAAATATGTCTGAATCAAATAATAATGATGTAACTTCTGCGCTTGTCAGTGAAATTTTACAAGAGCAACGCCGCTCACGACGCTGGAAAAATATCCGCTTCGTCTTGTGGTTTGGCTTGTTCCTGTTCGTTATTTATAACCTTTTCGATTTATTGGGTGATAAAAAAATCACATCCGCTGGCGGTGAAAAATATGTTGCGCTACTGCGACTGGATGGCATGATCGCACCGGATCGCGAATTTTCTGCAGAAAAAATTGTGCCAGCTCTCAAAGAAGCATTCGAAGATCGCAAGTCAAAAGGTGTCATCATCGATATCAACTCGCCAGGCGGCACACCTGTGCAATCCTCCATCATTCATGATGCGATCATGGGTCTCAAAAAGCAGTATCACAAAAAAGTCATTATTGTCGGTGAAGATATGCTGACATCAGGTGCTTATTTTATTGCTGTCGCTGGCGATAAAATTTATGTCAATCCCAATTCGATCACTGGTTCGATTGGTGTCGTCATGTCAGGCTTTGGTTTTGTGGATGCGATGAAGAAACTGGGTGTGGAAAGACGTGTGTATAGCGCGGGTACTGCCAAGGATAGACTCGACCCTTTCCTGCCGATCAACCCAGCGGATGTGCAAAAAGTTGATAGCGTCATGAAAAAAGTGCATCAGAATTTTATTGATGCGGTACAGGAAGGTCGCAAAGGCAAATTAAAAGCGGCGCCAGAAGTATTATTCAACGGTGATTTCTGGTCAGGACAGGAGGCGCTTGAACTGGGATTAGTGGATGGTCTCGGCAATCTGACTGATGTGATGAAAAAAGAATTTGCGACATCTGAATTCAAGGAATATGGCCAATCTACCAGCTTGTTTCGTTATCTTGGTGGACAGATGAATAGTGCGATGGATATGTTCTTTACTTCTTATACTACCCCGCGCCCTTCAGCATAAGCGGTGGCAAGACTGGCGGTGGCAGCGCAACTGCCGCCGCACAGAAACTTTTTCCCGAACACATCTGCATGACAAAACCACTATCACTCGTGAATCTTGAAAGCACACTCGGTGGCCCATAGAAATAAACACTGCTGCTACCATCAGCGGTTGCAAACATTTCCTGACTAGCTGAAACATTCACATGCGCAGAATCATGCGCGTTCACATACGCATTATCACTGCACAGGCGGCTTGCCGCGACGAATGCACGGTGATACGCATCGACATAAAAATTATGTACAGCACCTGCAAGTCCAATGCAGACATTCTCATCGACACGCACATGCAAGCGCGCCCCAAGCGTTTTTAATACAAAAATTCGCATACTGCCTTTAGCATTTACCTCGCAAAGATTCACGGTACCATTGATGCCTATCGTGCCTGTGCCGTCAGCGAGTATGCGTAATCCATCGCTGTTTGCGCCGATGATATTGATGTTGTTGCAACCATGATGCACGATCGTACGCACACCAATATTCCCGATGACATTGACCGCACCACGATTCATGGTAGCGATATCAAGGCGAGGCGTATTCGCGCCGAAAATACTGATTTGTCCAAAACCATAATTGCGGATGCTTGTCACATTCAAATGTCCATCGAGATAAATGCTGCCAGCAGTTGATGTCACACTGAGACAACTGGAATCGAGACGCATACCTTCGACGACACCCCGACCTTGTTGCACGAGACGATTCAACTGATTCACACCGATGCGAATGATGACATTGCGTATGGTGGGCGATGCCTTGGGACGTTGCGTAAGGTAAAGCGTATGACCTTTGGTGGTGATGAGAGTATCGCGAACACCTGCGGCTGGGCCGTAAATATATATGCTATTTGCTGCGGGTGAACTATAAATCTGTACTCTGAAATCACCGGTGCTAACGATATTATTAAAAAATCCTGCATTGATTCTGGTGGCGTTAATCGGTGTCGCGTAAGGTGGCATTTCGACGATATGCGCATCACCTGATAAAAACCACGCATCTGCATTACGCGTCCAGCCGATGGGAGCGGTTTGAACTTGCGACATCCAGGTTTCTTCTGAAAGATCGAAATTGAATTTGGCTTCACGCTGCGAAGAACAGCTGGTGAGAGTGAGAAGTAGCGCTGTCAGGAAGATAAATAGTTTCATGCTGAAAAATTTAGCATAGTGAGGTGAGTATGTCATGTAGCGTGGATCTGTCGTGCCAACGGATTACCTCCATAGAGATCCTTCGCACAAGAGCAAGAGCGTGCTCAGGATGACAGCTCTCCGGATGATGGCTGTGTGCATGCAACAGGTGTGTGTATGTAACAGGTGTGTGCGCAGTAGAAGTGTTTGCATGCACACACCTGTTGCATGCACACAGCTATATCATCCGGAAAGCTGTCATCCTGAGCACGCTCTTGCTCTTGTGCGAAGGATCTCAATAGATAAAAAACTACATAACACATCGATAAACTTCTTCTGGCTCTGAAGATTCAGATGACGTTTCCTCTAGCTCTGAAGATTCAGATGATATTTCCTCATCGGTGATATTTTTGGGATTTACGAGACTTTTATATGCTGATTCAAATACAGGTAATTTCGAATTAATCATTTCTGTAATATTGTTTAGTATTCCGTAATTGAATCCATATAAACCCGAATTCGGATCCTGCGTTCCAACCATCATTAAACAAATTTTTTGTAGCAAATACATATTACACAAACTTGCAACCGTGGCATTTAGCCTTTTACTGGCGCTGTCATTGTCATCAACAAATAATCTATATCGATTTGCTGGTTTTTGTTTTTTTAGAGCTGCAATCAAGGAATTAATTGCTTGCAATCCAAAACAATCATTACCAAAAGAAATCTCGTACTCTTTAGATGGGAATTCCGAATTAAGATGCGGAATAATGTCATCAATAATGAATCGGGATGAATTAAAGGTGTAATTTAACGCTTTACCCAGATTCAGTTTGAATTCCTCTGGACATTTTCCTGTCTGCACTGCTTGCAAAAGTCTCTGGATACTTTGCGCGCGCAATTTACAATTAAAATTTAGCGCTAAACCTTTGGGACATTTTCCTGATTCCAGCGCCTCAGCAATATAATCAACCGCAAGAGTAGACATCCTGACAGTATGTATTTGCAAACTTAAATATTGCGGTGCGTTGCCAGATTGAAGCATGGTAGCAAGCGATTTAAAATCATCGTCATTTAAATTGTCACCGCCCATATTCCAGGTTAAATACGATGGATTATTTCCTGTTTTTAATGTGCTTGTAGCACAGATATCGTCATGTTTTTCTAATTGTTCGTTTCTCAATGTCATGGAATTTTCTCTTTATAATAATGTACATGATTTTACGCGGCCGGATAATGACAGTAATAATTATTAAAAGCAACGACGCAGCAGAAATAAATATCCCGTCACCGGTTCGTTTTCCTGCAAGCGTAATTGCATCGTCTGTTTATCCACAATTGCAAACCCCAATTCAGCAATCAGACTTTCAATATAAGATTCACGATGCGCGAATCTTCCCGAAGCAGTCATCTCATAATCATGCGCATGACCTGCTTCTACATTAAATGCAAACAAACCATCTGCATGCAAAGCCTGATGCACCAATAAAAACACATCGCGCAAATCTCCCATATAAACCAGCACATCACCTGCAATCACCAGATCATATTCATCCTGCTGATCCTGCAAAAATCTCAGCACATCTGCCTGCACTAATTGCTGATATATTTTTTTCTTCTCCGCTTCTGCCAGCATTTGCTCTGCAAGATCCACACCCGTCAACGTAACATTCGACGCATGAAATTGCTCGCCACACAATCCTGTACCACAACCAAGATCAAGAATATTCCAATGACGCGCAGCAAAATTAATATGCTGATTGACTAATGCAAATATTTTTTTCGGCACTTCATAATGTAAATCCTGCAGAATATGCGCATCATAATGATCTGCATAAGCATTGAATAACGAACGAATATAAGCTTGCGGAGAAGCTGTTACTTGCTTGTCGCGCATGAGGATATTCACAACATGTTGCAAGGATTCACTCGATGGCACCAGTTGCAATGCAATACGAAAATATTGCAAGGCTTTTTCGCGATCTTTCATCGCAAGATAAGCAACCGCAAGATTATTATGTGCTTCATGATGCTCAGGATTGATCTCTATGAGTCGCTGATAATCATCAATCGCTTCAGCAATTTTGCCTTGCTGCATGGCAATCACACCCAGATTAAATAATATCTGCTCATCATCCGGCGATAATATTTGCGCCTTGAGATAATGCGTCTTCGCTTCTTTCAGCCAGCCAGATTTTAAAAAACTCGTGGCAAGATTGGATTGTGTTTCAAGATGCTGCGGAAATTCCTGTTCCAGTGCGTGAAATATTTCTATCGCTTTTGCATATTGACCTTGTTGCATTAGCAATCTTCCCAGCTGAAATCGTGCACCCGCATGCGTCGGTGATAATTCCAGCAATGCCTTATATGTCGTTAATGCTTCACGCATACGACCGGCTTTATTTAATGCAAGCCCAAGATTGTAATATGCATCAGCATAATTGGGCTGTATATCAATCGCTGATTCATAGGCAGCAATAGCCTGATTCCACTGTTGCTGCGCATCATAAAGTGTACCGAGATTATTATAGGCAGCAGCGAATTGTGGTTGTTTGATAATAATATCCTGCAATATTTTCTCTGCTTGCGCATATTGCTGTTGTGATTTCAGAATATTGGCGAGATGCAATGGCAGCGAATAATCATCTGGTGATAAGACAATTGCTTTTTCAAGACACGATTGCGCTTCACTTAATTCACCTTGTTCAGCATATAAAATTCCAAGATAATGCCAGGCTTCAGCATTATCAGGATCATTATCCAGCAATTGCAGATAAGCTATTTTGGCTTGATCCAGCTGTCCTTCACTATGTAATTTTTTTATTGCTGATAATTGCAGATTTTTATTCATTACAATCTTGTTTTATAAATTCAGTTGCACCATTAACAATTTTTCCCTGCACGACAGAATCACCCGTCACTTGCACTACACCAGGTTTGCCAAAAAACAATACTGAACCTTTTATGACTGAACCACATTGTACTTGTATATAGGGTGTCGTATCGGGAGATGTCACAATCAATGTGCCATTGATGATTGTATGTTTAAGGATGATTTTATCGGAAGTAACGGCAACGCCTTTGCCAAACTGCACCTGATCTGCAGTTAAACTGCCTGTGATATTTACTTCACCTGATATGGATGAGTCTGATAATTCTGTCGCGCCCAAAACCTTCAGATCATTCGCCTTGATTTCACTTGCCTGTAATGTTCCTGAAACTTGCACATTACCTTTTATCGTTGTTTGTTTTAAAACACCTGGCCCATCGCAGACGACAGTATCCAGCGTTTCCTGTCCATGATTGCAAACGTTGAAACCAACATAAGCAAATGCTGGGTTGATGATTAATAAGATAAGTAATAATAAATAACGCATTATTTTTTCTCCAATAAAATCTCCTGGGGTCGCATCTCGACTTCACCCTTCATACACCGAAAGGGTGAATTCGAGATGCGACCCCAGGAGATTCATGCGACTGATTTGACAAGATCAAGCAACAACATGCGCAGATCACGCATGTCACGCACAAAAGCCGTGATCAGAAGTAACGCTGGCGACAACATCAATCCTTCCATATTATCTGGTATCACCAAACGCAAAATATTTTCCAGTTCATTCATATCAGCCGTGTAATCCTGCATATGTTCGCCAATCTTTCCCTGATTGAAATATTGAATCAGCAACAATAATAATTGCTGATTTTTTTGCATGACAATACCAAGATGTCGCTGCAATTCATGCGAGTGCGATACATCCATACCACGCGCAATCAGGTAATCCATCGAAAACAAAACTTCGCTGACACGCTCAATATTCACCAGGAAAAATCTAAATCCTGAACGCAAACCACGATTGAAACCAACCTCATAAATCCATGAAGGATACATATCAATCAACGATTCTTCGACTTGCAAACGTCGCTCAGCAAGATTATTTTTTGTCATCAACGCTTCCATGAATTCATTCATGGCAGCCAATGTCGGCACTACTCCCTCACTAAACGCAACATCAAGCTTAACTGGTAATACAACAAATCTGCATAAAATCCCAATCAATGCACCAATCGCCGTATCAAAAATACGATCCTGCAATACCGCCACAACGCTCACCGGTGAAAAGACAGCAAATAATAATGTGACTGGAAATAACATGGTCATGAAATAAGTTTGCTTGCTTTGCGGCCTATAGATGAATGCAAGATAACTCACCAACGTGAAAATACATGCGACGATTGCATACACAATGACAATTTTTTTAATTAGCAATATAAATAAAAATGAAATCAGAATGGCGCAAACCATAATGAGAAAAATTGTCATGCCCTGACGCAATGGTGTTCCGCGCGTTGTCTGGCTAACAAAAAATGCGGTCAAGGGAATCCAGAATTCATTGCCAAATGAATAAAGATAACCAACCATAAATGCAATAAATACCGCAACCGCGACACTGCAAACTTGTCGCAACGGTGAAACGCTTGTCAATTCACGATAAGTGACTGGATGCTGGAATGGCATTTGCATACAGTGCTTCCATTGTTTTACTAAAGGTTGTAAGGCTATCAATAAATAATACAAATGCTAATGGTTCAGGTGATGCCACTTGTAATACTTGATGATACTGACGTTCCAGAGCCTGGATATATTCATTGAGCTTATTGGTATTGGGGAAAAATTTTTTACGCTTGAGATGTGCGATTATTGCATCGAGACACACACCAATTTCCCTGGAAATACCAGCTAATTCTTCTGCACATAATGACAAGGTTGAATAATCACTGATGCGTCTGCGTAATTGTGAATAATCCATCATGTTTTCAAATAATTCATTCAGGCGCGAAAGCCAGGTGTCATGCGATGCTTTTTCACTCTCTGATAATTTCATTTCTGCGAGAATGGTAATATCCCGCAAACGCTGCAAAGCACGTAAAAAATTTGTTTTGGCCAGATGCAAACGTCTTTCATATAAATAAACATTGTCAGGATAATCAGGCTGCAAAAGACAAGTGAATATATCCTTATTGATTTTTTTCAGGTTGCGAATGGAAATAACCAGATAAGGTTGCAATTCATTACGTATGAAATAAGGATAAAAAACCATTTGCAGCAACGCCGCAATCATGACGCCGCCACAAATAAAAATAAAACGCGCCAGCTCAGAACCAAAAGGAACATGCAGACAAGCAGAAAGAATGGCGAATAAGTTGATGATGAACGCCTGGAAAAATGTGACCGGACGTCGATACGCGAGACTGACACAGATAATTGTGATGACAAAAAGATACAAGGCAAGCAGCAGTGGCGATTGAATGATGGATGCAAGCCAGGCAACAAAAGCCGCAGCAAATCCCGTAATCAGAATGGTGGTGACACGACGTTTGAAGGAATCACCGGTGGTAATTAATGACATGATGAATGCTGACCAGACTAGCCAGTAAGCTTCATGATGATGGGCATAAACCATGCCAATACAAGCGAGGATTGCTACCAGAATGACATAGATAAAACGCTTGATCGATAAGGATGAAAAGAGTAAATCCATTTACGTTCTCAATAACAGGGATCGGGATAGTATGTTTTATTAGGGGTGGATTGTAAATGCGAGCACTTATCATTCCTTATGCCGCTTCACGTCCTTCCAGTATTCCTTCTTGAGCATATACATCAGTACGAACAGGATGACGAGGAATCCCAACACCCAATATCCAATTTTCTGCTGTTGCTCATGGAAAGGCTCGGCAGCGTAGGCAAGGAAGTTCGTCAAATCTGCAACGGCCTTGTCAAATTCATCCGGTTTCATGCTGCCAGGACGAACAGGTTTGACCAGATCAAACCATTCCACATGATGCAGCAAGTCATAAACCGGTTTCTCCACGCGCACTTGCTCACCTTGATAAGGTGCAAGAATCGCAGGCATCGCCGTTCCCGGGAACAATAAATTATTCACACCAGATGCAGTCGAAGTATCCTTGTAAAAACTGTGCAGATACGTGTAAATCCAGTCGACGCCCTTGGAACTTGCTTCCAGTGATAAATCCGGTGGCACCACGCCATTAATCGCCAATGGTTTTTTATCCGTCGGAATGCCCGCTTCCTTGACGATCGGGTCATAACGCAAATACGACAAGGTATGACAACTCACGCAATTGGTTGCGAAAAATTTCGCTCCACGCTTGATGGAGTCCATATCACTACGATTGATAGGAGCCGTTTCCAGTTCCAGACCTTCGATGGGTTCTTCTGCCCAAACGCTGGGTGAAAACTGAGTGGTAAATAATGCCAGTAAAATTGTGAATATATAACGCTTCATCATCCAGTAACCCGTTCCGGTAAAGGTTTAGTGTTTTCATACGAGGTGTAAATTGGCATTAACAAAAAGAAGCCAAAATAACCCAGAGTAAATATGCGTGCCATCAGAGTCCGTAAAGGTGATACACCTTCATGTCCCAGATAACCTAATCCAATAAAGCAAATTACAAATACAAGGATAGCAATCTTGGAATAAATGCCTTTGTAGCGAATGGAACGCACACGACTACGATCCAGCCATGGCAAGACAAACATGATGGCAATACCAGCCGCCATGGTAATCACACCAAATAACTTGTTCGGAATCGCACGCAACATCGCGTAAAACGGTGTCATATACCAGACAGGTGCGATTTCTGGTGGCGTAACCATTGGATTGGCCAGCACGTAATTATCAGGCTCAAGGAACAAGCCACCCATTTGCGGCGAAAAGAATACGACGCAACTGAAGATGAACAGGAACACCACGACACCGACGAGATCTTTCACCGTGTAATAAGGATGGAATGGAATACCGTCTAAGGGAATGCCATTTTTGTCCTTGTGCTTTTTGATATCGATACCATCAGGATTATTGGAACCAACATGATGCAATGCCACCAGATGCACAAAGATCAGCACTGCCAGCAATAATGGAATGGCGATCACATGCAATGAGAAGAAACGATGCAATGACACACCGGTGACGCTAAAACCACCACGCAACCAGGTCAGCAACAAATCACCAATATAAGGAATGGCGCTTGCAAATGAGGTAATAACCGATGCACCCCAATATGACATTTGTCCCCATGGCAGCACATAACCTGTAAATGCTTCCACGAGTAAACAGAAATAAATCACCATGCCAATTAGCCACACTAATTCACGTGGCTTTTGATATGAACCATAAATCAGGCCACGATACATATGCAAATAAACGACCACAAAAAATGCCGAAGCACCGGTAGTGTGCATAAAACGCAACAGCCAGCCATAACGAACTTCACGCATGATGTGCTGAACAGATGCAAATGAACCTTCGCCAGTTGGAGTATATTCCATCACCAGCCAGATACCGGAGAGTATCTGCATGACAAATACCAGCAAGGAAAATGAGCCAAAGTAATACCAGAAGTTGAAATTTCTGGGCGCGTAATATTTGCTTAAATGTTTTTCCCAGAAATCAGTCCATGGATAGCGCTTGTCTACCCATTCCATAAATTTATTTTTTTTACTTAATTCTTGTTCAGACATTATTGTATTTACACTCCGTTCCGATCATTAGCTAATGGAAATAGCACCCTGGACACCGTCTTTATCTTCGCCAATCACGATTTCAGTATCACTGACATACATGTGACGCGGGATTTTGAGGTTTAGAGGAGCGGGTACGTTTTGATAAACCCTGCCAGCAAGATCATATTTGGAACCATGACAAGGACAATAAAAGCCACCCAGCCAATCGGGTGAGATACTGCCAGCATCAGGACGGTAAGTAGGAACACAACCAAGATGGGTACAAATACCGATGGCAATAAAATATTCGGGCTTGATGGAACGATGGGTATTTTTGCAGTATTCCGGTTGCTGATCCTGCTCTGACAATGGATCACGCAAGGTATTGTCCAGTTTTGGCAACGTATCCAGCATGGCTGGTGTGCGCCGAATGACCCAGACTGGCATACCGCGCCATGGAACAGTAAATTGCTCACCTTCTTTTAATTGACCAATCGTGATACGCATAGGAGCAGCAGCAGCTTCGGTATCAGCACTTGGCATCCAGTATGAAAAGAAAGGAACAGATGCTGCGGCAAGACCAATACCACCAACAGCAGTTGTCGCTGCCCGTAAAAAACAGCGCCGGTTTTTATCTATGACATCTACTTCCTTCACGCTATATCCTTACTCGACTTTATTGTTTTAGGATTCAGCAGCAAAAAAATAGCGAGTCTGGCTCACACCACCCCCGATATTTTTTCCAGCCTTTGGAAAGATAACTTTCCTATAATGGGAGCAGATTTATACCGAGTTACGTGTGAATTTTCAATGATTTTTTTACATCAGCCCAGGCCCATCACTCTTATAGCTCTCATATGACAAACTGTCGCGGCTCCCTGAAGTGCTGCTATAAAATCCAGAGACATGCAATTTTTCTGACCTGGGTTTTTCCTGCAAGTCAAAAAGTTCGAGGATATCGATCAGGTGCAATGCCTCTTTCGCATCCTCAACATTCAGGAAAACAAACTGCAGACGATTTTCATCCACGCGCGCCAGATCATTGATGGTAATTTTATTTGTTTCTGCCAGGAAAAATTTCACCGACCCAAGGTGATAACACAGCAATTGCATTTTTTTATGCGACATACCTTCCAGATTTCGAAATATGCTTATATCGCATTTTATATTTTGCAAATATTCGACAAAATCTTTTTCACGATAATATTCGATGTTCCTCAAACGTGGATATTCTTCACTTCTGACAAACTCTGCCTGATCAAAATTCTTTTTTTCCTCATGTACAAGTTGCTGCAATTCACGACAGTAATATTCGGTGACATTCACATCCTGTTCCCATTCATCCCTGATCTTGTACCATTTATTCACCATTTCGATCGGCAATACATTCCTGCAATCTTCTTCATATTTCGGCAGCAGACTTTCTTCCACATGATAAAGCGTCGTAATAAATTCATTCTTGTGACTGACCTGCATCTGATTTCCAGGCTGCATTTCCTTTTTGCCATAAAAACTCAGACGTTTTTGATTAACCAATATGGTGCTTCCAGATTTGCGTGATGGAAGAAATTCCAGTGATTGAACTTCCACTTTCAAACGCAGCAATTGCTGAATCGTAACAAATTTGAGTGCTTTATCCAGTCTGTCTTTCGAAACCAGACACTCTTTCATTCGCTTTGACGACACAAGAATAAATTGTTGTAACGGGAGCTTGTAAACGGTTATCAACTTTGCGGCAAACTCATGTGTTAGTAAAAGTTTATAAAAATGATTTTTTAATGAAATTAAATTATCAATAGTAATACCTGCATCCAGCAATTCCATGAATACGCCACGACAAGCGAATGCATGATGTAATCTTTCAGCATTATCCCTGAATTGTGAAATATCCTGATTTCTCTCCCTGAGCTTCCTGACAAACTCACGTTCATGAAAATAATCCATATGAGTAAGACATTTTGGTAAATTTTCGAATGCCTGATTTACTCCACAGCTTGCAGAGAATATAAAAGCTTGCTGATTCTCACCTGCATATTTGATGATGGTGTTCTCGCTACAATATGTCATCCATACATGCACGAGAGGTTCTATTTTTATCTCTTTCGAGATTTTATATTCCTCGGTTTTCCTGAGCTTTTGCAATGTATAAACTTTAAGTTTTGCGCAATCGACTCTAGTCTGACTGGCATTGGTGAATACAATATTAGCTTCATCGCCATTTGCATCGACCGTGTAACAGAAATTCCCTTGTTTTACCTCTTCCTTAATATTATCAAATATTTTTGTTTCTCTTTTTTGTGGATGAAAAAAACTGCTGCTATTCATACTTCACTCCATAAGAATAGCCTTTTGCGTAATATTTTTTAATTCGCATAATGTTTCCCACTCCGTATTTAATGGTGGCACCCAGTATATTGTATTACCCAGCGGCCGTAACAGGGCACCTAATTCAACCGCCTTGCGATAAACCTCATAACCATAACGTTTATTTGTATCACAAATCAAATCAGCTGCAACCATTGCACCTAACATGCGAATATTTTTCAGTTTGCCAGTATGATTGGCAATCGCTTGCATTGCTTCAAGCATGACACCACCCATCTCACCAGCGCGTGCACATAATTTTTCTTCTGTCATGATATTCAATGTTTCAAGTGCAACACTTGCTGCCAATACATTGCCGGAATGTGTATGCGAGTGCATAAAGGATTTTCCATTCGCATAATCATCATAAAACAAATCATAAATATCATTGCGCGTGAGCATCGCACTCAATGGTAACCAGCCACTCGTCAATCCCTTGGATAAACATACGAAATCCGCTTCAATCCCTGCATGCTCACAGGCAAGCATTTTTCCTGTGCGGCCAATGCCTGTCATGATTTCATCTGCAATCAGGTGAATATCATGTTCACGTGTCCACTGACGTAAACGGCGCAAAAAATCCCTGCTATAAATTTGCATACCAGCAGCCGCCTGCAAGATCGGTTCGACGATTAATGCGGTTGCGGTATGTGCATATGGTTGCAATTGCTCAAGCACAGATTGCCAATGTAATTCACAATTATCCCAGCGCGCATCGTCTTCACCATTGACATAAGGCGGCGCGATTTTTTTAACAGCAAACATGAGACTGCGATACGGTTCTGAATATAAACCAAGATCACTGACACTTAAGGTCGCAATCGTTTCGCCATGATAACTATTTTCAAGCGCGATAAATAATTTACGTTGCGTCTTTCCTTCAATCACGCGCGCATGCAAACTCATTTTCATTGCCATTTCAACTGCTGAAGAACCATCGCTTGCATACATGACTTTATTTAATGATGGTGACAGTTCCGTCAATTTTTCCGATAACTGCACAATGGTTTCATTGGTGGTATTGGCGAGGATCACATGCTCGAATTTATCCATCTGCAATTGCAAGGCACGTTTTAAACGCGGATGTTGATGACCTAATGATTTACACCACCAGCTGGAAATGGCATCAATAATTTTACGTCCATCCTGCAAATGCAAATATGCCTTGCTTGCGCCAGTAATAATCAATGGATGAAACAATTCGTAATCTTTCATTTGCGAACACGGATGCCAGATATGCTGTAAATCCCTTGCAACAAGCGATGAATCAGTCATGGTAAACTCACAATTTTTTTATGGTTGACGGCGCGCAAAAGCTAACATATATTCCTGCCTCCAACAATAATAATCAGGAATAAATTCATGACAAGATGGTCAAAAGCAGATGTAAGCACTTTTTATGAAATGCCATTTATAGAATTGATTGGCAAGGCGATTAACGCTCATTTGCAACATCACAAGCCAAATGAAATGGAATTATGCACATTGCTTAGCATCAAGACAGGTGCTTGCCCTGAAGATTGTTCCTATTGCTCGCAAAGCGGTCACTATCAAACCGAAGTGGAAAAAGAAAAATTAATGCCGCTTGAAGCTGTTATCGCCAAGGCAAAAAATGCCAAGTCAGATGGCGCTACGCGTTTTTGCATGGGCGCTGCCTGGCGCAATCCACCGAAAAAAGATTTTCCGAAAGTCATTGAAATGATCAAGGCAGTAAAAGACATCGGTCTTGAAACCTGTGTAACGCTTGGCATGCTGGATGATGAACAAGTGAATATGCTGCACGAAGCTGGACTCGATTATTACAATCACAATCTCGACACTTCTCCCGAACATTACAAAAATATCACCACAACACGCACGTATCAGGACAGACTCGATACTTTGCAGCGTGTACGCGCATCAGGAATTAATGTTTGTTGCGGTGGCATTCTTGGCATGGGTGAAACACGTGAAGATCGAATCGAATTTTTATTACAACTCGCGAATTTGCCACAACCACCAGAAAGCGTGCCGATTAATCATTTAATTCCAGCAAAAGGCACACCGCTTGCTGACATGCAGCCACTCGAAAATATGGAATTTATCCGCACGATTGCTGCTGCGCGCATCATGATGCCTGCTGCAATGATCCGATTATCCGCAGGACGCACTACCATGTCAGATGAAATGCAAACATTGTGTTTTCTTGCAGGCGCAAACTCTATCTGGCTGGGTGACAAATTACTGACAGCTGGCAATCCTGGTTTTGATCATGATGTGCAGTTGCTGAATAAACTTGGTTTTGATAATTTCACTCATGCCTGATCAATTTGCACTGCAATTACAACAACGTCTTGCCGCACAACAACAGCAACATCTCACACGTACACGTCGCGTGTTTGAAAAGCGCGACGGCAGTTTTGCTGTCGTGGATGGCAAGCGGGTTATTAATTTTTGTAGCTATGATTATTTGCATCTTGCAACCGATGAGAGAGTGAAAAAAGCATTTGCAGAAAGTGCATCGGTTAATGGTCTGGGAAGTTCCGGTTCAGCACTTATTTCTGGTTATAGCGCTGCACATGAAAGACTGGAAATAGCCTTCGCGGAATTTTTACAACGCGATTCCGCACTGTTATTTAATTCTGGTTATCACGCTAATCTTGGTGTGCTAACAGCGCTCGCTGGAAAAGATGGTGTGATTATTGCGGATAAATATGCACACGCATCACTGAATGCTGGCGCGCAATTATCACGCGCGAATTTTTTGCGCTATCGCCATCAGGATTTACAGCAGGCAGAGGATTTATTACAGCGACAAACCACCACACTACTCGTCACCGAAAGCATTTTCAGCATGCAAGGAACGCTTTCCAATATTCCCGCGCTTACCTCGCTCGCAAAAAAATATCACGCCACATTGGTAGTTGATGATGCGCATGGTGTTGGTGTGCTCGGCAAACATGGTGCGGGCGTATGCGAACATTTTCAATTAAGCCAGCAAGATGTTCCCTGTCTTATTACTCCATTAGGCAAGGCATTCGGCAGTTTTGGTGCAATAGTTTCTGGTGAATCAGCATTGATTGAAGCTCTCATTCAATTCGCCGGCAGTTATCGTTATTGCACTGCATTACCACCTGCGATTTGCGATGCAACATTAACAGCACTTACCATCATGCATACAGAAACCTGGCGACGCGAAAAACTACAACATTTATGCGAATTTTTTATTCGCGAGGCAAATGCACGCCACTTGCCGCAGGCATCTGATGATGTCACACCGATTCGCACCATCATCATTGGTGATAATAAAAAAACAGAAACCATACAGCAGACTTTATTGCAAAAAGGCTTACTGGTTTCCTGCATTCGTCCACCGACTGTGCCAGCGAACAAAGCATGCGTGCGCATTCCATTAAGCGTTGCGCATAGTGAAACACAAATTATTTATTTACTTGATTGCCTGAAAGAAGCTTATGATGCCCGCTAATACTCTCGTCTTTTTTCCAGGCTATGCTTTTTCTTCTTCGATTTTTTCGCATGTGCGTGATGACTTTTCTGCGGATGTCATATTGATTGACTGGCAAAAAAAATTATCGGTTGATGAAATTAATCAGCACCTTCCTGATAATGCGATTCTCATTGGCTGGTCAATTGGCAGCATGATGGCAGCAATATTATGCGAAAAATTCCCGCATAAATATCGCAAACTCATTACCATTTGCAGCAATCCTGCATGGATAGCAAATGATAATTGGCCAGGCATGCAATCTGCTGACTTTATACATTTCATGCAACTGGCAGCGGATGATCCCAAAAAATTGCTGCAGCAATTCTTAAAATTAGTTAACGGTCGCGATCGTCACACTACAGAATTACGCGAACATCTTCTGATGATCGAGCCTGCGAACTTATTATTTTATCTGCAATGGATGCAGCAGGATCAGCGTGTTCTCTATCAGCAACTGCAATTACCTGTTTTACATTTGCTGGGTGATCGTGATTATCTTGTTCCTGCATCGTGTGCAAACTTGCTTGCACAACACTATCCAGCTCATAAAGTGCAGAGCATACCCGATGCTGGACATATTCCTTTTCTCACACATCGCAATGAATTTGTAACGCACGTGAGGAATTTTATTGATGCAGAATAAAATCCAGCAATCATTTAATCGCGCAGCAAATACTTATGATGATTCTGCACACGCGCAAAAACATGCGGGATTTCATCTTGCGAGTTTGCTGAAAGCCTCACAACGACATGCAAATCATTTACTGGATATAGGTTGCGGCACAGGATTCATGACAGAACATGTTGCTTCGCAATATCAATATCATTCCTTTCATGCGATTGATATTGCATCTGCATTACTGAATAAAGCAAAAGTGCAAACACAATCTTCGATACAATTTTATCAGATGGATTTTGATGCCTTATCTGATACATCATCACACTATGACGTGATTTATTCCAACATGGCATTGCAATGGAGCCGTGATTTACCGGCATTATTAAATACGATTTACAAATTACTGCAAAGAAATGGCACCTTAAGTTTTTCATTACCGCTAACAGGAACATTTACAGAATTACAATCGCATTGTGCGCTGAATTCTTTTTTTGATATGCAAATAGTAAAAGATTATCTTGCGAATTGCGGATATGAGGTGATAATACACGAAACTGAAACATTGACATTTGTTTATCCCGATACCATTCGCGCGCTGCAATCCATCAAACAAATTGGTGCGAACCATGTGCATCATCGCATTAACAAGGGATTAACAACCCGATCGCGTTTCTTACAATTTGATATTCATCAATTGACATATGTCATTGGTTATTTTGTTGCGAGGAAAAAATGAGTTTGAAATTATTTATAGCAGGAACAGATACTGGTGTGGGAAAAACGCATATTAGCACGGGTATTTTATCTGCATTTAATCAACATGGACATTCCACACTTGGTATTAAACCTATTGCATCGGGTTGTCGCTGGATTGAAAACAAGCTTTACAGTGAAGATACTTTATTGCATCAACAAATTTCTTCCGTCAAGCTTGCGCATGATGTTGTGACACCATTTGCATTTGAACCACCGATTGCACCGCATATCGCAGCGGAAATGACTGATTGTGATTTATCGGTTGAAATATTGAATGAGCGCTTGCGATTTGCGCTGGATTATCCTGCTGATGTGAAAGTAGTGGAAGGTTGTGGTGGCTGGTATGTGCCGCTTAATCATTTGCAAACGTTTGCAGATTTTGTTGTTGAACATGAATTTCATGTTGTGCTGGTTGTTGGTATGCGTTTAGGTTGCATCAATCACGCATTATTAACATATCGCGCGATGGTGCAGGATGGCGCAAATGTCATTGGCTGGATTGCCAATTGCATTGATCCTGCGATGAAAAATCGTAATGAAAATATTGCAACGCTAACCGAATGGCTTCCCGTTCCATGCCTGTCTGTGGTTTCGCACGGCGGACATCTGGTGATTAATATGGAAGAGATGGTGTGAGCGGCTCACTTGTGTGGGTACAAAAAGTAACATTTTTTGTTACTTTTTGTGCCTGAATATTCCGCTCTATCATTTCTTTTTCATTTTTTTCTTCCACGGATCGCCTGGTAACAAATTAATAATTCTTTCCTGTACCATTTCATGCGCCTCACGAAACGACCATTCATTTCCAGCAGCAAGCAAATTGGAAGTATCTAATTTAAAATCCTCATTACGAACTTTCTCTGCCATACTCTTCTCAAATAAAGCTCTTGTAACAACCAATTTTTCCTTTTCACAATGAGACAAATAAATTTTAATTATTTCCCTGGGATCAACTAACTCATTCTTGAGTACCACCCAAAGATCAAACAAATCTCGCCCTTTTCTTCGCTGATAAAGTGCACGCAATTTTGAACCCATTAATTCATTTGGCTGATAAGTCTTCAGCTTTAAACTGCCCGAATACCAGGAATTAGATACTGAAAAATCATGGTCAGAAAGATTAGAAAAATGATAATGCTCAGTAGTATTAATTTCTATTTTTAATTTTCTTTTTGAATTATCTATCGCTGTATAACGATAAAATAATTTGACGCCACGCTCAGTTATTTTTCTTACCGGTTGACCCAACCACTGCATAGCCGAACGAATTTCATCAAGCGTTTGCCCTATTGATTGACCAGCAATCTGAACAAGGTCGATATCCTCACTATAGCGTCCTGGCGGGTTGACATATAATTTATGCAAAGCAGTGCCGCCACGAAATACAAGATTATTTTTTATGATAGGACGCTCGTATAAACTTATTAATGCACGACAAATTATTAAATCCTGCTCTACCTGATAGTCTTCAACCCATGGTACTTGTTGTCTCCATTCTGTTAAGCAAAAATCCGGGATCATATATCACTCTCTATCTTGGTATTTTCAATTAATTTCCAGGTTATATTTGTTTTTGATCGTTTGGTAACTCTTTTTCCTGGCGCTAACACAATATAATCCAGCCGCTTTTGCCTGGATAAATTCATTTTTAATACCTCAGCGAGTTCGTGCGCACCTACAATTTCAAGCAAATAACCTAACCTTTGTTGCCATACCAGAACCGATGAATTCTCTGCAAGTCTTAGTAATCTTTCAGCATTCATCACCTCATAAAGTTCTGCCAATACTGTTGCAATATGATTTAAGCCGCCACTTTGTTGCGGGTAATTCAATAAATCCATTGCAGTTCCTTCAGGTGTGGAAACAATAAGCATACTCATGCGGGTTGGAATTTTTTGTACTGGAGTATTTGCTAAACTCTTATTGGTAATAAATTTAACTTTAATTTTTCCACACACAATTGCTGGTCTGCGCCCTGTAATCATGACTTGAAAAACCATGACCGCCTGATGGGAAGCTTCATGATACTTTGCAGCAGTTAATAAACACGCATAATAATCACACTTCCAATATTCCATTAAATACGGAATGAAATACTCTGCTGGCAGACAACCCAGAATTTGATATTCAGGAGGCACAATAACGTAAAAACCCTTTGCTGGACTAACAATTTCCTTCTTCGAAACTAGATGCTCAATAGAAGATAAAATTGCTCTGCGATTTTTTTTAAGATGTGCAATAGCATCTTCAATGCTAAAACAGCATTTTCCATTCCTTATAAGATCATGAATATAATCATTAAATATCATAATTAACGGTTTCAGTATGGTTAATCCCCTAAAATGGGGGTTCTGCATGATTATAACCGTTACATATTAAAATTTACTAGTATTATCAATAAAATAATAAAGACTTTTATAAAGAAGTTATGCGTGGCACTTAATCCTCCCTTAAGATTCCGTTAATTTCCGTTCGATATAATGGGAAAAATTTTAATTCCAGGCGGGTGAGAATCATGGCAAATGACAACGAGATGCTGGAACAGAAAAAACACATCCAAAAACTGAGGGCTGCAGAAAAAGCAGAACCAAGTTGTCTCGTTTGCAAAAAACAAAAAAAGAAGTGTATTTGTCTCGGAGCAGCAGGCGGGCCAAGTAGCCAAATCGATCTCCCAGATGAAAGCAAAGCGGGTGCCATCCTGGAATTATCACCGAAAAAAACCAAAAAAATTACTGTGGACGATCTGGAAACCAAAATGGAAATTCGCAGATTAGCGAACACTATCGTTCCATTTGTATTGCCTGCATTTATCCTGAGCCTGAAGTTCGATAGAAAAATTCTGTCGTATTTATTAAAAAATGACATGCTGCTTATTGATAATGACAAGGCAAAGGGTGAATTGAATATTGAATTGTTATGCAATCCCAATACACTGACAGCAGAACAACGCAACGAATTAAATAAATATATTTTAATTATTTTAAATGAACTGGATAATTTCAAAAAACAAAACGAAATCGCTGCAAAATCTTTTGATCTGGAATACGACAAACATGGCAATCTGATTGCTTTGCGAATTGCATTACCAACCTCTCCCGTTCCTTTGTACGATCTTTTCATCGAAGGGTTAGGCAACAAACATTTGCTACCAAAAGAAAACATTCTGCAACAAACCAAAGGCAAAGTTGAATACGAAAATACTGCCGATCTTTTCAATCCCAAACCATTCTTTAATCGTCCAGGACTAACTCCTGGCAATAATAAAAAGCCAGTTGAAGAAGAAAAATATAAACCTGTTCGCCCACGCTCTGTGCTGGATGGCTTAAAACCAAAAGATTGTTAAATCACAAAACGAGTAATTCATGAAATTAAGCAAAAAAGATCTTAATTATTTGCGCAAGATTCTTGCTGCGTACGGCAAACGTCAAACCTTCTGGAAATTAATTAAAGCTAACGCAAAGCGATTGCTAATATGCTTTATTTATTTCGGCGTGATGATTACGTTATCCTCGATATATCTCGATGCGGTTGCGACAGCACTTTTTTGCGGCGTGGCCATCGGAATATTCTTTAGCCTGGTAGGTCAATTTAGACATGCCATGCGCTTCTGGCCATTGACGCAGGAAATTATTGACTGGGAAAAAGTGAATACGCTGGTAAAAGACGCGGAAGTTAAAGTGTAGCGTAGTCTGGATCTGCAAGTATTGCGGAGAGCTGTCATCCCTTGCAGAGAGATGACAGGCTCAGAACGAATCCACTTCCGGCCATTCATCTGAATTACTATTTCAGCAATTTACAGCAAGGGCCTGATTCATCATTTTTGTGAGATGCATGCTTCTCAAGGTAATCTGATATGGTGAGAATACCTTTTTCCTTTCGTAATACCGCAGCATTTACCTGGCGAAAAAAACTGGATGGCGACAAGTAGTGATTGTTCTTCCAGAAATTATATTTATCATCATCAAGCCGACAGGTTGTCAGTTCGCGATGGAGAATTTCAAAATCAGACATTTTAATTTTTAAATCAACGTTTTCCTGGCAGTAATTTCTAAATGAATCAATTGGAGTTTGCGAGGAAATAATAAAGAGCGCTATCAAATTGGCGATATCAGAGTTAAGCCCACCTTCAGATACCATCAACATTAATAATTTCCATTTCAAGTAAACCATTCCGGGTATTTCGTTATGATGGGAAGAATAATCCGAAAGTTTATTTTGATTCCTTAATTTTCCATAAAGAACATAGTTATGCTTCAACATGAGCTTGACAAGAATATTGTTTTTGCCGCCTTCCTGTTTTCCTGCCCACGTAAGTGGATCAGCAATCTTCGTTACCACTTCCTGTAAATCAGCCGAAGCATGCATAAATGACAAGATGCAAATTCCTTTTGGACTCTCCCAATTAAAATTTTTCCTGAGAGATTCTTTATCATCTGAACGCATAAGCAACAACAATACATGATTGATGTCCTGATTTAGAAGTTTGCATGGCTTGTAACTTACCAGGGCTGTGAGTAAATCAAGGCGTTTCAAATCCAGAAAATAATAGCATAAAGGTTTGCCATACTCTTCATTCAAGTTTTTAATCAGGAAATTTGGATTTGCGCCAAATTGAAGAAGAAGAGATATCATCTCAGGGCTCTTGGCACAAACCAAACATGGATTAATAACATGATAAAATCGATAATTAGGATTCGCCCCATTTTTCAAAGCAAGAACTGCCTCATCATATTTATCTGTCTCAACAGCTTCACGAAGTTGCGCATTCAATTCAAGCAAACCCAGATCTGAATTCTCGCAATCACTTAAATGATATACATTTAAACTATCAAGAAACGAAAATGACATATAAAAATCTCCTCAAATGTGTAATGCGCAATGTTAATAAAATCATTTCACCACTGATGTATCGCCTGAGGAAAATGCGCGTACTTTTCCATCCTGCATGGCAAGCAACAAATGTCCTTGTTCATTAATTCCCTGCACTGAACCTTCAATCACACCTTGTGCATGATTGAGTGCAATCATTTTATTTTTAAGAGAATCCACTTCCGACCATTCGCTCACAAATGATTTCAATCCTTGTGCTTCAAAACGCTGCAGATAATCAAACACATGATTCAGCAAACTCGCGCACACTGCATTTCTATCAATATATTCCTGCAATACACGTTGCATGGATGTCCAGGATTGCATGATCTCACCATCAGCTTCCAGCATATTCACATTCACACCCATGCCAATAATCGCATGACATAACCCATGTGTTTCCGCCTGTATTTCTATGAGATTGCCGGAAATTTTTTTATAATCATACACAATATCATTCGGCCATTTCACACCAATCTTTTCCCGCAAACCAAAATCTTTTAATGCACGAATCACAGCCAGACTGATCACGAGACTCAAGCCAGATAATTCACTGATATCTTTTTTAAATGGATACAAACAGGAAAGATAAATATTACGCGCAAACGGTGAATACCATGCGCGATTAAATCTTCCCCTGCCATTGGTTTGTTGCTCAGCTATACACACGCTGATTTTTTCCATATTGCGCAAACCGCGCAAATAATTATTTGTGGAATCGATACTTTCAAATAAATGAATATCCACATCCTTACGCTGCACTTTTTTTCGCAACTCATGCATATCCAGTAAAATTAATGGCTCAGCAAGAAGATAACCTTTGCTTTTCACAGAGATAATATTGATATGGCATTGTTGCAATTTTTTAATCGCTTTCCACACCGCACTTCTTGTCATCTGCAATGCTTCACCAATGGTTGTGCCATCGTGATACTGACCATCTGCAAGCAAAGCAATTAATTTAACAAGACTGGGATTATGTTTTTTGTTCATCACGTTCAACCAGTCGCGATAATAAAATACCAGCTTCGTATAATAACCAGATCGGTATTGCCAATAATGTTTGCGAGATAACATCCGGCGGCGCAAGCAACATGCCGACAACAAATGCGCCAACAATTGCATAGGAACGCATTTTGATAAAACGTGCGCGTGTGACCATGCGCGTTGACACTAATAAAACCATGATCATGGGAATTTCAAATAAACAGCCAAATATCAGTAATAATTTAGTGGTGAAATCCAGATATTCATTGATGTCTGGACTTAACATCACACCTTCAGGCGCCACGTTGGCGAGAAAATGAAACAAGGCCGGAAATATCACAAAATACGCGAACATTATTCCGCTATAAAATAAAACCACACTCGTCAGCAAAAATGGCCAGATTAATTTGCGTTCATGTCCATACAATGCAGGCGCGATAAAAATCCATAATTGATAGAGAAAAAAAGGGACGGTCAAAATGACAGATGCAAAAAACGCAAGCTTGAATGGCACGAAAAATGGCGAGACGATTTGCGTCGCGATCAAATGACCATGTGGTAAAAATTTTAATAAAGGCGCTGCCAGCAACGTATAAAGATTATTGGCATAATAAATCAGCAGTGAAAAAACCAGGAATAAAAAGATAACTGAATAAATCAGACGTGAACGCAATTCAATTAAAAAATGCAGTGAAGGAGCACTACTCACGCTTTCTCTCGGCAGGATTTTCTACAGAATCAATCAAACCATTCATTTCATTTTTGACTTTGGCAAACATGCGACGAATGGATTTTGCAAATTGACCCAATGTGTTCGCCACTTCTGGTAATTGTTCCGGTTTAATCACCAATAATGCAATCAACAAAATGACAATGATTTCACTGATGCTGAAATTCAATTTTTGCCACCTTCTTTTTCTTCCAGCTCATCCTGCATACCTTTGCGAAAACTGCGAATGGCAACAGCCAGATCATTGCCAACTTCACGCAAACGTTTGGTACCAAATATCATCATGAGGATCAGGAATATGATGAGGAGCGAACCAAAATTACGAAAACCCATACACACCTCTGCTTAAATATTGTTTGGTGTTATCCATCCCATCGCAAATGAAATCATCAATATCAAAAATAATAATAATGACAAACCAATTCGCCACGTCAGCGCTTTTACCATGCGTTCGGAATCATCACCTTTCACCAGAAAAAACAAGGCACTGCCCAATGCGTACAAAATAAAAATAAACAATATAATAATTATTGCTTTGATAATGATGGTCATCGCATTACAATCCCGGAACGTTACGACGGCGCATAGTATAAGTCACACAAACCCAGGAATGCACGATAAATGTCTTTCAAAATTCAGAACATGAAACTCGCACTTCTGGCGCTCATTTTCATCGCTATTTTTACAAGCCTTGGCATATGGCAATTATCACGCGCCACAGAAAAAAAATTATTGATAAAAAGTTATACGCAGCGCACACAATTAGCACCGCTTACTTTGGGTAGTATACTTGAACCAGGCGACTGGCGATTTTATCGTATTGAACTCACTGGTGAATTTGATAATGCACACACGCTTTTACTGGATAACAAAATTGTCGATGGCAAAGTCGGTTATGAAGTTTATACGCCATTTCATATAGCAGGATGGAATAAATCCATATTGGTCGACAGAGGCTTTGTGCGCATTGGCACCAGTCGTCGCAAATTACCTGCGATTGCTCCGATTACCGGCAAAACCACGATTGATGGCATGCTTAACTTGCCACCAACTTATGTAAAACTCGGCCAATTGACAGATACGCCAACACATTTTCCCATGCGTATCGAATATATCCGCCTGCCGGAAATTGCAGAGATCTTGCAACAAGATGCCTTGTTCTCCTATGTTTTATTATTAAATCCCACCGATGCGCGCGCTTATCCCATCAAATGGGAAATCGTGACAATGAAGCCAGAGAAACATATGGCTTATGCCGTACAATGGTTTGCTTTCGCCCTCACCTTGTTGATATTATTTGTCGCGCTCAACCGCCCAACGACATCTCCAAAATGAGGACAAGTTTTTGACACAACCATCTTCCAGACTAGTATTTATTACCTTTGCACTAGCTTTTTTTGTGATTCTGCTAGGCGCATATACGCGCTTAACCGATGCCGGTTTATCCTGCCCGGATTGGCCGAATTGTTATGGTTATATGACTGCGCCACACACTGATGCGCAACTCGCTGGTGCAGCAAAACAATATCCCATGACACCAGTCAATGTGAAAAAAGCCTGGACAGAAATGACGCATCGCTATTTTGCAGGAACAGAAGGCATCCTGATTCTCATACTCGCCATTTCCACTTTGTTCGCACGTCAATATAAACAATTAAAATCTTCTGCATTAGCCATCACCCTGGTTGCATTAGTGCTCGTGCAAGTCATGCTCGGCATGCTGACAGTGACAGAAAAATTAAAACCCGTGATTGTGCTAGCACATTTACTGACCGGTTTATCGATATTAAGTCTTTTATGGTGGGCATATGTGGATGCACGCTGGCGCGATCAATTTCTGGCGCGCAGCACGCGGTTGTCTCGCTGGATAGGCGCAGGTTTACTGATTGTAGCCGCACAAATCGCGCTCGGTGGCTGGGTGAGCACGCATTATGCAGGACTCGCCTGCGTCGATTTTCCTTATTGCAACGGTCAACTGCTGCCAAACCTGCAATGGAGCCATCTTGATAGCGATTTAATCAGCATACACATGCTGCATCGCATCGGTGCTTTTTTCACTGCTTGCTATATCGGCGTACTGTCACTCGTTTTACTGAATAATTCTTTTCTGCGCGCCAATGGTCTCGTATTACTGGCCTTGATTGGCCTGCAAATTACACTTGGCATATTGAATATCGTCTGGCTGCGACCCGTTTCCATTGCGCTGATTCATCAGGCAGTTGCCATTCTGCTATTGCTGACAGTGATCGCAACGCTTATCAAATCCACGTATTTCACGAGAAAACGCTATGTTTAGCAGTTGGCGCGAATATTACATCCTCTGCAAACCACGCGTTGTTATGCTCATGTTGCTGACAGCATGGGCTGGCATGTACTTGGGCGCCGCCAATCCTATTCCCTGGTGGTTATGGATTAATGCAACACTCGGCATTGCTTTTATGTCAGGTTCGGCTGCGACCTTGAATCATATTATTGATCATCGCCTTGATGCGTTGATGGATCGCACGCGCAATCGACCATTGCCAACTGGCAAATTAAGCCTGAAAGCGGCATTTATTTTTTCTGCAATTCAGGGTTCAAGTGGTTTTCTGATTCTTTATTTTGGTGTCAATCACATCACTGCTTTTCTCACATTAACAGCAGCGATTGGTTATTCTGCGGTGTATTCCATTTATCTCAAACGTGCGACTTCACAGAATATTGTCATCGGCGGATTATCGGGTGCGATGCCGCCATTGCTTGGCTGGACAGCAGTCACAGGCCAGCTCGACCCTGAAGCATGGCTGCTGGTATTAATTATTTTCACCTGGACTCCTGCACATTTCTGGGCGCTGTGTCTGCATCGTTTTAATGAATATAAAAAAGCTTCTATCCCGATGCTACCTGTCACCCATGGCATTCCCTTTACCAAATTCAATATTGTTTTATACAGCTTGCTAACCGTTGCCTGCAGTTTACTGCCTTATGCCATTGGCATGAGTGGCACGTTTTATCTGATCAGTGTGTTATTTCTCAATGCAGGCTTGATGCTGTATGCCCTGAAATTACAATTCGCAGTCGATGTACATGATAATCGCATTGCCTTGCGCACATTTCATTATTCACTGATTTACCTGACTGGTTTATTTATTGCAATCTTGCTCGATCATCACTTACTGATTAATTAATTATGACTAATACACCTACTATCGCCACACATAAAATTATCGTTTTTATTGTCTTTGTTTGCTGTGCATTAATGACATCGCTGTTTGTCTATCATGCCAGTCAAAAACCTGTGAAACCTTTATTATCTTCTGATGCTGGATTATTGTTTGCAGCACCACGTGATATTAAATCATTTGAACTGGTGACAACTGATAACAAAAAATTTACTGAGCGAGATTTTTATAAAAACTGGACGTTATTATTTTTTGGATTTACACATTGCGCGAGTATTTGTCCAACCACCATGGATGTACTGAAACGCGCATATACACCGCTACATGATAAATATCCAAATCTGCGCGTCATTCTGGTGACAGTCGATCCTGATCGCGATTCACCCGAAGTGCTCGCAAATTATATCCGCCAATATCATGCTGATTTTTCTGGTTTGACAGGCAAGATACAAAATATTCGCAAACTGCAAAGTCAATTGGGGATTTTTGCTGCGCGTGATAATGGTAATGATGAAAATTACCAGATTCAGCATACTTCCTCGATCATATTAATTAATCCGCAAGGGAAATGGGCGGGTTTATTTAAATTTGGTTTGCCACCCACCGAACTTGCCAAAGCGATAGAAACAGGAATATCGCATGGGTAGTTTTTTAATGCATTTGCAGAAATTTGCACCGCGACATGCGATCAGCAGATTCATGGGATGGTTGGCAAATATTCAGAATCCCGATGCAAAAAACTGGATGATCAAACGTTTTATTCGCAAATACAACGTTGATATGACACAAGCAGTGGAAGAAAATCCGGAAAAATATATTGATTTTAATCATTTCTTCACGCGCAAATTGAAACCAGAATTGCGACCAATTGTAAGCGGTAAAAATGAAATTGCCTCGCCGGTCGATGGTGTGATTGCACAGATGGGCAAAGTGAAGCAGAACCAGTTATTGCAGGCGAAAGATTTTTATTATGATCTTGACTCTTTACTCGGTGACAAAACATTTGCGCAACAATTTGTTGATGGTTCATTTGCTACTTTATATCTTGCACCGCGTGATTATCATCGTGTACACATGCCACTTGCTGGCACACTGATCAAATCGATTTATATTCCTGGTGATTTATTTTCTGTGAATCGCTTGTCTTCCGAAATTATTCCGCAATTATTTACGCGCAATGAACGCCTGGTTTTATTTTTTCAGACGGATGCCGGTGTGATGGCAGTCGTGCTGATTGGCGCCATTATCGTTGGCAATATACAAACAGTATGGATGCAAAAACCTGTGCGCGCATCGCAAATAAAAATCGAAACACCGGCGAATATTCATCTGCAAACTGGTGATGAACTCGGGCAATTTCTGCTGGGTTCAACCGTGATTGTGCTGTTTGGCAAGGATAAAATGCGCTGGGTAGATCGCACGGAAGATGCGGTGAAGATGGGTGAGTTAGTCGGTGAGGTATCGACGGATAATTACTTACCAACCTAAACCACACCTACCTCATGCTACACACCATACTATTCTGCATATAACCAGTATCCTTCCGAATTTTCTCCTGCTTCCAGAAAGGAAACTGCTGCACTGCAATAACATTTGATCGTCTGGCATCAAATATCGCAATCTTTCTTCCCAATAATTCCAATTCAACTTCCGCAGCTTGCCTATTCACATCCTGCAATTCATAGCCAAGGTAAGCCTTGATATTCTGCTTGAAATCCACAAGCTTATTGCGGGAAAGACTGGAAATGCTCGCCAAATCATTTAAATGTGCAAACAAAACAGGGAAAATCACTTCATTTGCATTATTCACAGATAATCTGCTCACAACTGTCAGCATGTTGATAAATAATTGCCTGCGATTATCAATCTGAAATACATCCAGTTTATACAAAAATGATTTGAACTCGTTAAATGCAGGATAGAAAGGCCGCAATGCTTGCAGTGTTTCAATCTGATAAGCCCATCTATCAAATAATATAATCAATATATCGTTATAAAGCGGTGCGTAATTTATCAGGCTAATTCTTGCTATTAATTCCTTCAGCAATTTTCTATAAGATGCTCGTTCTTTTTCATTGCCAAAACTAATCATCGACGTCATCACATGATGAAAAAGGAAATTAATCTGCGGACGGATTTTTTGCTTATGATAAAGATTCATTCCATCGCGCATCATGCGCTCAATAACATTTAGCATCTTTTTTTCTATAACAAGAACATCTTTAGGCTGGTTTATCTGATTTGTTATCAATAATTTTTCCAGACGAATAAAAAATACTTCAGGATAATTTAATTTCTTCACATTAATTTTATCTACAAACGCAGTCACTGCCTGCAAGCAGTTATACGATAAAGCAATATCCAGTGGCATTATGAATTGATGGTTACAGATTTCTGGATTCGCACCTTCTTTAAGTAAAATTTCTATTTTTTTAATCGCAAAATCAAATATCTGATTTTTCCTGTCCCAGCTATCACAAGAAACAGCATGTGAAACTGCACGATGCAATGATGTATTACCATTGTTATCCGGTGTATTAATTTTCTGGATAGCTTCGAGCAACTTATAGATATCATAACGGCTACATTTCGCGGCAATTTCCTGAAATTCAGCGATGCTTGCCTTGTCATGTGTAGCGAGCTTTATTGCCATTTTCAAACTACGATTTTCCCATTGCGTACGTATTAACTCATTAAATTTCTTTTTTATCAGCGGTTGAGGAATATCTGCATTCGCCAGCAGAAAAGATACGATTTTCTTTTCCTGCAATATGACATAATCAGCAAACGAAATTTCGTTGTAAAAATTCATATTCTCTTTATTAATACTACAATTGATCTCAAAGTTTAACTGCGCTTCCTTTCTGGCAAACAGATTTAATTTCATCAGCTGATAATGAATATATTTTTCAGCATCGACAAATAAACGTCTGTCCACACGTTTCAGTATCAGCATCTTCATTTCATCACTGTCACTTAGACGTGCAATTGCAAAGGTTTGTGGAATTTTTTTTATATAATCCACACACGCATTGAATAATAGATAATTTTGTTGCTGATAAACTTTTTCGATAAAAATCTGCGCCATAAAAAAGTTTTTTTCAACTAACGAAATTTCATTATCAAACGCTGCCGTGAGGATTGTCGTATCAGGTAAAAAGTGATTTCCCTGCATATGCGTCAAAATTGCTGTGCCATAACAAGTGAGCACGAGAATATTTTTAGCATGCGTTTTTTGTTGCAGATGTATAAGAATTTCCAGTGAATTATCACCATTAGGCGAACCAAACATGCTAAGCACATGTTCTGCGCCCGAAGTATTTTTTATGACGGTTCCATGCGCCTGGATAATGAGATTATTGCACCTCGGAAGCGTGTCAAATTCATTTCTCGCAAGAATCCTTTTACCATTGCCAAGAAAAAATAATTTAAATTTATTGCGATCTTGCGGATGATAACGCGCGGATAACATACCTTCTTTTTTTATCGGCAATGACGCAAGGTCATTTCCCACAACATAAATCACATCGCATTGGCTATCCCGGAATTCCTTCCTTGCTTGCATCTTGGCTCCTCGCTTGCAGGTTATATGTATGTGGCAGACTGGCGGTTGATTCTACCTGACAAATAAATTGGGTTTACTCATTTCAAAAAAAAATCATTTTCTATCATGAAATTAATCTTCCCTTAAGAATAATTTTTTATAATTCATCTGCAAACTGAAATTGACCAAACACAAAACGTTATTTTCAGCGGATAATCGACCAGCACATTACATAATCCTAGAATAGCTGGTCGATTATTATACAAAATCAATATGACTCGAATGAGCTCTTGTAATGAAAAAAATAGCCTCCCAGAACATGATCACTGTCCTTACCCTGTGCCTTGTGTACTACGCGGCTTATATTTTATTGCTTGAAGACAACTGCTTACACGTTTCCATTTCCGATATTCTCGCCAAAACTCATCATCTGGAATTGCGTGAACACTTAATTGTGCTTGGTTTATTGCCCATTTATATTGCATCGGTCATTTTTGGATCAACTATCTTCGCTTTACATCTCGCCTCCTGGGTACGCAAATTTTTATGCCGTCCGATGAATGAATAGCCTGCCTGTCGTTTTGTAGGAAATTGCCCCTAATTTTTTTACTTGCCATTTTTAACACAATGAATGCAAAATGATTTCTTGCCGGCATGGATAGCGTTTGACCGGTTTAAGGAAAAAATCATTTGAGTTGCGGAAAAGTGTTTTGCTAATCTAGAACTATTCACGGAAGAGTTTAATGGACAAGCATCACGGATTTGAAGCCTCAACACGGATGAATGTACCACGGAATTGGTAAATTGGGCTTGGAAGCCTGGTAGGCAAAGAGGGGCGGCTTAAGGATTAAGCCGCCCCTTTTTGCTTTTGTGGTTGGTTGGGCTCCGTTCACCACCGCCCGTCTGCGGGCATCTTTGAACGATCGCTTCCCAGGAAAAATGCTCATGTACATTAAGTACACTCCGCTTTTTCCTGGGAAACGATCGTCCAAATC